>Ga0307990_1001696_pt1 | contig 18262 bp, 14 predicted proteins | sample EllFjometagen129_FD_203168 | JGI IMG/M metagenome (GOLD analysis project Ga0307990, IMG submission 203168) | Marine microbial communities from Ellis Fjord, Antarctic Ocean - #129 | ecosystem: Environmental > Aquatic > Marine > Unclassified | place: Southern Ocean | collected 2014-10-08
TTCTTTTGAACCACTTCCTACCGGTCGTTATTAACCCTACGGTAAAAAACTCTATCGCGACACTTTCGGGAGCAAAAAAAAGAATTTGCCAAACAACAACTCTCAATGTTTTCTTTGTGTTTGATGGAGGCAGACAGGGACTTCACCCGTTTGGTTCGGCTTTATGATCCGATAGGTGAAGCGACATTTAATTTTGAAACGATCAACCATCCGCGGGATCGCTCTGCACTCCGTGGGCCGGCTTTTCCATCGGCAGGACATAAGTCGATTTCAATATAACTCACATCCAAAAATAGCCAAAAATTTTCACTTAAAAATTTAGTAACCAACGTTTTATATAGATCAAAATCCCTAACCTATATAGGTTCGCGCAAAAATGACATAAAATGGGATTATTAAACTGATTGGATTGGGAGAAAATAGATAAAAATCCGCCTAAATAACTGCCCTCATCATACAGTTCCAATGCTTGAAAAATACCAGACCCGGATTTTCAACCATTGGAACTTTTCCATCCGCTTTTATCAGATGCACATCTATCTAATTAGAACATCGTTCAGCAGACTTGTTTTTGCAGGACGAGCTTCCCGTATTCGGGAGCTTGTGTCCCACGCATGAACAGGAACACACACGCTCCCGAATACGGGACTCGACCGAAGGGAGAGAGGCCGCATTCTCATGCGGCAATGACTGAAAGGAATGGCAACCGCGTCCTACAAGTTTACCGATGGCGTACTGTTGCGAAGTCCACTCCAAATATTAAGATTCATTCAGGAAACGCACACGTCGCAACAGAACCGCTCTTATGTTGCGCGCACAACATAAGAATGGTTCACCGGCAAACTACCCAGCCGTCACAATAGACGGGGTATAGTCAGCGGGCGGCTCATAGCCGAGCAGCGTAATGCATGTCGCCGCAAGATTCGCGATTCCTGCATCCGCAACATTTGCTTTCCGGACATTGGAAGCTCCGGACGGATCATACACAATGGCCGGAACCGGATTGAGTGAATGCGCGGTTTTCGGCTTACACTTGCCTTCCTCATCCAGTTTCATCTCGAAGGTTTTCTTGTCGAGCTCACACATGTCATCCGAATTGCCGTGATCGGCGGTACAAACCATGATGCCATTGGCCGCCTTCAGCGCTTCCATAATGCGGCCAACACCTTCATCCACGGCCTCAACCGCAAGCTTGACTGCTGAAACCACTCCGGTGTGACCAACCATGTCGCCGTTCGGGAAATTAAGACGAATGAATTTATACTCTCCGCTTTCGATGGCTTTCACCACCTCATCGGTGATTTCGACGGCTTTCATGCGCGGCGCGTTCTCGAACGGACAGACATCGGATAGAATTTCTTTCCATGTCTCAGTTTCAAACTTGCCGGAGTTGTTGCCGTTAAAGAAGTAGGTGACGTGTCCAAATTTCTGCGTTTCAGAAATGGCGAACTGTTTTACGCCCACATTAGAAAGATATTCGCTCATGGTGCGATCGATAGCGGGCGGCGTGACGAGATATTTTTTCGGCACCTTGAGGTCCCCGTCGTACTGCATCATGCCGGCATAGATCACATCCGGCTTCGGGCCGCGGTCGAACTCGGTGATTTCATCCGCTTCGAAGGCTTTAGTGATTTCCAGCGAGCGGTCGCCGCGGAAGTTGAAGAAAACCACGCTGTCGCCGTCGACAATCGGCCCGACGGGCGCGCCATCGCGCTCGATGATAAATGCGGGCAGATCCTGATCGAGGATGCCGGGTTTTTCGGCACGGAAGGTTTCAACGGCTTCGCGTATGGAAACAAAGGTACGGCCTTTCGCTTTCACATGGGCGTCCCAGCCGCGCTTAACCATCGTCCAGTCCGCATTGTAGCGGTCCATGGTGATGTTCATGCGGCCACCGCCGGAAGCGATGCCGTAGTCGACCGAACCATCGGCGTTGATGTCGGCAAGGAACGCATCGAAACGATCCACGTACTCAAGCGCGGAGGTCGGCGGCACATCACGGCCGTCGATCAGCGCATGAACGCGAACTTTTTTCACACCCTGCTCTTTGGCTTTCGCCATCATCGCTTCGAGATGGTTCAGGTTCGAATGAACATTCCCGTCGGAGAAAAGCCCGATGAAATGAAGGGAGGACTCTTTTCCAACGGCATTCGCAACCAGCTCTTTCCAAACAGAGCCTTCAAACATCGAACCGGTCCGGATGGCATCACCAACCAGCGCCGCGCCCTGTGCAAAAACACGACCGCAACCGATCGCGTTGTGTCCAACTTCAGAGTTGCCCATATCCCCGTCATCCGGCAGGCCAACCGCCACGCCGTGCGCTTTCACTTCGGAATACACCGCATTTTCATGCAACCAATCCAGATTAGGCGTGTTCGCGATTTTTACATAATCGCTGTCCGGATTTTTTCCGATGCCAACCCCGTCCATGATGACGAGCACAACCGGACCTTCCGGTCCTTCAAAAACTGTCGATTTTTTTAATGCGTCCATAATTTTTCCTTTATTTAAAGCGTTCCCTTTTGACGGGCTGAGAAGTAAACGCCCTGTAACGGCCCCTTAAAAGTTCAAAGTGCCAAAAACTTGCAATGAAAACTCCGGTGTGTAGCATTCAGCCCGTTTAATTTGAAAAGGGAAAACTATGGCTAAAGAAGAAGCATTGGAATTTGAGGGCGTTGTGGAAAAAGTTCTGCCCGCCACACTCTATAATGTGAAGCTGGAAAATGGACACGTGATCCTCGCGCACATTTCCGGAAAAATGCGTAAATATTTCATCCGAATTGCAGTTGGCGACCGCGTAACCGTAGAAATGTCTGCCTACGACCTGACTAAAGGACGCATCACATTCCGTCACAGAAATTAGAATAATGATGATGGAATAAAGGAATGTTGGATTGATGTGACCATCTAAAACCACTCATTAATCCATTATTCCAACACTCCAATATTCCATTTTCTCATTTTTCAGGAAGAGCAACGCGATGACTGAAAAAAGATCACTCTGGGGTAGCAAAGTCGGTTTTCTGCTGGCGGCAATCGGTTCAGCCGTCGGACTGGGCAACATCTGGCGCTTCAGCTACATGGCGTATGAAAACGGCGGAGGCGCGTTTTTGATTCCCTATCTGGTCGCCCTGGTGTGTGCCGGCATTCCGCTGATGATTCTCGAATATTCGCTTGGCCACCGCGAAAAAGCCTCCCCGCCGCTGGCCTTCGCACGCATTAATCCGCTGTGGGAACCACTCGGCTGGTGGATGCCCGTGGCTGCCTTTTTTGGCATCACCGTCTTCTACGCGGCCATCATCGGCTGGTGCATCAACTACTTCTGCCTCTCCTTTACCCTCGGCTGGGGCGCGGACACCAGCACCTTTTTCACCCAAACCTTTTTGCAGGTCAGCGACAGTCCGTTCCATCTCGACGGCATCCGCTGGCCGATTCTCGGAGCCACTGCACTGGTCTGGGCCGCCTGCTGGGCCATCTGCTTCCGCGAAGTCGGCCGCGGCATCGAAAAAGCCAGCATGATCTTCATGCCGTTGCTGGTTGCGCTCACGCTGATCCTCGCCGGCTGGTCGCTCCGCCTCGACGGCGCTTGGGAGGCCGTTCAACAATTCTACCTCCACGCCGATCTCTCCAAAATTGCGCTCAACACCGCGGAAGGTCGCGAAGTCTGGGTCGCAGCCTTCGGACAGATCTTCTTCACCCTCTCGCTCGGCTTCGGCATCATGATCACCTTTGCCAGCTACCTTCCAAAGAAAACCAATATAGTCGGCAACGCACTGATCATTTGTATACTGAACTGCCTCTACTCCATCATCGCCGGGTTCGCCGTGTTCGGCACCATTGGCTTTATGGCACAAGCCGAAGGGGTTCCGTTCGCAGACGCCATCGCCAGCGGCCCCGGCCTGGCCTTTGTGGTTTACCCCGAAGCGATCAACCAGCTTCCGATGCTCAACCAGCTCTTCGGAGCCCTCTTCTTCCTTATGCTGATTATCGCAGGCATCTCGTCGATGATCTCGCTCACCGAAGCCTTCAGCTGTTCCATCTGCGACAAATTCGCCATCAGCCGGAAAAAATCTGTCTCCCTCATCTGCACCCTCGGCGTGCTCGGGTCCATCCCCTTCACCACCCGCTCCGGCGTACATATTCTCGACATCATCGACCACTTCATCAACAACTACGCGCTAATCCTCGGCGGCATTGTGGAATGCATTCTGATCGGCTGGTTGCTCAAATCGCAGGTCATGCGCCGGCATGTCAACCAATCCGGCAGCCTCCGCCTGTCGATTCTGTGGGACCTCTGTATTCGCTTCATCACCCCGGCAGTTCTGTTGATCATTCTGGTCGGTGCCCTGCTCGGGGACTTTGAACACACCTATGGCGACGGAAAATATTCCACGAAAGCCCTCCTGTTGATCGGAGGCGGAATTCTTTTCACCACCTGGCTCGCCTCCTTTATCCTCAGCCACGTTCCCTGGAAACCGGAAAAGCTCAAAACGGAGCATCATCCAGAAGACGAAAATCTGTTAACGTAAGAGGGTAAAAAGTCTGAAAGGCCACAGTCACGAGTCTCCGACTTTAGACATTCAACCTTCAGACCTTTGACAAGGGTATGAACATTGAGCATTGAAACGGTTGACAAACCCCGGTCTCTGTCCTAATTTCTCCGCTCTTTTGTGAAATTAACCCCGAAATGATTTCGAGGGGGTGTTAAAAAATATGGCCAGTACAACTTGTGAAGTAAAACTCCGCCGCGGTGAGCCCGTTGAAAAAGGACTCCGTCGCTTGAAAAAGCTCCTCGACCGCGAGGGAATTCTGAAAGAAATGCGTGGACGCAAGCACTATGAGAAACCAGGCGACAAAAAACGTCTGAAACAAGCTCGTGCCCGTACCCGTGCAGCTCGTGATCGTCGCGAAGCTCGTAGTAAATATTAATTTAACCAGAAGGTTTATGAACCATGGCAAATATTAAAAGTGCTCAGAAAAGGATGCGCTCTTCCGAGAGCCGCCGAGTCGGCAATCTCACGGTGAAAACCCGCGTGAAATCCGCCAAGCGTAAAGCGCAAGAAGCGCTCACCGCTGGTGTTGCTGAAACGGCCGGTTCTGCTGTGCGCGAATATAGCTCTGTTCTGGATAAGGCCGTCAAACGCGGCATTATCAAAAAGAACACGGCCGTTCGCCGCAAGACCCGCGCAAACAACGCGCTTCGCAAAATCGAAGCGTAAGCAGGCTGAGCCTGCACCTAACGTTTCCAATCATTGGAAAACGTAGAAGCCGCCCCTCACCGGGCGGCTTTTTTTATTGAAAACACGAAACAGGATCAGTCGTCGTCATCATGGTCATGGTCATCGTCATCGTCGGCGTCCTGCTCAACTTCGAGAACCTTACCGTCTGCGGCCACCTCAATCTCGTATTCCTTTCCGCCTGCTGTGCCCTCCAGTTCATACACGATCTGACCTTTCTCAACCTCCACCTCCGCATCGGTCAGAACGATGCCCTCAACAGCACTTTGAGCAGCGGCAAGAACCGGAGCCGGGACCTCCGAAAGAGGAATCTCCTGATCTTTTTCAAACAATTCATCAACCGTAGCACATCCGGCCAACCCCAGAATCATCATTATTCCCAATACACTAAACAGCTTCATAACCGGCCCTTTCATGTTTTATCAATCAGCCCATCTATCCATCTCAATACCGAAAAAAACATTTGCATTGTGCGCAGTCTGTTCGGCGAGCTCTTCAATACTTACACCACGCAATTCCGCAAGCAAGGCGGCGGTCTCGGCCACAAAGGCGGGCTCGCAGCGTTTGCCGCGATGCGGCACCGGCGCCAGATAAGGCGAGTCGGTTTCGATCAGCATCCGGTCAGTCGGGATCCTCTTCGCCACCTCGCGTAGCGGGTCGGCATTGCGGAAGGTCACAATCCCGCTGAAGCTAATATAAAAACCGAGATCCAGCAGTTCCTTCGCCAGTTTGTCGTCGCGGGTAAAACAGTGCAGCACCCCGACCCGGGCCGGATCGCCTTTCCAAACCTTGGAAAAATCGGTGAGCATGCCGAGGGTGTCGTCATCCGCATCGCGGGTATGAACGATCACCGGCTTGCTCACCTCGACCGCAGTTTCCAAACATTGGGAAAACAACTTTTTCTGCTCTTCCGCTTTTTCGGGCTCATAAAAATAGTCGAGGCCGGTTTCGCCGATGGCGACCGTTTCGGACCGCGCGGCCAGTTCGCGCAAGGCAACAATATCGTTGGCTTTACCCGCGAGGTCGCGGTCGTAGCCAACGGAGCCGAAAATCAACCCGGGGAACTGTACGGACAGCTTCAGAGAAAGCGCGTTGGCCTCCGGCGAACCACCGACCGCCAGCAGTTGATGAACGTTGGAAGATTCGGCGCGTTCAAGCAATGCCGCGAGCGAACCGTCGGCCGAGAAATCGTCAAAATGAACATGGGTGTCAAAAAACATAAAAAAAAGATAACAGAATGATGAAATTTTGGAATAACGGATTAATGAAAAAGCTGCAGAATACCCAATGAAAAAGGGGAAGAGATGATAAAACATCTATCTCAAGCAACCTGCGAAGCCTGCCGAAAAAATGCTCCACCCATCAATAATGAAGCTTTCGGATTTTAGGAGCGCAAGGCAAAGAAACACCTGTTAAAATAATTGTTATTTCGTGAATTTTTCAATGTGCTTTGAAGGTAAAATTATGGCGACACTGGTATTGAATCCGGAAACATCGGACACACGTTCGATTCAATTGAACAAACCATGATGATCGGTCACGCATCGGATGCTGACGTGTATCTCGAAGGCGAATCGGTATTGGATCACCATGCGCGGATTGAGCACAAACCAGATGGGTACTACCTCATCAGTCTGGACAACACGGGGGGTGTTCTTGTCAACGGCGCCGAAATTACGTTCCAACAATTAAACCACGGCGACCGGCTTGAAATCGGCGATGCCAAAGCGGTGCTGCTGCTGAGCGATGAAGATGCCCCGGCACACGAAGCCCCGCTACACGGCGAACCGGTACGGGAAGCCATGCCGCTTGCAATGGCGACTACGATGTCCCCAATGACCATGGCCCACCAGGCCAGATGCCCGCACTGCGGCATGCCGGTGACACCCATGATGCCTTCGTGCCCCCATTGCGGTCTGCCGCTTTCAAACCTTCCGTCGATCCCGATGGGTTTCGTCCCGCCCACACCGATGAGTCAAGCCGGCCCGGGCATCCTGCCGATTATCGCGTTTCTGGCGGCGCTGACGGGGGTCGGCGCTCCGGTTGCTCTGGTGCTGGGCCTGATGACACTATCGATTATTCGCCGGCGCGGAGGAACAGTCAGAGACCGGTCTTTGGCAAAATGGTCTATCGGTCTGGGCCTGATGTGGATCATGCTGGGAACTGTGGCGGCAGGAGGCGTTGTAAAGCATATACAAAAACGCAAACAACTTAACGCTGTAGAGGTATATGAGTCCAAGGTGATTCGAGCGCTCAAGAACCTTGCATGCGCACAAAAGTACGCCCATACGATCGAGTGTTTTGATGCCGATGCGGACGGACATGGAGAGTATGGCACCCTGCCGGTTCTCCCGGAAACAAAGTCTCCATTCTTCGATACGGATCTTGCCGACGGAGAAGCATACGGATACTGGTTTACAATCCGTGAAGCGTCAGAAGGTCAGTTTTTGGCGGTAGCTGAACCCACCCGCTACGGCGAAACCGGCATCCGGACATTTGTGATTGATCAGGCAGGCAAAATTCGCGGCGGAGATACCGAAGGGATACGTTTCGGACAAGTCACATCGGTTCTTCCCATCCTGCAGGGCGAACGAAATGCATACTACGAGATCGACGACGAGATCGCCAAGGATGTGCTGAACTACGTCAAATCGCTCTCATTAGATCTGACAGATCAGGAAAAAATACAGCGGATTCTGAGACGACTGCGCGAGGAGTATGCGCTGACAACCGTCGGGCGTAAATTGGATGGCATGGAACCCTCGGTGGACCGGTTTGTGAGCGAGCAACACGCGCAAGCCATCTACCTGGAAGCCAAAAACGCTCTGGCAAATGAAAACCGGAATGTGGCACTCGCCAAACTAATAGAGATTCAGGAAAAACACCCGTCCTTTTCGGAGATTGCTGCTGTGGAGCGGGAACTAAGTGACCTGCGTTCGATGATCGCACAGCACCGGGAACAGGACGCACAGGATCTATTCTCTCAGGCGGAAGAAATTGAGCGACAGGGCAAACAGCCGCAGGAAGTTCAACGACTGTATCAGCGGATCGAGAAACTCTACCCCGACACAGACGTGGCCGTCCGCATTGCGTCTCTAAAACCGGAACTGCAGCGTCAGCTGCGCGAGCACAATGCGGAGAACATCTTTTCCGACCTGATGGAACTCTCCCCGGAACGCGACTTTGAAGAAATCCTGAACCGGATCAATCAGCTTCGGCGAAACTACAAAGACACAGACCTGTTCAGCAAAACACAAATAGAGCTAACAGAGAAAGAACGTAAAGCCCGTGCCAGCTCATGGCGGACCAAAACCGAACAGAATATGGCGGCAGGACGTATGCGCGGCGCGTTGGCCCAGCTGGAATCAGCGGCGCGCGAAAATCCGGATTTGCTGTACGACCTGCGTGATCTTTGTATCCAGTTGTACCGCAGTGTTGCGGATACACTGATAGAAGAAGGCGACGCACGCAAAGCGCTGACCTATTACAAGCGACTGGGCCAACTGCTTCAGGCAGCCGGGTCGGAAGAGAAAGTAGACCCGGATCTGCTGGCCAAACTGCATAACGATGTCGGGCAGGCGGATTTTGGAATCGGGGAGTATGCGGAAGCCCGCTGGCATCTGGCTAGTGCGGCCTGGAAATATCAAGACAATGCACAGTTCAACATGCGACTCGGCGCGGCTAATCTGTACCTCGGCCTTTATCAACCGGCGAAAATTGCTCTAAACTGCGCACTGAACATTCGGACGAATATGACATCCGCCCTGTTGTACCGCTCCTATCTCAATCTCCGCTCGACCTTCAAAATGGAACAGGTGCTTGCGGACAGCTTCAAACAGAGTGACGCCGAGCCCACTCCGAAAGCCACCAACTCCACCCCGGCTAGCCCGCAATCCGCACCGGAACCCGTCGTCATCAATATGGCTGACTCTGATAATATGGACTCAACCGAACTCGAAAATGCCATCCGCAACGCTAGCCCTCAGGAAAAGATCGAGATTAAGGGGCCGAAAAGTCTGAATTTGAAACCCTCCGATGCCAACAGGGACTGGTTTTCCCGCTTTGAAGGCGCCCCAGATAAAGACTCTGCCGTGCCGGGTCCGAAAGATCTCGATCTGTTTCTCGGGTTCGACTATCAGAGCAGTAGCGAAATTCTGCCCGGCTTCATGCAGTTCCTGGAAGATTTGCATCAGCAGAGAGCAGAAAACTTCACCGCGAAACAAGACGCATCTGTCAAATCAATAAATCCCAAAGCGCGTGCTGCAGCGCACAGCCAAATGATGACAGAAATCCAGCGGACTATGACGGAATATCGCTCTCAGATCCGGGAGCTGCGCAAAGCTCACTTCGAAGATGTGGCCTCCCGGAAAGAGCTTTACAACATGATGGACGACATAAAGCAACGACTTCGCGACGCCACAGACGACCTGCAGTCCGCCGCAAGACAGACGCCGCAGATACAATCACTCACAGAGCACGTCCTGTCACAAATCAACGCTAAACACAAACTCCTTGATGAAGCCGCCGCACTGATTTCCTCCACCATGGAAAAGGAGATCGATATGCGCGAGGACATCATAGATCTGGTCGAAGATGTTTTAGAAAGAGATCAAATGACCTCTTCTGAAGAGACGTCTCTGGAACGAACTTTCTCCCGCCTCAAAAAGAAACTGTTTGATGAGGGAAACATCGTCAATATCGATCAGGCCCTGCGTTCTCTCCGCAGTTCGATGAATGTGCACGTGGATCTTAATGACATCCTCCGCGCGGCCGGAGGAAATGAGTAGGTCAGCAAAGAGGTCAACCCGCTTACAGATCGAGGAAATTCTGAAGGAGCTGTTTGCCGTGCTGGGTGAGGATGGATTCGGGATGGAACTGAACACCGTGCACCGGATACTCCGTGTGCTGAACACCCATGATTTCGCCCTCTGCGGTTTCCGCAGTAATCTTCAAACAGGCCGGCAGGCTTTCGCGTTCAATGAGGAGCGAGTGGTAGCGGGTGGCGTTAAACGGACTGGGCAGTCCTTTAAAAATGCTCTCGCCGCGATGAATCATCGGCGAGGTTTTTCCGTGCATCAACCGCTCCGCACGTACAACTTTTCCACCGTAGACCGCGCCAATGGACTGATGGCCGAGGCAGACGCCGAGCAGCGGCACGCGCGGACCAAATTCACGGATGATGTCGCAAGAGATGCCCGCCTCTTTGGGGGAACACGGCCCGGGACTGACCATCACTTTTTCGGGGTTAAGTGCAACGGCTTCCTTAACGGTGATTTTGTCGTTGCGGAAGATCTTCATCTCCGCCCCCAGCTCCCCGAGGTACTGCACGAGGTTGTAGGTGAACGAGTCGTAGTTATCGATGACCAATATCATAATTAAACCTGAAATTTGAAACTTGAAACCTGAAATGTGCACTCAAAACCCATTACCTATCCTTTATTTCAAGTTTCCGGTTTCAGATTTCAAATTTCCCTTAGCTCTCGCCGCGGCATAGTGCTTCGACAGCGCGAGCGCTTTCATCATAGCGAGGGCCTTGTTGCGGGTTTCCTCATATTCGAATTCGGGTTTGGAATCGGCGACGATGCCGGCCCCGGCCTGGACGTAGGCTTTATCTTTGTCGAGCACGACCGTGCGAATGGTAATGCAGGTGTCGAGATTTCCGTCGAAGCTGAAGTAGCCGACGGTTCCGGCATAAGGGCCGCGCTTAGATTTTTCGAGTTCGGCAATAATTTCCATAGCGCGGATTTTGGGTGCGCCGCTGACGGTTCCAGCGGGAAAAGTGGCGCGCAACAAGTCGTAGGCATCGTACTCCGGCGAAAGGGTTCCCGTCACATCAGAGACAATATGCATCACATGACTATAGCGCTCAATAATCATCTGCTCCGGCACACGAACACTGTTGAATTCACAAACGCGGCCGACATCGTTGCGACCGAGATCGACAAGCATCACATGTTCGGCACGCTCTTTTGGATCGGCCAGCAACTCGCGCTCCAACGCCAGATCTTCGTCTTCGGTGCGACCGCGGCAGCGGGTGCCGGCAATCGGGCGCACCTCGACCTGACGGTCTTCGCAACGTACGTGAATTTCGGGCGAGGCACCGACCAGAGCGCTTTCGCCGAGGTCGAGCAGGAACATGTAGGGCGACGGATTGATGACACGTAATGCGCGATACACATCCAGCGAGTCAGCCTCATTATGCGTTTCGAAGCGCTGCGAAATCACGGTCTGGATAATGTCGCCGGAACGAATATACCCCTGTGCTTTTTCAACCATTCCGTGGAACTCTTCGAGCGTGGTATTGGACTCCGGCTCAATCGGCTCCACGGAGGAGAAACGATCGATCAGCACCCGGTTAATCGGCGTCAAGAGCGCCGCACACAGCTCCTCAATTTCGGCGAGCGCCTCGGCATAGGCCGCATCGGCATCATCATTCACGTACGCATTGGCGACCACTTTGATCGTGTTTTTGACTCGATCAAAAACGATGATGGAGTTGGTGACCATCTGCACCATATCCGGGTTACCGATTTCATCGTTTTCAACAACTGGCACGCGCGGCTCAAATACAGAAATCATGTCGTAGCCGATAAAACCGACCGCGCCGCCGACAAACCGCGGAAGCGCCGGATCGTTGACCGGTTTATAGCGGACCATATAGTCCTTGAGCACATCCAGCGGATCGGCATTGTTCACTTCTCTGGTGCGGTCACCTTCAGTAATCACGGTGGAGGTTCCGTTAGCGCGGATAATCGCACGCGGATTGCCGCCGATAAAGGAGTAGCGTCCGATATGTTCGCCGCCTTCGACACTTTCCAGCATCCAGGTGTGCGAGGCTTGATCTTTTTCACGCAAAAAGGTGCGAACGCGCTCATAGGCGGAAACCGGAGTTTCCTGATCGGCCAGAATTTCCTTCCAGACCGGAATCAGATTCCCCTGCTTTGCCTTCTCCAAAAATGCTTCTCTGTCGGGTGTAATGCTCATAATGAATCCAGATGTTCTACCTATAACTGACAATCGACGCAAGGGCCATTGCATGGTGGTTTGCATTTTTTAACCAGTAACACCTGCCATTCCAAACCTTGAAAAAACTGCGTTTAAATTTCCAAAATTTGGAAAATCAGACGACCAACAGGACTTTCCCGGCCAATCCGGCGCAAAAAGAATAGCTGTCGCCCGCCTTTTTACCGAACCGCGCCCACAAGTGATTCAGGCGTAATGACGGTCACTTCACGTCCTTCAACGGCCAGCTCGGTTCCGCCACCGCAGGGCAGCAGATAGAACAGCATGGGGGCTTTTTCTTTGACCGGCAAATCGGAATCAAACCTCTAAAGGTATGATTATTATCTCTCTTTATTTCAGCCGGCTTTTTAGTCGCTGGACCCGTTCATACGCTTCGTCAATCCGGGCTTCACTCACCCGCCCTGATTCAACCAGGTGAACAAGACACTGAACCGCGGCAGGAATAATCTCGGGATCGTAGTCCGTGTTGTTAGCGATCAGCAAAACATCTACACCGGCATTCAAGGCACGCTCTAAAGCCGTATCGAACCCATACTGATCCGCAATCGCTTCCATTCCCAGATCATCACTGATCACAACGCCGTCATAACCGAGTTCGTTCCGCAGCAAACCGTTAATCATTTTCTCTGAAAGAGTCGCGGGCCAATCTGGATCAAGAGAACGTTGAAAAACATGGGCGGTCATTACCGCATCGGTTTTTGCGCAAAGCCGGCGAAACGGCTCAAGCTCCTCAGGTTGCCAGGTATCAGTGATATCGGCCATACCCAGGTGGGAATCAAATGCCGCACTCCCGTGTCCGGGAAAATGTTTCAGCGTGCAGAGAATACCCGCATCATGATGCGCCTGAATAAACTGCGCGGCATGTCGTCGAACCGCATCCGGATCTGCGGAAAGTATTCTTTGTTTTTTGAAAATAAAATTATCAGGATTCACGGCCAGATCAACAACCGGAGCGAGGTTCAGATTAATCCCTGCCGTCTTCAGTGCTTCCGCAAGCCTCCGTGATTCCTGATAGGTGTACGTCTCCTCATCGACCTCTCCCAGCACCTGAAATGACACCGTCGCGGGAAATCCAGCTTCCGGTTTCAGTCGGTTCACCCGTCCGCCCTCCTGATCGATCGCAATCAACAAAGAAACCCGTGCAACCGACTGCAGTTCAGAGGTCAACCTCGCCAGTTGCTCTGGCGAACAAATATTGCGACGAGGCTCACCCAGTGCAACATCCTCATCGAACAAAATCACACCGCCCAGATTAAATTCACGAATGTCCCGCACAACCGGACTTGCGTCATCAATAGATTCACCCCGAAACCCGACCATCAAAAGCTGACCCGCTTTCTCTTCCAAAGACGGAGCACAGCCGCAAAGAACAACGCTAACCAGCACGATAACGATCTGTAAAACCCGATGATTCATATAACAACTTCTATGAAACGTTTAAAATTTTCCCAGTCAGCCCGGCACGGAACGAATAGGTGTCGCCCTGCTGTTTGCCCAGCAGCACCGCGCCGACTGGCGACTCGGGCGTAATAACGGTCACTTCGCGTCCATCAACGGCCAGTTCGGTTCCGCCGCCGCAGGGCAGCAGATAGAACAGCATCGTTTCGCCGCCCTGCTCCACGTCAACCAGCGCCCCGACATCAATTGGCAGGTCCTTGAAAGAAGGAGGAGTAAACGCACGCAGTTCATGCACATCCGCTGCCAACGCCTTAAACTGCTGCGCGTGGCCGCGGGCAAGATACGACGCCTCCAGCCCGCAGGTATCCCATTTCGTCTCCGCACGCGCCTCACCACTGGTCGCGCCGGCCGACGCATCTTTATTGGCGGCCTGCAGGCGATGCAGATCATTCTCCAGTTCGGCGAGCAGTGCCTTTAAAATTGTTGTCTTCTTCATGCGATAAGCTTTGCGAATTCCCCATGGAAATTGCAATCCGCAAAATCATCAACAAGGGTAATAGTTCGAAATGGCGTTAAGTTAAGCCCGTTTCAACCCCATATTTTACCTGGCGCAGCAAAGCCGTTTATGCTGAATCACGATGAACCACAAGTGAAGAATTTTGACAAGATGATGGATAACAAAATTATTTTTTTGCCGGAGCAGATCTACCGGAGGCACGACAACAGCCCAAAATATTCTTCATCATTTTATCAAAAAACAGACCCTGTTTAGTTTCTGTTGCGCAAGGGGTTACTGATAATAACGCGTACAAAAAACAAGAAAATATCAAGTAGCAACATAGAGTAAAGCAAGACAACGAAGGCGAAAAACAACAAGGGCATCAAATGAGACAATAATAAATAAAAATTTATAATTATGCGCCCCTTTACTTGCTTCGAACTCTCTGTGTTAAAATTTGCTCCTGCCTGTTCCAAAAATCCAGCATCCCATTATTCCCCTCTTCCATTGTTCCACTACTCCATTCTCCTGCTATACTTCGTCCCATGAATTCTGAATCGCAAAAAACTGAAAACGTACGTGTGAAAAGCGTCACCCAGCTGATTACCCCACTGGAACTAAAAAAACAACTGCCGCCAACCGCGCAACTACAGGAAACTGTTCTGAACAGCCGTGCCGCCATCCGCGCCGTACTCGCCCGCTCTGATCCGCGGCTATTGGTCATCATCGGCCCCTGCTCCATCCACGATCCCGAAGCCGCGCTCGACTACGCTCGCCGCCTCGCCGCGCTCCGCGATGAAGTGAACGATCGCTATCTGATTGTCATGCGTGTCTACTTCGAAAAGCCACGCACCACCATCGGCTGGAAAGGATTCATCAACGATCCGCACCTCGACAACTCCTACGACATGCAGTATGGCCTGCAGGCCGCCCGCCAGCTGATGCTCGACATCCTCGCGCTCGGACTGCCGGTTGCCGCCGAATTTCTTGATCCAATCATTCCGCAATACACCGCGGACCTCGTTAGCTGGGCGGCCCTCGGCGCGCGCACCATCGAATCGCAAACGCACCGCGAAATGACCAGCGGTCTCTCCATGCCCGTCGGTCTCAAAAACGCCACCGACGGTAGCGTACAGCGCGCTGTCGACGCGCTGATCTCCTGCCGCAGTCAGCACAGCTTTGTAGGGATCGACCAGGGCGGCCACAGCAGTATCATTAAAACCACCGGTAACCCGAACACCCACCTCGTCCTGCGCGGCGGCGGCGGCGAAACCAACTATCAGGCCACCGAAATCGCAGCCGCGGCAACAAAACTCCGCACGGCGGGCGTTTCTGAAATCATGATGGTCGACTGCTCACACGCCAACTCCGGCAAAGACCCCGCGCGACAGGCCGATGTCTGGAACGACGTACTTGAGCAGAGAAAAAAGCCCGGGTGCCCCGTCATTGGCGCCATGCTTGAAAGCTTCATCGAAGCCGGCAACCAGCCGATCAGCGACACCCTGACCTACGGCCTCTCCATCACCGATGCCTGCATCGACTGGGAAACAACCCATCGTCTTCTGACAACGAACAAACCCTGAGCCAAAAAAACAACCTGCTCATTGTTTAATACCCTTTTTTTCAAAAGTTAACGTAGAAAAGAAATCACCCATGAAACGCACCTGCCGAATCAAATTAGGATACCTCATCACACTCCTTTTCACTGGATGGATGATGATCGCACAAGCCGTCGATATTCAAACCCAATCCGCGCACCCTAAATATATTTTTCTAATGATCGGCGATGGGATGGGCCCTTCGCAACGCGCATCGGCCGAAATGTACAAACGCATTACAACGGACTCAAAACCCGGCGAGGAGAAGGGGCAGTTGGTGATGAATCGTTTTCCGATTAAAGGACTCACCACAACCTCCCCCAAAGGAAGTCCCATTACAGATTCCGCTGCAGCGGCCACCGCGATAGCTTGCGGAGAAAAGACAAAAAACGGACGCATCGCAATCAATCAGGACAATACAAAAAAATTAAAATCGATTGCCTACGATGTACAAGAAGCCGGGATGAAAGTCGGGATTGTATCCAGCGTTCCGATTGATCACGCCACCCCGGCGTGCTTCTATGCTCAGCAAGAGAACCGGGGAAATTATTACGACATTGCAACCCAGCTCGCCTCCTCCAAATTCAACTACTTCGCCGGAGTATCCTTCCTCGGAGCCAGAAAGAATAACCTGGAAGGTCGACCCGACCCCGAAGACCTTGCTAAAAAAGCGGGCTACACCTCCTTTCACAACCAGGCCGGAATCGACGGAATCCACTCTGGCATGGATAAAGTTCTCTGGTTGAATGATATCCCTTACGCCATTGACTGGAAAAAGGGCGATATCACACTGGTGGACTTGGTCCGCAAAGGCATCGAGGTACTGGAGAACAAAAACGGATTTTTTATGATGGTTGAAGGCGGCAAAATCGACTGGACGGGACATGCCAACGATCTCGCCACCAATGTTAAAGAGACTCTTGCCTTTGATCAGGCCGTGCAAATCGCTTTCAAATTTTACCAGCAACACCCGCAAGAAACTCTGATTGTCGTTACCGGCGACCATGAAACCGGCGGGCTCAAAACCGCATTCTCGGGAGGATTCTCCCCTCAGAAATTTATCCGTGAGATTAACGGTCAGCAAAAATCAGGGTCGAAGTTTGAGTCTGAAACTAAAAAATGGGTTTCTCAAAAAATCTCTCACGAAGATGCACTCAAACAGGTCTGTGAAACCTTCGGGCTCCAGAATCTAACCCCGGAAGAGGAAGCCAAGCTGAATCAAGTGATTGAGTATACGCTCACCACCCCCTCCACGGATACCCGTCCGCCGGAACTCAAAAAAATGTACGGATCGAAGAACATGGTCGCCAATGCCAGCCAAACGATTATTGCCCGACGCTGCGGGATCACCTGGACCAGCTTCGGGCATAGCGGGGCGTCCGTGAAGACCACGGCCATCGGCCCCGGTTCAGATTTGTTTGCCGGGCAAACCGACAATACCGACATCGCAAAAAACCTGCGCAGCCTTCTGCGCTAAACCGGCCATGACAAACCTCAGCAGCATATTACGCACAGCCAAGCGCCGCGATATCCTTCTAATCGCAGTCCTGCTGGGGTTGAGTGCCCTGCTTATTTTCTGGCCGTCCGACACCCCATCCAACGGAGTTTCTCCTGTAAAAGCCGCGGTTCAGGGGGTCGACAACACCTACGTCGAAACATACGGCGTCGTTAATCAAGGCGATCAAGAGATCACGGTTAAGCTCGCCGAAGGCCCTCTCCGGGGAAAATCATTTTCTGCAAACAACATGCTGCTGGGCGACCCGGAATTGGATTGGCTGTTCTCCCCTGGAGAAAATGCGCTCGTCTCCGTTACCCAGCGCGAAGGCACCTATTGCGTTGATGTACTGGGCCCTTACCGGCTTCATACCCAGCTCTACTTGACGCTGATCTTCTTCGGATTGCTGATCGCCGTCGCCGGCTGGGTCGGGTTTAAAGCAATTCTTTCCTTTGCCTTTTCGATTTTGATCATCTGGAAAGCACTCATTCCTCTCTGCCTGAAAGGAATGGATCCCATTCCGCTGTCCCTGACCATCGTCGCCATCCTCACGGGAGCAATTACCCTGCTCGTCGGGGGAATCAACCGCAAAGGACTTACGGCATTTTTGGGAGGCTTCCTGGGATTGCTCACCACCTGTGGACTGGCGATGTGGTTTGCACCCGGCTTTTATCTAATCGGCACGACGCGCCCTTTTGCAAAAACGTTGCTCTTCACAAATCCCGAGCTCAACCTGTCCCGGTTTTTCATCGCGGGGATCTTTATTGCATCCGCCGGGGCCGTGATGGATTTGTCGATGGATATCGCCGCCGCCATGCAAGAGATTAAGCAGCACAACCCGCTGATCACACGCAAACAGCTTTTCACCTCTGGAATGAAAGTCGGACAGGCCGTAATCGGCACGATGACCACCACCCTGCTTCTGGCCTATTCGGGAGGCTATATGATTATGCTGATGCACTACATGTCACAAAACATTTCGCTGAGCGTGATGATCAACTCTCCCTACTTT
>Ga0307990_1001698_pt1 | contig 18252 bp, 14 predicted proteins | sample EllFjometagen129_FD_203168 | JGI IMG/M metagenome (GOLD analysis project Ga0307990, IMG submission 203168) | Marine microbial communities from Ellis Fjord, Antarctic Ocean - #129 | ecosystem: Environmental > Aquatic > Marine > Unclassified | place: Southern Ocean | collected 2014-10-08
CAAGTGCGGACGGTGTCGGTGAATTTGAACCCGTTGAGCTTGAGCGCGGCATCCATGGTTTCAAATGCCGAGCGGGTCTGTTCTGTGCGGGATGCAGTCAGATCCTGCGGAATAACTCCGCGCAGACGGCAGTACTGTGCGTGGTCATCCTCATAGGTGAAGCCCATATCGCGTCCATTAAAAGAAACCGGCTGCGGGTCGAGTCCGGAGAGAGCAACCGCCTGCATAGAGTAAAGAGATCCGTCATTACAGGCATCGCCCTGCAGCCACACGACGGGGCAGCTCGCTTCTTTTTTAAACTTTTCATAGTGCTGTGTTCCGGCAAAGACAAACTGGCTGAGAAGCGTTGCGGAGCAGTCCTCCGCCGCCCGGCACAGGCCCCGGTTCATTTCAATGAGTTCAGACGACTGCACCGTGATGCAATGTTCCGCATGCGAGGAAAGTGTTAATGTGGCAATTTCAGTGTCGCAGTGAGTTTTAGAGATTTTGGCTTTCACACGGTATCCTTTCGGGCATCTGTCCCTTTTTCAAACGAAAATTAAACGGGACATTAAATCACGGTTCTCCCGATTCTTCGATAGTAAAATCGGGTTAATACATCAAACGGACAGCGATCAGAAATATTGCATCTGAATTGTTAAAAAAAGGAGCTCTTCTCGGATGTGCGTTTTTTTTACTCGCATCAAGTCCCCACCCCGCCCCGAAGGATCGAGGGTCAAAAGAAAGTGTCGGGGTACTAACATTGAAGTCCCACGGATGGCAGTCGCGCCCCGCGGATCTTTTTAAGCAAAAAAATTACAGAGAAGGAGTTATACTGAAGCAATTTGATTTGTATTAATCGGAGTTCGAAAAATATTTTTTACCACCCGCTTCGCTAGAGGAACCTCCGAGGGAGTCCGAGGGGAGGTTTAGATGTCAGATGGAATAAACGGTGCCCCGGAGTTTGGGGTAGCCCTGTTAACACAGGGCTTTATTTGAAGCAGAGAGCTGAAGTGAAAATGAACTTTCATTGCAGTGCTCTGCTCCAAATTTATACCGTTTGTGGCTGGAAGTTCTCTGTCCTGCTCCGACGTCTGCTCTAGCGCAGCGGGTGGTGAAAAAAAATCATCACATTAATTTTGTATTATTGTAGGGCACTTTTCCAATGATTGGGAAAACAGGTTCCACATTTCAAAGCCTTCTTCATCTCGCAGAATCCGAGACTTCGGATCGTGAGCAGGCTTTGCTATCCGTGGAACCTGAGCCGTTCCTAATAAAACGCAAATCCGAGATGCACCAAAAAAGTGATTTTAATACAGCTTTTTGATCTCATCCGCGATGATTTTGACACCTTTTCGGACGGTTTCATCGTCTTGTGCATAGGTGACGCGAATGCATTCGTGTTTGTGCGCCCAGTCGTCGTTTTCCAGGCCGGCGAAAAAGTGATGACCGGGAATGACTAGCGTGTTGAGCGCCTTGAGCCGTTCATAGAGCGCGGCGCTTCCACCGGGCAACCCCTCGAACCACAGCCACAGAAAAAGCGCGCCTTCGGGCTTGTGGATGCGACAGGGAATATTCTCACCCAATTCATCACGGAACCATTCGAGAGTCTGCTGAGCCTTGCGGCGATAAAACGGCTGAACGATGTCGCGGCTGATCCGCATGATTTCGCCGCCGCGAATCAGATCAACCGCCAGTCGTGCGCCGAGTCCGCCGGGCGCGAGGCACATCACGCCGTTAATATCGGAAATGGCCGATGCGATCTCTTCACTTGCGATCACAATACCGGTGCGCAGATTGGGCAGGCCGAATTTAGACAGGCTCATGCAGACCACGGTGTTGGAGTTCCACAACGGTTGCGCTTCGGTATAAATAATGTTCGGAAACGGCGTGCCGTAAGCATTGTCAATAATGAACGGAATGCCCTTCTCACGCGCCAACGCATCGAGATGCTGCATCTCCTCGTCGGTCAGCACATTGCCGGTGGGGTTCGTCGGGCGCGATACACAGATCGCACCGATGTCATCACCGATTTCCAATGTTTGGAAATCGACGTGATATTTGAACAGCCCGTCATCCAGCAGTTCAATGGCCGGGCGTTTCGCTGTGAAAAAACCCTCTGTCAGCCCGGTATCCGCATAACCGATGTATTCAGGTGTCAGCGGAAAGAGGATTTTCTTTTTCGATCCGTCGGGCATCTCACCCGCAAACAGGTTGAACAGACAGAAGAAGGCGCTCTGACTTCCGTTGGTTAACGCGATGTTTTGCGCGCCGATCTCCCATCCGAAGGTTTCACGAAGCATTTTAGCCAGCGCCTCGATGAACGCGGCGTTTCCGCGCGAGCCGTCGTAGTTGCCGATCATCGACTCAAAGGCACCGGGCTCCGCCAGAATCTCTTCCATTCGTTTGCGGAAGATCTGCTGCACCTCCGGAATATGCGCCGGATTGCCGCCGCCGAGCATCAGCATGTCGCCGTCGGCCATCGCCGCACCGAGGTCATCCATCAGTTGAGTGATCCCCGCTTTGCGGGTGAATTTTTTGCCAAATTTTGAAAGGTTCATATCTTCCTAGTGACTTGATTTTCCAAACATCTGAAAATTTTTAACGGATTTATCCAAGGTTTGGAAACGAAACCTTTACGGGATTTCATTTAGCGGCGGTTCAGCAGCCTGAGAGTATTCTTTCAGTCGGAGCTGCATGGCGTGGATAATGATCGGATCGAGCCGTCCTTCCGCCATGGATATTGCGGCTTTCAAGGATTCTGCGGCTTCGGCATATCGATGGAGTTCGGCATAAGCAACCGCCAGATTGTTGTGAACCTCTGCCTGCCGTGGTTCAAGTTCAGCTGATGTTGTAAGGTGAACCACCGCCTGAGCCGTCTGATCCTCCACCAGCAGCGCCGCGCCCAGGTTTGCGTGCGCGACATAGTTTTTATCTGTGCATTCAAGCGTGTGCGTCCAGAGACTGATGCTGTCGCGCCAATAGCCGGTTTGTGTGCTTGTCAATGCAAGCAGACCGGCAATGATTACCGCACTCAGTAGCGATGCAACCATCTGCCGGCGGCGGTTGTTTACATGCTCGGCGAAGAACCAGACCCCCATGATAAGCAGTCCGATCTGCGGCAGGTAGGTGTAGCGGTCAGCATGGGCTTGACTGCCGACTTGCAGGATTCCAATGACGGGAACCAGCATTCCGAGATAGAGAAGCCAGCCAATTAGCAGATACGGCCGGATTTTACGCTGTTGTAGAGTCCATAGAGTTACGATGGAAATAACCAGCAGAGAAAAACCGACACCCAGAACAGAAAGTTGATCCGAGTGCGCGGGATAAAGCACTGCCAGCCCCGTCGGCATGAGCAGCTGACGGATGTAGGTGACGCATGAAATAGCGGCATTGCCCAGCCGCCACGGCAACGGCAGGGTCTCTGTCGGGGCTACCGCCCCCTGCTGTGCCCAGACGGTGATTGCGCAGAACACTGCGGTAAGAAGCAGCATCGGAATTTTTTCAAGCAGCGCCCGGCGAAAATCTTTCCGCTGCAGCGGCCAGAAGTCGACTAACAGTAGCACAAACGGCAGAGTGACCAGCATGGGTTTCGAAAGCAGACCCAAGATGGAAAACAGCAGGACCGGAAGATAACGGACAAAGGAGAACGGTTTTCGGGCATAATCGGCATAACTCCATAGCGTCAGCATAAAAAACAGGCCGCTCAGCACATCTTTTCGTTCAGATATCCAAACCACGGATTCAACCCGTAGAGGATGTATTGCAAAAAATGCCGCCACCAAAGCACTCCGCCAGATGGAACCAGTCATGCGATGCAGTGCTACAAAGAGAACCAATGCGCTGAGCGCATGCAAGAGAAGGTTGCCAAGGTGATGTCCGAAGGGGGTCAACCCATATAGCTGGCAATCGACCATATGGGAAAAGCTGGTGAGCGGATGCCAGTTTGAACTGTGCGGATTGGCAAGAACCCATTGCAGACCCTCCCGGGTGATGCCGCTGGTGATATGCTCGTTTCCGTAAACGTAGTGGCCATCATCATAGTTTACAAAACTGAACGAAAGCGAAGAGCCGAACGCCATGAAAATCAAAATGATCAGCAGAAGACAGATCCCAAGACTCGGGCCCTGCTTGCTTTTTGTGAAAAAACGAATCATGCGCTACTCCTGCGAATTCATTTTCAAACGGGCCTCTGCGATCTGAATATTCCGAACTATAGAGGCATCATCCGGTTTAAGCTCCAATGCTCGGCGAGAATGCAGGAGGCCCTCGTGCAGTTGGTTGTGCAGAATTAGCGCGGCACCCAATGCTTTATGAGTGTTAAACCGATCGGGGCTCAACCGCACTGCCTGTTTCAGGAAAGGGATCCCCTCTTCAAGACGCCCTTGGCGAACCCGGACAAATCCCACATTATATACAGCTTCTTTGTCGTAAGGATCGATTTGAAGCGCTTCTAGAAACAGGCGTTCAGCCTCAACAACATTTCCTTCTTCCAGAATAGCCGTGCCCAGTCCGACTAGAGCCGTCGGGTTTTTCTGCGTATGCTCTAGGGTGTGAGTCCACAAAGTCATACTGTTGCGCCAAACAGCGGTTTGACGGCGAGCTGTCAACGTGAAAGCGAGAAGAACAGAAAGAAGCAGTGCACACCACAACCTTCTGTTTTTCTGAAAAATTGGGACGACTTCCAGACACCAGACCAGCATGATCGTAATCCCAATTTGCGGCAAATAGGTGTAGCGGTCGGCATGAGCTTGAACACCAACTTGAACCAGTCCAATGACAGGTAGAAGCATGCCGAGATACCAAAACCATCCCGTCAATAGCCACGGCATCTTTTTTCGAAAAAGGCAGACAGAAACCGATATCGCAAACAGCAAAGATGCGGCAAGCCCCGCCTGCCACACCGGCAAGTCACTCCCAGGATGCGGATAAACAAGCGCTAGTCCGAACGGCCACACCATCTGTTTTAAATAAACGACATACGATACCGCCGCATTGGCAATCCGATAAAACAACGAAACATCAATTTTCGATAGAGCATCACTTTGAGCCCAAATTGTCGTCAGGCAAATAATCAGGGCGAAGATGACCATCGGCAGTTTTTCCAGAATCAAGTGTCGCAGAGAAACACGAGCATTCCCGGAACCGCTCATTCGGTTCAACGGCCAGAAATCCAGTAGGAACAGAACCGCCGGCAAAGTAACCAACATCGGCTTGGATAGAAGCCCCAACAAATAAAAAAGAAGCACCGACAAATAGCGGCACCATGAAAATGCACATCGCACATAGCGGGCATAAGCCCACAGCGTCAACACAAAGAACATCCCGCTCAACACATCTTTTCTCTCTGCGATCCAGACAACCGACTCCACACGAAGTGGATGAATAGCAAACAATGCGGCGACCAACGCGCTACGCCAGACCCGGCCGGTCATCGAGCGAAAGCTGAGGAACAGAACAATTGCCGTTACAACATGCAGCAGCAGGTTGATCAAATGATGCCCCGCTGGGTTTAATCCAAAAAACTGACAATCGATCATATGCGACAGCGAGGTTAACGGATGCCAGTTTGCCCCATGACTGTGCGTTAAAGACCAAACGATCCCGTCCCATGTCACCCCGCCGCTGATATGCGGGTTGTTATACACATATCCAGAATCATCAAAATTAATAAAGTCGAACTGGATCGCCTGCCCAAAGCTTAGAAAAATAAGTAGAGCAAGAATAAGAGCCACTCTCATTATTGAATTTCACCTTCCTGGTTAAGCGCGAATACGATCATGGTTCGATCTATGTAAACTGGCTTCCCGTAGCATTGCACCATTTTTTCAAGGCATTCTTTCAGGGCTGGCGTTCTTCCATATTTGGTTTCAACGGGGTCGTTGTACAGCTCAGCCAACAGGTTGAAATGGATCACCAAATAATCTGCGCCCGTTTTTTCGACGGCCTCCGCATTGTATATATTCACAATGCTTCGAAAGCGAAGGCGAGACGGGAACGGAATTTTACAAAAGACGTGATTCATAAGGCAACGGCTATAGACTCCATCGGTTCGGTCATGCTCCCATGGCACATCCATTGTATAGCCGACCACAACCCTTTTTCTGTGGTGCTGTTGATAGAAGTAATTCAGGTTGTAGAGATCGCCCAACATCATGGGATATTCAATTATACAATCTGCATCGGCGGGTAGACGTTGGTAGAAATCAGGAAGGGTAGTTTTCTGGAGATTTGCCGACTTAGGGAACATTTTGGAGCGACGCGGAAGATGCCGGGGAGCCGGTTCGTAGGATTCCTGAAAGGCGGAGTGGTTCGTGAAATTATTGGGAGCGCGATACGTGTTCCACAGCGGACTAGTTGCCGCCAAAAGGAAAAAGACCCCTACGCAACTGATCACCCCGGCTATTCGGCTGACTGAAAACAGTTTGCTAAGCGCAATGGCAACCCAAAACAAAATGATCGGACACAAGATGATCAAATAGCGCGCCAAAACAATTGCCGCATGAACCAACGCAAAACGCCCAATCCAGATGGCTAATAAATTCAGAACAAACACACCGAGAAACATACCGCCCCAAAACAGACTCTTCCGTAGAAGAATTAATGCGCCGCACGCAGCAACGCAAAGCAACCCGAACGCCAATAGCGCACCCGATGTCCCCAAAAACATCAACGCAAGTTGCTTCCATGTCGCGAAATCCGGAAGCGGATTATCAACCATCACCGACCCGGTCATTGTGGTCGCCGGACGAAGAAGCAAAAAACAAATCAGCCCCAGTAACCCGCCGACTAGGCAAATCCTTAAAAGTGGAGTCCGTACTGACTTCCGGTGCAACAACACACAGGCCCCGCCTGCAAATAAAGGTGCAAAGACCGTCACAACCGCCACCGGATGCAGATAAACAGCCAAAATACTCGAACAGATATATAGTGCCAAATACTTCAGCTGATTTGTCAGCACCCAGAAGCCGCCCGAGTAAAGGGAAAGAAACAAACAAAAAACCAGTGGGCCGTACGGCCGACCGATTCGACTGTAGAAAATGAGCAAAGGGGACAAGGCCAACAATCCCGAAAAAATCAAAGCTTCTTTGTTCCCATGAGCCTTCCGTACACATTGAGGGAAAATTAACAGCGAAAGAATTCCTGCAAAAACGGAAGGTGCCGATAAAAGCAATTCTGACCAGCCGACAGAATGCAGCAAAAACCAACGGTAAACATTCATCAGCGGAGAGGTGTGAGCAAATGTGGAACGACTTTCCAGCAACTCCGAAAGGGAATGAGTCGCCGCATAGATCAGTCCGTGCCAGTCGTCATTGAGGGGAATTTGATCACGCAAAAGAAATAGACGTAAAAAGAGCCCAACTCCAAAAATCACAAGAGCTATAACTTGCACGCTAGTTTTCTTCATTCAAACTTTCCAATGTTTGAAAAAAAAGAAGTGCAGGGTCGACCTGCTTCAAGATTTTAAACATGTGGTTTTATTCCCAACTATTGGAAGAAATAGTTCCGACCCGTGAGGTTCCGTGTCCGCGCCAAAATCAGTTTATCTAAAATTCTATTTATCTACAGATTGAAATCGAAGCGAGCGCACAGCACCTGATTTGCACAAGCGGAAAATGAGACCGGTCCACAAGCAGCCGAGTCCATACTTAAAGCTACGCCTGAAATTAATCGAGGAAGCGTCAGCAAAATACTTTGTTGGGCAACTCACTTCAGCGATGGTCTGCTTCAGCCATAAAATTTGCGCCAGCATCTGATTATCGAAAACAAAGTCGTCTGAGTTTTCTTCCAGCGCAAGCTGTTCGATCAATTCACGTGAAAACGCACGATATCCAGTGTGGTATTCTGAAAGCTTGGCCCCCAGCAGAATATTTTCTGCTGCGGTCAAAAAACGATTGGCGATGTATTTCCACCAGGGCATACCACCCGTGAGGGCTCCTCCGCCGAGAATGCGCGATCCGAGTACACACGGATACAGCCCGCTCGAAATCATAGAAGCCATCGCCGGAATCAGAGCTGGCGTGTATTGATAATCCGGGTGAATCATAATCACCACATCTGCGCCCTGCTCCAGAGCCAATCGGTAGCAGCTTTTTTGGTTTCCGCCATAACCGAGGTTTTTCGGGTGAACATGCAGCAAAACACCCTCCAGATTTTCTGCAACAGCGGCGGTTTCATCTCGACTGGCATCATCAACCAGAATCACCTGGTCGACAATGCCCTGCGCCATCACCTCTTCATATGTTTTCTGCAGGGTCTTGGCCGCATTGTAGGCGGGCATCACAACGACAATTTTTTTGTTATTCAGCATCTTATTCTCCAGTCTGACAGATCAGGTCGCTTAGGCTCCATTTAAATTTCGATGTTTTTCCAGCCGGGGTGCTCCAGCAAATGTTCGAGCAACACGGCGCAGGCGACGGCATCGTAGAGCGCGTCGTGCGGCTCGCCGGACGGGCAGCATTCGCGGACGCGATCGGTCAGGCTCAATCCAGCGATTAAATCTTCCAGCTTATGCGTCGGAGCATCGGGCCAGGCCTGTCGGGCGAGCTTGAGTGTGTCGACCCACGGCCCAAAGCGGTGCATCGGCGCCATTTTTCGAAGAAACTTTTTCTCCACCGAGATATTGTGCGCGACGAGCGGGCGACCGGTCATCCACCCTTCCATGTTTTTCCAAACATTGGAAACGGCGGGTGCGGCGGCGATTTCGTCGCGTCGTTTGTGGTGGTCGCCCGGTGCGTAGGCATTAAACGGACGGTTAGCATCGACACGAATGAGGCTATCAAAGGTTTGGTCTAGAGCAACCCGGCCGTTTTCGAGCACCACCGCGCCGATCTGCCACGGTTCGGTGTCGAACCCCGGCACGGAACCGGTGGTTTCGAAATCGAGCACCGTGAGATTTGTTTCGCGAATGAACATGTGAACATGATGCAAAATCGCAGACGGGGCTGGAAGCCTCGTTCACACAAATAACTCGGTCTACATATCAAACCTCTAAAGGTGTGATTATTTAGATATACAAAAAAGCCCCTGCCGAAGCAGAGGCTTTTTTGATAAGCAACGGTGCTACTTAGCGGGAGTAGAACTCAACCACAAAGGCGATTTCGCACTGCACCGGCACTTCGCCGTGCTCAGGAAGACGCGCCAGCGTAGCGGTCAGCTTTTTGTCATCCACGGTCAGGTAGTCCGGTGTGGTGGCAATCTGCTGAGCGGCCGGGAAAATTTCGAGGTCGCGGCTCTTGTCACGGACGGTGATCACATCGCCGATACGAACCTGGTAGGACGGAATGTTCATTTTTTTGCCATTCACTTTGAAATGAGCGTGGCTGACCAACTGACGAGCCTGATAGATCGAACGGGCAAATCCGGCGCGAAGCACGAGGGCATCCATGCGGGTTTCGATGATCTGCAGGAAGAGATCACCGGTGTTGCCCTGTTTGCGGTCGGCGGCGGTGTAATATTTGCGAACCTGTTTTTCAGTCAGGTTGTACTGGTACTGCAGACGCTGTTTTTCAACAAGCTGTTTGCCGTAGTCGGACTGCTTGCCGCGGCGGCGAGACGGTCCGTGTTGTCCCGGCGGATGCGGGCGGCGTTCGAGATATTTTTCAGCTTTCGGTGTCAGGGCAATACCCAGACGACGCGATTTCTTAATTTTCGGTCCTGTGAACTTCATCTATTTCTCCATTTGGTTTCTGTTGTCCTGTGTTCCGACTAATTAAGCCCTTTCAGGCCGCCTGTTATCATTAAACTCAGTTCAGGCGTTCACTTGCGTGATAATCCTTCTACGGAACGAAGTGCGCATTAAAGAGATGCGACCCGCTAATGTCAAGGGGAATGGAGTGATGGATTACTGGAATAATGGAGTACCGGAAAGATGATATAAACCGCGACAACATTCCAACATTCCCCCCCTCCATCATTCCAATCGCTTTTCCCTTGTTTTGCAGGCGGAAATTCTCATCATAGGCCGCTGTTTTCCTACTCCCCAACTGAAAAGGATCTATATTATGAAAGAAATCAAAAAAGTAGCCCTGCTGACTGCCGGCGGACTGGCCCCCTGCCTCTCGTCCTCCATTGGCGGATTGATCGAGCGTTATAGCAAAGATCACCCCGAAATCGAACTCATCTGCTACACCAGCGGCTACAAGGGCCTGCTGCTCGGCGAGTCCATTCAAGTGACCGCAGAAATTCGTGAAAATGCTACGGTTCTCTACAAACACGGCGGCAGCCCAATCGGCAACAGCCGAGTCAAGCTGACCAATGTCAAAGACTGCAAAAAACGCGGATTAGTAAAAGAAGGTGAAAACCCACTCGAAGTGGCGGCCGCCCAGCTCGTTAAAGACAACGTGGATGTGCTCCACACCATCGGCGGCGACGACACCAACACCACCGCCGCCGATTTGGCCGCTTTTCTCGCTGAAAACGACTATGCGCTGACCGTGGTCGGCCTGCCGAAAACCATCGATAACGATATTTTCCCGATCAAGCAGTCGCTCGGCGCATGGACCGCCGCCGAAGAAGGCGCAAAATATTTTGCTAACGTTGTGGCCGAGCACAATGCCAACCCGCGCATGCTGATCATCCACGAAGTAATGGGCCGCAACTGCGGATGGCTCACCGGTTATACCGCTAAGGTCTACCACGAAAACCTGGAAGAACTCGACTTTCTTCCGCAGGTCGGCCTCTCCAAAGAGCGCAAAGACGTCCATGCCATTTTCGTTCCGGAAATGGCCGTCGACATCCAGGCCGAAGCCGCCCGCCTGTCGAAGGTGATGGACGAATTCGACAACGTGAACATCTTCATTTCAGAAGGTGCCGGCTTGGCGGAAATCGTAAAACAGATGGAAGCGGCGGGCGAAACCGTTCCGCGCGATGCGTTCGGACACGTTAAGCTCGACGCGGTCAACCCCGGTGCATGGTTTGGCAAACAGTTCGCCAAACTGCTCGACGCGGAAAAAGTGCTGATCCAGAAATCGGGCTACTACGCCCGCGCGGCCGCTTCCAACGAAGCCGACCTTGAACTGATCATTGCCTGCTGTGACAAAGCGGTTGAGTGCGCGTTGGCCGGCATCGGCGGCGTAATCGGCGAAGACGAAGACGCCAACGACGAACTGCGCGCCTGCGAGTTCCCACGCATTGCGGGCGGCAAGCCGTTCGACATCGACGCCCCGTGGTTCGGTGAGTTGCTCGCCGACATTGGACAAGCCAAAGGCGAAAAAGTGACCGTTGCTCACTAAGAATGGAACGATGGAATAACGGAGTGGTGGAGTATTGAGTCCACTATTCCAATCCCCTGACCCCGCCCTCATCCGGCGGGGTTTTTATTTTCCAATGATTGGAAATTTTCGGTGCCTACACTTACTAAATATGATAAATTATATTCACGTATGAAACCAGAACCATTTAAAATATGCCCGAGTTGCAAGGCCATCTGGCCGACACTGGACGACTACCTTTCCGATCCGGAATTGAATGTGGTGGGTTATCAGGCAGTCTTAGATGATCTATGCGGTGGGCTGTTTATTTTCAATCATGTTCATGATGACTGCGGCACCTCGATGGCGATTCCCGTAAAAGAATTTGTTTCGTTGAGCGAGCTCCCCATCCTGAATAGACGGATTGGATGTCCGGAAAAATGTCCCGGGCTGTGCATGCACATGGATGAACTAGGCCACTGCCCGGTAAAGTGTGAATGCACCTGGGTGCGGGAGGTTCTTCAAACGATTAGATCCCGGCTCCGGATGGCGGCTTCGCCGCAGATTGCCGATTGATGACTTCAGAATGCCGATTGCCGTGCTGAATAGCCCGCTAACAAATCGGCAATCAGCAATCAGCAATCGAAAATCTACGCTTCCTCAGACCGGAATACCGCCAGCTTGTTCCACATCGGATGGGGCACGCTCAATTAATTCAATCCGTTTCCAGCGCCCGGATCGAATTCGCAAAATCCATCCCGTCGCCAGCAATGAGAAATAAGCGATGGCCCAGCCCCAGGCCACGAAGACATTCAGCTGGAACACGAGCACAATCAGCGCTTCTCCTAGAGCGAAAAACCCCCAGGCCACAGTCGTGTGGAACCACATCACGAAGTGGGTGTCCCCTGCTCCGCGCAACGCGCCGGAAAGCACCGCATTGGTCGCCTCCATCAGCCCCCAGCCTGCGGCCAAGAACAGCAGAAGCCGTGCGGCATCAAACACCTCGTCAAACACCACATCACCGTGCGCAAACACCCGGATGTACATTTCCGGCAAACAGACAAAGCTGGTGACGACAATTAATGTGTAAACCCAGGCAACCCGGGCGGCCTTCCACGTAACAACTTCGGCGTCATCGGCATCCCGGCGTCCCATGCACTGCCCCACCAGCACCGAAGCTGCCTGCCCGATACCGATCGACGGCATAAACGCGATCATATTGATGCTGAGCACAATGTTACTGGCCAAAAATGCCGTTTCCCCCAAACGGCCGAGCAAAAGAACAAAGAGCGAAAACGAGCCGACATCGAGCACCATATGAATGCCGGACGGCAGGCCAAAACGAAGCATTCGCAAAAAAAGCGGACGATCAAACCGCAGCATCTGGCGGGTGCGGTACATGTGATGATTGGTTTTAGAAAAATAGAGGCCTAGTAGAATCACCGGAGCAACAAAACCAGCGATCAGGCTGGCAATGGCCGCGCCCTTAATTCCCATTGCAGGGAACGGGCCGTGCCCGAAAATCAAAAACCAGTTCAACACCACATTCACACTGTTGCCAATCAAATGAGCCGCCATGATGACGCGGGTTTTCCCGCGTCCGCTGTAGAAGCTCCCGGCGGCAGCGGTCAGCGGTGCGTTCACCCCGCCCAGCATCAAAATAGAAAGATAGGTTTTTTCCTGCGCAAAAACCTCGGGCGCATGACCGCTCCAGGCCAACAACGCAACGCCCAACGGAATCAGCAGCCAGATCAACGGCCACGAGAGCAGCGCCATAAACAGCGACTGCGCCACCGAACGGCTGCAGTTTTCATATTCCTCCGCCCCGTAATACTGGGCCACAAAGCTGTTGGCAATCGCACACAGTGCCATGAAAAAACTGATCAGAGTGAACGCAAGAATTCCAGCCGGCACCACCGCCTGAATGGAAACCGGACTGTACCAGCTCAAAAACATCCGGTCGCAGAAGTGCAACATGGTGAAGGATGCGGACGTGATAATCAGCGGCAACGCGACGTGCAACAGCTCGCGATAACTCACTCTCCGATTTTTTAGAATCAAATCCATACGTTGACCAGTTTTTCCATCCATTGGAAGCAACTGCGTTGCATCACAGTTTCTTTTTCCAACCATTGGACCTGAGGTATTCCGAAAGTGCTTTTTGTACCTCAAAAAGAAGCGTAGCTGCAAAAAATCAACCCTTGTCAAGCTCCCCGGCTTTGCCGAGCGCATATTTGGTGAGGATCGGACCGATGATCTCAAAGACGAGACAGGTGGCGGTGATGGTGGTGATGACTTTGGTGCCGATGCGTGAGCCGTGCGATACACCGTCAACCAATTCGCCGAGCCCGGCGAATTCCTGCCCGACAATCAATGCCAGCCCGATGGCCACCCCAGCCTGCGAAAGAATGCCGAGGCCAACGTATTTTCTGATCTTCTCTTCAACGTGCCCGAAGGTGGCGCCGAGACGCGCGCCGCCAATCAGCCCGGCGGACCGGCCGAAGATGTAGACAATCCCCAAAAGTCCAAGGCTTGGAAGCGCAGAAAGCTGAAGATGCGCACCGGCCAGACAGAAAAAGAGCACAAAGACAAGCGGCATAATTTCAAGTAGCGGCGCGATCACTTTGTGGACCAGCGCTTCGCGCCGGGTATTGATAAGGACAAAACCGATAACCATATTGGTCAGAATCAGGGAAAGGTGCCACATCATGGAAAGTCCGGAACCCAATATGACCACCCCGAAGACGATGATGAGCATATCGCGCGAGTTTTTAATGAAGCGGACCAGTTGGCAGAAAAGAAAGCCCAGCACGGTGCCAACCACTATACTCAAAATAATCTCGACGACCGGCGCTTTGAGCATGCTGAAAAAGCCTTCGGAGACATGGCCGGGGGCTTCGGCAAGCAGAAGACTTTTAGCGAAAGCAGCGGCAAAGCCAAAGATGATAATTGCGAGCCCGTCGTCGAAGCCGACGACAGCGTAGAGCGCCTGAGTGAGACTGCCCTTTGCTTTGTATTCCTGGATAATGGCGACCGTTCCGGCGGGCGCGCTGGCCGGGGCCATGGAACCGAAGATGAGCGCCATTGGTAGGTCGCGAGTGACGGCATAGACCAGTCCGGTCACAACAAAGAAGGCGGCGAATGATTCGGCGAAGATGATCCAGATAATGCCGTTGCCAAGTCGCTTGAGCGATTTCATGCTGAGCTCAGAGCCAATACTAAAGGCGACGAAGCCGAGCGCGACTTGCGTGATGAAAGCGAGGCTGTTCTGTACGGGCTCGGTAAAAAACTCTATCCCGAACTTCTTAAAGGACGGACCAAAAAGCGCACCGACGAGCATGTAACCGATCAGTGACGGCAACGATGTTTTTTTGATCAGCTTGCCGGCGTAGAAGCAGACAATCAGCATGGCGCCGACCAGCGTGAAAAGCATGGGCAGTCCAGCGGAAGCTTCCGCTACGTGTTCAATGACAGGTGCAGACATAGGATTTTCTTTCTCTCAAATTTATCGTCATCGAACGCACTCTCCATGAAGTAACGTCAATCGCGCTGATGATAGGTTACCGATTTTTGATTTCTGATTTCCGATTTAAAAGCTGAAGCCTTCTGCTAACCAATCAGCATTCGCCAATCGCCAATCTTAAATGTTTAAACTGCCAGCACAGTAGAACAACTCCTGCACGGTGAGTAGGATATCGTTTCGTTCAGATAAAACACCGGCGTGCTGTTCGATGCGGCGAATGGTTTCGTTGGTGTCGGCCTTGTCGACCGTGGCGAGAATCACTTTACAGAAATCGGAGGCCTTGTCGTTCCAGAATCCGGCAAACATCGGCATTTTCTGCAGATAGTTCGCAGCGGGTTCCGATTCGGAAACCATGACCGTTGAAGCCTGAAAGCCCTCAAAAATCTGCAGAACCTCTTGAAAAAGATTCTCATCCTGTATCTGAATGCGGAACAGGTTCTTCGTGTCGTGCTGTTTGGGGTCGGCTTCGTCCCGGACATGCCGTAAAAAGTTTTCAGCGAGCACTTCGGAGGATGGAGCGGCAAGCATTTCGGTTACATTTGCAGGGACGTTGAGCACCTGCGAAATGGCGGAAAGGGTTTTGATGTGTTCGTTCGAGCTGTTGGCTGGTGCCACAATAAAGACAAACAGTTTAACGGGCTGATCGTCCATCGCGGCGAAGTCCACGCCGTGGGGAACACTCAGCAAGCCGACCACGAAGTTCTCCACATTATCGATGCGACAATGAGGAATGGCAATCCCGTTGCCAAAACCGGTTGTGCTCAGCTCCTCGCGATCAGTAAAAGCCTGTAAAAGCTCCGCCTCACTGACCGACGACAGCACAGGGGACTTTCTAGCCAACGCGGAAATCGCGGACAGCACATCGGCTTTGGTAGCGCAATCTGCTCCGGCCTGAACACATTCACTGCGTAACACATTGATTAACTTCATTGGGGTCTCTCCTCTTGATTCTCTCGCGTAAAAAGGCGGATGCATCTAGCCACACTCTGTTTGAATGTGTCCAATCAAAAGGGATTTAATGTAAAATGGCTGACCCTGAATTGGCATCACTCTGGCAAGAAAAGTGATTGTGTTGAGATACCGCTTCACCTATCGGCTCATAGAGCCGACTCAGACTGTTGATATGAGTGAAAAAACGCACATCCAAGAAGAGCCCCAAAATCGCCCCGTTGTAGCCCCTGAGCACGGAGAAAAGTTTGGATTTGAATATTCGCTATTTTCTTTTAAATAAACGCAGGTTTGTTTTCTTTTAAAATCACACCTTCGATCATCACAGCAGGGAACGTTTTCCTCAGATTCACGACCGCTTGTGTTAGCAGCCAGCTTTGCTCACCATCGGTGAGGAGCCCGTCGGGATGACAAGAAATAAACGCCACCCGCTTCTCATCCTGCCATCCGAGCGAGTTCCCCACCCGGGATAAAAACCGATGCGTATCTTCGCCATGGACGCCATGAGCGAAATGGATATCCGGCTGATTGGCTGGGAAAAACTCAATTCGGTTAATTTTCCACTTTTTACATAGGAAATCCTCCAGAATTTCTTTTTGTTCCGAAGACATCATAGGAATAATTGCTACCGCAAAATCCTTTGATAAATAGTGCATGAGACTCTCCTTCTGTTATCGATTAGACAAAAAAGCGAACATATAGATAAAGGTGCGCGACCAACAGGGATGCGATCATAAATGGGAAGCCGTATTTCGTGAACGACCAGAAGGTGATCCGACAGTTGTTGCGGTTGGCAATCTGCGAGATCACCACGTTGGCGGAGGCGCCGACCAGCGTGCCGTTTCCACCTAGGCAGGCTCCCAGCGCGAGCGCCCATAGCAAAGGCTCAGCAATCTGAGCTTGAATGAGCGCGGCATCTTCGAGCCCCATTTGCTGCGCGAAAATAGGAATAATCCCTTTCACGAGCGGGATCATAGCCATGACCAACGGGATGTTGTCGATAATGGCCGAGGCAATGGCACTGAACCATAAGATGGTTAGAACGGTCGCCATCAGGTTGCCGCCGCAAATGTGCAAAATGAGCTCCCCCATTTTTTCGAAAACATGATGATGTTCCAGCGCGGCGATCATCATAAACAGCCCCGCGAAGAAAAGGATGGTGTTCCATTCGACGTGCATGAGGGAGTGATGGATATCTTTTTTGCAAACCAGCACCATCACCATCGCTCCCGCGAGCGCGATAATGCCCGGTTCAACATTCAACAGGCGACCCGCAAAGAATCCAGCCAGAATGAAGCCAAAAACAACCAGTGCCTTTTTCAGCACCAATGGCTGTAGAATCGCTTTTTCAGGACGGGACTGTTCAATCCGTTTGCGGGTCTGTTCCGTCGTTTTCATCTGTTTGCGGAACATCAAGGCCATCACCCCAAGAAGCAGAACCATAATCACCAGCACGGGCGGGGTCATGTTCAGGATGAAGTCATTAAACGAGAGATGTGTCTGCGAACCGATCAGGATATTGGGCGGATCCCCGATCAGTGTGGCCGCGCCACCGATATTCGAAAAAACCGCTTCCATGATCAGAACAGGGACAGCAGGCATCTCCAGCAGCTGACAGAGCAAAATGGTGATCGGCGCCATCAGAATCACGGTGGTCACGTTATCTAAAAAGGCCGACAGCACCGCAGTCAAAACCATAAACAGGACCGCGATCACCAGACCGTTCCCCTTCGCGAGCCGGGCCAGCTTGATGGCCAGCCATTCAAAGACCCCGGTGTCGGTCAGCGTATTAACAACAACCATCATGCCGATCAGAAGAAAAATGACATTGAGATCAATCGCATGCAGGGCGTCTTCGTAGTGGACAAAATGCAAACCGATCATCAGCCCTGCTCCGATTAGAGCGGCGATGGTTTTATCGATAATTTCGGTTGCGATGAAAAAATAAATCAGCAGAAATAATAGAATAGGGATAAGCATTGGTTTCTCCAGCTTAGTAATTGATGACGTTGTCGAGTAGCGTGCTTTTGTCGATCGCGCCGACCCAGCGCCCCTCTTCATCCTCAACATACAATTGAACAACCGATTTAATCGTGAGATCAAAAACGATTTCCATGAGGGTGTAGTCCAGCGAAACCGTACGCACATCCCGAATCATCATGTCGCAGGCGAGCATATCGCGTTCATCTTCAAAATATTTTTCAAACGGATCGAATTCGGCGATAAACGAAACGCTTTTCAACTGAGCGAAGAAGTCCGGCAACCCGTAACGAAACAGCCGGTCGACGGTAATCTCGCCCGTAATTTTCTTTTCGGAGTTCACAACCGGAACGGCCTGCAGGCCATTCACGCTCATCAGATGCGAACAGATCGCAATGCGATCCGTCTCGTGAACACTAAAGCGCGGCGGACGCATGACATCGCGGGCGGTGATCGACTTATCAATCCGCGGGTTGTGCTTTTTAAACAGGTCGCGCAGTGTTTCCGAATCGGAAACCTCAAGAACCTGCTGACGCACCGATTCATCCATCAGCAATCGCGACAGTTGCGCCATCATCTTCAACGAGGTCGCCGGCTCGGAGGCGGGCGCCAGGATCAAGCAGACAATCT
>Ga0307990_1001702_pt1 | contig 18235 bp, 12 predicted proteins | sample EllFjometagen129_FD_203168 | JGI IMG/M metagenome (GOLD analysis project Ga0307990, IMG submission 203168) | Marine microbial communities from Ellis Fjord, Antarctic Ocean - #129 | ecosystem: Environmental > Aquatic > Marine > Unclassified | place: Southern Ocean | collected 2014-10-08
GATATCTTAGTACGTGAAATAATTGGTTTTTAATATACGGGGGTAGTTATGAATAAGTTCAAAGTGATTAATTTTTTAATTGCTGTAATTTTTTGTTTGCAGCTTAGTAGCATTATCAGCTTTTCAGAAAATAGCGTATCTTTATGCCGCCGTGTTATGGATGTGCCTCAGAAAAAGTATGTCCAGTTATGCGGGATTGAGATCCCTTATGTAGGCAGCAGCAGTCTTAGGGTTCCGGCAGAAGAAGAGTCGCAGCTTGTCTGGGTGCCTGAGCTTGAGAAAGACTTTTTCTCAATAGCTCTTGGCCTGGCTGACAAATATCCGGACGGCAGAAATAAGAAGCCTGAAAATATCATGATTATAGGTGAGAGCGGTTTACGTAAGAGCGCAGAAGTAAGATATTTAGCCTGGTATGTTCAGGCACCGTTTTTTTGGATCCCCATGAATCAGGATATAACAGAGGATGATTTGGAAGGCCATCCAATAATAAATTCCGAAAATCACGATAAGCCATTCTTTATTGACGGACCTTTGGTTGAGTGGGCTAAGACGGGCGGTTATCTTTTGCTGGATGATGCTAATATGGCCAGGCCTGATGTTTTAAAAGCTATAATCGGCGTGCTTGATAAAAAAAGCATAAAAGTTGTGCGTGACGGTGAGATAGTAAATATACCGCTGCATTCTGACTGCAGGTTATTTATCAATATGAATCCTGCAACATATGAAGGCAGGGCTCAGCTGGGCGAGGCGTTTCCTTCCCGTTTTCATCCTGTGTTAGTAGAGCCTTACAGTAGAGAGAGTTTAGAAACTATTGTGAGAGCAAAACTCAACGAAGACTTTTCTCAAGCCGTTGGCCCAATGCTTGATATCTATGAGTTTGTGCAGAACGAACTTATATTGAATGACAGCGGAAATGAGATATTCAGCTCTTTAAGCAGAAAGTATTATTTTAGTTTACGGGACATTCTCGCGGCCGTTGATTACATAAATAAATTCGGCGGCAGTGAGGCTTCTGTTGATACTGTTGCCCGTGCTTTAAATTATGCATTCCGTTCCCGCTTGGAGACAAAAGAATTAAGGCAGAAGTTCGATAATAAATTAAAAAACATAGAGATGGATGGCAGACGGCCAAATATGGCTGAAATACTCTACTATGAGAAGTTTTATGAAAGGGGGGCAAATGTATCGGCTGCAATGATAAAAGGGTGGGTAGGCGGATTGGATAATACTATATTTGCCGATTCAGCTCTCTCTGGATATATATCAGATTTGGATATACTTCTAACACATGATAAAGCTTTGCTCAGAAAATCAGCTGCATTTGTTACGACTCTATTTCCGGATGAAGTAAGCAGCAGCATGTTAAATGAATTAGTCTCTTCAGCTGTTGACCCGAATAGTGACCTTTTTGACAGCCTAAGGGCGGTGAATATACTGTTAGAACTTTCAGAAGAAAATACGGGTTATGCTAAATATATTGATGATATTTATAAATCTCCAGGAGCCAATGCATTGCTTAAACTTTATGCCGGTGCAGCTTTGATTAAATCCGGCTTTATTCAAGACCGAGCAATGGCTAAGGATATAGCAGATATATTACTCCAATATACTTATCCCGACAATGTCACCAGCGATACGCAGATTAATCTAAGCGTCGATATTGTAGTTTCCAAGATGATAGAGGCCTTGGGTTGGGTAGGAGTCAATGATGAGAGATTCATTAACCGTCTTAAGGAGTTATTGACTTCGGGAGAAAGACCGTCGTATCGTGCTGAGGCTGCCGCTGCTTTAGTCAATATCGGGGTTGAACATGATTTGGTTAAAACAGAGATGTTAAGATATGCTGCATCAAGTGATGTGAATGACCAGGCAACAGCTGCTTTGATAGCTGCTGAGGCATTGACAAAGGATATGATGAAGAGCGATGTCAGTGAATTCGGTAAGCCAGCCTGTAAAAAAGCAATAATTAAACTTTCTCAATCAACCAATAGCAGTGTTGTTTTAAACGCTCTTCACGCTTCTATTCTTTTAGGTATAGATGTGTATCAGGCAGCAAATGAGCTGATGAGGCGTTTTGAAGATGATTCGACACCGGTAAATGATAAGTTGACAATAGTTTCTATACTTGCATCTCGTCATTTAAATGATAGATTACCGAAAGTTTTTATTTCTGTAACCCCTTACTTTTATTTTCTTGAACAAGATAAGGTTTATGAATTTTTAAAACAGTACTTAAAAAAAGGGAGATTCAATGTCAGGTTTGATAGAACATATCAAGCTGTTATGGCATTTGCCGGGATTATGAAAGATATAATTAAAGAGGATATAGCACCTTATCAAAATGATATAGCTCAGTCTTTAGCAAAACTGCAGGAGACTACAGGTTTTGATGAAGAGCTTGAGAAGCTTCTGGTGCGTTTCGGGCTTTCAGATGGTTCTCCTGCGACGCTGCCTTATCAGGAGGGGGAACAGGTGCCTAACATGGATGATGTGGAGTTGGTTGTTGTGGCGAAACTTTTGGCGGATTTAGAAAATATATTGCCCGCTATGGCGCTGCGTCATCCGTTTATTCTCGGGGGATATTCATCAATAGGTAAGACAGCTTTGGTTGAGTTTGTAGCTGCGCTGTTACATAGAAAGTATGACTATATGAACCTGTCTGTAGGGAGAGATTCTTCATATCTTGTTGGGGAATTCAGGCCGGATAGTAGTGATGGAGGTAAAATATCCTGGGTCTTCTCTCCTCTTGTCGTAGGTGCTCAGGAGCAGGATGGAGAAGGCTCTATTGTTCTTTTGGATGAGATAAACCTCTCCAGAAGTGCGGTCTTAGAGAGGCTCAATACACTTATTGATAGAGATGGTTATACCGAAGTCCCTGAATATAGAGAAGGTTATATTGTGAAACGGGATGAAAACTTCATTCTCGCTGCAACAATGAACCCTTTAGATGAGCCTGGTACTAAAGTTCTTTCTCCTGCTTTTATGAATCGCTGGAGGACATTTTGGGTAAATGATTATTGCGAAGAAGAATTGAAACATATTGTAAAGGTTCTATATGGCTTAAATGATGATTTAGCTCAAAGAGCTGTTAATTTTCAGCTATCTATTAAGAAAGCGGCTATTGAACGTGCACTCGGAGCAGATAGGGCGTCTGCCTATAGCTATAATATTCGCCATTTGTTGCGGCTGGGAAGCTTTATGAATTTCTATGATTTTAACGGTATGAGTAAATCTGAAGCAATAGATACACTTGAGAAGATGGTTCGCGTAGTCTATGACATTATGCCTTCTGATGAGAACAATCCAGACAGGCAAAAATTTGAAGAACTTATTGCAGATAACATAAGGCTATAGAGGCATGAATATATTTAAAGCATATATTGTAATTATTGCTGTGTTTTTAGCTGCTGATGGGCAGATTGTATTCAAAGGTTATTCTCAATCCCTGCGCAGAGTTCAAGATATAAATCATTCTTCTAAAGAGATGTCCTTTGATTTTTTGGTTAAAAATACAGTCAAAATTATGGATATGCAAAACTGGGCTATTGTGCGGAGAAAAGTACTATTTATGCAAAACGAAGCCCGGAATTTGGAATTATCAGATGGAATAACCCCTGGGATTTTTGCAACTGCTGTCCTTTTGCGTATTATACAGGATATTCCCGCTTATGAATGGCTGGATATTGCTGAGTGGATTGGAATACACAAACATCGGGATATGGATGCTAAGGATATAGATATAATTGAGGAGTTTGCCGGGAAGTTTGTTTTATATCGGCCGGAATTAGTTGGGTATATACAGGATATTTTTATAAAAGGAGAATTTTGCTTAAATTTCACTCCTTATACGGAAGATTTAAATGTTGAAGTTGAAGAAATAGGTTCTTATAGTTTAATCCACAATGAGAAAAAAGATATGGAAGTTAAATCTTTCGAAGTTAAGGTTGAAAGCTTGGATGAATTTGTCATGCCTACTCCGGATTATATGCCGAGAGAGATTGACTCAGTAATTGCAGCGCATCAAGGGACCATTGATGAGCTTGTAACTCTATCGGATGGCAGGGTGGTTTCAGCTGGAAGAGATGGGACTATTAAAGTTTGGGATTTTAAAAAAAGAGAGGTTTCGACAATTGAAACAGGGCTGGGCCCTGTCCATTCTCTATCAGAGCTGCCGGATGGCGGAATAGCTTGTGTGAGTTACAGTAGGGGTGGGGCTATTGGTACAGTTTGGAATTTAGTAGAGAAAAAAGTTTATTATATTCCTTCAAATAATGCAAATCAGAGAACAATAGGTTTTTTATCTGATACCAGGAGCGTTGTACATAATATAGGTAGTATATTTGTGTTTGATTTTGAAAAAGATATTGTTACAAGTTTTGAATACCATATGTGGGAGGATCATTTTTGTGCCGATTTATCCGATGGAAGAATAGTTTTAGCCGGAGACGAGGTATTGAAAATCTATGATTTAGAGAATAAGACTCAAACAGCACTTCCATTTTTGCCTGCTTTGACGGGTGAAGTCAATAACTTGACTGTTATTTCAGATACTAAAATAGCCATATCTCATCGCTTATGGATAGTTATTTATGATTTAGAGACATTAGAGATGAGGTTTATTCCTGTTAAGGATAACGGTATCTCAGCTATAACAGCTTTACCAGATGGACGTATCGTATCCGGCTGCTATGGAGAAGATGACTCAACTTTTAGTCACAAAGGCGGATATCCTGGGACGATAAGAATATGGGATGTAAGGAGATGAGGAGATTGATGAATATTAGCCCAAGAATATTATTATGTTTTGTATGCTTAAACATTGCTTTAGATGGTATTAATTTGTTGCTTCCGGATATATTCCGGCGGATACGTACAAATATCAATCCCCTGGTAGATACCCCTCACGAAAGGCTTGATCTTTTAATAAACGATATCATAAACCATCAAGGTAGGGGAGATGCGTTTAAAGTGGATAATCTGTTAAACGAGCTTCTTACGCCTGAGGAAGCGGTACTTTTTAACGAGCGTATTCCTACTGCACTGGTATATATTCGTATTGCTCAAGATTTGGTTGAATATGAAGGTTTAAATCTTTTTGAATGGTTTCAAGAAGTCTATTGTTATAGAAAGCTTGAGCCGGGCGATTTAGATGTAGTTGAGAAATTAACAGAGGCTTTAGCGGCTAAACATCCGGATATATTTCAAAATATAAAGGTATCTCTTTTAGCTAAATGCCCCTTAATAAAATTTCAGCCTCGGGAGGAAAGTTTTGAAAGTACTTATATGGATTGCAATATTATTAAAGAAAAATTTGAAATAGAAAAAGCGGATTTTGAACTTCCAAATGAAAAATCAGAATATGAAGTTGTAGCGAACTTTAATCTTTTAATCCCCGAGCTCCACTGGTCAGTAGATAATAAAGAAAGTGTAATGCATCCTGTAGCAGTTCTTCCCGATGGCAGAATAGTAATAGCGGATTCCAGTTCAGGTAATCTGATACTCTGGAACTTTGATTTAACCAGCTATGGATATGGTAATGAGGCGGTTGTTCTAAGTAAGGACGAAGCTGTAACTGCTGCAGTAGTTTTACCGGACGGCAGACTTGTTACAGGAAATACGGATGGTGTTATTAAGGTGTGGGATTTTAAAGAGAATAAGGTTTTTACTATTGGAAATAAAAATTCTGATGAACAACGTTGGATTTATGATTTAGCTGTATTCCCGGACGGCAGGATTATATCTTGTGCCAATGATTATGTAATACGAATATGGGATTTGAATATAAAGGAAGTAATTGTGCTTCCTAATCACGGGAGTATTACTTATAACTTAGCTGTATTGGCTGATGGTAGGTTCGTTTCAACGCAGAATAAATCAACAAACACTACAAGTGGAATTATAAAGGTTTGGGATTTAGACAATGAGAATGTAGTTAGGTTTAACAATGATAGCGGAATTAAAGATTTAATGATTCTATCAGGTTTAAGGATAGTTACTACAGATAGTGAAGGAAGCCTTAAAATCTGGGATTTAGGTGCTGAGAGTTCAACAATTGTTAAAAAAGGACAGGGGACTAATGTAGATAAGATACTTGCTGTTGGTGCTTTAGATAATAAGAGGATTGTGACATGTAATTTTGACGGTGGAGTAAGGGTCTACGATTTAGAACACCATGGGGTTTTAGAACTTTGGGATGACGATTTGTCATCCGTTTTACATCTATTGGTTATTGGCAGGGGGTATTTTATAACTAACGATTTTAAAAAAGGGTGGAATATCTGGCATGTTGAATAAAAGATACTTTTTAAAATGTATGAAGTTTAAATTTATAATTATTTGGTCTTTTTCTATATTATTTATTTCCGGTGATACAATTATTAGCAATTTGAATTGTATAGCATTGCGTAGAATGCGGTTAAGTCAGGTATCTAATTCTTCCGGCTTGACCAAAGGGTTTACAGAGAAAATCATAACAGAGTTAACTCTAACGCAAACATTTAAAAATATTCTGGCTGAATTATATCCAAAAGAAGCATATTTGCATGGAGATATAATAAGAATATGCTATGGAGTTATTTTGCGTATTGCACAGGAGTTGCCTCAATATCAGGATAGAGACCTATTCGAATGGATAAGAGCGGATTACGGCGGTATTGAACTCAGTTTGGCCGATTTTAATGTCATTGAAGAAGTTACTGAGCATCTTGCAGCATATAGAAAGATATTGTTTGAAACAATAAAACATTTTATCGATAGAACCAAACTGGTCTATAGCTATAAACTTGATGTGGATAAGTTTGCGGTAACAGAGGCAGAGGTTATTTTTTTAAGCGAGAGTGATTTTAAATTCAGCGAAGCAAACATCCTGCCCCAACAGGAATTGGAGTTAAATATTACTATTAATACAGTTGATGGAGAATCAGCGGTATCTAAGATAACATCCTTTGGGAACTTAGTAAGAAATGACCGTATTATTGCTGTATTTCCTGATGGCCGCATTATGTCAAAGACGCCTCGGGAAGGAAAAGTCAGGATTTGGGATTTAAATCACAAAAAGGTTAATGTTTTAAGAGGGGTAAGGGATGTTTCAGCTGTTGCTTTTCTACCTGACGGCAGGTTTGTTACAGGGAATGCAGCTGGGGTTATTAAAATATGGGATTTCCAATCTAATAGAGTAGCGATAATAGCAAATGCTCATGCAGAGTATATAACCAATCTTGATTTAACATCTGATGGCAAGCTTATCTCAATTGGAGTAGAAGGAGATATAAAAATATGGAACATAGAGGCCAAAAAAGTGTCTACTATTAATAGTCAAGAAACGTACTACTTAAATGTTCTACCTGATGGCCGTTTTGTTACTGCAGGTAGGGAGGATATCAGAATATGGGATTTAGATGCAGGTAGTGTTTCGACGGTAAAAAATGCATACATATTTAATAATATAATAGTAGCTTTTATTGGTTTGTCTAACGGCAGGTTTCTTAGCTATGAGTTTGATGGGCTTATTAGCTTGTGGGATATTGATAAAGGTGAGGTTTCTGATATTGACAGCATATATAGTAATTTTGGCGGAATAGAGAGCTTTACTGTTTTGCCCAGTGGGCGCGTGATATCTACAGGTAGGGGTGTTCCTATGCTGATATGGGACTTAGAGCATAACGAATATGAACAGGCGCTTTTTTATGATGTACGCAGTGTAAATATTGTTGGAGACAATAAAATAATTGTTGATTATTTTAAAGGGTGTTCTCCGCCTGCAATATTGGAGATAAGAAGTGAATAGTATGATGAAAATTATTAAAATTATCATCGTATTATTTATAATATTGAATATTTTTTATCATTGTGATTATGAAAATGGTTCTGACACTATGGATTTAAGGAGAGTGAAAAATCCAGATTTAATACAAAACGCAGGATTATCTGCTTGTTTTGTAAGTAGGATCATCCAGGAGCTTGAGATTATGGAAAATATCAAAGGTGTTTTACCTGATAGTTTCAATGTGAACTTAGCCCCATTTTTAGCAGCCTTTGTTGTTTTGCGTATTGCACAAGATATTCCTGAATATCAGGATCTGGATATGGTGGATTGGTTGATGACTAATTATAATTTTGATTTGACTGCAGAATGGCTGGAATTAATAGAAACTGTGTCTGAGAATTTTGCTCGGGATCATGCTATTTTTGAGAAGATAAAAACTGCTATAAAAACAGACGTTTCTGCAATGGGAGTTAACATATCCCAAGAAGAATTTGAACCTCGTATATATGATTGGCCCAGCAGTCCAGCACAGGAGTCTCAAGGTGCAGGGAGAGTGGAATTACCTAAAATTGATAGGATAAGTACTTTTTCTCTCAGAGAAGAAAGGTTCCCGGAGGTTATATCCTTTAAATCGCCTGATTGCCGTGAGATTACAGCTGCTTTTAATGCAGGAGAGGAGAAAGTTTTTGCTTTAACAACTTTACCGGATGGTAGATTAATAGCAGCAGGAGATTTAGGGGTTATTAAGATCTGGGATTTAAATAACAGCAGGGTTCAATTAATAAACTTTGAGTATCCGGAAGAGATAGTGATGGAATATCTTTCTGTCTTAGGAACAGGCGAGATTGTATCTGTTGATTCAAATGGTGATATGTATATTTGGGATATAAATAAATTAGAGGTTGAGATTATGCCTGCTGTTAAAGATTCAGGTGAACAAATTATAGCTGTTTTACCTGACCTGCGGTTGATAACGGTTGATTCTCGCAACATATCTGAGAGGTTTAGTATCTGGGATGCTGTTAAGAGTAAAGTTATAAATATACCCATGCCTTCATTAAAAGGCATTCATTCTGTTATCGAGCTTGATGATGGAAGGTTTGCAGCTGCAAGAGGGGGATATGCATTATGTATATGGGATTTAGAGACAAAACAGTATAAATTATTGTCCCCCAGTGGTATGGATAAACTATTTGTAACGATGGGTATGATGCATAGTGCTCGGGGTCTGATTAAATTGCCTGGAGATAGAATTATTTCAGCAGCAGAAAATGAAATCAGGATATGGGATATAAAGAAACAAAAATTAATGACCATAAGAAGCCAGCTATTGGGCAATGTTAATTCAATGGCATTTTTATCTGGGAATAGATTGGCGGTTATTTCCATGAGCGGCAATGAAATTAAAATAATAGATTTGAATGGTATGAGATGAATAGGAAATATTTGATTTATATTGCTGGAGGTATTTTTAAAACATGAGTAGTAATAGGTTATCCAAATTAATAGTGGTTATTTTGTTGTTCAGTGCAATTCCTATTTATAATTCTTCAGCGCGGAGGGCGAAGGACATTCCTTTAGACAGTTTAGTAGAAATTTCAGTTGGAAAGGAAGCGGCTTTGAATCTATGGATGGATTATATCAAAAATAGTGATTACATTTCCTGGTCAGTTGTACCTTTCTATGTGCAGAAAGGGCTGCTAAGAAGGATGGCAAAAGAGTTGGGTAAAAATGCAGGTACTCTTACTGCTGCAGATTTCTCCCGCAAATTTAATTTTTTAGACGGGCGCAGATTAGGTGCATTGTGTGATTATTATAGAACATTACGCAGGACTGCTATTAAGAATCCTGAGCAATTAGCTGACCCTGTTAGAAAAATAATATTTGGCAGAAAAAGTGGAATTTTGCAGTTAACCGCTGCAGCATTTATAAGCAAATTTTTAGAAAACTCACCTCAAGAATCAAATTACCCTATTTCTTATACAGATATGATTATTAATTACATTTCCAGAGGCGGGAAAGTAAATTGGGATAGTACTTCTTTTACTGTACAAAGAAATTTACTGGAGAGGGGAGCTGAAGAATTTGGCAAACCATGGAGGGAGATGTTAATGAATGATTTTTCTATAAAGTTAAAGTTTCTTAACGGATATGAATTAGCCGGAATGTTTCAATATTATATCAGAATAAAAAAAGCGGCTGAGAATAATTCTCAGATAATGCCAGAGCAAATTAAAGGCAGAATTTCTTCTTTGAATGCGGAGCAGATAAAATCTATGACTACTGCCGATTTTATAAAATTTGTGCTGGATTCTAATATATCTGCCGCTGAGTTTATTATAACTGTTGAACAGAAAAAACAGCAGTTATATGCAAATACAGGTAGTGTCATTTCCTTAATGCGTGAGGGTAAAAACATTTTTTGGGCAGAAGTGCCTCTATATATCCAGGCACAATTATTAGAAAAGGCTATTCAGGAATTGGGGATTGAATTTACTCAGATTGACGGCAAGTTTTTCCAGCAGCATTTCCAGTTTCTTAATGGCCGTACATTAAATGGTGTATTCAAGTATTGGTCAGGTAAACTTATAAAAGACTACTCTAAGTTGCCGGAACCATTCCATTCTTTAATCACAGCCAAAGAATTGAAAAACATCAGCAATAGAGTAGATTTTGTAAAACATATTTTAGGAATCTATTTAACAGAGAATAAACCTATATGCCGGAATATTCAGGAGTTGATTGATTTGATAGTAGAAAAGGGCGGAAATATAAATTGGGCAAAAATCCCTTTGTCTTTACAAAAAGAATTATTAGATGAAGTTGCTGATGATTCAGGTTATGAAATCACAGCACTGGATGAATATGTTTTAAGGAATAAAAGTATTGACCTTCTTTGGGGAAATACTTTAGAAAGTTTTTATAATTATTATGATGGTTTGATAAGTAAAGCCGGGCGTGATTATAATTCTTTGCCTAAGTTCTATAAATTTTTTATAACTAAAGAAGATGCGGTTAATTTAGCCGCTTTAGGTTTTATCGGGGAGTTGTTAGATATTGATTTTGATAGTATAGATCCAGCCCCAGAAGCTCAAGGTGATTATTCAGATGATGTGGCTTACACTGAAGAGGAAGAGCAATGGATAAAAGGTTATCTTGCTATTAAAGATCATCATTGGGAAAATGTAGTTAAAGAGAACCCATCACAGATTGCATTTTATGTCAGAGAATTAGCAATCTATATTGCGCTTCAAGACGGAGAATTTAAAGACCTCTGGAAATTATTAAACAATAGGTATTGCAGAGAAATGGTAGTTCCTTGTTTGAAAAAGCCTCTTTTCAACATGATGAAATATTTCGGCGATAGCTATTCGATTCTCAAATATTTGGAGAAGAGGGAGTTAATAGATATTGTGACTGAAGAAGTTAGAAAGAGGATAGAAAATGAGTAAGTTTAAATTGTTGGCAATTATTTTTATAAGTTTTACCCTGTTCTGTTCAGGCTCTTACGCTCGGCGAGTAAAGCAGACAAAGTATTCAGCTGTTGTATGGAAGTATTCTTCCTTAACATCGGGTATTACCTGTGGTGAGGGTTTAACCGAAGCTGTTTACCTATATCCCGTTATTACAATGAATCATCCGATTGCAGCAGCATATTGGATTGAGAAGATGATTAAAGAAGAACGGCTTAATACACCTCAGGCAATAATATATCTTAGCCCTTACCCCTGTTATCAGGTAGGTAAAATAAGAGCGTGGCAGAATTCCAACTGGCTGCGCTATGTGCTGGAGAAAGGATATGCTGATGAGGCATTTGTTATCTATCCTCCTTATATGAAAGATGAGGCATATCTTAAAGAAAAGTTTTCAACTGTACTGGTACAAGCTAAACAGGATGTAAGATTGCTTGATAATATCTCTCAACTTCCGGAGAGAGAATTATTAGAAGATGTTATTGTAGTTATAGATGCTTCATATTTTTCCAATCAGCAGACTCCAAAATTTAGGCCAGATTTAGGGAACCTCCCATTTATTATAAGAAATGCAGTAAAAGCATTAAAAGCGGAAAATTTGAGTATAGAAGCGGTTATTTACAATACATCACCTTCATTTCCTCATCTGGGAGATGAAAGTGAAATACAAAACTGGCTACTGTATTATTTAGCAGAGAATAGTGAAATTGGTACAAAATATGGTAAATCTAAAGATTAAGAGGATTATTTAAAATATACAATTTTAAACAGGTAAAAGAAGGGTTAAGGGGTATTAGAAAAGCTTTGAAAATTAATCCGGATATTGTTTTGCCTGTTGATATAAGAGAGATGCTATGAAGAAATATCTAATTTTAATCTTGGTTTCAATGTTTATCTTAGGAGGGATTTTTTCTCATCCTACTCAAGCCAGAAGGGTAAAAGAAGATCATATTAATGATCTCTTAGGGCTTGATTTATTTTAATCTCCCTAAGGTAAAAGAGCAGTTTAAGTAATATTTTTGTCTTAACGTTTTTCTATCTAGCCCTCTATTTTACTTGACACAATACATACAGTAACATACACTTGTATGTATGAAGAATAATAGCCCATTTACAAACAAACAGCTTGAAGCCATTTCTCATATCAGAAACTGGTTAATGCAGAAGTCTCGAACTCCTTCTATCCGGGAGTTAATGGTCGAGTTAGGGTATAAATCCCCTCGGTCAGTACAGGATATACTCCAGCAGCTTGAAGAGAAAGGCGTTATAAAAAAGCTTGATAAAGGTGATTATCAGCTTGTTATGGATCCTGATCTTGGCCCAGTGCATGCTCAAACCACAAATATACCTTTAGTGGGTGTTGTATCATGCGGAATGCCTATCTTAGCAGAGGAAAATATAGAAGGTTATGTTCCTGTATCTACATCTATTGCAAAACCAGGCTCAAAATACTTCCTCTTACATGCCCAGGGAGACTCTATGGATAGAGCTGGGATTAATGAAGGTGATCTTATCTTAGTTAAACAGCAGCCGACAGCTAATGAAGGGGATAAGGTTGTTGCTTTGATTGATAGCGGTGCAACGATTAAAGAGTTTCATAGAACCAAAGATATGATCATTTTAAAGCCAAATTCTTCTAATGAGCGACATAAGCCAATTATCTTAACTGATGATTTTCAGATTCAGGGGATAGTCTTAGCAATTATACCTAAATCATGGAGATGAGCAAGAACACGACGATACCATCGTAAATATATTGATCCAATCCTGATAAGGCGAAGAATATTAGCAAAATAAATATGTTGATTCTAAACAGAGATAAGTCTTAATATTAAAAAATAAGAAATATAAATATAGCGTAGGTAAAACTTATGACCAAGCAAACTACTAATAATAGTTAAGGCAAAACAAAGGAGGTATTAATGAAGAGGATATCAGACTTAACCTTGGTTATACTATTCAGCATCGTTTTGATTGCAGGCTGCATTAATCAGGAACAACCCAGCTTAAATACAAAAGATTCTTCAGAGACTATGGAAACAGTTAAAAAAGTGACAGAAGATTTAACATCTACTGTAAAAACAGCAGCATCAAATGTATTGGAAGAAACAAAAAAAGAGATAATCGCCTCAACCGCTAAAGAAGCAATAGCTGCAGCAAAAAATTTAAGCTTAACGAAAGAGAAGGTAGGCTACTTGGTTACTCAGGCAAATAACCTATATAGCTCTGAAAAATTTCAAGATGTAGTGGATATCGCTAAATACATCCTGACATATCTTGATAAAGATTCTCAACCAGCTAAAAACCTGCTTGATAAAGCTAAGTCAAAACTAACATCTATGCTGGAACAAAAAGCATCTGATTATTCCCAAAAAATAGGCAATTTTGGTAAATAATCTTAACAATTATACCTAAATCATGGCAATTATTAAAGGTACAGTGATATCATTATAAATATATTGATCCAATCTTAATAAATCTAAGTATTTAAAAATAAAGTATTAAAAGAAAAACCAAGTAACTAGGCTAACACCAAGATTATTCATTCCTTTATTTGCAATTCATATAAAAACAATGTATCTTTATAGAAGAGGTGGGTTATATAAATATGCAGAAGATAGTTTTGGTAACTATTATTTTATTCATGTTAGTCAATATTTTGTTCTTTTCTCATCTTGCAGATGCCAGGCGAGTAAAAAATGAAAATAGCAGAGCAGATTATTCACATCTTTTAACAGTTCTAATCGATCCTCGTAAACTTTTCTCTAACTATGAGATCGATATTGATGGCCAAAATTTTGATATTTGGAATATATTTTCTAAGGCTGAAAGACTTGAATTTTTTGATACCTTAATGTTTTTGGTATTAAAAGATACACTTGATCTTTCAAACTTAGATTTAATTAAAGAATTTGTTTTAAATGGAGAGATTCCAGCAATTAAATGTACAATAGATATGATAAATGCTACCGGCCTTACGACCACCATGGAAACTGAAATCAGCCCCGGTAAAATCGATCAATGGTTACAAAGAGAGAAGACCAATTCAATAACGCTCTTGGAAAACATGGCAAATGGCACTCTTTTCACTTTAGACGAGCTAGCTATGTATATTGATGAATATATGGTTTTTCACGGAAGACCATTTATAAGATCCTCTGATTACGTCTATAATGTCTTAGAATCCACAGTAGATTGGGCTATGAACCCCTTGGCATTTCTCCTGCTGGTACAAAAGCATATCTTTGACAATATGACTCAAGATCTTTTTTAGTCAACTTCTTTCTATCTAATTCATACCGAACTATTGACAAATATGATTACTTAGCAGTAAGCTTGTTAGGCAATATTACACTAAGGAGAAACTAATGATCAAAATAAAGATAAAAACAGCTGGCTATGCTTTATCTATTATATCGCTACTTCTTATTATCTCTAGAGATTGCTTGAGAGGGGATGAGCTGAAAAATATATTTAAACAGTTAAACTCTTGACACTGTTTACAATAAGAGTAAGAATTAAAACATAGTTTGGATTAAAAGTCCTGCGTCCGAAGAGGGGGCTTAGACTATAAAAAAGGAAAACCTTCGTTTTAGTTTGCTTACCAGGCTAAGCAAAGGTTTTTTGTATTTAAATGGATTAAAGAAGTAGCTTCCAGGGAAGAACGATAGATTAAGATACTTAAGTTATTGACAACAAATTACTTCTAAAATAATCAAATTAGATTATTTGCCTAGTTTTGTATTTACTCTAAACATATGGCATACTTATATAAAGGGGTAGGTTGCAAAATCATTATAAATTATGAAATATTTTCAAGAAATTGTTTTGATATTATTCGGATTGATTTTATTTTCTTCTGAACCTGTAGAAGCCAGAAGAATAAAGGTATTGTCGCAACATAGCTATCGATTTTTAACAAATCAGGAAATCAACAAAATCGCGCCTTCGCAATTATCCAAGGGAACTTTTATAGAAGATGAGGAGGGAAAAATATTTATCATCTACGAAAAAGGTATGGCTTTTTTTACAGCTAAAAATCTCAGCCCTCAAGGAATGTCTGGAACTATCCAGAGAGAATATTTGGCTTATCTATTAAGTGAAGATCTATGTAATGCTGCTGAGGTACGGATTATTAACAAAACCGATGCAGAAAGAACACCGCTTGAGGTATGGATGCAGAAGCAAGATTTAACAGAAATTGGTATAACACGTTTTTCTCAAGATTATCAACCAGAAGAGCTGATTTACCAGGAGCATACATTAGAAAGAATGCTTACGCTATGGATATGGCTACGCGATAATGATCATGGACTACTCGACTGGAATATGCTCACTTTCAATAGAGGTAGGGAAGATTTACATCTCTCTTATGACCATGATGCAATGATAACTACAGGTGAGAATGATTACGAAGACTTTGGAAGTATAGTCTGGATGGATATTGTAGATTTAATAAAAATACATAATATTGATACTAATGTTTTACGAGATTTGGCACATTACGTACAATTACATTATAGTGATGTAAAGATCAGAGAAATAATCGGACAAATTGGATTTAACGAAGAGTCCGAAATAGATACAACCATACTACTTAATTCTCTTATTTTACGACGCAATATATTGATTGATAATATAGAAGCTATATTAGAAAAAACCTATAGTGCTGATAAAGAAGTTGTCGGCTTTGAGGTTTCGAATTAACATTTTGCCTATTGACACTATACTGAGTAAGCGTAAAATAAAATTATAGTTTAAAAGTCTTGTGTTCGAATGGGGAACCTGGACTATAAAAAAGGAAAACCTTCGTTTTAGTTTGGCAACAGACTAGGCGAAGGTTTTTGTGTTATAAGAAACTTTAAAAAAGGTAAGTGGCTATATTAGTTTTTGAGGGGAAGAAAGATGAATCAAGATACTTAAATTATTGATAATAAATAACTTCTAAAACAATAAAATTAAATAATACCTCTGGTTTGTATTCTCTTATTTTCTATGGCATACTTTATAAAGAGGGGAATTGGTACAAAATATGGGAAATCTAAAGACCAAGGGAATTATTTTATTCATAGTGGGGGTTATTTTATTCTCTCATTCTGCTGATGCCAGAAGAGTAAGAACATTTATCTGAATGGTGAAGTCTATTATGACTAGATGGGCTCAGGTAAAGACTTCTAATACTTTAGAATATCATTAATAGTTATTAAAGTTACTGATAATGAAGAATAAAAAGATACTTTTAATTTTAATAATTACTACTCTGTTTTTACCTTACCCTGTCCAGGCAAGACGGATTCAAAATGTAGGCATAAATACCACTGATGAGCGTGGGACTACAACAGAATACATAAAGATTGACAATAATTGGCTACCTTTAAGAGCTATAGACCATAATGGCAATCTTTTAGAAGAATATCATTATTCTAAATTTACAGTATTTAGTGGCTACCCTCAAAAGGTAAGATTTAGAAATATTAAAACTGGTGGGTGGATAGAATTAACAGAGATAGGCGGCGGTTATTCTATATCTCTAGATGGAGAAGATATTGGAATAGTAGATTGGTATAAGATCGATAGCGATATAGTAAAAATAGGCAACATAACTATAGGAAAAGACAACAACAAAGGTAACGGTGTTGGATTAAGTGTAGTCAATTGGATTACTAAATGGATTAAAGAGACACAAAGAATAGATAAAATAGCATACATCACTCAAAACCCTCTAATGCTAAATATACTTGATGAAGTATCAAAGATTTACAGTGAAACATACAACTATTGCCGAGAACTAGAGCGTGAAGGTATTCCTGTTAATAGAAAACTAGAACTGTTAATAGATTGTTCATACTTTTATATTGAGAAAAAAGGAGACGCAGGTACGTTTCAAGCAACCGACTATAGAGTTTCTATTGAAAATGGATATGTAATACAATCCAATTGGAAAGCACTGCCGGAAAAAACTTACGTAGGTAGATTAAATGTTTTACAGGATTGGACCCTTGCTTTAGATGGAGAGGAAATCGGCCAAGTTAAAAGATTTGATAGGCTTATATCTTTTCTTGGAGTGACACACCCGATAAGAATACACATAGATGAAGAGGGGCAAATAATACGCTATTAAAATGCAGATTCCAAGAACAAAAGGAATTATTTTATTCATAGTGGGGGTTATTTTGTTCTCTTGTCCTGCTGATGCCAGACGAGTAAGTGAAAGTTTCACTTTCAATAGCATACCTGAAAACATTCAACAACTAAAGATGGTTCTTTTAAAAATTGAGGAGCAAATACCGAGAATACGTTTTGAGCAGGATTTTTTAGACAGCACCGAAAGCTTAGGTTTTATATTGAAAGAGATGCAATCGCATAACATTACCCCTGAATTCATTTTAAATTTTTACCGGCTTGTTGAAGAAGTAGAGACAGCTGCATCCGATAAATTTAATATACATGTAAAAATAAATAGGATTTTCATAAAATCGAGTGGAAATGGCGCTGGAGTTGACTGGATTAAAGCTAATGATTTAAAAAAAGTCCGCTGGTATAGGATAGAACCAGAGCTGTTTGAATGGCGCAACATTGTTTCTGTTTTAGTGTTTGACTTAGACGATCTAATTAATTATTGCAGGATAACCGAAGGAGAGCGTGAAAGTGGCCTAAAATCTCTTATTGCACATGAAATAGGACACGATATCTCTGGATTTAAGACAGCAATCACCGTAGAAAATATGCAGCAGGGTTTAAGTTTAGACTATATAGATGGTATTAGATTTGATTTTTCACCCTATACGGGTGAGTTACCAATCGGATTTATTTTTAATAGGCTACGTGAAATACTAGCTGATACGGTTGCACTTCAATTAACTACCGTGCAATCAGCAACAGCAAGAGATAGAATGGAGGGTTTAATTTTAGGGTTTTCTTATGATGTGAAGCACCCATTAGAAGGAGGGCTGTACAGTTATGCTATGATATACGATGCTTGGCGTATTGCTAAAGC
>Ga0307990_1001703_pt1 | contig 18230 bp, 10 predicted proteins | sample EllFjometagen129_FD_203168 | JGI IMG/M metagenome (GOLD analysis project Ga0307990, IMG submission 203168) | Marine microbial communities from Ellis Fjord, Antarctic Ocean - #129 | ecosystem: Environmental > Aquatic > Marine > Unclassified | place: Southern Ocean | collected 2014-10-08
CAGACCTTAAAGGAGTCCATGAAGCAATTAATATGTCAATGTCGGCAGCAGGAAAACCTGAATTATCGGAAGACGAACTTCTTGTAAAACTATTCGACGAAGTAACATATATATGGCCCCTTATGGGATATCCTCCATTGGTAACACCATTTAGCCAGTATGTAAAAAACACTGCTTTAGTAAATGTAATGAACCTTGCACAAGGTAAAGAAAGATTTATGTCTATTGATCCTAACACATGGGATATGTTGCTTGGAAGAGCAGGAAATCTACCAGGGAAAATAGATCCTGTTTTCGAAAAACTGGCAAAAGAGCAAGGCAAAAAATTCTATACAGGAGTTCCTCAGGAAATTTATCCCAATGTACTTGATAAGTACAGAAAAGAAATGAAAGAAAACAATTGGGAACTTGGAGAAGACAACGAAGAATTATTTGAATTTGCAATTCACGAAACACAATATAGAGATTATAAGTCGGGTGTGGCAAAAGAAAGTTTTGAAGCCGAACTGGAAAAACTCAGAGCACCTCAAACATCAAAAACAAATATAGCTATGAATACAAGTCAAAAACCAAACAGAACATCGTATAAAAAAGATAAAGTTGAATATCCTGTTGCAATAACCGCGTATTTATTACACGGATTAAACACAGGCAGAATTGGAGAAATACCATTTTTGCCAAAAGAACATAATGTATGGAACTCTATTGGGTATTGGAGAAACCTCATTAATGTTGATATTAATTATAAAGACGAAGTAATTCCTGTTGCGTTTAGAAAAATACAAGATAAGGAATATGAGTTTATAATAGCAGGAAATACTTTTGTCGCAAACTTAGTCTATATTGATAACGATGAAGTTGATATTACAATAGATAAAACAGTATACTTTGCAAAAATTGTAAAAGAAGATAAAGAATTTGCTATTACAATTAACAGCGACAAATTTAATATGAGTCGAAACGACATTTTGATTGATGATATAGCAGAAAGTTCAGACGGAGCATCATCAAGTAGCGACAATAATATAAAATCTCCAATGCCGGGTAAGGTTTTCAAGTTAAATGTAAAAGAAGGCGACAAAGTATCTAAAGGAGATACATTAATTGTTGTTGAAGCTATGAAAATGGAAAACAGTATTACAACAACAAAAAATGCAATTGTTAAAAAAGTAAATGTTGCTATTGGTGATATGGTTGAAATAACAAGCGTTATGATTGAATTAGAAGACCAGTTAGAAGATTAGATAATTAACCAAATCAACTAATAAAATTTATTAGCTGTATCCTGTCTAATTTTAGCACACGTTAACATCTTTTTACATATAAAACTTGTTAATTCACATACCTATTAATAATTTTGAACAAAATACAAATAACCAACGTCATTGCGAATTAGGAACGAATGAAGCAATCTGATACTAATAAAGAGATTGCCACGTTCGCTTTTGGCGAACTCGCAATGACGGATTAATTAAAATATAAACATAATGAAACAAATTTTATTAATAATAGCAAGAATAGTACTGGCTATAGTTTTTATTTTTTCAGGTTTTGTAAAAGTTATTGACCCACTTGGTTCCACATACAAATTTGCCGATTATTTTCACGATGCATTTAGTATGGACTGGATGATTCCTGCATCATTTGTTCTCGCTATTGTTATGTCGGCAATTGAATTCCTGTTTGGTATTGCTTTGTTAATAAACATAAGAGTTAAAATAAGTTCATTAGGAGTACTATTATTTATGATAGTTTTTACACCATTAACATTATATATAGCAATTGCCGATCCTGTTCAAGATTGTGGTTGCTTTGGCGATGCACTGATTGTAACAAATTGGCAAACGTTTTATAAAAATATCATAATATTGATAATTGCATTTATTGTTTTCTATTTCAGGAAAAGCTACAAACCATTTCTATCAATCCGCAAAGAATGGATTATAACAGTTATTTTAGCTATACTTACTTTTGGATTATCAATATATTGTTATAAACATTTGCCATTAATGGATTTCAGACCATACAAAGTTGGTACACATATACCCGATGGCATGAAAATGCCCGATGGTGCTCCTGTAGATGAATACATATATAATTACGTTTTGAAAAACACCGAAACCGGCGAAGACCTTGAAATTAACAGTGAAGAATATGTTAATGATTCAATATATTGGTATGAAGGTTCACCGTGGGAATTTATTGATAGTTCAGAACCTATTCTTATAAAAAAAGGTTATACTCCACCAATTCACGATTTTAGTATAACATCTCAGGATGGGTATGATATTACCGATATTGTACTTGAAGATGAACGATTCTATTTTCTTTTAATTGCTTACGACTTGAATGAATCAAGCATAAGCAAACAAGAACAGATTAATAAATTGACAAATTATTGTACAAATAATAATTATGGATTTATTTGCATGACCTCATCTATTGATATACACATTAAAGAGTTTGTAGATAAAACAAAAGCTCCTTATGAATTTTATTCTACAGATGAAATTACTCTTAAAACTATTGTTAGAGCTAATCCCGGCTTAGTATTGCTTAAAAAAGGAACTATTTTAGGAAAATGGCATTACAATGATATTCCTGAAATAGAGAAATTTGAAAATGATTTCTTTAAAAAAAGAAAATAAGCCACGAATGCACTAATAAAAAAGTAAAATATATATTCGTGCATTAGTGGCAAATAATATAAAATATAAAAACATGAAACAAAAAATTGTTGCAGGAAACTGGAAAATGAATACAAACCTTCAGGAAGGAAAAGATCTTTCTGTTGATATTATCAGATCAGTAAAAAATGATGACGTTAAAGTAATTATAATTCCTCCGTTTACGCATTTAAGTAATATTATAAATGAAACTAATAATTCTTTTGTAAGCATTGGAGCTCAAAATTGTGCTGCCTATGAAAAAGGTGCTTATACAGGTGAAGTTTCTGCAGAAATGTTAAAATCTATAGGAATTGAATATGTATTAATCGGACATTCTGAAAGAAGAGCATATTTTAATGAAACTAACGAAATATTAAAGCAAAAACTTGATATTGCTTTAAAAAATCAATTATTACCAATATTTTGTTGTGGAGAAATGCTTGAAGAAAGAAATTCTAACAATCATTTTTCTGTTGTAAAACAACAATTAAAAGAAAGCTTGTTTCATCTCAAAAATTATGATCTCATAAAATTAATAATTGCTTATGAACCGGTATGGGCAATTGGCACGGGCCTTACCGCAAGCCCGAAGCAAGCAGAAGAAATGCATGCTTTTATAAGAAAAGTTATTCAAGAACAATATGGTAATGATATTGCAAATAATATATCCATACTTTATGGAGGGAGTTGCAAACCAACAAATGCCAAAGAATTATTTTCAAACCCAAATGTTGATGGAGGATTAATTGGCGGAGCAGCTTTAAATGCAAATGATTTTGTTGGTATTATAAATTCTTTCTAACACAAATTAAAAATAATTGAATTATTGCTCTGTTAAAAAATATATAATATCTATTTAAAATATCTTTAGCACCTTATTTTAAAATTATTTACTTTTCATCGTTGTTTAAACAGTTTTATTTGTGCAAAAAATGAAAAATCTAATTATATTAACTGCAATATTTCTAATTTTCTGTCTTTCTTCATATTCTCAAGTTATTACTAGTTTTCCTGATAACCATGAAAAGTTCTTTAAAAAGATGAACTCATTTTTATCTAATAGCAATGCAAAAAAAGCCAAAGAGATAATTGATGAATTTGAGCCAATATGGGAATCAAATATGTACACTGAAAATCAAAAAAAGATCATACATACTTTGGCAAACAGAATGTTAACAAAAAAATGCAGATCATTTCCTCATTTTTCATCCTTTATTGAATCTTTAATAGCTTATTCTAAAACCAACATGAATACAGAAAGCTACGAAAACTGGAGAAAAGGATTTTCATATTTATTAAAAAATAAGAAAGTGAAATTAAGCGCAATAGAAAATTATTTAAACACATCTAAAAACTTATGGAATTCTAATACAATTTACAAATCTTCTACAACCGAGTGGCAAGCAAGCAATAATGACTATAGATATACTTTTGATGGAAAAAATATCAAAATAATTTTTGGCGAAATTAATTTAACATGTTATGCGAAAAGAGATAGTACACAAATTATCAAAACACAAGGGATATTTAATCCCATTGAAATTACATGGACAGGAGTGAATGGTAAAATTACATGGCAAAGAGCAGGATTTGAAGAAAATAATGTTTTTGCTTTTTTAAGCAAATATAAAATTGACATGAAAAAATCAAATTATAAAGCCGATTCTGTAACTTTTATCAATACTACATATTTTAATGAACCATTAATGGGAAAACTTGAAGAAAAAGTTTTAGCTGATGTAAAAGCTGAAAAAGCATCATACCCACGATTCGAATCTTATACCAAACGTTTTAATATCAAAAATATTTATGAAAACATTGATTATTCCGGTGGATTTTATATGAAAGGAGCAAAATTTCTTGGACAAGGAGACGAAAAACAAGATGCATACTTATACATATATAGAGAAGATGATATTTTTCTTATAACTGCTGCAAAATTATATGTCTTTAAAAAAGATGGAATTATTGCAGAAAAAGCAGCTATTACTTTTCGTGTAGATACAGATTCAATATATCACCTTGGTTTAACATTTAAGTATAATGTTGACAAAAAAACCGTTACTCTGATCCGTGATAAAAAAGGGCTTTCAAAAAGCCCATTTATTAATACATATCATGGTGTTGATATGGATATCGAGCAAATAAACTGGAAAATTGATGAACCAAAAATTGATATGTCATCAATGAAAAGTATTTCCAATGTTAATCAATCCAGTTTCGAATCTTCAAGTTATTTCAGATTAAACAGATATTATGATTTGCAGATGCAAGACGATAAAAACCCTCTTGTTGTTGTGCGAAACTATACCCGGACATATAAAACTGAGAAATTTACTGTTGAAGAATTTTCAGGCTTTTTACGTTCATCTATTCAACAAACAAAATGGTATCTGATGAATCTTGCTTTTAAAGGATTTGTTTCTTACGATTTCAACAGTGGTATTATAACAGTAAACAAAAAATTATATAATTATATTTCCTCAAGTATTGGTAAGCGCGATTATGATGTTATTAAATTTGATTCAAGAACTCAGGGTTTTGAAAATGCACAATTGAGTTTGCTAAATTTTGATCTGAAAATAAACGGTGTAGAAGAAATATTTCTTAGCGACTCGCAAAATGTTGTGATATATCCCAGGAATCAAGAAATTAATCTGAAAAGATATTTGAACTTTGAATTTAATGGTAAAATTCGTGCAGGGTATTTCTTGTTTTCCGGTTCAAATTTCTTTTTCGATTATGAAAAATTTAAAATTGACCTTACCGATGTTGAGTATGTAAAAATGAGAGTACCAAGTCATTTATTAGATAAAAATGGTATGCCTATTCATGTTTTTGTGAAAAATACAATTGAAAATTTAACAGGAAACTTATTAATTGATGACCCAAATAATAAATCAGGAGTAAAAAGCAATCCGAAATACCCTGTATTTAATAGTAAAAAAGACAGTTATGTTTATTACGATAATAAAAATACTTTTGGAAATGTATATGGCAGAGACAAATTCTATTTTCAAATATATCCTTTTAGTATGGAGAAACTTGATAATATGAAAAAAGACGAACTGCAATTTGAAGGTTATTTTGTGTCGGGAGGAATTTTCCCACCTTTTGAAGATACATTAAGATTAATGCCCGATTATTCTCTTGGCTTTATCAGAAAAACTCCACCGGGAGGCTATCAGGTTTATGGAGGAAAAGGAAAATTTAACAATGATATTATATTAAGTAATCAAGGATTACGAGGTAGCGGTTCTTTTGATTATGTAACATCTACAACTACTTCTGATGATTTTCAATTTTTTCCCGATTCACTAAATACTTTTGCACAAGAATTTGTTGTAAAAGAGCAAAAATCGGGAGTTGAATTTCCAACTGTAAAAGGAGAAAATGTTAAGGTACACTGGATGCCTTATGAAGATGAATTACTTGCAAAAGATACAGATAAACCAATACAAATGTATAATGAGAGTGTAGCATTAGAGGGAACTACTAAGGTTGAACCTTCCGGTTTGTCAGGCTGGGGAAAACTTGAATTTGGGAGTGCACAGTTATTATCAGATATGTTCTCATTCAAAAATACAGTTATCGACGCTGATACCGCTTTTTTCAATCTAAAAGCTCTTGGTTCTGATGACCTGACCTTTAAAACAGAAAATGTTAAAGCTCATATTGATTTTGAAAAACGTATTGGAGAATTCAAGTCAAACGGAGCGGCTTCTTTTGTAGAATTTCCACAAAATCAATATATATGTTATATGGATCAATTTAACTGGTACATGGATAAAGAAGAAATTGAAATGAGTGCCAGCAGTAAAGCAATAGATGAACTATCATTAAAAAATGACAGCCTTAGTCCTACCGAACTGGAAGATATTCAGCTTGAAGGTTCGCAATTTATTTCTATTCACCCGCGACAAGATTCTTTAAATTTTGTTGCACCAAGTGCAAAATATAGCATCAGAAAAAATATAATTAAAGCAAAAGATGTGAAATTTATTAGAGTTGCAGATGCAACTGTTTATCCCGGCGATGGCAAAGTTGTAATTGAGAAAAAAGCAAAAATGCAGACACTTGTAGATGCCAAAATAATTGCCAATACAACAAGCCGTTTCCATACAATTTATAATGCCACAGCTAATATTTACGGCAAAAAAGACTATACAGCAAGCGGAGATTATGAATATATTGATGAAATTAACAGAAAACAGGAAATTCATTTTGATGTTATATCTGTTGATTCTTCAATACAAACTTATGCAACAGGTAAAATTGGAATAACAGCCGGTTTTACCTTAAGCCCTAATTTTGATTATACAGGTAATGTGAAAATGATTGCCAGTCAACAAAATCTGAATTTTAACGGCAGTGCAAAAATGAAACATGAATGCGAAAAAATAAAACCAATATGGTTTAAATTTAATGCTGAAATAAATCCAAATGAAATTTATATTCCAATAAGTGAAACTCCTTCAGATATTAACAACAATAATGTTCACGCAGCTTTTATGATGACCAACGATTCTGCTCATATATATTCAACTTTTCTTAATAAACACAAAAAATATAGCGATACTGAAGTAGTTTCTGCAAGTGGATTTTTACACTATGATAAAAGTTCGGGGAAATATAAAATATCAAACAAAGAAAAACTTACAGAATTTAATCTACCAGGCAATTATTTAAGCATTCATAAAAGTATTTGCAATATGTATGGTGAGGGTAAAATGAATCTGGGAGTTAGTTTTGGACAAGTAGAACATTCTGCTGCCGGAAATATTAGCTCTAGTATGGATTCTACAAATGTTAGCCTTGATATTTTTCTTATACTCGATTTCTTTTTCAACAATAAAATGTTAGAAATAATGGCAGATGTTATTAACGGAGTTGCTGTTGAACCCATAGATTTTGAAAGAAGAGAATTTACAAAAGGTATGATAGAGCTTGTAGGCGAAGAAAAAGCAAGCGAATTTATTGCAAATCTCAGCTTGGGAACATTTAAGAAATTTCCTAAAGAACTTGAAAAATCAATAGTATTTAGTGAGCTACGAATGGAATTCGACCCTATTACTCATACGTACAATTCTGTTGGTTCAATTGGCATAAGCAATATTATGAAAAAACAAATACACAAATTTGTTGATGGTCATATTGAAATTATTAAAAAACGCAGTGGCGATGTTATTACCATATATCTTGAATTAAACGAAACAAACTGGTTCTATTTTCAATACAAAGGTGGAGTAATGCGTACTACTTCAACTAACGAACAATTCAATAACATTATTAGAGAAATTAAACCCGATGACAGAAAATTGAAAGTTGAAAAAGGCGAAAAACCATATTCATACTACCCCGCGACGAAAGTTATTGTGAAAAAATTTCTGAAAAAATTTGAAATTATTGAAGAAGAAGAAAATACTGAAGATACAGAAACAGATTCCGAAAACGATGAAAATGATTAACAACAAACATCAAACGATAAACGACAAACGTTTACAAAAACATTTTACAAATGAATAAAAAGGACGTTGAAAATTTAAATGCAAAATTTGAAAACTCTACACCAAATGATGTAATTGAGTTTTTTACAAATAAATATGAAAATAAAATAGCTTTATCATCAAGTCTTGGAATTGAAGACCAGGTTTTGACCGATATTATTGTTGGCATTAATAAAGATATAAAAATATTTACATTAGATACAGGCAGATTATTTCCCGAAACTTATGATCTGATACATAAAACAAATTCAAAATATAAGATCTTTATAAAAATTTATTTTCCCAATGCATTAGAAGTAGAAAAAATGGTAAATGAAAAAGGCATAAACCTGTTTTACCAAAGTGTTGAAAACAGAATAATGTGCTGCAATATTAGAAAAATGGGACCATTAAAAAGAGCTTTCAAAGGTCTTGATGCATGGATATGCGGTTTAAGGAACGAACAATCGGATGCCCGAAAAAATATAAAACTAATAGAATGGGACGAAAATAATGAATTGTTAAAAATTAACCCATTAATAAATTATTCAGAACAGGAAATATGGGATTATATAAACAAACATAATGTTCCGTTTAACTTGTTGCATAAAAAAGGATTTACAAGCATTGGATGCCAGCCCTGCACAAGAGCAATAACAAAAGGTGAAAACATTAGAGCAGGCAGATGGTGGTGGGAAAACACTAACAGCAAAGAATGTGGCTTGCATGTATCTTGAAAACGGGTATACAGGGTTTTAACTTTTTACAAATTTGGTAATGTTATTTCTAGTATGCTTATATTTTAAATACGTCTCCGCTATTTAGCAAGTCATCAACATTTTTAATATCAGAGTTTTCTTTTGCCTGTATAATCTGGTCGTTAAGCAATGTTTCATAAACAGTACAATCATAAGCTCTAATAACCCCCATTGCAACAGGATATTCGGGTAATGTCATTCTTGATAACATAAAATGCACATTAGGGCAATCTGTTTTAGTATCGTGAATTAATATATCATCTCCAGTAATTCCGTTTTCACCAATTTTCACAACTTTTAAACGATTATTATCTAAAATTAATCCTTTTTCTTTTTCTTTTCCAAATAACATTGGTTTTCCGTGTTCCAAAAATATTTGGTTATCGTAGCGTACATCTTTACCGGTAATTTCTTGATGTATTTTATTACTGAAAATAACACAATTTTGTAAAACTTCAACAATTGATGTTCCTTTATGGTCAGCAGCTTCCTTCAATACTTTTCTCATCATTTTAGGATTTGTATCAACCATTCTTGCAAAAAAAGTTCCTTGTGAACCCATAGTAAGTTCTCCTGGATTAAATGGGTTTTCAATTGTTCCATCTGGAGATGTTTTTGTTATACTTCCTTTTGGTGTTGTAGGAGAATATTGCCCCTTGGTTAAGCCATAAATCTTATTGTTAAAAATAACAACATTTATATTGATATTTCTTCTAACTAAATGAATAAAATGATTTCCGCCAATTGCCATTGAATCACCATCTCCGGTAACTTGCCATACACTTAATTTAGGATTTGCTAATTTAACACCTGAAGCAATTGCTGATGCTCTTCCATGAAGGCTATGAAAACCATAGGTGTTCATGTAATATGGAAATCTAGAAGAGCATCCAATTCCTGAAATCGACACAACTTTTTCTTTTTCAATACCTGTTTCAGGCAAAACATCTTGTATAGCACTTAATATTGAAAAATTACCACAACCTGCACACCATTTTACAGGATTTGTAACTTTATAATCTTTTGCTGTAACTTGTGAATGTTCCATTTTAAATATCCTCCAAAATTTCGTTAAATTTATTTTTTAATTCAGCAATCATAAATGGTATTCCTTGTATTTTATTATATTGTTTGTATTCAAATTCAGGAAACTGTGAACGTAAATAATTAGCAAATTGTCCTAGATTTAATTCACACACAATTATTTTTTTAAAATTCTCAAGAATTTCCCCTGTATTTTTTGGTAGAGGTTTTATATAATTAAACTGAGCTAAACTAATTTTTTTCCCCTTTTCTTGTAAATCTTTAACTGAAGAAAGCAAAGCTCCATATGTACCTCCCCATCCAATTACCAATAAATCGCCTGAAGGTTCTCCGTCAATTATTTGATCTGGTAAATTTCTAGCAACTCGTTGAACTTTTTCTTCTCTTATTTTTACCATTTCCTGGTGATTAATAGGGTCATTAGATACATCGCCTGTAATATTTTCTTTTTCAAGTCCACCGATTTTATGTCTTAGTCCTTTCTGACCAGGTATTGCCCAAAATCTTGCTAAAGTTTTTTCATCCCTTATATAAGGTTGATAATTTTCATCATTATTTTTTACAAATCTTGGCTTAATTTCAGGCATATCTGCCATTTTTGGAATTGGCCATAGTTCTGAACTATTAGCCAACAAACCATCAGTTAGTAAAATAACAGGAGTCATGTGTTCTAAAGCTAATTTTGAAGCTTCATAGGCATAATTAAAACAATCGGCAGGAGTAGTTGCTGCAATAACAATACACGGACTTTCTCCGCTTCTGCCATATAAAGCTTGCATTAAGTCAGATTGCTCTGGTTTTGTAGGTAAACCCGTTGAAGGTCCACCTCTTTGAACGTTAATAACAACAATAGGTAATTCTGTCATAACAGCTAATCCAATTGCTTCACTTTTTAATGCAAGGCCAGGTCCAGACGTTGATGTAACAGCTAAATTTCCTGCAAAACTAGCTCCAATAGCAGAACAAACACCAGCAATCTCATCTTCGGCTTGAAATGTTTTTACCCCAAGATTTTTATGTTTTGATAATTCTTGTAAAATTTCAGATGCAGGAGTTATTGGGTATGATCCTAAAAATAATGGAAGATTAGTTTTTTCAGAAGCAGCAATCAGTCCCCATGCTGTTGCAATGTTACCTGTAATATTTCTAAATTTACCTTTATATTTTTTTGCAGGATTAACAAGGTAAGTTATATTTAATGCTTCAACAGTTTCTGCATAATTATATCCTTCATTAAGTACTTTAATATTAGCAGATATTATATCATCTTTACCTTTGAATTTATCTTTTATAAATTGCTCACCTCTTTTTAAATCTCTATTAAATAGCCAAAACAAGATACCTACAACAAATTGGTTTTTTGTTTTGTCCATGGTTTTATTGTCTAATCCGGAGTCTTTTAATGTTGCTCTTGTCAAATTTGTTATTGGAGGTTTTATAAGATTATAGCTCTTAAGTAAACCTTCGTGAAGCGGGTCTTCAATATAGCCTGCTTTTTTATAATGCTTATTATCAAAATTATCAATATCAATAATTATTGTTGCTCCACTTTTTACCCATTTCATATTTGCCTTTAGTGCAGCAGGGTTCATAGCTACCAAAACATCAGCCTGATCGCCTGATGTATGAACATCTTTATGTCCAATGTGTACTGTGAAACCGGAAACACCAGCAATTGTTCCTTGCGGAGCTCTAATTTCTGATGGGAAATCAGGAAAAGTTGAAAGATCATTTCCTAAAGATGCTGAAGTATCGGAAAACTGGGTTCCTGAAAATTGCATGCCATCACCAGAGTCGCCGGCAAATTTTACTACAACATCTTCTAATTCTACTACTTTTATATTTTTACTCATAATTTAATAAGTATTTGAATCCTATGTGTTTTTATATAAATACACATAGGTTTACTTTATTTTTTGTAATAATGTAAAATTAAGGTATTTTATAATTTATAAACCAAATATTTATTAGTTTTTTAAACATATAATTTGAAAAGTTTGCAATACAATTTTGGCATAGAGAAAAACAATGCATAATGATCTGTCTTATAGGTTGTTTTAATTGTTGGGAGGTGTTTATGGATATACAATTAAAAGTTTTTTCTGGTTTTTTATAAATCTAATATCAGAATGTACCCAACTAACGTTTTCTTCTATACATTTTATACCAAGTTTTTGCCAGTATTTTTTAATGTATTCTCTTACTTCTTGTGCTGTAGCGTTTTTAAATATTTTATCAGATGCTCTTCCATAAGTATGTTGTGATGTTTGTGAAAAATAACTATTATCCGATGTTCTTAATCCTGACCACATTCTATCGCCACCTGTATGCCATGTGTTTATATTAATTGGTCCAAAATGGTCTCTTAATGCCTGATCAGATTCAATTAGTCTTTTATCAATTAAACCAGTTAAAATATGAGTTTTATGAGAGAACTTATTGTATAAGTCTTTAGGAATATATTCATCTAGATAAAAGTTTTTTGATAATTTTATTCGAGCCATTTTTTATAGTTTAAAATAGTGATAAACAAAAACTTTTAAAGTTAAGCAAAATCATTATAAAATAGCAAACGACAAACATATTATTATTTAGTCTTCTGAAAATTCTTTTAATAATTTTCTGTACGATGAGAATACATTTGCACGAGAAACAAAGCCAATATATTTGCCATTTTGTACTACCGGTAAATTAAAGTTATCTGAGTTTTGAAACTTTTTAGCAACATCTTCCATTGATTCTTCGGGAGAAATTACCGGAGTTGGCATATACATTAAATCGCGAACATATATTTTATCGTACATTTCTTGTTTAAACATAATATGCCTTATATGGTCAAGAAAAACAATGCCGAGTAGATTATTTTCATTGTCAATAACAGGATAAATATTTCTACTTGATTTTGATATAACAAGTACTAAATCGCCTAAAGTAGCATCTGAATTTATGGTTTTAAAATTAGTTTCAATTAATTTTTTCACTTTCATCATAGATAAAACATTTTTATCTTTATGATGTGTCATTAATTCTCCTCGTTTTGCCAACTGAATTGTATAAACTGAATTGCTCTCAAATATTTTTATTGTGGCATACGATATAGTTGCAGTAATCATTAATGGTAAAAATAATTGATATCCACCTGTTGTTTCTGCAATAAGGAAAATTGCTGTCAATGGGGCATGAATTACACCCGCAATTAAACCTGCCATTCCAACCAATGCAAAATTTCTTGGGTTAATATTGGCACCAAAATAATTAAATATTTTGGCGAAAAACAAACCTGCGCTTGACCCTAAAAATAATGAGGGAGCAAAAACTCCTCCAACACCTCCACTACCAAATGTAACTGCTGTCGCAATTACTTTAAACAGTATTATAAAAATGAAGAAAACTACAATCATTAAAAATTCGTTACTATAAGCGCTAAAAAAACTATTGCTAAATAAATGGCTGGAATCGCCATTCAAATTTGACTTTATAGCATCATAGCCTTCACCATAAAGAGATGGAAGAAAGAAAATTAATATTCCAAGTATTAAACCTCCGATGATTAATTTTGAATACCATTTTTTAATATTATCAAATATTTTTTCAATGAACATATACATTCTGGTAAAATACAACGAAATAAAGCCTGTGAAAACACCAAGTAATATATAAAACGGAACATCACTTATTTGAAATGTTTCAACTAATTTAAAAGGATATAAAACATCTTGACCTAATAATAAATAAGATGTTAATGCAGCAGAAACAGACGCTAATAACAGGGGTACAAGTGAAGCCATTGTCAGGTCCAACATTATAACTTCAAGAGCAAAAACAATTGCAGCAATTGGAGCTTTAAAAATAGCGGACATAGCACCAGCACTTGCACAACCAAGCATTAAAATTATTTGCCTATAGTTTAAACGAAACATTCTTCCAATATTAGATCCAATAGCTGCTCCAGTTGCAACTGTGGGTCCTTCTAACCCGACAGAACCACCAAACCCAACTGTTAATGCACTTGTTATTATTGATGAAAAAATATTATGACGCTTTATTATTCCGTTTGTTTTGGAAATTGCATGAAGAACACTTGGAATACCATGTTCTACACGTTGTTTAAGTATAAGTTTAATAAAAATAATAACTAATAATATTCCTATTGTAGGATAAATAAAATAAAGATAAGTATGGTAATTTTCGCTAAAACCACTGGTTAGCAAAAGATGAATTAGATGAACAAATTTTTTAATTATAAAAGCTCCAATACCGGCACTTAAACCTATTAAGATACTTAATATCATAATAAATTGTTTGTTGCTGATATGTTTTGCACGCCAAATTAAGAAACGTCCTATTAATGTCATTTTTTGCATATTGCCGCAAATGTAGCATATCTAATTATATTGTAAAATGATTTTAGTATTTTTATTAAATAATAATAGTAAAATCAGAACAATATTAACGACGTGAAAATTCAATAAGTAAGATATTCTTTGATTATCTCAGATCATTTATTTCGACATTGGGAAATTTTGTTTTATTAAACTTAAACAAAGAATCGGTGTAAGGTTTATTTGTATCGTATTTTTGTACTTTTATTGTATAAATATTCCCGTCTTTTCCATACCTTTTCATAGAATAAACCATATTTTTAGATTTATCTATTTTAAGTCTTATCCTTGAGTATTCACTTTCAAGGTCTTTAGGAATAAGGTCAACGTATTGCAAAGGTCTGTTGGCTTCAAAAGTTTCTTTTTTATAATAATATTTAAATCCTGTTTCGTGCATAGTCCATATATTTGCAGGATTTAATGCTTCGTCATCGTCTTCATCCTGTTCCGAAATATTTACTTCTTCGGCATCTTTCATATAAGTCCAGATTGTTATCCCATCAAAGTAAGTTATTACTCCCATAAGCTCAAGTTTATATTTTTTGCCTTTTGACCATAGTTTGCCGGAATATGTTTCAGAAATATCTTCTTGCTGATTATCTAATGTAAATGTGAATTCAGCGTATATTGTTTTAAATGTTTTAGCTTTTGCAGAAACTTTATCAAGTATTGCTTTTGCTTTTTGATCTTGTGCCAATGCGGTAAAAACAAATAACACAATAGTAAATATTAAAGCTGTTTTTTTCATGTTTGTTTTATTAACAATAAATATTTATTCAAGAGTATTCAAAAATTGTTCCAAAGTATTTTCGTCAGGTATTAGTACTTTTCTGGCTTTACTGCCTTCAAAAGGACCGACTATATTAGCAGCCTCTAATTGATCAATAATTCTACCTGAACGATTATATCCTATTGCAAGTTTTCTTTGTATCAATGAAGTTGATCCCTGTTGGTGTAAAACAACTATTCTGGCAGCATCTTCAAAAAGGGCATCGCGTTTTGAAAGGTCAATATCACCATTTCTATCCGATGTTTCAATGTCCGGCTCGGGCAAACTCATTGCTTCCATTGGTCCTTGTTGTTTTGAAATAAATTCACAAATATTTTCAACTTCTGGAGTATCAATAAATGCACATTGTACACGTGTTACTGTGCTGCCTATTGAAAACAGCATATCACCTCTGCCAATAAGTTGATTTGCACCTGAACTGTCAAGAATTGTACGACTATCAATTGCAGAAACAACTTTAAAGGCTAATCTTGCAGGAAAATTGGCTTTTATCATTCCTGTAATAATGTTTGCAGATGGTCTTTGAGTAGCAACTACTAAATGTATCCCAACGGCTCTGGCAAGTTGTGCTATTCTTGCAATAGGCATTTCAACTGCTTTCCCTGCAGTCATAATAAGGTCAGCAAATTCATCAATAATTACAACAATATATGGCATGTATCTGTGTCCATTTTTAGGATTAAGTTTTCGTTTTATAAAGCGCTCATTGTATTCTTTAATATTTCTTAATTGCGATTTTTTTAACAGATCGTATCTTTCTTCCATCTCTTTTGTGAGAGAGCTAAGTGTTGGAACAACTTTATTAATATCAGTAATTATTGCATCTTCTTCATCCGGTAGTTTTGCTAAAAAATGTTTTTCAATTCTTGAATATAATGTTAGTTCTACTTTTTTAGGGTCAATCATTACAAACTTTAAGTTTGCAGGGTGTTTTTTGTATAATAATGAAGCAATAATAGCATTTAATCCAACAGATTTTCCTTGTCCTGTAGCACCTGCAACAAGTAGATGAGGCATTTTGGCAAGGTCGAAAGTAAATACTTCGTTCGATATAGTTTTTCCTAAAACAACAGGAATTTCATCGTCTGATTCTTGAAATTTTTTAGAAGTAATAATCGATTTCATTGAAACTATTTCGGGATTTATATTTGGAACTTCAATCCCAATTGTACCTCTTCCCGGTATTGGAGCAATTATTCTAATTCCTAATGCAGATAAACTGAGTGCTATATCATCTTCAAGATTTTTTATTTTAGAAATTCTAACTCCAGGGGCAGGAACAATCTCATATAGTGTAATAGTAGGTCCAATTGTCGCTCTAATTTTATCAATTTTAATTTTATAATTCATTAAAGTTTCAATGATTTTATCTTTATTTGCTTTTAATTCTTCATCAGAAACTTCAGAATTTGCAGATTTATGTTCTTTTAATAAATCAACAGGAGGGAGTTTATATAACGAAAGATCTAAAGTTGGGTCAAAATCTCCAATGGGTTTGTTTTCAATTTTATTTGCCTTTTCATCTTCAGTACCTTCTTCAACAATCATCTCAATTTCATCACCATTATCTTTTTTCTCTCCTGTGCCTGTATCTTCATTATTATTTGTGATAATTGTTTCAAAACCTATTTCATTGTTGTTTTCGTCTTCGTTTTTATCTTTGTCAGGTATATCATTAATTTCAAATTCAACTTCTTTGCTGATTTCTTCATCATTTGTACTATTGTCAAATAGAATGTCTTTATCTTTTCCTTTAAATATATTTTTAAACCACTCAAGAGAGTTTTCAAATGAAAAAATAATAAAAACAAAAAGTGTTATTATTATAGTAAGTATTGTGCCAATATTACCGGCAATTGATTTAAACCAATTGCTTAGAAAATAACCATGAGCACCACCAAGGAAAAAATATTTTTGACCAAATAAATATCCAAAAGTAAAAGATAACCAAATAGTAATTAAAATAGCAAATTTAAGAGATCTGCGAAGTGATAATAATCTGATCTTCCATAAGCGAAATCCCAAAATTGTTAGAATGAATATTATTGAAAAAGATGCAAATCCAAACCATTCGTGAATAAATTTGTGAGCTAACAATGCTCCTGTTTTTCCTGCCCAGTTATCTACGGCAATATCAGAATTAAAAACTAATTTAGACCAGTTTATATCAAGTTTACTTTGGTCTATTTGCCATGTAAATAAATATGAGATAAAGGCAATAAATAAAAATATTGCAAAGAAAAGCATTAGTGCTCCCAAGCTATATTTAAATCTTTCATTTTTGAAAAATGATATAATTGGGCTTAAGGGATTATTTTTTTTTCTGTTTTTCCTTTTCTTCGACATTATAAAAATACAATAATTATAAGGGCAGAAATATAGTTAATATATAAAAAAAAATCCTCTTTTAGAGGATTTTTTATGAACGAAGTTATTTACAATTAACCTCCCATCATATTTTTAAGATCTTCTAATGTTTTTACTTCATAACCTGCAGGAATTTTAAATACTGATTTTTTAATTTTTCCTTTTTTAACTTCGGTTGCAACATAATTTAAAATAAGGTCTTCATCTGCTTCGTTAGATGAAGAATATTCTAACATAAAACCTTTAATATTTTTAAAGTTAGAAAGCAATGGGTCTTCAGCATCAATGTCCTCTGTTATGTATGCTTCCATTTTTGTTCCACCTTCAATAATAATTTCATATTTCTTACATTTATAACCTAAAATAGTTTTTGATTCTTCAAGGTCTTTAACAACTGGCTCTATTTCTTTTTCTTCAGTTGTATCATTTTTTTCACCTTTAAATGCTATTTTTTGTCCCATCATATCAATTAAAATAATTATTTCACCTGTTTCAGAATTTGAAATAGAACTTGTACCTCCCATTGCAGAAATATTATCGGCTTTGGAATAAGGATTACTAAAATATATAATTTGTTCTGAAGGCATTTGTGCTTTTTCTTGTGCACTTAATTCTCTTCCTTCGGCTGATATTTTATATTTTATGGTTCCTTTAAAAGTACCTTGAGCATTACTGATAAAAGTTGATGATAGAATTATAGTTAAAAAAGTTAACGTTTTAATAATTTTTTTCAT
>Ga0307990_1001704_pt1 | contig 18225 bp, 15 predicted proteins | sample EllFjometagen129_FD_203168 | JGI IMG/M metagenome (GOLD analysis project Ga0307990, IMG submission 203168) | Marine microbial communities from Ellis Fjord, Antarctic Ocean - #129 | ecosystem: Environmental > Aquatic > Marine > Unclassified | place: Southern Ocean | collected 2014-10-08
TATCATTGTCAAAGCTTCCATTACCAGAAGTTCCCCAGCTAACACTGGTGTAGTTTGTAGCTGTGGCATCGCCCAGGGTGTAAGTCTGGTTTGGAGCTAGGGTAGCATCTTCTCCGGCATCGGCAGTAGGAGCATCAGCAAAATACAACATCATCCAATCGGTGGTGGGGGTGGCTGAACCTGTTGTATTTGCAGAAAGGGTTAAGGTGACATATCCCGCAGGCAGAACCTTATCACCTGCAGACGGGTAATAAGTTGCATTAACAGTATTGTCTGTGGAGTTCCATGTGCCACTTCCGCTTGAAGTCCAGGTTACGGCATCATATCCAGTTTGGGATGCATCAGTTAGTGTGTAAGATGTTTGATCTTCACAAATGGTGGTATCTGCTCCTGCATCCAAAGTTTTTACTTGTTGTCCCAGTAAACAAAATCCCATTGGATCTTGCGGATTCCAGGCTGAACCATCCCATTGTTGTCCTGTTCCTGTCCCACTTGGAGCATTAAGTGCTAAAAACCAGCAGGAAGCAAGATCAGTTGTAGCCATTACCGAAAACCATCCGTCAACAAGCGTTACTGATGATGGAAAAACAACTTCATATTCCCACATGGTAAAGGCACCAGCAAACAAATCACCTGTGTTAATTCTTGGAACTTGAAGTGTAAATTCACCAATCAGTGTACCCGGCTGTCCGCTATTGTCGGCATAAAAGCCAATATGGAAAGTTTTTGGCTCAGTACCAGTACATGGAGACCATGAATTACCATCAAAGTAAGCATCAATTCCCCAGAAACGAATTCCCGTGAATTGACTACCACCTGTAAAGCTTTGGTAGAATTCATATCCCGCAGCAGCGTCTGATGTCATCGCAGTACTATAATCAGGACATGGCTGGCTAAGAAGTGAAGTAGCAGCGCAATCATAAGGCCACGCTGATGGTAGCTTAGTAAAAGATGAATTGGCTAATGCTTGGCTGCTTGCGCCATCAAAACCATCATAATAAATAGTATCACTACCGTAACCATCGTAGTCGATGTCACCGGTAAGAATACTCTTGTTCGCATCCACATGGTAAGTTGTGGGAAACACGTTTGCTGTAAAACAAACCATCATAGCTAAAAATAATAGATTTTTTTTCATTGTCGGTTAATTTATATTATTACTAGTTTGATTTATTATTTTCCAAATCGTTGAGCAGTAGAGTGAATATGTTTAAACCTTCAGAATTAAATAATACCTATTCCCCTTTTTCACACTTAGCCACTCACATTTCATAATTTCAGTTTCATTTTATTATACCGCAAAGCAAATTTATTAAAGTTTCTGAGTAATTTTTACGCGATTTTCCACAAATAATTTTAATTAACTTTCTTTAACATTTAAAAAAACATTTTTCCCGTACATTCAAACTTAGGCATATCACCAAAAACACATTAAGACAAAGTGGATATACCTCTGGCAAAACCGATACTTTATATCACTACGAAGAACTGCAATACACTTATATATGTTACTAATATGAGGCCAGTTTAAAAGCCATAATACCCCTAAATCCCCTAACTTGGACAAGCCAATACCAAACAAAGTGATCATGTAAAACTTATGGTGTATTCCTGTTTTGGTTTGTCCAAGTTAGTTGGCAGAATATTAGAGATAAGGTACTACGTTTTTCCCTGAGAGAAAAAAGCCTTTAAGGGAAAAAACAGCAGCATAAATATCGTTAACATATTAGCATTAGTTGTTTTCTAAGAGCCTAAAGGGGACTTTCCCAAACTACTTATTATTTAGTACTTCTCCCTCCCGCTTCGCAGCCCGCTTCGCCAGCGAGGCAAGCGAGACGAGTTAGGATTTGGGATAAAATAAACAAATAATTAGTAGTATCAGGGTTCTTAGACTACACTCTAATATGTAAAACGTTATCTAAATTAACCCTGCCTTTAGACTACCGGAACAGCATTCAGGATTTCAAAATATATTTGTGTCTTAGGGTACGTTATTAGGTCCTTTTCCAAAATGAGTGGGTAAATAAGAATAGTATATTTACAGTATAACTTACATAACAAAGAATTCAACTTACACTCATGGGTTTTTTTGATAAGAAACCGTATCATTGCATTGAAAACTAAATTTTGAAACCCTATGGATATTCAATCGATAATTGCTGAAATAAAATCGGATGTAAGCCGGGATTTTGATAAGATGGAATTGCTAAAATCATACCCTGAGCCTGTGTCCCGCTACTTAAGGTTTCACCTGCCAAAGGGCATCCCCGAAAGCACTTTCGGCGAGGTGCGCCTCAAAGGCATTATCAAATTGGTAAATTGGGCACATTTCAGGTCAATGCTTTTTACCAACCCATTTCGTGGATTTTTATGGACAGCGAAAGTTAATATGGGAGTCCTTCCCGTTAAGGGATTCGATTACTTCCTCGACAATAAAGGGGCGATGAATTGGCGGCTATTTAAATTTTTCAATGTAATGAAAGCTGATGGGGAAGATGTTAGCCGCTCAGCCGAAGGCCGTGCCAAAATGGAGGGCATCTTTTTCCCTCATTTGCTTATCCACCCAAAGGTAACGTGGGAAGCCATTTCGGAAAATGAGATTACAGTAAACTGGAAAATCTACAAGGAAGATCAGCCCATTCATCTTAAAATTGGGGATGATGGATCGCTTAAAGAATTCGTATTTCAAAGATGGGGCAATCCCGGCGATGTTAAAGAATTCCGCTACCATAATTTCGGATGCCTGATTGAGGAAGAGGTACTTTATAAAGGTGTGGTTATCCCAAAAAAAGGAAATGCCGGCTGGTGGTTCGGCGAAAAAGAATATGATGACGGGGAGTTTTTCAGGTTCGAGGTTTATTAGTTTGCAGTGCCGGGCTTTGCCCGTGCATCCACGAAAAATCACGAAAATTGTAAATTTTCTATTTTTCGGGATAGGCAGTCCTCAGTCCTCAGTTCCGAAAAAACATCCCCAACATTATTCACTGCCATTAATAATATTAGTAATTGATTATTTAAAATTTTACAGATCATTGTTAATCCATTTCATCAGTGTTAACTTGTCCGACAGCTGTCGGATCCGTGTTCTTATCCCTAAAACCAATCACCAACAATTTATTTAATTCGATAAAAAATTGTTCAGCTTTTTTGTAGCGAATTTATTACCAGATGATCGATATCAGTATTTAATTGAACACCCCAATAATTATTATTGCAACTTACAAAAACATAGTACAAATGTGCATCCAAAAAGGTAATTTTTAGCTTTGCAAATAATTTTAACTATTTTGACAAACACACCATATATAGATGTTCAGACACATCAGAAATCAAAACCACAAAATGGATGTGTTTCTGTAATCAACCTTTTTGCCGGTCAAGCTCAGATACCCGACCAGGAAAGCAATACTTTTTTCTCAATCGGAGTACATCCCTGGCATATTGATATGGAAACAGAAGCATCGCCGAGCAATTGATTAAGCGTGGATTTTACCTTTCCTTTGGTGAGGATTTGTTCAATTCAACCAGAAAAGCTGCGGAGGTTTTTAAAGCAATACCTATCGGAAACATATTTTTGGAAAGCGATGAGTCGGAAAAAAGTATTTCGGCTATTTATGAAAGGGCTGCCGAAATTAAGGACATCGAACTTACTGTACTATAAGAAAATATTTATGATAACTTCATTCACTGTTTTGGAAAAATAATCTTACACTGGTAAGCTCCATGGGAGCAGGAGGTAATTTCAACCCGGCACTGGTCGTAGCCGAAGATATTTCAAAATCGCATAGCTGTAACCTGGCGTTTTACATTCGCAAACGCCTGCAAAAATTCGGTATCCGCTCGGGGTTTACCGCGGTGTTTTCGCCTGAGCCTGTTGACAAAGAGCGAAAAATACTGGTTGAAGACGAGCAAAACAAAAAATCGATGGTAGGAACAATTTCGTACATGCCGGCGATTTTTGGCTGCTTTTGTGCTTCGGTGGTCATCCGCGATTTTATTTCCTGAAGAGGGAATGGAGCGATGGAATATAGAGGTTGGAAGTTGGAGGGGAGAGGCTAGAGAATAGAGGTTAGAAAGGAGAAAATAGAAGGGAGAGGTTGGAGGTTAGAGGTTAGAAAGGAGAAGTGTGAGGTTGGAGTGATGTTGAGTGAAGTGCCGCACTTGCGGAATCCCGACCCTTCGGGGAAATCCCGCTTTTGCGGGAGAGTGAGGGAGTGGGAGGATAGAGGTGAGAGATGAAAAGTGAGAGGTGAGATTTTGGAGGTTGGAGTATTGGAGTAATGTTGAGCGAAGCAGCCTGCCCCGTTTTTTCGGGGAAATCCCGCTTTTGCGGGAGAGTGATATTGAGCGAAGCAGCCTGCCCCGTTTTTTCGGGGAAATCCCGCTTTTGCGGGAGAGTATTGAAAGAACCATTTCTAAATTCATTCTTACATCTAAATTCTAAATTCTTACATCTAAATTCTAACATCTAAAATCACTATTGTCCGTGAAAAAATAGATACTAAAAACAGATTCTTCTCCGCCGGTTGGCGGATCAGAATGACAGGCGTTTAGGCTTTCAGGGAGGGGGTGGTTGGCGGCTTTGCCGCCAACCACCCCCTCCTAACCCAAAACTCACAAAGCCCCTGTCATTCTGAGTCCCGAAATTTCGGGAAAGAATCTAAAATTATTAGTCGGACAGAGGTGATCTAAATTCTAATATCTAAAATCTAACATCTTTCCTCTACAATCTAATATCTTTCCTCTAAAATCTTATATCTCAGAGTTCCTCATCCTCGAAAAACAAATGTGCATGGGTAACGCCTGCCGACTTTTTAAGATCGGATAGCATTTTATTGCTTAATTTAGGATTTTTCATTTCCACATAAAACGACAGTTCCATCATGTCGGTTTCGCCCAAAGTTTTGGTATTGATCAGGCGATTTTTTCGGCAATAGGTGTTGAGCACCGGAATATAGGGTTGCTTTTTAAGATCATCATCAAAAATAAAATGAAACTGCAAAAGGTACTTTGTTCGCCTGGGGAAAATCAGGTTTGTTTTGGAAAGGATGACGAGAATAACCCCAATAAGTACCGTTGATGCGATGGCCACATCAAAAAGCCGTACGCCGCAGGTCATCCCGATGGCCAGGGCAAAGAAAATAAACATGATATCCTGGGTTTCCTTCACTGCAGTCCTGAACCTGATAATCGACATAGCACCAACCAGCCCGAAAGCCCGCGCCAGGTTGTTGCCAATTACCAAAATAACAATGGTTGTTACCATGGCAAGCGTAACGAGCGAGAAAAGAAAAGTTTGTGGATAGCCCGCCCCCCGATAAGATACCTTGTAGAAAAATGCAATGAGTAAGCCACAAATAAAAGCCACCAGTATGGACGACAATACCTCCTCTACGCTGGTGGGAAATTGAAAAATACTCTGTAAATCCTTCTCCATTTTTTACTTAGTCGTTATTTACATGTGTCCATAAAGTCAGTGCTTTTCAATAGTCCCGTCCGTTAGCTGACGGACGGGTGGAAATGAGTATAAAGTTACATCCCCCGCATTTTCAAACATTCAATTTGATCTTTGGGTTAACTCGCCTCGCTGCGAAGCTGGAATCCAAGGCTATTGAAAATTCAAAAACCAGCTAAAAAAACACGCAATAGTTAGTTTTTTTTTGATCCAACAAGTATTGAAAAGTAAAAATCAGATGATCAGTTAGTCGATCGTAGTTTCATAAATCAGTAATATCAGCAAGCTTGATTTCTTCAGAAATTTTAATAAGCATCCCAAAATCTTTCAATTTTAGCGAATCAGTCCTGTGAAATAACTTTTTCGCAAAATCCACCATCTTCTTGCTTTCAGGAAATCGAAGCATTTCAATTTTCAAATTATTCTCGCTAATGCGCACACGATCCAGGGCATCAGCATCTTTTAGTAAAGCCACGGTTTTATAATACGGATGATCGAAGGAAATTTCTTCTGCCAGTGAGTGATTTGTAACAGCAAGCTTTATAGCCTCCAAGCCCTCGGGGATAACACCCTCCTTAATAAAGAGTTTTTCAAAAAGCGGAAGTTTGGTTTTTGCCGACCAGTATCCGTGCTCTGTACAATAGCCATCATGTTTGCGAGCCATATCGTGAATAAATGCAGCACACCAGGCCCAAAAAACTTCATGATTCATCCCTGCTGCCAAGCCAATTTGCTGCACATTAAACATCACCCGATAGGTATGGTTTATCCCGTGCAAAGAACTACGGTTATCAAAATACCCCTGTTTAAGTTTAAACTGCTTGTAATTAATTCCGTGCATGCCTTCTGATTCTTGACTCAACAAAAGTAATGTTTATAAAGTATATCATTTTTTTAGTCCATATTTCTAATCGAAAACCCAAGAATTACAATTATTGTTAACACAACTCCGATATTAATCCAATCATAAGAATGAAGCACCAATACAAGAACATTCAAAATAATGGCTTGCGCGATCACAAAATAATAATATCCCTTTTTTTTTGATCTCCAAAGTAAAACTAATCCGTAAAACGATACTCCTAAAATAATAGCTACCAAAAAAACAATCAGAAAAGAAAGGAATTTTGAAACGTAAAATTGTTTGTAATAAGTCTGCAAAAGTTCCTGAAATATTCCGGGTAAGAATAGACCCAATATTACAAACAGCAGTATCAATCCATTGTAAACAAGAGAGAATATCAACAATATCGACAAACCCAGGCTTCGTTTCTTTCCGGGAGCGGGAGTCGATTTCTCACCATTTATCTCGCCGGGCTGTACAATTTCCTGATCGTTATGTTCCATAATTTTTACTTTGTCAGGTAAACAAACGGTAAAATCGTGAATACAGCAAAATAAAGAGGAGTGTTAGTACACCATCAAAAAATGGAAATAGAAAATCCTGAATATAAAATAATGGCATCAGAAGTATCATAACCTGGGCTCCGGTATAAAAATGAAATCCGGCTTTTCGAAATCTCCACATCAGGCTAACGCCAATAATCGAAATAAAATAAAGAACAAACCCGGTTAAGAAGAAACTCCTGCCTGCTCCTAAAAACATTTCAAAGCCCGGAAACTGATCGCTTGCCTCAGCAAGTTGGGGCATAATCTCGCTGTACATACTGAATATCATAAAATAAGACAAGCTTGCAACTCCGCCCATGATATAACTCAGAACACAAAGAACAGTAAGGAGTTTTGGTCTGCCACCATCTTGTGGTGGGTTTTCAGGATCATTTTGCATATTTAATTTTTATTCTGATAAAAAAGATAAAAGAAGTCTATTGAAAAGCATTCAGATACATTCTCCGCCGCTCCACAAGGTCGGCCAATTCGATGGCCATATAGTGGTCAACCTCTTCAGCCATTGGATAAATGTAATCCATGGTTTGCTCAAGGTAGTTTTCCATTTTTCCATGAATCATAATATCGAGATGCAGGTCGGTGATATTGCTGATACGATCGGCCACCTTGAGAATTTTTGCTTTTTCGCTGCCATTTTTCATTATGTTTTCAAGGTATTCGATTTTAGTTTGATGAGGATAACGCGTTACTTCCTCAACGAGCGATACCACCGCAGCACCATGCTCATCGACAATCCTGATTTCATCGCGGCTCGAATCGGGAACATCTTCAAAAAGGTCGTGAATCAGTGCAGCTTTAAGTAGAACGTGGTCGGTGTAGTGGTAATCAATCAGGATGGTAAAGGTGGCCATCATGTGCCTGAACTGATTGCCGCCAACCTTACGCACAACACCAATAAGTGCAGTGGCTTTTTGAATGTAAGGTGCTGCAATCAGCCTGATTAATTCATTCTTTTCATAGTCTTTCATAGTGTTTGTGCTGTGTATAGTTTATTCCAAAGTTCCGATTTCCTTTTCTACTTCATTAAGTATTTCGCACGATTCAACCAGGGCTTTCATTTTATTGTGATCATCATATAGCGGCCTGTCAATATCCAAAAATTCAACATGTTTGCGGATAACCTCTTTCGCCTTTGTGGTGCCTTTGCCAAAAATATATTCCCTGAAATCCAGTGCTTGTGCTGCAGCCATCAACTCAATACCGAGAATCCCGTAAGCATTATCGAGAATCTGGAAGTTTTTGATGGCTGTGTTCATTCCCATCGAAACAAAATCTTCCTGATCGGCTGCTGCCGGAATCGACTGAATAGATGCTGGTGCACTCAGTATTCTTTGTTCTACAATTTGCATATCGGCAGTATATTGGCTCAACATCAATCCCGAAAACATCCCGGCGCCCCTGGTGAGGAATGCCGGCAGGCCAACGCTAAGCGCAGGATTGTTGAGACGGTTCATCCGGCGCTCTGAAAGCACACTCACCATGGTAATGGCGACACCGGCCATATCCATGGGCAGCGATACCGGTGAACCCTGGAAATTGGCTCCGGAAATCTGGATGTTTTCATCGGGGAAAAATATGGGGTTGTCCCCTACCCCGTTAAGCTCAATCTCAACCTGCGACCTGGCATAGGCCAGCGCATCGTGTGCTGCCCCAATCACCTGTGGTGAGGAGCGCATCGAGTAAGCATCCTGCACTTTACATGCAATTCTACCCTCCTCCAGATCGCCACTTGTAACCATTTTCTTGATGGCCAGCGCACTTCTGATGGCTCCACTAAAACCACGAACTTCATGCAATTTGCTATTGTAAGGCTTCATGTTGGCCTTGAGCGCTTCAAGGGACATGGCCGCAGCAATTTCTGCTTGTTTCAGCCAATTGTTGGCATCAAACAAAAATAGGGCACTCATTGCGGTAAGTACATTCGAGCCATTGATAGTTCCGAGGCCATCGCGGGCCTGTAATCCGGGGATTTCGATGCCGGCTTTTTCCAGGGCAACCCTGCCTTCATACAACTCACCTTTAAAATAAGCACGGCCTTCGCCCATCAACAACAAGGCTATTTGCGACATGGGAGCCAGGTCGCCACTTGCACCCACCGATCCTTTGCGGCAAACCCATGGGGTAACCCCTTTGTTAAGCATCCCGACAAGTGTGAGCGTAATTTCGGGGCGAATACCCGAATTGCCGTGGGCATGAACATTGATGCGGCCAAGCATGGCACCACGCACATAATCTTCGGGCATGGCATCGCCAATTCCGGCGGCATGATTATACACCAGGTATTTTTGGAAATCCTTTACCTGGTCATCGTTTAAAACGACTTCCGAAAATTCGCCAATTCCTGTATTTACACCATACATAATTTCTTTGGCTTCAATTTTTCGTTCGAGCATAGCCCTGCATTTTTTAATGCGGGCAAGGGCTTCGGGGTGCAGTTCAACTTTTTGGTGATGTCGGGCAATGTTTACAACATCTTCAATTTTAAGATTTGATCCGGTTACAATGTAAGTCATAAATATTTAAGTTTTTGATTTTGATTTGCTAATGTTAAATTGAACCTCCAAAGGAACAAAATATTTATTTTTAAGTACTAAGAAAATTAGTCTTTACTGATATTTGGAAAGATTTTAGATTGCAGGGGAATGACAGAATGTTGAGCGAAGCGAAGGAGGCGAACGAAGAGACTTTAGCGAAGTTGGCGAACTAAGCGACTTGAGCGAGGTTGGCGAACTAAGCGATTTTGGCGAAGTAGGCGAATAGAACGAACGATTAACGATTTTCGATTAACGATTAACGAGAGAACAAAGAGAACGAAGCGACTTTAGCGGACGAAGCGAAGGAAACGAACTAAGCGACTTTAGCGAAGTAGGAGAACGAAGAGAATTTAGAGAACGAAGAGACTTTAGAGACTTTAGCGAAGGAGGCGAATAGAACGAACAATTAACTATTTTCGATTAATGATTAACGAGAGAACAAAGAGAACGAAGCGACTTTAGCGGACGAAGCGAAGGAAACGAACTAAGCGACTTTAGCGAAGTAGGAGAACGAAGAGACTTTAGCGAAGGAAACGAACTAAGAGACTTGAGCGAAGTAGGAGAACGAAGAGACTTTAACGAAGGAGGCGAACTAAGAGACTTTAGAGACTTTAGAGAACGAAGAGACTTTAGCGATTTTGGCGAAGTTGGTAAATGGAATCAACGATTAACGATTTTCCATTAACGATTAACGAAGAGACTTAAGCCACCGGGATAAGTCCAAGATGATTTTTTAAGGGATCGAAATCCCGATCCTGGTAAAACAATGGGATGCTATTTTCAATGCAGAATGTCCCAATGAGCATATCGGTGGTTTTTCTAACGGTAATTCCCATTTTTCTTAGATGCCTGAAATTTTCAGCACTTTTAATGGCCAGGTTTCGGGAAACCATAGCAAAACATTCTAACTCGGCAACTGCTTTTTTTGCATTAAGAAAGTCCATGTCTTCTCTAAATCCCTGTAAAATTTCGGCAAGAATCAAATCGCCGCATACAACAATTTCCCGGCTCAACAAAACGTCCAGTTGATCTGTATATATGTTGATCGTCACATTAAAATAGTCAACCCAAACCGATGTGTCAACCATGATCATGAGTTGGTGCGCATTTCGTTTAAATCTCCATCCCAACTAAGTTTTCCACGCAAGGCTCTTATTTTGGCCTGCTTTTTAAACCGAATCAAAAGTGAGAGCGCTTCTTCAACCACCGCTTTTTTTGTCTTGGATTCGGTAAGCAACAATGCCTGCTGCATCAAAGCATCATCAATTACAATATTGGTTCTCATAATTTTGCTTTTTATGTGTATGTCTTGTTGCAAAATTACACATTAATAATTATAAACAAATCCACCTTTGAATGATTGAATGATTGAAACGTAAGAATGTTGAGCGAAGCGAAATCCCGCCCCTGCGGGAACTGAATGATTGTCCGAAGGACTCCTACGGAGAAACAGGCGAACGAAGAGACTTTAGCGACTTGAGCGAACGAAGCGAAGTAGGCGAATAGAACAAACAATTAACTATTTTCGATTAACGAAGAGAACTAAGAGACTTTAGCGACTTTAGAGAACGAAGCGACCGAAGAGACTTAAGAGAAATAGGCGACCGGGGGGATCTTCAATTATTTCAGTACAGACAAGGCATGCCTTGTCTCCCGGAATTAAACCCCGAACATAATGACTTGAGAGACCAAAGCGACTTTAGCGAAGTAGGCGAATAGAACAAACAATTAACTATTTTCGATTAACGATTAACGAAGAGAACGAAGAGACTTGAGCGAAGGAAGAGAAACAGGCGAACGGAGAGACTTAAGCGACTTGAGCGAAGGAAGAGAAACAGGCGAACGAAGAGACTTTAGCGACTTGAGCGACTAAGCGAACGAAGCAACAAAGAGACTTTAGCGACTTGAGCGAACGAAGCGAAGTAGGCGAATAGAACAAACAATTAACTATTTTCGATTAACGATTAACGAAGAGAACGAAGAGACTTGAGCGAAGGAAGAGAAACAGGCGAACGAAGAGACTTTAGCGACTTGAGCGACTAAGCGAACGAAGCAACAAAGAGAATGACTGTCCGAAGGACTCCTACGGAGAAACGGAGGAATGACTGAATGTTGAGCGAAGCGAAATCCCGCCCCTGCGGGAACTGAATGATTGTCCGAAGGACTCCTACGGAGAAACAGGCGAACGAAGAGACTTTAGCGACTTGAGCGAACGAAGCGAAGTAGGCGAATAGAACAAACAATTAACTATTTTCGATTAACGATTAACGAAGAGAACGAAGAGACTTGAGCGACTAAGCGAACGAAGCAACAAAGAGACTTTAGCGACTTGAGCGAACGAAGCGAAGTAGGCGAATAGAACAAACAATTAACTATTTTCGATTAACGATTAACGAAGAGAACGAAGAGACTTGAGCGAAGGAAGAGAAACAGGCGAACGAAGCGAGAAGGCGAAAGGTTGTCCGTAGGATTCTTATAGAGAAACAAGTAACAAATGCAGCCCATGATAATTTCAGTAAAGACAAGGCATGCCTTGTCTCCTGTGAACTGAAGCTTACGCAAAAAAAGCGGCGGAAGGAAATATGCCGGCAAGTGGCCACTATCATAAGACAAAAAAATAAATAATGTAATTTTGCATCGGCGCAAGCCGGATTATAAATTGTTATTGGCGGTTATCAAATAATTAATGTTTTAAAAATGTCAGGCAACAGCAACTTTTTATCGATACTGCAAAGCTTTTCAATGGTGGTGGTTTACCTCTTTTCTATCGGATTCATTTTTGTTGGAGGGTGGTTCTTACTCAATTCAATATTTGTTCTTCCGGGCGGATTCCTGGCGCTGTATGTTATCATCTTTTTGCTGGGTGGCGGATTACTGGGTGCATGGCTGTGGGTGTTGATCAAATTACCCTCCGGGATTGCACGGGCCTTCGATCCCATCAAAAATAAAATAGCAAGCAGGCAAATTGCTTCAGCAGAAGATTTTTCCGTTGAAATCGGGAAATTTATGGTGGATTATTTCAGCTTCTTCAGGTTTGATGTAGTGGCAGTTCAAGTTGGGATAAAAGACCGGAAAACAACTGTTTTTCCACAAGCACTCATACAACATACTCCAGACGAAACCGAACTCCAAACAAAAAGTATGGCAACTGAAGAAGTTTTCTATAACGGAATATGCACCCTCGAAGACCGAAAATGCCACACATACATTATCCCAATTTGGTTTGGTAAGGAATGGCTGGGATATATCAGTGTTTTTTCTGATACCCGCCTTAACACAATCAACCTGAACTTCCTCAAAGAATTTGAAGAACTTTATTTGGACGACCAACTGATGCACGTGCTTTATTATGAAAACATGAATCAGAACAACACTTTAAATATTAATGGGATATCATAACAACTAATCGGAATTTTTTAAATGGAAATCACTTTTTCATTCATATTAATCGCTCTAAGTTCGTTCATCATCTGGCGCTCGACCGATGGCTTTGAGCTGGCTTCCGATTTTTTGGGACGACGGCTCAGCAAAGGCATAAAAGGGGCTACCATCAATGCGGTAGCCAGCTCCATGCCCGAATTTTTGAGCACCATTTTCTTTTTATTTTACCTGAACGATGCCAACGGTTTTTCGGGAGGTATCGGCATTACCGGTGGAAGCGCCGTTTTTAATATTCTCGTTATCCCCATATCCATCTATTTTGTATTGTATTTTTCAAAAGGAATCAAAAAAATACCCATAGCCCGCGTAACTTTTCTCCGCGATGGCTTGATCCTTTTTGTGATGACCGGTTTTGTAGCCTGGGTTGTGAACAACCCTCAACTTCACTGGTGGCATGGCGCTTTGCTCACTGCTCCATATCTGGGCTACCTGATTTACCTTTTCTTTACCCATAAAAAAATATTAGGCAAAGGCGACAACTTCTCTTACAATGCAAAGGATAAAAAAATACACTTCGTTGATTTTGCGATGATCAATCTCGAAAAAATGGTGTTGCGGGGAAAGACCATCCGCGTAACCAATGCCTGGTGGCTGCTGATGGCAAGCATTATGGTAATGGTGGCAGGAACCTGGATGCTCGTTTATGCCACCGATCGTCTGGGTGAAGATCTTGGCATACCTATCCTTTTTGTTTCCGTTATCCTCGCTGCTGCCGCCTCAAGCATCCCCGACACCATGATCTCTATCCGTGATGCCAAAAAAGGAAATTACGAAGATGCTTTTTCAAACGCTTTGGGCAGCAATATTTTTGATATAAGCTTTGCACTGGGATTCCCTTTGCTAATTTATACACTGTTGAATGGTGCGATTATTATGGATGCCAAGATTATTGCCTCCTCCTCCGATTTATGGTTTGGATTGTTTTTAATAACCGGTTTAACTATACTGATTTTTATAATTGGAAACAAATTTAATTTAGGCAAAACCATCCTGCTCACCCTGCTCTATCTAATATTTATCGGCTTTGTCTGGGCAGATTTCAAATACCATATTGATTTTGTTGGAAATGTTGTGGGGTTTGTTAAGGATGCCTTTGGCATAAAAAAATTAAACGAAGTTTTTCAGTAAGCCCTAACTTAAGTCCTGAACTTTTTGTCTTATTCCTATCCTCTCCACACAAAAGCCATAAAGTAGTTCTCCACCACTCCATTACTCTCCCGCAAAAGCGGGATTTCCCCGAATGGTCGGGGCAGGCTCCCGATGGGTCGGGACAAGTTGCTTCGCTCAACATCACTCTCCCGCAAAAGCGGGATTTCCCCGAATGGTCGGGGCAGGCTCCCGATGGGTCGGGACAAGTTGCTTCGCTCAACATCACTCTCCCGCAAAAGCGGGATTTCCCCGAATGGTCGGGGCAGGCTCCCGATGGGTCGGGACAAGTTGCTTCGCTCAACATTACTCCATTACTCCACCACTCCATTACTCCACCACTCCAATTTCTCCCCTCTAACCTCTATCCTCCAACCTCTCCCTTCTAACCTCTATCCTCCAACCTCTCCCTTCTAACCTCTATCCTCCAACCTCTCCCTTCTAACCTCTATCCTCTCTCCCAGGTAGCGCCTTCTTTGGTGTCTTTTACAGTAATGCTGAGATCTTTCAGGCTATCGCGGATTTTGTCGGCGGTAGCCCAGTCCTTATTTGTTTTGGCTTGCATGCGCATTTCAAGAATAAAGTTCATCAATCCCTCTACCATCGAATCATCAGCACTGGCAGCAGCAGCCTCAGTTTTCAATCCGAGGATATTAAAAACAAAATCCTGGTAGGTTTTCCGGAGCAGTTCAAGGTCTTCGGCTGTGATGCTTTCTTTGCCATCGTTGATGGAGTTGATCATCTTCACACCGTCAAAGAGGTGAGCAATGAGGATGGGGCTGTTAAAGTCGTCGTTCATGGCTTCGTAGCACTTGCCACGCAGGGTAGCTACATCAACGCTTGATTTATCCGAAGGCTTAAGCTTTGCAAGGGTCTCGGTGGCGGTGAGCATCCTGTTCATTCCTTTTTCGGCGGCCTGCAGGGCTTCGTTGCTAAAATCGAGGGTGCTCCGGTAGTGTGCCTGAAGGATGAAAAAACGGATGGTGATAGGGCTATAGGCCTGTTTAAGTGCCTTGTGGCTTCCACTAAAAAATTCTTCGAGGGTGATGAAGTTGTTGAGCGATTTGCCCATCTTTTGCCCATCGATGGTGATCATGTTGTTGTGCATCCAGTATTTTACATGATCGTGGCCGTTGGCAGCCACTGCCTGCGCTATTTCCGATTCGTGATGGGGGAATACCAAATCCATTCCACCGCCGTGGATATCGAAAGTTTCGCCGAGGTATTTGCAGCCCATTACTGTACATTCCAGATGCCAGCCGGGGAAACCGTTGCTCCAGGGCGAAGGCCAGCGCATAATATGTTCGGGTAAGGCTTTTTTCCAGAGGGCAAAGTCCACCTGATTCTTCTTGTCGTCCTGGCTGGCAAGCAAACGTGTATTTTCGAGGGCTTCAGCAATTGATCGGCCTGAGAGTTTCCCGTAATGGTGATCTTTATCATATTTCACCACATCAAAATATACCGAACCATTTTTCTCGTAGGCATAACCTGCATCCAGGATTTTTTTAATCATATCGATCTGCTCGATGATATGGCCGGAGGCGTGGGGTTCAATACTTGGGGGCAACACATTGAGCGCTTCCATGTCTTTGTGGTAGCGGTTGGTATAATGCTGCACAATTTCCATAGGCTCCAATTGTTCGAGGCGGGCTTTTTTGGCCACTTTATCTTCGCCAATATCGGCATCGTTTTCAAGATGTCCCACATCAGTAATGTTGCGCACATAGCGCACTTTGTACCCAACATGCCGAAGATAGCGAAACACGAGGTCGAAAGTAATGGCTGGCCTGGCATGGCCAAGATGGGCATCGCCATAAACGGTGGGACCACAAACATAAAGCCCAACGTGTGGCGGGTTGATGGCTTCAAATTGTTCCCGTTTGCGGGATAAGGTATTGTAAAGATAAATGGTATTTTCCATAACAAATTATTTTAACGGCAAAAATAGGATTTTTTGAAGGATGAGAAGGGTTTTGGGTTTTAATGGTTACCTGCAAAAATCCGTGCTTTTGGTATTCCAGTGGGTCTTCCTTTTTCAAGAAGAAAAAAAAGAATTCCCGCTGATTTCGCAGATAGGCGCAGATTATAACTGCGAATAACTGCGTAATCAGCGGGAAACATAACTATAAAGACGGGCTATAAATGAACCCCCGCCTTGCTCGCCTCGCTCGCCTTGCTGGCGAAGCAGGCTGTGAAGCGGGCTGCGAAGCGGATCTCAGTCTCCGCCAGTTGGCGGATGCTAATGACAAGTATTTTCACAAAGCTGGAGTAAACGTTGTGGGGCAGACCTCTCAGTCGCAAGCTCCTTCGAGGTGACATCGATTCTGTTATAGATGTGGGGGGATGGGAATCGGGTGCGTTGCGCCCGATTCCCATCCCCCCTTTATGAAACATGAGCCTTGTCTTTTCGACCAAAACACAAAGCAAAGCGATGTGTTGCCGGGAGAAATCTATTTGAACTTCTCATTCCACATTGAGGCTCCTTTTTTTATCACTGTTATTTGTCACGAACAACTATTAAATCATTAATAAACTTTCCACTAAATATGCAGTAGTGCCTAAAAATCAATACCAAGCCTAAAGCCGACTTTCCAAAATCATCCCGACTTTTTCGGGCGTTACCAGTTTCTTTTCGCCCAAAGCAACATAATTGTTGGCTTTCAGGTTTTTGATAACACTGGATATGGTTATGCGGCTCAAATCATAATCTTTCAAAGTTGTCGGAACGCCAAGGCTGATGAAAAACACTTCAGTTTTTACGATGGCCTTTTCAATTTTAACATCATCATTTCCTTCATTGATATTCCATACCCTTTCGGCAAACTGAAGCAGCTTTTCTTTTTTCTCTTCTTTCATCACGCGCATCATGCCAGGCCATACAATGGCAAGCGTTCTGGCGTGGTCGATGTTGTAGAGTACTGTTAACTCGTGTCCGATACTGTGCGTGGCCCAATCGGTAGCAACACCTGCGGAAATCAATCCATTCAGCGCCATGGTAGCCGACCATACCACATTTTTGGCGGCATCCTGATCATCGGTGTTTTCAACATATTTAGGGCCTTCTTCGATGAGGGTTTTTAAAATAGCCTCAGCATACCGATCCTGGATGGCAGCATTTTGAGGGTAAGTTAAATATTGCTCTGTAACATGTATAAAAGCATCAACCACACCATTGCCACGCTGCCTTTTCGACAGGGATTTAGTTACAGATGGATCGAGAACTGAAAACTTCGGGAAGGTAAGCGGAGGCGCTCCAAATGCAAGCTTTTTGCCGATTTCTTTTCTTGAAACAACGGCAAAAGCATTGGCTTCGGAGCCCGTTGCCGGAAGCGTAAGCACTGAGGCAAAAGGGATGGCCGATTCAACTTTGGCATACTTTGCCAGAATATCCCAGGGCTCTCCTTTGAACGGCACCGCGGCTGCAATAAATTTTGTACCATCAAGCACTGATCCGCCGCCAACGGCAAGCAGAAAATTAATTTTTTCAGTTTTGCAAATTTCAACGGCTTTCATAAGTGTGGTGTATTGCGGGTTGGCTTCTATGCCGCCAAATTCAATAATTATATGGCCTTTCAAGGCATCCATCACCTGCTTGTAAACGCCGTTAGTTTTTATTGAACCACCACCATAAGTGAGCAATACCCTTGCATTGGCAGGAATTTCTTTTGAAATTTGTGAGATAGTATTTTCTCCAAAAATAATTTTTGTAGGATTGTAATATGTGAAATTATTCATAATAACTTGTATTGATTAGTTGATAATGATATGGAACAAGATATCTGATGTTTTGTTGTGGTGATTATGTTAAGGTCTCCATGACCTGCGGACAATGGAAAGTTAACTGCGGACTTCTTCATGTATTGAGAGTCATCCGGTGAATAACCCTTGGAAGTAATTACTCTTTCCAACGCTAAATGAAATGCATTGGCTGAATTCACCGGGTGACTGAAGTCAGAATCCCCAGACATTTTCCATAGTCCATAGCTCTTGCAATGGATAAAAAAATCTTTGCTTTTTCCCAACAAAAGCCCTATTGTTTCTTTTATGGATAGAAACTTTTTACCGTATGTTTCTTTTGTCGATAGTAACTTAAAAGTTGGCTTGATTAAAAGTTTTGGCTCATTTCTAAGATACGGTTGAAAGTTTATAAGTAGACTTTGTTACCAATAGCTTCCATTTTATTTAAGTTAGATTTCCAGCTTCTTTTGGTTGGGCATCTGTATGTTCTCTCAGATTGAT
>Ga0307990_1001705_pt1 | contig 18224 bp, 19 predicted proteins | sample EllFjometagen129_FD_203168 | JGI IMG/M metagenome (GOLD analysis project Ga0307990, IMG submission 203168) | Marine microbial communities from Ellis Fjord, Antarctic Ocean - #129 | ecosystem: Environmental > Aquatic > Marine > Unclassified | place: Southern Ocean | collected 2014-10-08
CCATGATGTCTTGCGGGCTCGATACGAGCGCCACTTGAGGGTAGTCTTGCTCTGTCGTCGAGTATGGGCTCGGGTCTGGAGCGAGCCAGTCAATCGACAGGATCTCAAAGGAGTCACCGTCGCCGCCCCCGAGTTCCTCTGCGAGATCGCCTTCGGGTCGCACCATGTAATATCTATCCGGCCATCGGCCGATCAAGAGCGACCTCCTCGTCTTCGTGTCTACGAGGAAGTGGAGCGAGTCAAGCGCCGAAAGAACCGCAGGGCGCCCCGCGGCTTCAACTGAAAAGACAGTAGAGATCGTGAGTTCGTCCTGGGCGCCGCCCATTGTAACTGTCCCGCCCTCGCTACCCTTCGAGCGCTTCGAGACTCGGGGCGTGCCGAGAAACGCCTTCTCCACCGACATAAGTGTCACGAAGTATGGGGTCACTGTGAGATCGACCGAGTTATAGGTGAACGTTTCCGACATGCTATTTGCCTCGCTTGAGTTTCTCGCGGCGTATCCCGCGCCCTATCCCGCTATTGACCTTTGCGACGTCCACGTCCCGCTTGATCTCTTGATGCGCGATATTAACGACGACCGACTCGCCCGTGCTTTGCTCTGGGAGTTGCGCGCGCTCGAAGCTCATGCCGCCGCTTTGTCGCTCGTGTACTGCCGCACGAGCAGGGCCAGACGAATCGACGAGCGCTGCGCTTGCTTGCGCTCCAGACGCGACAGGGGCTAGCACACCCATCGAGCGCGTCATCATGTCACGATAGGCCAGCACGGGCTCTGCGACTCTTTCCCACTTCTCTTTCCAGCGCGGCATGAGCTTCGCGAAGCCCGCGTCGATCTCTTGAATGAGAGAAGGGGAGCCGGTCTGCGACGGGTTGGTCGCGTGTTTCATCTTTTCGCGGAATGCGTTGGCTTGCGCGGTCAAGTCGGCGAAGTAGGATGTGTACTCCGCCGCCGAATCCCCGAGCCCTGACTTTGTTGCCGCTAGACTTTGCTCGAAGTGATCAAGTTCCGCCTGGGTGTCGGACTCAATCAGGTCCTTCTTGAGGTCAGAGAGATCGCGCCTGATCTGTTCTTCGGTCTTCGCTGTGTCAGACGAAGCGTCGGTGATTTTTTCGTTTTGCTTGTCCTTTTCTGCACCAAGTTCCTGCGTGAGCGTCTTCTCACTCGCCGCAACAGCTGTCGTTCCCTTGCGGTAGTGCGCGGCGCGAAACTGCGCCTCAGATTGTGCGGCGGTCTGTACGGCGGTCCCTTTTAGCTTGAGTTCGTTCGAGTGGTGCTTCGTGCTCGAAGTCATTAGATCCATCTCATCGACATAGCCTTCGCGAGTTCGCGCCCACTGCTCTTCCTCTCGGTCGGCTTGCTCTTTGCCTAGCTGAAACTTGTCGTATGCCGCCCGCTCTTCGTCGTTCATATTCGCGACGATAAGTTCCTTCTGCTCTTGATAATGATCTCTCTCGGCGGTGCGCTTTTCGGCTTGCAAGTCTTGCAGCTTGCGCATGGTCCAGACGCCAGCGTCGAGCCCCTGTTCTAGGAGTTGCTTTTTCAGGATCGCGATCTTGCGCTCGCGATCTTCCTCGTCTACGAATTTCTGCATCTTGCCAGCGAAGAATTCGTCCTCGGTCAGCTTCTCCTGGATGGCCGCGCCCATGCGTTCCCATACGCCACCCATGACCGCGGACTGTCCTGCGAGTTCGGCTTCGACGTTCGCTTGCTTGGCGGCTCCTGTGGCGACTATGGCCTCTTGCTCGGCTTCGCTCTTGCCGATCATGTCGAAGACTTCCTGGGCGGTCATGCCTTGCCGTGCGGCATGTCGTGCTCTCTCGGCGTCCCAGTTTAGTTGCTCTCTAGCATACTCGGCAACGAGCGCTTGCTCTTTCGTCAAGCTCGCGTCCAGGTCGGCTTGTGTCTCGGCTTGTGTCGAAGCGATGCGCCGCGCTGCGCTCTGCTCTGAAATGTACGCCGCGCGCTCATTGAAGTCCATCTCCTTCATTGCCTCATTGGAAAGAACGACGCCCTTCTCCCGCATTTTTTGGATGTATTCGTCTTGGCTCTTGTATGCCTTCTTCTCACTCTCTGCCGCCGCCTCTTGCTCTTGCTTGAGCCTCCCGTATTGATACGCAAGCGTGCCGACGAGTGTAGTCACCGCCACGGTGGCGATAGTCAGCGGGGCCGCGGCGAGCATCATTGCACCGAAGCCGCCCGCCGCAGTCATCGCGCCCGCGCCCGTCGCGGCAAGCCCGCCGCCCGCCGCAATCGCGCCAGACACCATCGAGACGAATGTCGCGCCGAGCTTCAATGCGCCGAGCATCTTTGCCATGCTCACAATCGGCACGAGATAACGCGCGACAAGCCCGAGCGGGACCAAGAGCACTCCGAGCGCCACTGAGATCTTGACTATCACGCCGCCCACGCCGGTTTTCGCGAACTTTCCAAACAATTGAACAAGCGGCTTGACCCAGTCGATTGCCGACTTCATCGCGGGCAATAAAATATCACCGATTTCTATCGCTAGGCGACGGACAGTAGCCATCATTTGCTTAAAGGCCAACTCTGGGTTATCTTCCTTGAACTTTTCCCATGCAGCATTCATGTCCTCCTGAGAATTCGCCATTTCTCCAAGCGCTTCTTTGAACATCGCCGAGCCTTCCGTACTCGCTTGCGCCAGGATAATATTCAAACCTTCGACAGATCCAATCATTGCGGACATCATTGTGAGCTGATCTTCACTTACTCCTTCGAGCCCCTTGTAGGAGTCTTTGAGTCCCTTCAGTTCCTTCTTGAGTTCTTTGCTCCCGCCCGCTGTCGCTTCGAGTGCTTCGATCTGCCCTTTCATCTTGTCCCTCTGCGCCACTAGAGCCGGACCCTGCTCCTTAATCTTCTCTGTCAATTTTTCAACGAATCCCCCTAGCTTCATTGTCTTTAGGCCAGTAGCCGAGAAGTCAAAGCCAAGTGCTTTTGCAACCTCCTTCGCTTCTTTCGATGGCTTTATGATCGAGGTAATCGCGGCCTTGAGTCCGGAGACAGCTTCGGAGCCCTTGATTCCCATGGCGGTAGATGTTGCGATTGACGCAAAAAGTTCCTCCATTGAGATCCCGGCGGTGTTTGCAAGCGGCGCGATCTTGCCCATGATGCTCCCCAGTTCGCCCATGTTCGTCTTGCCCTTTTCTATCGCCTTAGTAGCAAAGCCCAAGATATTCTTGAACTTGTCAATCTCCGTGACGCCTTTCGTGTTTGCGCGACCGTAGCCGTTGAGCATCGTTGTTGCAAGATCCAGAGCGTCGGCTGTCGTGCCTAATCCGACAGCCGCTGCGATTGCGGATAGCTCCAAGACTTCGAGCGTATCCGCTTCTTTGACGCCGGCTGAAAGGGCATCATACACATCCCTTGTGGCTTCAACTGCATCCACTCCCATCGCTTCGCTGTAATCGAGAACCCCCTCCCTCATTGCCGCCATGTTCTCAACACCGAGATTTCCGATCTCTCTCATGCCGGTCTCGAAGGTCATCGCGCTTTTGAGAGCGAAGCCCGTAGCGACGGCAGTAGCCGCGCCTGCTGCGAGCATAGAGTTCCCGACCGTCTTCGAGATTGCGCCGAAGTTCTTTTCCGCGCTTCCTCGAATAGACTTGAATTCGGAATTGAGTTTCGAGATTCCCTTCGACGAGTACAGGAGGCGTAGTTTAGCGAGATCCATTACTTCACCTTTTCAGCGGGACAGACTTACCGGCCCCGCCTTGTCGTGCTTTTATCATCTTCGCAAAAGCACCGAGAGAGAGTTCTTTGTTCCCTCCAAGAGAACGCTTCTTCACATCGCGCTTCCGTCTGTCGTTCAGCCACTCCACGCCCATCCAGACTTGTTCCCAGCTCAAGACGTCCGGCACCTCGAAAGCGCTCAAGCGAAACTCCTCGCCGACCGCTTGAAACGTGTCGAGAAGCCTCAGTCCTTGGGAGCGTTTATTTCTGCCAGCATTTCGGCGAACTTGTGCGCGAACTTTGCGGAGATCGCGTTCTCTTCGGCTAAAGGGTTTGAGAACATCCTCAAGCGGAGAAAGGCATGAATCACTTGATTCTCTGCGACCGTCGCCCTCAAGTCTTTGGCGTTCAAGGTCTCTGGCGAATACGCGACAACCGCCTCGAATACTGCATCGAGATACAGGCGCATCCGTTCGCGATATTGCGTGCGCGTGGTTTTGAACGCCTCCCGCGCTTGATGCACATCGTCGTCCGTCGTCGGTTGCTCTGTGTCTGCGACAACACGGCGCACCAACTCCGAGACGACTTCGCGCGCCTCTTCGGGGTTGAACTTCGCGCGAAGATCGTCGTCGATGTATTCGTCGAGACGATCTGCAAGCGTGCTCTTCCCTTCGAGCCTGCGCTCCTTGTCTGCGAGCACCAACTCTCCGACGTTCTGCGCTTCGATCTTGAGACGTGTCCGCTCGGTGCGGAGCGCTTGATAGCGTTGCTCTGCGCCCTGCATAAGTTCGACCGACTCGTTCAGGTCCTCTTGTAGATCTGCAACGTCCTCTGTCTTCTGCAGCCAGTTCTCCACACGCGTGATGGGTAGGAGTTTCACGGTGTGCTCCAAACCTTTCGAGTCGATGAAGAGAAGGATCGGTCGATTGAGAATCACGTCCTCGTCTGTTCTCTGAAATGCTTTTGCTTCGTCGTTTTCAACTGTGGTCATTTTTCGATTCCCTTGGCTAACGGTTCCCATGGTTCAAGTCTTCGCGCTCTTCTCGACGGCTTCGAGGAGGTTCTGTTAGAGGCTATGCGCCCCAGAAATGGAGATATCCTACGACCTTCGCGATCTCGAACGTATCGAGCGAGAGTTCCGGCTCGGCGATGTCACTGTTCAGGAAGAGCAACTCGCTCTCCGCGTTCGGCGACACCTTGATCAGTTCGAGAAGGAACTCGCTCGTCTCGACAGCCAGCGCGATGTAGTTCGCCTCCGTTCCCTTCGCTCGTGTAGAGAGCACGTGGTCGGTCAGATCCCAGTCGGGATACAGGAAGGACAACGCGCTCTCTCCACATTGGGTGAAGGACATTGTGATGCCGGCCACCGCCGTGCTTAAGACATGGCGAGAGGTCGGGCGCGCCGAACCCAGCGAGAAAATATCTCGCACAGATGATGCGATTGCGATCTTGACGCCCTTCTCGGGATCGACGTTTGGCACGTCGGTCCAAGTCGAACCGCCTTCCGCGCCCGCTTGCGTCGGGACGACCGCTGCGGTGCCAGCGCCGCCAGTGAGAAGCGCGGGGTCTGTCGTGACGGCCGCAATATCCTGGTTGCCCAAAGAATCGCGGAATGTGATCACAAACGGGCCACCGCTTGCGCCCGTGACAGAGACTTGGCCTTCTCCAATTGAGGAGAGTGCTTCGAGTTTGGATTCGACAGTTTCGCCGAGCGCGCCGAAAGCGATGGTCGCTGTCGTCTGCCCACCGTAACTGATCGTGAATGTGCCGCCCGTCGCATCGACGGTAATCGTCTGGATCTCATTCTGAGCCGTTCCTGCTGCCGACCAGACGACGGGAGCGCTCGCGGGAATAGACGGGAGCGAGGCTCCCACTACCGCATACTTTACGGATACCACATCCGAAATCTCATTCGACATGTGTCTTCTCCTATGGTTTAATTAGTGACAAAGCGAAGACGGGAATCCAGGGTCGAACGCCTTTCGGCGTCCAAATGAGTTCACCGCTCCCGCCCTCTATGGATGCCGACATAACGATGCCGCTCGTGCAATGCTCGTCCGAAGCCGCCCGAACTTGTCGTCGTGTCGCGAGAGCTACGAGCTTTGCCGAGTCCGGATCGGCGGTTGCCCCGTAGCATCTCAAGTCGAAACTGGCACGACTCACAGCCGTGCCACTGATCTCAGTATCGTCACGCACGCGAACGACGACAGCGGCGCTCGTGTGCGTGTAGTGCTTCGGAAGGTCAACGCAATACACCCGCGCCCCTGCGATGGGATACAAGACTGAAGCGCCGCCGACGTTCGTCGTTTCGAGACGCAGATACTCCGCGAAGACTTTGGCGACATCGACTCCGAGTTCAAGGTTCTTCACCGGAGCACCCCTCTTGCGATTGCGAGGGCGACGCCTTCGGCTTGCCCTGCTACTGTCTTCGCGGCTGGATACATAAACGGGCGAATCTCCTCTTGATACGGCGCGTAGATCTGCGGCGAGATGACTGCCGCCTCATAGCCAGGCGGCACGTTCGGCCCCTCGAAGACTGCCCGCGTCGAGTTGACCATCGCGCTCGTGTCGATCTGTCCGCGATTGTCGCCGTCCGCATGTTGGAAGGGTTCATTTATATTGGTTTTCGCCTGGGCTTCGGTCGCCAGTGCCAGTCTCTTGATCGTCATCTTATCGAACACCTTGAGCTTGGTGATCACTGCGTCGCCGCTCCAGTCAAGATCAAGCGATGTCTTCGGTGGCGCCATTAGACACCGCCAGATTCTGCGCCGCCCGTCACGAGACGAACAGGGCCAACGAGGCTCGCCAGCTTCGCGATTAAGGGGCCAGTGAACTCGTAGGTTCGCTCCTGTTCAAGAGCGATTCCGCCAACATGAGTCAACACGATTCGATCTCGGTTGTCGATGTTGGCTTCGTTGTCGAAGGGGATCTTGAACATGCCGCGGCCTTCTGTCGCTTCCTCGTATCCGCCCCCGCTCTCTTCGCTCGCTTTCGACTTGAAGCCGCACCGTGTCGAGTACTCGGAAGAGGCGTGCTCGTCGTCGTAGTCTCCATATTGTGCGTCGAGATGATCGGTCGGTCCTGTCCCTGTCGGTTCCACAAATCGCTTGATCGTGGCAGTGTCTTTCAACCCAACAGAAGCCGCGAGTCGGATCGCGGCTGTCATCGACGCAGGAACGGCACTAGGCAGAATACTCACTGGAAGCCTCCTCTTCCTCGTATGGGTCGTCCGAGCGGGTGATCTCTGTCATCGAGGCGACGAGAGCGCCAGCGCTTAGACCGTCCGCTTCGAGACTTGCGTCGATGCGAAGACGATTGATTTCCGAGAGCCATTCTTTCGCCGACTTGCGGGCGTGATCGTTAAGCTGCGAGAGCGAGAGCGAGTCGCCGGAGTCCGAGAGATTGAATTGGACATTAGTCGCCGATGTCACCTCGCGCCATAGCACGAAACGAACGCACGCTTTGAGAAGCTGGACATTCTTGATGCCGGCCACATCTGTGATCACGTCTTCGCCGAACTCTGCGACAGCGTCGTCTACTATTTCATCGTAGGAATCCCCCTCTATCGTCCATTCGAGAATCGCGGCGAAGTTTCCCAGCGTCGCGTGTGCGAGCGCTTTCGCGGCGCTCTCTGTGATACTCGTGGGGCTAGCCATGGCTTAGACCTCCGTGGGCTCAGAAGGGGATCTGGGCGGCGCGATGCGGCCCTCGTCGTCTGTGACAATGTCGCCCTCGTCGTCTGTGACAATGTCGCCCTCGTCGCTTTCGCTTGAAGATGCTGCCTGGCTGTCGAGGCTGCGCTCGGCGAGACGTTCTCGGGCCAGAGCGTCTAAGTCATCGAGAGACGGGAGCGGGGCGCCCTCGCTCTCTAGGGCTTCGAGTATGGCGCGTTTCTCGTCGAGCAGAGCCTCGTTCTCGCGATTCACCGTTTCGCGTTCTTGCGTCTCTGCGACTCTGCGCTTCGCGAGTTCGTCGAGTTCGTCGCCCTCTGGGACGGTTTCGTTCTCTCTGAGATTCGCGCCGTCGGCCGCTGCGATGACTTCTCTCTTGGCTTGATCCAGGGCAGCGCTGTCAGACTCTCCCGCGAAACGTTGATCTTCGAGCGCGGTCGCTTCGGCGGCTTTGAGTTCGGCGGCTTCGAGTTCTTTCGCGGCTTTCTCTTCAGTCGCTTTGATCTCGCCTTTGCTCTTGCGCTTGACGACTGCCAGCACGTTCGGCAACACCGCCGCGATCCCTTCGATGCGCTTCAACTCGCGAACGTTGGGATCGTGGTGGCCCTGGACTATCGGGATGGGGATGCCTACGAGAGCACAAAGTTGCTCGGTGTCCTCAGCCATGCTCGTGAGCGCGATAGAGCGTCGCCGTGTAATGATAACTCTGTCCATGTTCTTACCTCCTGTTCTGCCGTCGAGGTTCTGTCTCTGCCTAGATAATCTCGACGAAAAGCGCGTCGAGTCGAGCGTCGTTGTCCGCATGACTTGCCGACCAGTCGTGGGTAATGGTAACGTCAAGAGCGCCGTTCGTGGCCAGATTGCCTGTCGTTTTGCCTTGCTGAAATCCGCTGACGGTTCCAGTGGCGTCCATGTTGATAGTCCCCCATGCTGTGAGAGGAACGGCGCCGCCGGGTACGGCATAGGCGAACGCCGTACACTCGAAGACGAAGACATCATTGTCCGCAACGGTCACGGCAGTGGAAACGAGAAGAGTCTCCGCGCCAATCTTCACGGCGACAGTTAACGTGTCTGAGGCGTTCTGATCGATGACTGTCCCCATGCCGCTTATCTTAATCACGGAACCGGCCTTGATCGTGCTGGCTGGAATTGTGTAATCAACGTCAAACGCGGCTTCCGCGTGGGAACCAGAAACATCCGGCGTGGTAGACACGGCTACATTGCTGTAGGCACGTCCGCCAATTACACGGGCCGTTCCGCTCTCGACGCCGTCTGCCGTAGTGGCGCGCCCGTCCACGGTAAGGATTCCGCCTATTGAAGCATCGTCGGCGACGTCCAAATCGTCGCCCGCGTTCAAGTCGCCGGAGCCCGATGTAATGTCTCCAGTAACAACAGTAAAATCGCCGGTCGAGATCTCAAAATCTCCTATGAGGTCAAAGTCCCCACCAACAGCGAAATCTCCCGCTGACAACATCAAATCTCCGGCGGTCAAGGTCACATCGCCCGCCGCAGTCACATCGCCAGTAAGCGTCGATGTGGTGTCTACCGAGAGCCGCTTCGCCATGATCCAGTCGAACGGGCTCTTCGACCAGACTTTAGCGAAAGCGGCCTCGTGGGTCGCAAGACTGAGAGCAAAGCAAAGAAGGAAAGAGGCGACGAGCGCGAAGGCTATCGTCTTGATTTGTGCGCGTTTCATATCGAGTCTCCAGTTATTGTCGAGATCGGTTTCGGGTGAGAGTCTCGGTTCGACTCTCACCCGGTGAATGTTTGAGCCTTTGGGGCCGATGACTCGACCCCAAAGACCGCGCTCAGACCCTACGCTATGGGAGCCGTATAGCCAGAGGGAATCGCATAGGAACCGTTTCCAATCTGCATGACTGCGGCCGCGACGCGGTTCCAGCCACCGAAGCCCGCGAGGCGCTCGAACGTCGCAAGCTCGAACGGATGCCGCTTCTCTTGTGCGACACGGCGCAAGCCCTGCAAGTTCAAGACCGTGTCTTCACGCATACGCAGCGGGGAAGCCCCGCCCGCGCCGACTGCCACTGCGATGATATAGCCAACGGGCAGGGAGGGCCATTCGACAATCCAGACGCCCTCGTCGTGATACCCGACGAGCTTGCCGGGGACGTTCACGCCGAGCGTGCCTGCGAGCACGGTCGCGGATGCACCGGGACGCAGGTTCGGATCTTGCGGGCTGTTGAACGCGGCGAGATTGCGCGTCGCGGTCTTGAGCCCCGTCGGAATCAGGCAAACGATTGTGTCGCCGTTCTCCGGGTGTTCCGTGAGTTCGGCATGGAGCGTCGGGTACGGGTCGCTGGTGTCGAGAATCGCCGCCGCTTGAAAGAGGTGATGATCGTCGGTCGCGCCTTGCTCTGCGCCAGATCGAATCTGGTAGACGGCGGTGTCGCCGTTCGCAATCGGATAGATCACGATATCGCCATGATCTTCGTCCGACCATGTCCAGTTCGCCGTAGAGAACAGAGCGGCGAACATCAAGTCGCGCTGCCATGCAGCATCTGCGATCATGATCCCCGCTGTCTCGTCTGCGGCATCCTTGACGGTCATTCGAGCAGCGGCGTCGTGCGTGTAGCCTTCGCCCGCGATGCCCTTTTGTTTGGGCCACGCTACCGTATAACGGCTTGAGCCTTTCGCGGGGATGGCGCGGGTGTACTCGCTCGCTCCAGACATCTTGCGGATCTTCGGGCTCTTGAAGCGCGCCTGGTATTCGGTCGTCCGCGACGCGAACAGACCATACATCGCCTCAATGGTCTTGTTGTATTCTGCGAGAGAAGCGTCTACCGCTTCGCTCACGACTTCGATTCCTACTTGCGACACTGTCTCCGAATAGAGATCGCGCAAGTCGTAAAAACCTGTGGGAACTACGTTCGCCATGATTCTTTCTCCTTGTTGTTTTCCTCGCCGTCGAGAAACATCTCTTCCGACTTACATGTCGAGGTAGAGGACTTTGTCGGGATCGGTCCCAATTGCATTGTGATGGACGCCGATCACGAAACCGACGGACAGCTTCGTGATACCTGTGGTGGTTTCTACGGGTGTGAGGACGGGCGAACTGCCACCAGTCATCGAGTTGTCAGAGACGACGATAAGCGGCAACGCTTTGCCCGCGAGATGGCTTGCGAACGTGATCACGAACGGTCCCGTGCTGGCACCGGTACCAGAACAACCATTCGCGCCAACATTGGCCAAAAGGTTGAGTGCCGCGGCGACTTGTGCGCCCGTTGCATCAAAGGCGATTGCGGCTGTCGCTTGGCCGTCAAGCGTAAGAATGAACGTGCCGCCCGCCGGGGAGCCGGTTTCGGTTAGCGTCTGGACTTCATTCACGCTCGCCTGAAGGTTCGCGAGAGCGCCCGCCGTGCTGGATAGATAGGCACGATCGCCATAGTCCATCGCGCTCAAGTCGAAGCCTGAAACGAGCCCGCGTCGAACGCAATCGACTGCGAGCCCCGCGACTGCGTCTTTGATCGCGATAAAAACAGGGCCGTCGATGTCAGCGACGTTCGCGTCGGCAAGAATGAACTTGCCGGTTGAAGCGTCGATGGTTACGACGTCGCCTGAAGAAAGAGCAACTCCAGCCGGGGCCGTGAGAATTTCGGCCCAGTCTGAGAGTATGCCGATCTCCTCGTCCGTTGCGAGGGCAAGATCTGCCATGAGAATTCTCCTTGGTTACCCCGAGAACTCCCACGACGGCGACGAGACTCGTCACGAATCGTTAGGCGATCCCAGAGATGAAATTTGACTGTTGGTTTTTGTCTGCTTCAGTGGGCGTCCCAGGTTTGACCTGGCCACCCTTCGGGGTCGGAGATACGCCTCTTGGCGAAGTCTTGCGGAACTCGTCGCCATACTTGGTGATCCAGTCTCGCTTCTCGATGACAGTCATCTTGGACACAAGTACTGTGTAATGATCGGGAAGCCCGAGCGCCTCGATCTCCGCGTCAACCGCTTCGGTCAAGGTGGTTGTGAGAGTCGTCCCATTCGCTGTTGAAGTTTCAAGCTCCGCAGTGAGTGTCGCGATCTTCTCGTCTTGCTCGGTGATTCGAGCCGCTTGCTCTTGCGAGAGCGTCTCGAATTCCTGGTTCTTCGCGAGTTGCGCTTCGCGTTCGACGCGCTTCGCTTCGTCGGCTTCCTGTTCGCGGGTCTTTCGGTCGCGTGCGAGTCGTTCTTGGATGGACTCTTCCATCATTTCGCCCGCACGTGTCTTCGCCAGTGCTTCGACCTCTTCACGGGTGAAGGTTGATTGCTCGTCGAGCTTTGCCTTGTCGGCATCTGCTCCGGACGCGGACGAGTCTTCGCCTTCTTTCATGCCGTCGGCCTTGTCTTCGATCTTGTCTTCGGGTGTCTTCGTCATGATGCTTCTCTCCTGTCTGCCGATGTTACAGAGTGTCCGGAAATTAACCGCTTCCCGTGTGCGTGGGCCATCGCTTCGCCTGGGAGAATACCACATTCTCGTGAAATGTCAAGCCCGACTATTCCGCCCTGGTCAGATCCTTGAGCGTGCGAGTCGATACTTGCTCACCCCATTTCGGGTCGTCGAGCGTCTTTGCGAGGTCTTCAATCTCGAAAACACCATCGTCCCAGGCATTGAACTTGCCCGGGCCGAGCATCTTCTTTTGGTCGTCTTTGTCGAGCGTGCGAAACCAATCGCCTGCGCTCTGCCATTCTGGCGTAAAGCCCTCGACCATCGGGATCATAGAGCATCGCCCGTTAGGGTGATCGCCCATTGTCTGATTGACTTTGTACACTCGACCGTCCAGCGCGATGCAGGCGACGCACGTCGTCGTGGACTTCGTGGCCATTCGCTTGTACGATGTCACGACGCCTGAGTCCTCATACGTCTGCCGCGTCGCGTCGCGATATGCCCGCATCATTTCAGTCCGTGCGATTGTGAGCGCGCGGGTCAAGGGCAAGCGGACGACTCTTTCGAGTTCCGCTGCGATCTTGCGAGGCGACCATCCTCGGAGTGTGCCTTTCTGAAGCGTCTTGCCAAAGTCGTCGTACATTTCTGGGAAGTCTCGCATGAGAAGTTCCTTGAGCGGGGAGCCGTCCGCGGATAGCCCAGCCGTGAGACTCTCGACCGCTTCGAGGTCTTTCATCAAAAAGGAATTGAAGATGTCCCCGTCCGCTTCAGAGAGAGCCATGTCGATTGCGGCCGCGCCGTCTTCGAGTCCTTTCACCCCGCCCTTGATCTGTAGCCCTTCGAGACGCTTCGCGCTCTTCTCTGCGAACTCTTCGGCGCGCGCTTTCGTCTGAGCCAGGGCGCGCTTGTGTGAGGCAAGCTCGTGGACTTTCGAGATGGGAACTTCACCGGCCGCTCGGAGAGCTTCGATGTCTTTCGAGAGCGTGCCAATATCCTTGACGAGATCTTCCGACATCTCGGCCCACATGCCAGCGAGTTCCTGCATCTCTTCGAGTTCTTCACGAAGCAAGTTCGCTTTGTAGCCCCGCACCGCTTCGACGATGTCGGCTTCTTTAGTCGCTGTGGGCATCGCTTTTTCTCACTTGCGTACCGATAAAGCATGTCGCGTTCAGCCAGCCCGCTTTCATCTTCCCCGGCCCATTGACGCAGATTCGATACCACGTCTTCTCGCGACGTGTCGTTCGCGATGGGTAGTCCTTGAGACGTACCTCTCGCACGGTGAACGACGTGCCGACGTATAGCTTCGTCATAAGCGACGCGATCTGTCTCGTTGTCTTGCGGAGCCCTTGCTTCGAGAGATACGCGGGAGGGGCGAACCACGGCATTATGGGGAGGGCTCGCTTCGATGTCGTCGCCACGAGAGCATAAGTCTCACCCGCTTTGAGTTCGTCGTGTTCGACGTGACCGCAGGAAAGGCAGTCGCCGTTCATTGCTCTGTCCGTGCCGCATGACGAGCACGTCTTCGCGAGTGTTGTCGAATCGTTCATTTTTTCGGGGCTTTCGCGCCATTTTCAAATCCTTGATAATAAATGTCCTGCATGCCGTTGCTCCTGTTGTTCTACTCTGCGTCCCGCTTTCTGATTGCTGCATCGAGCAGGGTCTTCGCGAGTGTCACGTCTTGCTCTTTCTCGTCGTCGATGGCTTGCTTGATGACTGTGATCTCGTCTTCTGAATAACCGCCCTCGGCGAGAACGATTGCGAGCGGGAATCCAATGTCCTGTTTCTTGAGCATGATCTCGACCTCTGCCAAGGTCTGAGCAATTCGCTCCGCTTGCGTCAATGGAAGTACGTCTCGCGGCTCGAAGGTGTGCTCGAACTCCGTGCCGATGTCAGTCTCCTTGAAACCGTCAATCGAGAGAGCTTGCGCCATCGAAAGCGCTATCAGGTCGGCTTGTGCGAGCGCTGCCTCTGCGTTGCCGCGTGCTTCGAGTATACGAGCGACAGCGGGCGCGAACAGAATTCGGAGCGTCTCTGTCGCAATCTGGCTCGCTTTGAGTGCTCGCTCCAGTCCGAGTTCTGGAAGGTCTTTCTCGATCTCTTCGATCTGCGCGTTCACAATGTCGAGCATGGCGCCGAAGTTTATGTCTGGCACAAGACACTTGAGCGTGCCGTTGATAGAGACGAACGTCTCGCCGCCCATTTCAATCTTGCCGGCCGAGTTCGTTGTCAGCGTTGGAGGTGGCAAGACGCGACCGCTGGTGTCTTTGACGACAGACTCCAGCGCCCATGTCGCCTTATTGCTTCGGAATAGTTGCGCGTGCATTCGAGACGTGAGAATGGATGCTTCATCGATCTTGTCTATCGCGCTCCAGAATGAGCAAGCGCCACGGTCCTCGCCGATGTCGCGAAACTTCGCGTGAACGATGGGGAGATAGCCTGGCGTGCCGAGTTCGTCGAGAGAATACTCTTCGCTCGGGGCAGGGAACATCTTGATCGGGTCTGTGACTGCGCCGCCCCTGTGGTATATCTTGACGCCGCTCATCGACCAGCGTTCGGAATGGATGCGCGTCTCGCCTGTCGTTTCGTCTGTGCTCGCGACGTCAATCCGCACCGTCTGGAGAACGCCTCGGTCGTTCACTGTGATCTCGGTGATTGTCTCTGGGTCGAGCACTTGAAGATAAACTCGATTGGGTTCGGGCGTCTCTTTCTCTGCCGCATTCTCGCTCGTGTCTTCACTCACGATCTTGATAAACAAATCGCCCGTGACCGCATACGAGCGCACAAGCGAGGACTTCACCGCGTCGAAACGCGACCAAGACCAGACACGCGCAAGCGCAGCGACGAGCGCTTCGACTTTCTTCTCGCTCTTGTCCTTCTCGCTCTTGATTGCGAGCGCGAAGAGTGGAACGAGAACGTCGAGCGCTTTACCGGGCCATAGAAACGCGACGTAGAATTCGACGAGGCGTTGGACAGGGTTGCGAATGCCTCGCGTCAACTCTTCGTCTTCTGCCCTCGTCGGTCGCGCCGTGTCTTTCGCGGCATAGTAGAGCTTCAAAGCGCCGACGAGTGCTCGCTCGCCCAGCAGCACGACAGAGCGCCGCGCCCCATAGAGCGTTTGGTATAAGTAGGATCGCATCTTTCCAGCCATGGCGTCATCCTCCGCGCATTCGCGCCTCAAGACCGCGCTCAAGCCAAAGGACGACGCGGTCAAGCAATTGGGTGAAACTGTCTACTTGATCGTCTCTCTCTGCGGCTGGGAACTTGAGCAACTCGTCGAAGAAAGGGGCCAGCCAAGGGACGCTCATGCCTGGGTAGGGTAGCAGAATGCTCCCATTTTCGCACCAATAACTTGAAGCGTTCGCGCGATCTTCCTTCGAGCCCTGCGGAGTAACGCCCACGAGAAGCTCTGCGAGATGGGGCGGGAGCTGGCGTTCAAGGGTCTGGTGAAGACTGCGCCCGCTCGCTTTCCATTCTATCGCGATCTCCTTGAGCTTACCATCCCGGTTGTGCTCTTGGATGATGCGTGTGGCCCACGCGACGAGGTCTGGGAAGCTCAGATGGTCACGGCGAACATCGGTCAAGCGAAGACGAAAGTCGGGGAGCATGTCGCCGCAACACACCGCAGAATAAGACGCCGACTCGTCCTCGGAGTATGCAGTATCGAAAGAGAGCCAACGCCCAATCGACTGCGCTCGGACTTCGCGCATTTGGGCGGGCGAGAAGCGTGTCGCCTGAGTTGCCCACCATTTCTCTGCGAAGACGTTGCCGCCCGCTTTCATGGGGCGCCCCTGATACTGAGCGTTGAAAACTCGCTTCTTGACCACGCTGGCAATACGTTTCAAGGCTCGCAGGTCGTAGCGCTCGGGACAGAGCGCGTCGCCGATGCCCCGGCCGAGAAGGTCGTTCTCGGCGTATGCGAGCGCGGGCAGGTTGATCTCTGTGAACGTGTCGCCCGTCTCGTCGGTCAGGAGATGACCCGCGAGATCGTCATCGTGCCAGCGTGTCTGAATAACGATGACCGCCGCGTCGGGCTCCAGTCGAGTGTATATCTCATTCTGATACCAATGTTTTAGCCCTGCCCTATATGCGCTGGACTCCGCTTGCTTGCGACTTTTGATCGGGTCGTCGATGATCACGAGCTTGGCTCCACGGCCGACCACGCCGCCATTGACACCCACCGCCCGATAGACTGAGCCGTTCGTGAGTTTCCATTCCGCGACTTGAGCGAGTTCTTTGGATAGCACTGCTTCGCGTGTCGCCAGGCTTCGAGCACTACGCGAGAACGCCTTTGCCAGACTCGCCGAGTATGAAGCGACGATAACAGGGAAGGACGGCTCACAGAGCATCCGGTACACTGGGTACCGAACGGTAACGCACTCGCTCTTACCGTGTCGGGGCGGCATCGAAATTATCACACGGTCGAGAGCGCCGACAGTCACGAGATCGCAGACGTGCTGAATCAGGCGCAGATGAGGCCAGTCCCAACGAAAACGCGGCGAGACTTTCGGGAGCCATTGCCCAAAGCTCGGCTTGTCTGTGAGCGAGAAGAAGCCGCGCAAGTCACCGCGGAGCGTTGTCGCTTCGCGGACCGCTTTCGCGAGTCTAGCGAGTTCCCTTGGGCTGTCCGCCAGTTCCGTCGCGATCTCCGGTTTCAAGGCTCGCAATAGCGGCGCGTATTGTATCAACGGGATTCTCCCTCTCCGTCTCGTCTTTCACTGCGAGCGCACCCGAGATCGCCACCTCGGTCTGTCTGTCGTGGCCGAGCATCTTGGCTTCCCGCTCGACGATGCGGACGAGTTCTCGCACGTTCTCGACCTTGCCGCGAAAGACTCCCGGCATCTGGTGTTTGATCGCGGCTTCGAGCCGTAACAGATTGATCGAGAAGTGCTCCTTGAAGTCATCAACCATCGAGTCTTGAACCGCTTGCAGGATTGCTTTCTTGTCGTCTGCGACCGTAGAACGCGGTACTTTGAGTGCTTCGCTCGTCTGCCGAATGGTGAAGCCGCCCGCGATACACTTGGAAACCCTCTCGCGGCGCTTGGCTATGTCGAGTTGCTGTTGGGCTGATGGCTTGCGTGGCATTATCCGAGAACCTTTCTCGCGTCTTTCGCGTTCGCGCTCTCGCCGCAATACTCGAAGACGGCACAAGGGCGCCCCGTCTTCCACTTCGAGAGTGTCGATGACGTTTTTCGCGCTGTATTTCGTACTGCTATCTTCGTGGGCTTCGTCTTGAGCGCCCACGCTTTCGATCTGTCGAAGCCGCGAATCAAGGCGGGGTGGGCTGGGTACGTGCGCAAGCGAAGACGCTTCGCACGATAGCAAGCGCCCAGCGTGTCCACGAGAACGAACGCAAGCCCGAGCCCCTGCCAATCTGGCAGAGTCACGAGTCGAGAGATGCCTTTGATGTCCTTCACTCGTGGGTGGGGGCGATGCAGAACACCGGCGAATGCCGCTGGCTCACCTTCGACGAAAAGACAGAAACACCGCGCGGCTTTGTTGAGCGACGCCGTCAAATAGTGAAATGGAGCAAAGCGTCGCCACATGCAATAGCCCACCTGGGCGACTGCGACTCGGAGTTCTGGTCTTGGTTGAACCGACCTCCGAGAGAACTCTTCGGTCGCTGGGCGATACACCCAGTCCGGTTGTAGCCAGTCTTCTATGTCCTCGTGGCATGTGACTGCGACGAGTTGCCGATCATTTCGGCGAACATACTTCTGGGCAGCGTGCGCGCCAATCTTCGCGACTTGTCTGTCCACCACGGACGTGAACTCGTCGATCACAATCGGATCTGAAAGCTCCAGAAGACGACGAGCGAGATCGACGCGAAACTTCTCGCCGTTCGAAAGCACCGCATATGGGCGCATCCACGCTGGGATCGTATTGAAGCCGACCGCCTGACACGCCTTGGAAATGTCTTGGATGGAGAGCGCTTTCTTGAAGTCGTCGATCACGGGGCGGCGCTGCCAGCGTAGTTTCGGGTGGAAGTGTTTGTCGAAGATTCGCGACGCAATCTGCGTCTTGCCCGCGCCAGAGGGGCCGACAATGAGCCCCACATTCCAAGGCTCGTCTTCGATGGGAAGCTCTGCGTTCCATTCAAGCCGCGACACGTCGGCGAGCGGCACGTCGAACATCGCGGAGAGTTGCTTCGTTCTGACACTGTTCTCGATGTTGGTTTCCACTATGACATGAGCGCTCGGCATTCGACTCCCTCCTTCTCGAACTTGGTCAAGAGTTTGACTTGATGCTTCTCGTCGTCGCAGTCGATTATGATTCGATACTCGACATCGCCGAGCCCCGGTGCGCCGCCCCCACCCTCGCCCCCCCCCCCTGGTAGTTCGTCCTCTTGGTTCAAGACTTCGTCCATCATGGCGAGAACCGCGTCGTCTTCGATGTCGATGTCTGCGAGTAATGAGCGAAGCGCATCCTCGTCAACGTCTGCGAGCCCTGCCATCGGGTCAAGCGTCGCGAGGACATACTTCGCCTCCGCTTCGTT
>Ga0307990_1001708_pt1 | contig 18204 bp, 13 predicted proteins | sample EllFjometagen129_FD_203168 | JGI IMG/M metagenome (GOLD analysis project Ga0307990, IMG submission 203168) | Marine microbial communities from Ellis Fjord, Antarctic Ocean - #129 | ecosystem: Environmental > Aquatic > Marine > Unclassified | place: Southern Ocean | collected 2014-10-08
TGGCGTCATCAATCATGGTTTCTTCCCAACCCCAAGCGTGGGCACCGATACCGCCGGGTCCACCGAGGCTGCCGATGTTGAAGTGACTCCCTGTGCCACCACTAGCGTCTTCTTGACCTGTGAAACCAAAGATCAGGGTCCAGTCAGGAATACTCGTGCTGTCGGCCTTGGCCCAGCATGAGATGGTACGTACGTCGTTGCCGTCAATGCCGGTTGGGCTCATGGCTGCAACAAACTGATTGGTGCCACCAGGCAGACTCAGAACATAACCCATATCACCATCTTTTGCAATCATGATATCGGGTGAATCACCACCGACAACACCGAAGTTAGCATGACCTGACAGGTCATTAATCAGACCACCTTGGATCTCATCAAACCCGTATTGGAGCATCAGATTTTCATCGGTGACCGCGATCGGGTCAAACGAAAAGACATCAAAGCTCCAGGTGGGACCTGCCACGGTGCCTGCAGCAGAAAATTCATCTACGGCCCAGTAGTAGGTCGTACTGACAGCCAACTCAGCTGGCTCCAGCGTATTGAGCATCCAGAACATGGTGGCCACACTAGGATCTCTGGCGTCTACAAGTGCTTGATCAGCACTGAAGTATACATTGTGCACCATGGCGCCAGTACCGGCTGTCCAGCTTAGTTCCGTGTCAATACCAAGTGACCACAGGTCAGCATCAGCTGGCATGGGGTAATGGGCTTGATCAGACATGGCTGTTATCTGCCATACATCGCCTTCATACGTGGTGTCAGCATCTGTAGCATCGACACGCCAGAAGTAGGTGATGCCTGGAACCACAGGTTCGGTCACCGCATAATTGGGATCTGTCACGGTGGCCGCGAGGTCTGCAGCGTCAATCTCAGCATCCGCGCTAATGTACAGGTCGTAACTCACTGCTCCATAGCCTGAATTCCAGGACAGCAGTGCTACATCAGCATCCAAAGCCTCAACCGTGCCGTCAGCAGGCGTGGGATTAGTGGCTTTCAGGCTGACAATGACTGAAGCGGGTATGCCTGAAATATCGGCAGGTGCTTCCAAAAACAGAACGCTGTCTGGCACGTGTAAGGCTGTCTGGCCTCCAGCACTCCAGTTTACGTACACGTTGTCTCCGCCGCCTCTTTCAAACATGATGACATCGATTGTATGCACACCTGCATCCAATGCGATCGTGCCTGCTACGCCGGGAAATGCGCTTGCGCCGTGCAGTCCGTCATTCTCAACGACGACTTGATCGTCAATGAACAATCGGCTACCATCGTCAGACCGGGTGTAGAAGGTGATCTCTCCTGAGATGGGCACCACAATATGGCCGAAAAAGCGAAATGCGAAATCTTCGCCCCGATGGCCACCGGCCTGCTCGATCCAGTTGCCATCACCGGAATCCAGCGTGTCGCTAGTGCCTATCATATTCGGCTCAGCTTCGCCAAAATTGACATCGGCCAGCGCATTGTACTGCATACCTTCAGGTGCCTCGTAATACTCGTAGTTCAGCGCGGCTGATGCGCTGCCTATAAGCCCAAGCATTACAACAATTGAAACTAGTTTTCTACTTAACATACTATCCATCCTTCTAAAAAATAATATTGTTGCCTAATGGACTTAACACGTCTGGCCCAGTGCCAGGAGGGTTGTCCAAAAAAATACCTTAAAAGCTTTTAGAAAAATCATCCAGTTCCATAGACTTATTCTCATTACTTCGGAGATTTGTTGTCATTCACTTTGCCCCTTTTTCATGACCGATACAAGCCCTTTTAAGCGGTGTAAAGCACGATTATCTGCCCGATTGACCGAGTAGAGCTCAAGGGTGGCGCGTGTGAAATCAAGGACATTTCCTGCGGGGTGAATAAAAACGGGCTTAATAGTTTTGGTAACATCTAAAGCCTGCGTGGAGCAAGGCTCTGGGGATCTGTTCAGGGCTAGGTAAGATTGGGTCAAGCTATACATCCTTTAAGCCATTCTCCTCAGAAACGCCATGAAAATGCAGGTAAAACTATTCAAGTTTTCTTGTGTTTTATGCTGATCCGTCTAGGTTTCACTTCTCAGCACAAACCATGTTTGAATAGCTTATCTTCCAAATACACCACTTTTAAGTTTAACACAGAGAAATGGCTTGTTCAATAAAAAAAAGCCCTAAATCTCAGAAGCTTCCCAGATTAATCAAGCTTTGGCGTGCTATAACCTATATATTAGCGGCCTTGCTTACTTTTGGAGATGGTTGAATCCTTTTGGGAAGGGCCAATCGTGATTCGGTCTTTTATGCCGCGCGTTCATCGGAAAATTGGACGCATTGATTCGATCCGTGTTTGCTAAATGCCAGATATCGGGCACCAGGGGGCTGAAATCGCCGAATTGGGGGATTCTGTAGAGCAGCTCTCTATGCTTTCGCAGCCATTTTTGGGCGTTCAGGATAGTGTAAAATCTGTGTTTGCGGGGTAAATCGTGCTTGCTTCTTGGCCTTTCTTTTCATTTAATAACCCGTTGAATTTTTGCATATAACTCTTAATGGATGAAAACTTGAGCAAGGAAGAGTATGTCGTCATCGAATAAGCATTGTCACGGAAGAGCGAAGTCTAAGAAATCCAGAATGACCATGGCAAAAAAGGCGGACAAACACCGTCTGTATGAGCGTGCAGTGCAATGCAGTGATGCAGAGATCGACTTTGTGGATCAGACATTTAAAGCCTTAACAGGGCGTGAAGCCGTGTTTTTGCGTGAAGATTTTTGCGGGACCACCAATTCGTCTTGTGAATGGATTCGTCGCCGTGAAACCAATCGAGCCGTTTGTGTGGACTTGGACGAGGACGTGTTGGCCTGGGGTCAAAGACATCATGTGGGTTCCTTGACCGAAGAGCAGCAGGAACGCATTCAACTGATTCATGACGATGTGATGACCGTGGCTACAGAGCCGATGGATACGATTTTGGCCATGAATTTCAGCTATTGGTTGTTCCAGGATAGGACCTCTTTGCTGGCCTACTTCAAGCGTGTGTATGATAGCCTCGTGGAAGATGGCGTGTTTTTTCTGGATGCGTGCGGTGGATTTGAAGCATTTCGGGAGATGGAAGAAAGTACGGAGCATGACAACTTTACCTATGTGTGGGACCAATCTCATTATAATCCCATTACAGGGCATTACATCTGCAAGATCCACTTTCATTTTAAGGATGGTTCCAAGTTAAAAGAGGCCTTCGTGTATGATTGGCGGTTGTGGACCTTGCCGGAAATCACCGAAATGCTGGCTGAAGCGGGATTTGAGGCCACGGTGTATTGGGAAGGCACGGATGAAGAGGGTGAAGGCAGCGGCGTGTTTACCGCGAGCACGCAGGGTGAGGCTGACGCCGGTTGGATCGTCTATATGTCGGCCACGAAAAATAAGCCGCTGGCATTTTAGATTTTAGAATTATGATTTTAGATTTGTGGAACCGCCATGTCATGCAGATTTAATTGAGGCTGAAAAAAGACTATGCAATATTGGCTCATGAAATCAGAGCCTTCTGTATTTGGCATTGATCATTTGGCCAAGTGCGTCAATCAGACCGAGCCCTGGGATGGTGTCAGAAATTATCAATCGCGCAACATGATGCGGGATGAGATGAAACCAGGGGATCAGGTGTTTTTCTATCACTCCAATTGTGACGTGCCAGGTATTGTGGGCCAAATGGAGGTGAAATCCCAAGGGTATCCTGACTTTACTGCATTTGATCCGGGCCATCGCTATTTTGACCCCAAAAGTGATCTGGACAAGCCTCGCTGGTTCCTGGTGGATGTTAAACTCAAACGGAAGTTCAAACGCACAATTCCTCTGAGCCTCTTGCGGGAGCAGGCAGTACTCAAGGATATGAAGCTTCTCCAACGTGGCAATCGTCTGTCCATTACGCCGGTGACCAAAGGAGAGTGGGCCTTCATCTTGACGCTTGCATCATAATTCGGCTGGGGCTGGTTTATTATAGATACCTCAGTCCTTCGGAATGACAAAGTCGTGATGTGTGGTTTGGCTTGGATAAAGGGTTCCAATTGCAATAATCGTTCGATTTCGACGCCAGTCATCCCGAGCCTGAGAGGGATCTATTAGAACAGGCCCGCGCGAGCGGCTCCCTATTTTTTTTCTATAAAAAGTCATTGACTTGTCTGTTCATAGTGTTATAGTCATATATATCAATAACGGTTAAATGGTTGAGAAAATCATGTTTATTCGAATTGAAACTGCTTCATCGACTCCTATTTACCGGCAAATCAGTGATCAGATCCGGTATCAGATTGCCTCCGGGGCCCTTCGCAGGGGCGCCAAGCTACCCAGTGTACGGGAGTTGGCAGTGAACTTGGCGGTCAATCAGAACACGGTGCTGAAGGTGTACAATGAGTTGTGCCGCGAAAAAATTCTCAAGATTGAGCGAGGCGACGGAACGTATGTGTCGTCTGGCGAGCCGGATATGTCTATTGAGCAACGCAGGGGCGTGGTGGCAGATTTGTTGCGACCCGCTGTGGTTCAGGCTGTGCAATTGAAGCTATCCATTGAAAACGTCAAGGATCTGGTCCAGGCTGAATATGACGCTGTGACAGCTCATCAATCCAAGCAATCAAGATAAGACGGAGGCAACCATGCTAATGCGACTGTTGTGGAAAGAGTGGCGAGAAAGCCTGTGGAAGCTGGGCTTTGGATTGGGGACCAGCGTGGCGTTTACGATCATGCTGTTTCGGATTCGGTTATTTCCGGATATGGCCAATTGTGCCATCATATCAGTGGCTCAATTGTTTGTGATTCCGGTGGTATACGCCCTGGATCTGTTCTCTGGCGAGATGAGCAATGGCACGATCCATCTCCTGTTCAAGGTCCCTGTGGCACGCTGGAAGATCTTCCTCAGCAAGTATCTGATGGCCATAGGGTGCGTGGGGCTGATCTTTATGAGTACAGGTGGGCTCATGGAGATCCTGGGCCATGGCAGGGAAGCGGAGCCCGGCATGCTGTTTCGTATGAATGGCCTGTTCGCTGTGTGCGCAGGGGTGGTTCTGGCCTGGTTTAGTGCCTTTGGAAGCCAGTCCAGAAGTGAGGCAGGATCTCTGGTGGCCCTGTTCGGTGTGGTCGTGGGCTGGGGTATTGTGTGGTTCTGGTCAATTTTGTGCAAAGTGACATGGGCTTTCTATTTTGTGCCGTATACGTTCGCACTCTGGGCTGTCGAGCCGAAGAATTTTGAACTCAGTAGAGGATTGTTCTGGGCCACACAGATTTTGCTCATGGGTTTGGCCCTGAGCATTGCCTGCTATAGATATGTCAAGATCAGGAGGGTCCTATGAATACAGCACGATTTATCCATCAGCAGGTCTTTCAACTCAAGTGGCATGTTCTGGCTTGTCTTGCACTGATTATGGGAGTCCCCCTGGAAGAGGCTGTGGTGAATCTTCATGCAGGCGAGGGATTCCACAGTTCGTCATTGACCGTGGTGACACTCTTGCTTGGCCCCTTACTGGCAGCGCTGATTGCCTGTGCCAATGTGCAGGCCGATCTGGATGAAAAACGCGATGCCTTCTGGCGCTCCAAGCCTGTCGCAGTGTGGCAATTCATCACAGGCAAGTTTTTCATCGGCCTTATCCTGGCGATGGTGATTCTGGCCTGTCCCATTCTATTTATGTGGATCACCACGGCTCTGACTGCAGGGACCGAATCTTTAGTCGCGGTCAGATACTTGTTTCTTGTTATTCCGCTGATCTCCGTGCTGACATACAGTGTGTGCTTTTTCTGCAATGTGCTGGTTCGAAAGACGGCCCGCGCCTGGCTGATCGGTATGGCGATTGCTTGCTTTGTCTTGTTGATTCCATTTGTGTTGCCGCTGAACATAAAAGATGTGGCCGCAGATCTGGTCATGGTGAAATGGTTCCTGGGCTCCATTGTGGCTGTCACCTTGGGACTTGCAGTCCTGAGTTTTTGGGGATCGATTGTGGCAGTTCAAAGAAATTGGCAAATTCACACCCATCTCAGGGGCCTGCTCTGGGGTGGGGCAGGGCTGATCTTTGTGGTATTTCTGTTGTTCAGCCGGCAGGTTGCCAATATCAAGATTCTGGACGAAAAGAAGCTTTCAGCAGAAAACATGGTCATGCGATTTGACAAACGTGGGGGCAAGCTCGCACTCTCTTCTGGGTTTCAAGTGGAGACACGAAATAATACGATTGATCTCAAACCGATCAACGTGTTCCGAACTGAGTATGCAAAGTTAAGAGCAGAGATTGAGCCCCTTGGGATCCCTGATGGTCTTTCTGGCGGCCAATATCCGTACGAATCAGACATTTATTGTCAAATAGGCACAGACCATTATGCCTTGAGGCTATTCGTCTATGGCCAAACTGAGGAAGTGACTACGGAAGAGGGCGAGTTGGTGAAAAGAAGCTTTCATGTCAAGCATGCTTATCTCTTGTGTTGGCGTGATGTTGAGGCGGGCAGGGTGGCTGTCTCGCATCTGAATCTTTCAGAGTATCTAAAGGAAGATGACTCTATGAGTGGGATTGTATTGCGAGTAACAAAGGACAAAGTGGTTGTACTGATACAGGACCATTGTCTGGTCATAGATATGTCTCAGCCGGACTCGCCTGTTGTGATTGAAGACAAGCCATTAAAGCGATCATTTGTCTTCGGAGGCGCTGATGCAGGTGTTTTTCCCGTTCTACCTGTTGAATCTCTTGATCCGCAGGATCGAATCAGATTAAGTATTGGTTTGGCAAGTCGCTACCAGCATCGTGGAGGAAAAGTCGTCATTAATGAAGAGTCTGACCCGGTCAGCTATGTGCTGGTTTCTCATAGTGGTATTGCTCGCTACGAGGTGACTGGTTTCGATGACAAAATAATCACGCTAAATCGTCGGGATGAGCGTCCCTTTACATTGCTTGAAACACTATTCGGAGGTGTCGAGGGGTATAGCCGGAATCCCTACTTTATTCAGGACGGTAAGCTCTATAGTTGGTCAGGCAACAAGCTGATGGTCTTTGACGTAGAAGGACCACGCATACGTAAACTCGGCCACTTTGAACGTATGTCTTACAAGTACGCGATTGAAGACGTTAAGGTGGTTGAAAATGGTAATATCCTTCTGTTGTCAAGACACGACGACAAGCAAGGCGAAACCTTTGTACGAACAGGCTTCCTTCAATTATTAAAGAATCCCGAATGATTGTGTTGGGACCAGATCAGGAGACATCACATGACACAGACAGCGATTAAAATTCAGGATTTACAATTTTCGTATGGAAAGAAACAGGTACTCAAGGGTGTGAATCTGGAGGTGCCTCAAGGGGCGATTTTCGGATTCCTGGGACGTAATGGCGCAGGCAAGACCACGACCATCAAGGCGTTGTTGGGTCTGCAAAAGCCGACCTCTGGGTCCTGTACGATTTGTGGACTGGATAGTTTTTCCGAGTCGTTGAAAGTACGCACATGTATTGGCTATATGGCTGAGGATCAGCAGATGTACGGGTGGATGAGGGTGGATCAGCTCATAAAGTGGGTGGGGGGATTTTATGCCAAATGGGATGAGAGTTTTGTAGGCGAATTGCTGGGTGTTTTGCGTCTGGACAAGGCAGTCAAGGTAAAGACCCTGTCCAAGGGACAGAACTCCAGTCTGGCGTTGCTTCTTGCTTTGGGCCATCACCCGGAGCTGGTGATTCTGGACGACCCCACACTGGGGCTGGACCCCATTGCACGCAAAGATTTCCTGCGTCACGTGATCGACCTGCTCCAGAGTCAGGGCGTGACTGTCTTCTTTTCCAGCCACCTGTTGTATGAGATCGAACCGGTGGCAGATCACATTGCCATCTTGGATGATGGCGTTATTCAAAAGATCGGCAAGACTGACGAACTGAGAGAGACAGTGAGAAAGTTTGTGTTCACACCGGAGCCCACGGTTGATCTTGCCAAGTTGTCTGATGTGCTGGACGTGACACATGCTGGGGATCAGATTGCCGTGACTGTGGAACACTGCGACGAGACGAAGCGGGCTCAGATCAAGGCTATGTCTAAGAATGGTGTGACAGAAACCCAATTGAACCTGGACGAGATTTTCGAAGCCTTTGTGATTGGCAACAGGGGACAGATGGTGACGGTGTAAAAGGCAAGGAGTCTTAGCGCTGTGTCAATAATTAAGTTTAGGATGCTGCTTGCAGTCAACGGGCATCTACTGCGTCAGAAATTCTCGACCTGCCACAGCAGGCCTGCGGTTTCTTCCTTGTATCTACCCATTGAGTGCGTCGCATCAATCCTAAATTTCTTGTGTGACAAAGCACTAGTTTAATAGATACCTCACATTCGTTCGGCATGACAAAGTCGTGGTGTGCGGTTAGGTTTAGGATGGCATTCATCTTTCATTTCCGACGACAGTCATTCCGACCCATTGAGGAATCTATTCAAACAAGCCCGCGCGAGCGGTTGTTGGTTCGGCATGACAAAGTCGTGGTGTGTGGTTGGGGCTGGATGAGAGGTTTCAATGCGGGGTATGCTTTCATTTCTGACGACAGTCATTCCGAAGAATTGAGGAATCTATTGAAATAAGCCCGCCTTGGCGATTCCTTATTTTGTGGAAGGGACATAAGTTACCAATCCTGACTCAGGTCCTGCCAATGAGGATTTGTGGCATCAATCAAGGCGACCTTCTTTTCGCGGCGATAGGCTTTGATTTGCTTTTCTCTGGCAATAGCGGAAAGGGGATCGCCAAAGGTTTCTGCATAGAGGAGTTGTGTGATATTGTGTTGTTGGGTGAATCCTTGGACGAGTTTTTCTTTGTGTTGCCAGGCTCGCTTTCTAATATTGCTGGTCATACCCACATACAGCGTGCCTGAGTGGCTGGTGAGGATGTAGACGTAGTAAGTTCTGGATGCCATGGGGTGAGTATAGCACAGGTGGACGCGGGGGGAAAGAATAAGGCTGGGGCTTGTTTAATAGATACCTCACATGCGTTCGGCATGACGGAGTCGTGGTGTGCGATTGGATTTAGGATGCCATTCATCTTTCATCTTCGACGACAGTCATTCCGAAGAATTGAGGAATCTATTCAAACAAGCCCGCGCGAGCGGTTCATAGCAGATCGTTGACTTGATCGGGGCGGGGGGGATAATCCTGTTTTATTGATTTCCACGGGGCCGGTTATAAACCTTCGCCTTTAGGCGGAATTGTCTTTAGCATATTTTAGTTAAAATAGTTGTCCGAAGGACTCCTTTGTGGCTTTAGCCTAAACTGATAGCTTTCAAGCGACTAACAATCTTTCGGCTTTAGCCGATAGTCATTGAATAATGGTAGCTCTAATATTGGCGTTTTAGAGGTGCTCTTGAATAAAACAGGATTTGTTTTTGGGAGACAGTGATATGAAACATGCCAAGGGGTGTTTGGGGGCGTGCTTGATTCTTCTGGTCCATGACGAGCCCCTGTCAGTCATTGGGCCGCCCACAAAGCTGGTTGATATTGCCATTCCACAGCCATAATAGTCCAGTTTTGTGGCACGTGGCTGGATGACGCGAACCTATGGGTCCTCAGGCATCGTCTGAGCAGGCTATAGGCAGAAGTTGTCTGTTTTTCGAGAACCCTGAACTTGTTTGGGCTGATGTCTTAGACTGTGCAGGTTTCTCAAGTCTTAGCGGGCAATGACTTGAATCGTTATTTCTGCAACGGGCACATCCTCTTGGCCACCCATAAGAAGATGGGTCAATACGTTGGCGCCTGCCACGCATACCATGACTTTGGAACTGCCAGGTTCCAGAAAACCAGGCGTAATGGTCGCTTTCCAAGTACCTAGTGCGGCACTGACGGCTTTGGCAGAAACCGCTAATTGAGCTCTGAAATTACAGTCTACAACAACTTCCCGACAACCCTTAAAATTAGTAAATGGATCAGCGGACCTTTCATCTGCGGCGAGTTCGATTGGGCCAGTATTTCGGATTCGAATGTATTGTCCGATATCCAGCACTGCTACCATGTCGCCCATTGTGGCAGCCCTGGCCCCAAAAGAGACTTCTGAGACCAATAAAATGAGCCCCATGAGGCAAGTTGTCAGGTGTTTATTCATTCTAAACCCTCCTTTCGATAGCACAAACTAGTATTTGTGCCCATGTATGGGATAGACGTCATCAAACTATTTCTCTATAATGTTATACTATATCGTCACATAATCCAAGGGACTTCATCAATGAATACATTAAGATAGGTAATCTTTCCTGGCCTTAAGATTAAGGAAAGAACTCCAGCCGTGTTTTCGATGAGTGTACGCAAGTCGTTTATATTGAACGAATTATGGTAAATGAGATAAGCAGGTCTAGGGGTTTTAGAAGCGCCAGACGTTATCGTTTCAGGCTGTCGCTCCACTGGATAGAATATGTTTTATCCCTGTCGACATTCGGATTAACTGTGGGTCACGGGTTTGAAATATTCACAATTCTCTGGATCTCGGTTTCGGCAGCGATTTACAATTATACACAACGACAAGAAGTCAGTTATATCATGCAGTAGACGTGGTTTTTTGCAATCTCATTGACCTGTTCGGTGTGGCCCGTTATCATGTGACGGTTTGTCCATCGCAGGCTGTTGTGCTTTAGTCGCTTTTGCTCGTCGGACATTCAAAGTAGCGTCAGAGGTGCATAGGCACCAGGGCTTTTTGGAGACACAAAAAACCATGAATTCGTGTATTGTCGGCCTCCAATGGGGCGATGAAGGTAAAGGCAAGGTTGTAGACATTCTCGCCGAAAGTAGTGATATTGTGGTTCGTTATGCGGGCGGTGCCAATGCTGGACATACCGTGGTGGTGGGAGATAAGAAGTTTGCCCTTCATCTGATGCCCAGTGGTGCTGTACGTGAAGACGTGACCTGCGTTATTGCGAATGCTGTCGTGCTTGACCCTGAAGTGATTATTGGCGAGGTTGAAGGGCTGGCTCAGCGTGGGATTGATCTGGCCGGACGGCTTTGGATTAGTGAAAATGCTCATGTGGTTCTTGATTATCACAAGCTCGAAGACCAGTTGCGAGAAGATTCATTGGGCAAAAACAAGATCGGTACCACCATTCGCGGTATTGGACCCTGTTATGCTGACAAGGTCGGACGTAGCTTCGCAGTTCGCATGGGTGATTTTCGCAACTTGGAGTCACTCAAGGAAAAACTCAAACGCATTGTGCCCTACAAAAACAAACTGTTTGGTGCGTTGTATGAGGCTGATCCCATTGATGTGGATGCCATTCTGGGAAAATGTAAGGTGTATGCTGAAAAGCTTTGTCCATTTATCAAAGATACCACTGAGTTTCTTCACACAGCCATTGACCAAGGGCGTTCAATTCTTTTTGAAGGGGCGCAAGGCACCCTGCTGGACCTTGATCACGGTACGTTCCCATATGTGACGAGTTCCAATTCCAGTCTGCTGGGTATGCCGTCAGGTTGTGGTGTATCGGCCAAACTCGTGGATCGTGCTGTGGGCATTGCCAAGGCCTATACCACGCGTGTCGGAGAGGGACCATTCCCCACTGAGCAGGACAATGAAACAGGGGAATACATCCGCGTAAAGGGACATGAATTCGGCACGACCACGGGACGCCCTAGACGCTGCGGTTGGTTTGATGCGGTCGCAGTCAAATATTCGACGACTATTGGGGCTGTGGATGAGATTGCCATGATGCACCTTGATACTTTGGCCGGTATTAAGGAACTCAAGATTTGTAAAGCATATCGTATTGATGGTAAAGAAACCACGTTCTTTCCCTGCAATTTGGATCGCTTGAGCAAGGCTGAGCCTGTGTATGATACGATGCCGGGGTGGGATGAGGATCTTCGCAAGGTGAGTCATTTTGACGACCTGCCTCAAACAGCCAAGGACTATGTCAAACGTATTGAAGACATTACGGGTAAGCCCATTACTGTGATCGGTGTGGGGCCAAAACGTACTGAGACTATCGTACGCTGAAAACAAGCCACTATGGAAGCGAGTCAAAAACTTCAACTGGCAGCAGATCGTTTGGGTATCAGGCCTGAACAGATTCCTCAGCACCTTGCCATGATCATGGATGGCAATGGCCGCTGGGCCAAGGCCAAGGGTCTGCCAAGGGCTGAGGGCCACTGTGAGGGGGCCAGGGCCGCTGAGAATATCTCTCTGTATTGCGCTCGCCTGGGCCTGAAATCTCTCACGCTCTATTCCTTTAGTATAGAGAACTGGAAACGTCCGAATGATGAGATTGAAGGGCTTATGTCTCTGTACGAAGAGTATCTTGTGAGCATGCGTCCCATGTTTATGCGGGAAAATGTGCGACTTATCCATCTGGGACGCAGACAGGGATTGCCTGATGGCGTATTGTCTGAACTTGACAGGACGATAGAACTCACGCAAGAAAATGACGGCATGGTTTTTGCCTTTGCTCTGAACTATGGGGCCAGGGCTGAAATCGTGGATGCGGTTCGTAGTATCACACAGAAGTGTTTGACGGGCGAGCTAAACATAGAAGACATAGACGAAGCCTGCATAGATCAGAACCTTTATACGGCTATTATGCCTGACCCGGATCTTTTGATTCGAACGGCCAATGAGATGCGTGTGAGCAATTTTATGCTGTGGCAGATTTCATACAGCGAGTTTTATATAACAGAGACCTATTGGCCTGATTTTGGCCATGACGATTTAGACAAAGCCATTGTAGAATATGCCCGTCGGGATAGACGCTACGGGGCTTTGAGTAAAAAGTAGGAGATTCGTGATATGGCAGGCAAGCTGGTAGTGGTTGGGGCAGGTGGCAGAATGGGACAGCGCATTGTAGCGCTTGCCCAAGAGACGGAAGGGTTGGATCTTGTGGGGGCCATTGATGTGCTAGGTCACCCCAGTCAGGGACAGTGGGTGTGTCCTGGCGTGGTTCTATCAGAGAAATTCCCCCAATCCGCTGACATTGTCATTGATTTTTCTCTTCCCCAGGGTACAGACAAAACGTTGTCGTTCTGTGCGGACCGTCAGGCGGCGCTTGTTTTGGGTACCACGGGTCTAAGTGACCTGCAGAAAAAAGCACTCAAGGCTTTGGCGGGCCAAGTGCCAGTGGTGCAGGCCACAAACATGAGTGTGGGCATGAACACGCTATTTGCCACAGTGGGTAAGATCGCCAAGATGTTAGGCGAAGACTATGATATTGAAATTATCGAACAGCATCATCGGTTCAAGAAAGATGCCCCCAGTGGTACAGCCCTGAGTTTGGCTGAGAGCATTTGCGATCACACGGATCGCGATCTGAACCAGAGTCTGGTGCATGGACGTGAGGGCAAAGAAGCCCTCCGCCAAAAGGGCGATATTGGAATGCACGCAGTGAGAGGTGGGGATATTGTGGGCATGCACTCGGTGATCTACAGTACGCTCGGTGAAACCATCACCATTAACCACACGGCCCATAGCAGAGACACGTTTGTCGGTGGTGCACTGCGAGCCGCCAAGTGGCTTTTGGGCAAGGCACCCGGTCTTTATTCGATGCGAGACGTTTTGGGCATTGATTTCTAGGACACTATTCCACAGTCACGCTTTTGGCGAGATTTCTGGGCTTATCCACATCGTGGCCTCTTATCACTGCGGCATGGTAGGCAAGCAGTTGCAAGGGAATCACGGTGAGCAATGGCTGCAGAAATTCCGGGGCATCAGGAATGGTAATGAGATGGTCGGCATGGCGTTTTATGGTCGTGTCACCTTCTGTGGCCACCACAATTGTCTTGCCGCCTCGAGCTCGGACTTCTTCGATGTTACCCATAATCTTCTCGTATTGCGGGCCTTTTGTGGCAATAAAGACGGCAGGCATGTCGTCTGCAATCAAGGCAATGGGGCCATGTTTCATTTCTGCGGCAGGTAGACCTTCAGCGTGAATATAGCTGATTTCCTTGAGCTTGAGTGCACCTTCAAGTGCGACTGGATAATTGAATCCGCGCCCCAGGAACAGCCAATTGTTCTGGTCAATGTTGGCGTTGGCTATAGATTTTATATGCTGGGAAGATTCCAGAATGGTTTCGATTTTGCTTGGAATTTCGAGTAACTCATCGACGTAATGATTGGCCAGGTTACTACTTATATGTCGCCTGCGACCCAGTTCAATGGCCAGCATGGTCAGGACTGTGACCTGCCCAGTAAAGGCCTTGGTGCTGGCGACGCCGATTTCTGGACCTACATGCAAATAGATACCAGCATCGGTGGTACGGGCAATAGAAGAACCGACTGAATTAACAATGCCGAGAACGTTGGCGCCGCGTCGTTTGGCTTCTTCAATGGCGGACAGCGTGTCCAGAGTCTCACCCGACTGACTGATGGCTACGACAACTTCTTGATCTTCGATGATTGGATTGCGATATCGAAATTCGCTGGCGTATTCAGTCTCCGTGGGAATACGGGCGAGATGTTCGATGAGAAATTCACCGACAAGACCTGCGTGAAAGGCCGTGCCACAGGCCGTGAAAAGGAATTTTCGGGTGCGTGTTAATTCTCTGAGCATGGTTGTGATGCCACCCAGCTTGATACTATGCTCTTGTGCGTTTATGCGGCCTTGCATGCAGGTTTTTAGTGCGTTTGGTTGTTCAAAAATCTCTTTGATCATGTGGTGTTCAAAACCACCCAGTTCAATCTGTTCCAGTGAAAACTCAATTTCCTGGAGACTTTTGCTGGTCGACACATTGTTTATGGTTTTGGTCTGAAACCCATCGGGCGTGATACGAACCATTTCATTGTCGGACATGTAGATGGCTTGAGTCGTATGCTCTACAATGGCTGCGGCATCAGATGCGAGGATAAATTCTTCGTTGCCTACTCCCAGGATGAGTGGACTACCTTTTTTTGCGCCGATTAGCATGTCAGGGAAATCTGAGCACATGATGGCAAAGCCAAACGTTCCGTGAAGCTTCTGAATGGCTTGTTGTACAGCCCATTCAAAGCAGTTTTGGCCATTAGACGGATCATCTTGCGCCTCATGAAGGGTCTGGGCATAAAAATAGCCAATCAGGTTGGCTGCCACTTCTGTGTCTGTTTCTGATTTAAAAGGTATGCCTTCACTTGTGAGCCAGGTTCTTAGCGTGCCGTAGTTCTCAATAATACCGTTATGCACCACGGCGATCTTGCCGGAGTGGTCCATATGGGGGTGAGCATTCAGGGTGTTGGGTCGCCCATGTGTGGCCCATCGGGTATGGCCAATCCCCAAAGTTTGCTCGTTCTTTGGCTCCCCCAGCAGGGTGCAGAGTGAAGCAATCCGTCCCTTAGATTTTTTGATGTCCAAAGCACCTTGATTTAGCAGAGCAATGCCAGAGGAATCATATCCTCTGTATTCAAGACGCTTTAAGCCCTCCACCAGGATCGGTTGTGCTGGTTTTTTCCCAAAATAGGCAATAATACCACACATGCTATTTCCCTTTCTTCAGTCCGCATTTACGTGCAATCGGAAATATCCGAATTGCAGTACTGGCCAATACAACGCTTTTTTTGAACAGTCGATATCGCGCAGAACGGCCCTTTCTCCCACCTGACTGCACCTGGGTGCATCGACAATAGGAGCAGTATCGGCTACTTTGCTGCCCTTGTTAGGGAAAAAACGGTCGCTAGCAGGCTGACGACACACTTTTCGCCTCATAAGCGCCAGAATTTCGTGAGGCAAACACAGGTCATATCCATGTGAAGACGCTCATAGCAAGATGACCGAATCGGTGATTTGAGGAGGAAAGATGAGTTTATAAGGTTGGAATCGCCGTTTTGGCAAGGGGGTGCCTGCCATTCCAGCGACAAAGCCAATTGTCAAATACCACGCATTTTCCTCGGCCATAGGGATTGAGACGGACTAATGTGGATTTTCGCCAGAGTGTGACTGCCTGTTGAATAGCTTCAGATTGCTCTGGATTGGGTTTGATACTGTTGGACTCAGAGGGGTCTTGTAGCAGGTCGTAGATCAAAACCTCGTCCAGAGATGGGGTGTGTACATATTTTTTGCCATCCAGGACATAACCGCTTGGTCCTTCAGGTACCCAACCGGAGAAGAATACTTTTCGTGACTCGATATGGCCTAAAGCATTGATCCCATCGAAATGCCCCGGTTCGCAGTCATAGCCCAGGACAGATAGTAGTGTCGGCAATACATCCACAGAACTGACCGGTGCATTGATTTGTGTGCCTGGCGTAATACCTCTAGGGCTTCGCATGGCCCATACAATGCGAAGGACTTCATCAAAACCAATACGTTCATGGCCACGTTTTCCATGCTCCCCAAAGCCTTCAGCATGATCACCCACAATGCATAATACAGTATTGTCTGCCAAGTTAAGTGATTGAAGCTTGTCATCCAGGGCCTTCAAGAAGCTATCTGTATAAGCGACTACCTGTTTGTATTTTTCAAGGGGTTCTTTTGCCAGTTCCCCATACCAGGTTGGTATTTCATAAGGATCATGTGCCGCTGATAATAACAGAGTCGCACAGAATGGGGTGTTTGCATCTTCAGTGATCCAGTTGGCCAATGGGTCGATTATGCCAAATTCGTCCGCCGCCAAATAGCCCAAATGAAGATTAGGATCATGCATATCTTCTCTTGACCAGAATTGATCAAAGCCAAGATTATTGATCAAGCTGGGTCTGGCTTCAAAGGTGCCCTTGGCAGATTGAAAGTAGGCGGTTCGATAATTACTATGTCGTTCCAGGATTGTGGCCAAGCTGGCATAGGTCTGAGTAGAGGGGACAGCCTCCATCACATCCTGAGATGCACAGGGGTAGCGACCTGACATGAGCGAGAAAATGGCCTTGCTGGTGTGGGTCAAGGTGGATCTCATTTGGGTAAACATAGCACCCTGTTCAGCCAGAGACTTGAGATAGGGGGTGGTATTTTGTTCAGGATGTGCAAAAGACGTTTGAGCGTATTGAATGCTCTCCAAAATAACAAACACGACATTCAGCGGTTTACTTGTTTGTGTTCGAGGCAGATAAACCTGGTCCTCGGTGAGAAAGACACGTTTGGCGTTCTCCAAATCTGCTTTGGAAATTAGGCTTGAATCAGGCATAATTATGCTGGTAAATGCCTTCAGCTGTGAATTATAGTGCAAACCAGACGTGGCCACTTGCGAGGGGCGACGTTTGGCTGCCAGGTTGGCGCCTGCTGGTATGGCAAGGGCAATAAACAGAGCCACTGCCAGGACCCTGGCTTTTAACAATGTTCGATTTGTGTAGTCTGGCTGTGAGGGATGGGCCAAGACCGCAAACAGGAAGGTCAGGGCCACAGCGCTTGGGCCAAGTAGGGCAATCGTAGTCAAAGGCATTTTGACCAGATTAATCCCAATGACGTCCAGATGATTCAAGGGATCTCGGAATAGTGGTAGCATTTCTACAGGCAGGATTTGTACGCCTGTTCGGATAAGCCAGGCTGCATTGATGACAGACCACATGCAGGTGATGGCTGCAATGATGGTGGCGAGTCTAAAGATCAGCCGCTTTCGCCATTTGTAACAACACAATGCCAAAATGGCCTCCAGGCCAAGCAAGACGTAGAGGTCGGGTAATATCCACCCCACATATTCATTCATGACGCCGCAACGATGCGCATGGTAAAATTTGGCTGCCAGCGTAAAGAATAAGGCGGCTGCCATGATGACGCTAAATGCGTGGGGTGCCAGTATTTTGTGGGTTCTGCGTACCAAGCGCAAAGCGCTAATGGTCCATTTCATAGGTAAAAAATCACTATACATAATGACACGATAACAAAAAACAAACTTATAAGCAAGGCGGATATACCTCAATCACTTTTGTGCTTATCCTGAGTATTCGCTATAAGATATAGACGTTGAGTCGGGATATTAGTTTCAAGAGACTTGCAAAATAAGCGACGAATCAGTACAGTGAGTTGTCAATGTCACAGGCGTACACCCCATGGAGAGGTGTCGGAGTGGCTTATCGAGCTGGTTTCGAAAACCAGTGTGCTCGTTAGAGTACCGCGGGTTCGAATCCCGCCCTCTCCGTTAATGGCTGTCAGGGCCTTGACCCTGGCGGCCATTTAACTTAGGTGACGAGAGAATCCGCATCGGACCGAAGGTCTGATCGGGTCTGACGCCGCAGGCGCCGTGAGCGGAGCGAGCGAATCCCGCCTTGCATCGAAGATGCAATTCACGCAGTCTAAATCACGATTTAGGGCCTAGTCACCGAGGACTTGTAGCGTTTTCTCGATCATTAACTCTCCGAATGCCCTCAATGTGCCCTCATTTGGCGTGT
>Ga0307990_1001709_pt1 | contig 18199 bp, 15 predicted proteins | sample EllFjometagen129_FD_203168 | JGI IMG/M metagenome (GOLD analysis project Ga0307990, IMG submission 203168) | Marine microbial communities from Ellis Fjord, Antarctic Ocean - #129 | ecosystem: Environmental > Aquatic > Marine > Unclassified | place: Southern Ocean | collected 2014-10-08
TTTTTTAGCGCCATTTCGACTGCGATTTCCCTGAGGCTGCACTCCGCTCAATAAGTTGGATAACTGGTGTCCACTGCTAGGGCGTTAGTATCAACAGCGATTCCGCCTGGTGTTTGATATGATCGATCTCCCAGAGCATGGGATGGTAGTAGATATTGCGCCACAGATCTGCCATATCGATGTAATGAGGGTGGTAGGCATGTCCCGACTGCCCGGTTGTGTTGATGCTGAGCGAGTTGGATAGATCATTCAGGTTAACGATCATACGCATGGATGGCAGCCAATCGATTGCATACGGATTGTCAGGATCCCAGCCTGTAGCGTTCACAATTTCATTGCCACCAGCGGCAGGGAATGGACCACGATCAAAGAACTTGTTTACAAATGGAAAACTGCTCATGACCTGATTCTCAAAAGTGATGGTATGAAGCTCTCCCCACTGCCAGGCAGCAGGATCTTTTCCATAATCTTTTTTCAGTTCACGGTAAGATTCTTCAAATGTCAGCTTGAAAATATCACCCATGGTTTCTCTCTCTGGTGTTGAAATGTCATTCCACCAGGGGTTTTCGGGTTGATTGACAAGCTGCCGGATGATTTCCTTGCTGGCAGATCCCACTCCGACATGATAATCGTCTGGCAGGTTGTCCTGCATGGTGTTCGTCACCAGGTTCTGCCAGAATGTCATGAATAGGGCAGCTGGTGCTGAATCCAGATCTGCCTGGTAATTCCACTCCAGAAGGATCGCTTGAGCAGCTCTCAGTTCGGGATCCGAGAAATTCAGTTTTAAGATCTCCGGTACAAGCACGGGAGCGATCAGATCAAAATTATCTCCTTGCATGGCCTTCAGGGTGGCGATGTTGATTGGTTTGGGAGCTTCTTCGAGCATATCGACAATACGCTGAGCCCGGAAGCCGCGGTTCCATTCTTCTGAGATCAGGTAGGGATATCCAGGTCCGACTACGGCGTTGTTGGCAGTGACAATATATCCTAAAGAAGGGTTGAAAGAATGAGGCAGCTCTTCAAAGGGAATATATCCCTGCCAATCATAATCTCCATTCCAACCGGGCACGGGGAGCATGCCATCATGTCCATCAACGCGAATGGGGATATTTCCCGGCATTTGGTAGCCAATATTGCCATCTATATCCGCATAGATCAAGTTCTGTGAGGGCACCACAAAATCAGCAGCTGCCAGTCGAAACTCTTCCCAGTTCTTGGCCAGGTTAATTTCCCACATAGCACAAAATACACAGCTGGGTTCGAGCGCGGTCCATTTTAAGGCCAGAGCATAGTTTTCAGGGATGGCCAATCCTGTTCTATGATCAAAATCATCCAGGTCATATTCGGAACCAATGATCGGGCCATGGCTTGTCAGGTAGACCTGGTGCTCAATAGGATCATTCCCGGCGATCTGGATCACTTCAACGACCAATTCCATTTCTACCCAACCGTCTGGTGTCAGGTACTGAGTAGGATGGTCGGGTTTGGTCTTTTCTATATAGAGATCCATTACATCAGGGCCCACATTGGTAAGGCCCCAAGCAATATGGTCATTGTGCCCGATCACAATACCGGGGACGCCGGCAAACGAGAACCCCGCCACATCCAATTGACATTCCTCGGTCTTTTCCTGGCAGTGCAGGCCTACCTCATACCAGATTGAAGGCATTTGTGATCCAAGGTGGGGATCATTCACTAGATAAGGTTTTCCGGTATCTGTCAGATCTCCATGAACAACCCAGCTGTTTGAGCCGATCCCCTCAAAACCTCCCCCGGTGATCTGATCCAGGTCAGCTCCATAGCTTTGTAATTTTTCCGTTGACCTGATAACCTCTAGCAAGATGGATTCTGTCAGGTAAGAATAATCTGGTTCAGTAAGATCGTATCCCTGCTCATTGTTTTCTTCTTCAAACGATGTGTCAGGGACGATTAAAGGATGGTCTGCCGGATAAGGTGGATAGATGAACTCCAGCTGATTGCGAGGCAGGGACTTCAACAACTTTGCCCGGTCGATCTCAGAGTCCAGGTTGCCGCGTAAATCCCAGGCCATGGCTTTCCCCCAGGTCAGGCTGTTCAGGGGAGTCCAGGGGGGTGGTTCATATTCAGCATTCAAAACACCCAGGAATAAATATTCCAGGCTGAGATCCGTTCCTGTTGTTTCGGAGAGATATGCATTGACTCCAGCGGAATAAGCATCTAGAACAGCCATCTCTTCTGGATTCAGCATTTCCAATTCTTGCAGGGCGACTCTCTCCCAGCCCAGCGTTCTCAGGAATTTGTCTGTTTCGAGCATGGGTTTCCCTACCAATTCTGCTAACCTGCCGCCTCCCATGTGGCGCCAAAAATCCATTTGCCAAAACCTGTCCTGGGCATGAACATACCCCTGGCTGAAAAACAGGTCATGGTGAGAGGTTGCATAGATATGGGGAATACCGTAGCCATCCCTATAGATCTGCACCGGGCCATCCAGGCCAGCGGTCTGGATCTCTCCTTCAACTATTGGGAATGATTTCTTTGCGGTTCTGCGAACCAGGGGTGGGGCGATGAGAGCGGTGACAGCTCCCAGAAAAATAAGAATAATAATTGTGCTAATTAAGACCGTTCCGATCTTTTTCGCCATTGGGATCCTCCTTCTGACGTCTAGATTGGAATCGAAAATAATGATATATCGCTTCCATGCTGAAATCTATAACACAATAATTGCTGGGGTAGTTATGTTTACTTCTCTCCCAACGTCGTTCTTAGATAACTTTCAATAAATGGATCCAGATCACCATTCAGGACTGCTTCGGTATTGCCCATTTCAAATTCTGTTCGGTGATCTTTGACCATGTGATAAGGATGCAGTACATAGGAACGGATCTGGCTTCCCCATTCAGCTTTCTGGTATTCCCCGCGGAGCTCTTCGATTTTCCCCTTTCTCTCTTTCTGTTGTAATGCAACCAGACGCCCCTTGAGGACTTTCAGGGCCATTTCACGGTTCTGGGTTTGCGAACGTTCATTCTGGCAGCTGGCAACAATTCCAGTTGGCAAGTGAGTGATCCGGACAGCTGTATCGTTTTTTTGGACACTCTGTCCACCAGCACCCCCTGAGCGGAAGGTATCGATCCTCAAATCACTGGGATTGATATTTATATCATGATCATCGTCAACATGGGGTAATATTTCCACCAGAACAAATGAAGTATGCCTGCGGTTTGATGAGTCAAAGGGAGATATTCTCACTAAACGGTGAACACCTTTTTCCGAACGAAGATAACCATAGGCATATAAACCGCTGATCGAAATGGTTGTGCTTTTTATACCGGCTTCTTCCCCGGCTGTCAGATCGAGAGTTTCTGTTTTAAAACCTCTTTTTTCTGCCCAGCGGAGGTACATGCGCTGCAGCATTTCCGCCCAATCCTGGGCATCGTTTCCTCCGGCGCCGGCATGGATAGCCAGCAGGGCATCTCCCCGGTCATACTCTCCGGAGAGCATCGCGTCAAATTCCCTCTTTTCTATTTCTTCCTGTAGAGCGAGGACTTCTTTTTGGAGATCAGCTTCAAGGCTTTCGTCGTCCAATTCCGCCAATTCTATGGCATCCCCAAGGCGTTCTTCAAGGATTGCCCAGCTTTTTAATTCCCCCTCCAGGTTGGAGAGGGTTTTCATCACTTTTTTGGCCCGATTCTGGTTGTCCCACAAACCGGTTGCCTGGGATTCCTTTCTTAGATTTTCAAGCAGTGTTTGTTTCCCTGCTACGTCAAAGACGCTCCAGTAAATTCTGGATCTTCTTTTGACTATCTAAGAGGATGCTGGTTAAGGATTCCATAGCTGTACTCCGTTTTCTGATCCCTGAAATTGGGATGTACTCTGAAGTCTAAGGGTTATTTTTTACCCAGAATTGATAAAGCGCAATGCCAACTGATTGGGCCAGATTCAAGGAATCAACCGCATCTGCTTGCGGGATACTGACACTGGTTCCAAACTGATGATACTCATTCCCAAGTCCTGGTGCTTCTCCACCGAATACCAGAGCAGCTGGTGAGGTGAACTCGACTTTCGGAAGGGCTATTTTACCATCGGTCATAAACGGGAAGATGGCATGTTTGGTCTGGACACCCCAATAATCTGTGAAGGATCTGAATTTTTGGATTCGCAAATGGAAGAGGGATCCCATGGAAGCTCGGATCACCTTCGGGTCAAATGGATCTGCAGTGGGTTCGATCAAAGCAAGATCGTTGATACCAAAACCAAGCATCGAACGCATAATCGTTCCCAGATTTCCCATGCTCGATGGGTTAACCAAAACTAGGTGATTCTGGTTGGGATCCAGCTCTGAATGAAATTTTTTAAAGACCCCGATAGCATATGTATTTCCCCGAATGGCTAATTTTTCAACCAGACGATCGTTTTCTATAATCTCGATTTGCAGATCCCCAGCCAGTTGGCGGATCTTTTCAATCCCCTTGTTAAATGATCCTTTGGAATGCAACAATACAGCCTGAATTGATCCAGGACGAGCATTGATCAGTTCCAACGTGGGGAATACCCCCAGGCAATAGGAGATTTCAAATTCTTTTTGGTACCGTTTTAGTTTTTGCTGCATATTTTCCTTATTACTGATTAATAATATTGGCTACAAAAGGTACAGGATCAAAGGGAACCAGGTCATCTGAATTCTCACCCAGACCTGCGAACAGAATGGGTAAACCAAGTTTATCCTGGATCGCAAATGCCATTCCACCTTTGGCTGACGAATCCAGCTTGACAAGAATGATGCCATCAAGAGGAATTGCCTCATGGAAGGACGCTGCCTGGTGAAGAGCATTCTGGCCAGTCGTAGCATCCATCACCAACCAGCTGTGATGGGGTGCTGAGGGGAGTGCCTTTCCGGCTACACGATATACTTTCTTCAGCTCTTCCATCAGGTTATAACTGGTGTGCAGCCTGCCTGCAGTATCTATCAATACCAGGTCCTTATTTCTGGATATCGCTGATTGAATACCATCGTAAACAACTGCCCCGGGGTCTCCATTTTGCTGTCCTGCAGTGACTGGTATGTTTAGTCTTTCACCCCAAACTTGTAATTGTTCCACGGCCGCAGCGCGGTAAGTATCCGCAGCGATGAATTGAATATTGAACCCCTGATCTTGATAGAATTTCCCCAATTTAGCGATCGTGGTCGTTTTTCCTGATCCGTTCACCCCTGCGATCAGGATAACCTGTGGGTTTTCCTTGATGATGTTCTCAGGAGGAGTAATCAAACGTGAGGCAAGTTCGTCTTTGATCAATCCGTTCATAACCTCAGACCGGATGATCCCGTCACCCTCAATGCGGGATTTTAATTGATCAATTATCTCCAGGCTGGTTTGGGCACCGAGATCCGATTGAATGAAAAGGTCTTCCAATTCATCCCAGTCAGCTGGTGTGATCTCACTGGCGCCAAAAAAGGTAGCTATCTTTCCAAAGGTCGATTTGCGTGTTTTGGAAAGACCAGCTTTCCATTTTCCAAAGTTATTTTCCATCGATTGCATTATAACATGGGGGTATTTTCGATTTCTGAGCTGGCCAGTTCAGGAGCAGAGGATGAGTACGGTATAATTTCACCAGAATATTACTCCTGATTCTAGAATGGCGGGATGTGTGTACTAGGGACAGATGGATGATTACTGTAAAGATCTTCTTATTTTCCACAATACGGGCTCGGATTGGTAAAAAAAAGCTGGAGCTAAATCTGCCAGACGGTTCTTCAGTTAATGATCTCAAACAAGTATTAATGGATCTTTATCCCGATGCAGCTCCCACAGTGCGAAATATGCTCAGTTCCGTGAATCACGTTTTCTCAGGAGATGAGACCATTATCCCCGATCAGGCCGAGATAGCATTTTTCCCCCATGTCAGCGGCGGACAATCCACAGAGTATTTGCGCATAGGCAATTTAAGATGAAACAAGGAATCTAATGATCCAGTGTCGGGATTGTAATAAATCATTTCCTCTTGAACAATTTCCCCATCGCTGTCCAGAATGCGGGGGATTATATGGTTTCTCTCCGGGCCTTGAATTTGTATCAAATAAGATTGAACCGGATCAGCCTGGAATTTGGCGTTATAGAAATGGATTTTCCCTCCCTGGAGGAGCCCCCGTGATCAGTTTGGGAGAGGGGAATACCCCTTTGATTTGGAGTATTGTTGCCGATAAGAAGATCGGTTTTAAAATGGAATGTCAGAACCCTACTGGCTCATTCAAGGACCGTGGAACTGCGGTATTGATGAGCTGGTTAAAGGCGGCCGGTATTGAGGTCGCTGTAGAAGATTCGTCAGGAAATGCTGGAGCATCCTTTGCAGCGTACGCCTCACGGACAGGTATTCGAGGAAAAGTATTTATTCCAGATTCTGCATCTGGTCCTAAAAGACAACAGATCGAAAGTTATGGTTCTGAGGTCGTTCCAGTTTCCGGTCCAAGGTCTAAGGCGGCTGAAGCTGTCCTGAATGAGGTTGAAGCGGGGACAGTGTACGCTTCCCATGCCTATTTACCACACGGAACTGCTGGTATAGCCAGTATTGCCTACGAACTGGTTGATAATATCGGCGGCGCTCCTGGAACCGTTATCATGCCACTTGGGCATGGCAGTTTATTGCTTGGAATATCCCTTGGTTTTCAAGCCCTGTTAGAGGCGGGATCGATCTCCCACCTTCCCAGACTGATTGGTGTCCAGGCGGCGGCTTGCGCTCCGTTATTTAATTCAATTCAGGCGGATAATCCAAGAATAACTCCAGTATTTGAAGGTAAAACATTGGCGGCTGGGGTAGCTATATCAGACCCATTCCATGGCAAAGAAGTTCTGGCAGCAATCCGCCGCAGTGGTGGAACGATCATAATGGTGGAGGAATCAGATATTCTAAAAGGGTACGAGCTGCTTGCTAAACTTGGGCTATATGTAGAAATGACATCAGCCCTGGTCTGGAATGCAATAGAACAAATTCGTGGATCGGCACCAGAACCAATTATATCTATCATTACTGGTCATGGATTGAAAAATGGTTGAACCGTTGCCTATCCTAAACCATTGGGTATAATACAACCTTACCACTAGAACAATGGAACTGATGGACAGCGAAATTCTTGACACTCCTCTGAGGAGTTTGGCTGACCCTGAGTTCTGAGGAGCAAAACATGGGTCAGGTGAAGAATCAGGAAATTATCGAAACCCCCTTGGAATTTAATCAAAGAGTTGGACTGGGTTTTAAAAACATGGCGTTGTTAACGCGTGTATTGACCCATCGTTCTTATATTAATGAAAATCCAGAAGCATTGGAAGATAACGAGCGCCTGGAATTCTTGGGCGATGCCGTATTGGATTTTATTGTGGGGGCTTGGCTTTATAACAGATATCCGGAAATGACAGAAGGTGATTTGACTCTGGTAAGGACCGCACTGGTAAGGACCGAACAACTGGCTGATTTTGCCCGAATAATTGATCTGGGCCGGGCAATGCGCCTGGGGCAGGGTGAGATAATCTCGGGAGGCAGGTCCCGTCGGACTTTGCTTTGTGCCGGGTTTGAAGCGCTGGTTGGTGGCATATATCTTGACCGGGGTGTAAAAGCTGTTGAAGACTTCTTCGAGCCCCATATTCAGGAGGCAATCGAAGGTATTTTGGTTGACGGCCATCCCCGGGATCCCAAGAGTCTGCTCCAGGAATGGACCCAGGCCAGGTCTAATGAACCCCCAGTGTATCAAACTGTCAGGGAGTCCGGTCCGGACCATGAAAAGGTCTTCGAGGTTAATGTCAGTGTTAATGGGCTGGTGTCTGGGATCGGAATCGGGAACAGTAAACGTGAAGCATCGAAATTGGCTGCCCAGGAAGCACTGGACAAATTGTCCCAATTGAACAATTCTAAGAAAAAAGGTAACTGAGATTTTATGAAATTAAAATCTATCGAATTGAATGGATTTAAGACATTTGCGACCAAGACCAATTTTGAGTTCGCTGATGAAATCACAGTTATCGTTGGCCCCAATGGATCTGGAAAATCCAATATTGCAGATGCGGTGCGTTGGGTGCTTGGGGAACAATCCTATAAACTGCTGCGGGGGAAGAAAACCATGGACATGATCTTCTCTGGTTCAGAACAACGACCCAGGGCAGGTATGGCAGCAGCTACGATCACATTTGATAACAGCGACGGGTGGCTTCCAATTGATTTTTCAGAAGTATCAATTACTCGGCGCGCATTCCGGGACGGAAAGAATGAATATCTCCTAAATGGGCAGCATGTGCTTTTACGAGATGTATATGAACTCCTGGGGAAATCAGGCTTGGCAGATAGGACCTATACGATTATTGGCCAGGGATTGGTAGATGCAGCTTTATCCCTCAAGGCTGAAGAAAGGCGCATGCTTTTTGAAGAGGCCGCTGGCATAGGTTTGTATCGCTCACGAAAGGCTGACGCAGAAAGACGATTAGAGAAGACCCACCGCAATCTGGACCGTGTTGAGGATATACTATCGGAGTTAAAACCACGATTACGGAGTTTACAGCGTCAGGCAGTACGTGCAGAGCAGTATGACCAGGTAAAAGCTGATCTTCGGGTTTTACTTCAGGAATGGTATGGATATCATTGGGCGAGGGTTCAAACTGATTTGAACCTGGCGAAGAACCAGGAAGCTAAATATCGATTGGATTTAGATCAAGCCCGCAAGAAACAGGCGGAGTTTGACCGGGACCTATCTGAAAATCAGGCCCGGGTGCAAAGCCAGCGTTCACGTTTGAATACATGGCACAGAGAACTATCTGAACACCATAATCAAAAAGAGAATATCAGCCGGGATCGGGCAGTTATTGAAGAGCGAATTCGCTCACTCGAAAAAAGGATCCAGGACCTCGGAACAGAACGAGTACGCCTTGATGAGCAAACAGTTCTCACCCGGGAGAGGTTTGATCATTCCCAAATTGATCTGACATCAGATCAGGAAAGCCTGGCTGAATTCCAGCGAAAAGCAGACCAGGCCAGGCAAGCTCTGCATGAAAAACGATCCAAGATGGGTGCAATTGAAAAGGAAGCAACTGAGGCTCAGAATGATCTAAATGAGTTCTCAAATCAGCAGATCAGGCTTCGATCCCAACTGGCAGACCGTACAGACCAGATTGATAGAAGAATGGAACGTGTTCAATCTACAGAGAAGAAAGTCCAGGAAGCCAAGAATAGCTTTGAAACAATCCATAAAGAATATTTAAAGATAAAGAGTGAATTCGATCAGGACAGTGCCGCAAAAATAAAGATCGAATCAGATCTGGATCAAATATTAATAGAAAAAGAAGAAGGGGATAAGATCCGCCAGGATCTGTTTGCCCAGCTTTCTCAAAATAAAAGTGAATACAGCCAGTTAACAGCTGAACTGCTTGTTCTTCAGCAATCCGAACAGAAACTTGCGGGTTATGCAGAGGGCGCTAAATTGTTGTTAACTGAATCACGTCAAGGGAACCTACCAGGAGCATTGGGAACGATCAGTAATTTCCTGGAAGTTCCAGAAGAGTATGAAAAACCCATTGCAGCTGCCCTGGGAGATTATTTGGATGCGGTCATCCTCGAAGAAGATAAAGGATCGGATAAAGCACTTGAGCTCCTACTAAAGAAAACGACCAAGGGTGTCATCCTTCCATTAAATCGGTTGGTTGCACTAGATCGTCCAAAAATGAACGGCAATATCCCGGGATTATTAGGAATCGCGGCAGACCTGGTCCAAGCACCCCCCAAATATCGCCCCGCAATTGAATTACTATTGGGCCGCGTGTTTGTTTTGAAAGACAAGAAAGACCTTAATCGCGTTCTTCGGGATCAGCTACCTGGTACAAAAGCCGTAACTTTAAAAGGGGAGGTTTTCCATACTACCGGGGAAATAGTCGTTGGAAATGAAGGGCAGGCGGGAGTTCTCAGCCGATCAAGACAGCGAAAAAACTGGCAGGAAAAGATTAAATCTGCAGGAAAAGAAATTTCGAAATTGGAAAAAAGCCTAAACCAGGTGGATAAAAAACTTTCAGAGTTTTCCGAGCAGGAAAACACACATAAGTTAAAACTGGTTGAAGCCAGACAAACGGTAGATAAAATCGATGGAAAATTCCGTCAGATTTCCCTGAGCAGCAATGAGGCTGAACGTCAGATCGAGTGGGAATCTGCTCAGCATCAACTCCTGTTGATTGAAATATCTGATGCAGAGAAGGATACCCTTCAATTGAAGGGGGACCTGGAAAAAATCCAAACAGATATCGGCCTGTCACAGGAAAGAGCATCGCAATCTGCCAATGTTCTGCGCGGGTTTGCCCTGGACGAAGAGCGGGAACAGCTAGCTCATTGGGAAACCCAAGTTGCGGTTGCTGAGAGAGCGCTGCAGGATGTAAATCAGCGAGTTGATGAAAGAGAGAAAGCCTGGACGGATGCAGACAATCGACTCAAAACAAATTCAAAATTGAGTAATGATAATCAGGATCAAATAAAAGAACTCTCGGATGAATCTACATTCCTGAAAGATGGAGAGAAAACAATCCAACAGGAAATAGACGAACTAAGGAAACTTATTGATGAAACAGACCTTGAGCTGAGTAAGGATGAAGTAGACCAGCGTGAACTGCAAAATAAAGAGGCCGAGGCCCGGCGAATATTAAATCAGTCTGAGCGTACTTATGCCCAGTCAGATATCAATTTCACCAGGAACCGGGAAAAACTGGAATCGATCCAGGAGCGCATTAAAGAAGATATTGGACTTGTGGAGCTGGAGTACAACAAAGATATTTCGGGTCCAACTCCGCTTCCCCTGGAAGGATATGTTCAAAAGCTTCCGGTAGTAAAGGAGATCGCCAAAGATCTGGGTGGCACGATTCGTGAACAGAGGGCGCAGTTAAGACGACTCGGTGCTATTAATCCTGAAGCCCAGCATGAGTACAGGGAAGTTAATGAGCGCCATGAGTTTCTTACGGAACAGCTGTCTGATCTTAGAAAAGCCGAGGCGGATTTAAAAGAAGTGATCGCTGAGCTGGATGTATTGATGGAACGCGAGTTCAGAAAGACATTCGACGCCGTTGCGATAGAATTTAAGGATATTTTCACTCAATTATTCGGCGGTGGAAAAGGTCAGTTGATCCTTTCAGATCCGGATGATCTTACGGGATCGGGTGTGGATATCAATGTTCGTTTACCTGGTCGAAGGACACAAGGATTATCCCTATTGTCGGGTGGTGAAAGAAGTCTGATCGCAGCAGCACTGATTTTCTCTTTACTGAGGATTTCACCCACGCCCTTCTGTGTCTTAGATGAGGTGGATGCCATGCTGGATGAGGGAAATGTAGCCAGATTCAGAAAACTTATCCGGGAATTGAGTTCAGAAACCCAATTTATTGTTATTACCCACAACAGGAATACTGTTCAGGTGGCGGATATAATTTATGGAATCATAATGTCCTCGGATTCTTCCAGCCAGGTTCTCAGCCTGAAATTGGATGAAGTTGATGAGGTCATTGATTCCTGAACAGACATGACACTGGAAATAACAAGAAGAAAGATAGCTCTATCTGAGATTGAACCCATTGTTCAATCTCATTTATTTTAAACAACCGCAAGACTATTATTAATATCCCCTAATTAAGTTGGGAATAACAAACGGAGTTGGGTTTATAATTGATGGGTAAGAGGGTAACATCTTTCGTGTCATCTTTGTTCTTATTCATATCTGGAGTGCTCTTATGGTTCCAACAATTTCCGCCCAATTGGACGCAATATTAAATCTGTTCGAAAGGAATGTGCCCCATGTTCAGGCCACTGCGGTTGTCAGTACTGATGGATTGGTGATTGCATCCAGACTCCCAAAAGATACTGAAGAAGACCGGATCGGGGCAATGGGAGCTGCAATCCTTTCAATAAGTTCTCGGAGTGGAGATGAATTGGATAGGGGGGAGATGGTCAGGGTTCTTGTAGAAGGAACGAATGGATATATCCTTATTCGAAGCATAGGTGAATTTGCAATATTGGTGGCTCTGGTTGAGAAAGAAGTCCGTCTCGGTATGTTATTTTATGAGTGTAAAAAGTGCATTGAAAAACTGAGGGAAATTCTTTAGATTTTTATTAGTGTGGAGCTTCAAGGAGGCCAGAATGGTGGATTTAAAAAAAGTAGTTCTTGAAAGGGATCTGAACCCTTATCATTCTTTTTTTGCCTCTTTCTTTGCCGGGTTAGGTGAATTGGGAATGCTCAATCAGGGATCAATCAATATTGTTGCCAAGCGGGCAGCTGATTATCTCTATGCCTATCTTGACGCGAAGGAAATTCTTCCAGATATGGATACCGTCCCTGGAGAATCAAAGACAGAAGTTATTAAAAATTTGATCTTGTATATAAATAAGATCCTCAGTTTGGTTGGTGAATATGATCTGCAAGATGCAGGTGATGACCAGGTTGTATTATTGATAGCTGGCAATACCTGTCGTATTTGTCCAAAAGGTGTAGGTGGAGCAGAGGTGAAAGGGACCTTATGTCCGATCCCAAGTCTGCTGGAATCATTAATCAATATGATCACTCAGAAAGATATGCTTGAGCTGATTACAGCCGGGATTGAAAAAGAAGGATCTACCTGTAAAGCGTACTTCAAAGTTCTGAATTAAACCCTTTAACTTGGAGAGGAAACCTGCTGTGGATAAACTTATTCATACATTTTCTATTGTTGCCTATGATCCCAATAAAAATGAGTGGGGAGTTGCAGTTCAGTCAAAATTTCTGGCAGCTGCAGCAGTTGTGTCCTGGGCAAGGTCAAATGCCGGAGCTGTTGCAACCCAATCATATGCAAATGTTACTTATGGTTCTCGCGGGTTGGACCTGATGCAGGAAGGTCATTCAGCTGAAGAGACTATTCAGCTTTTAATAAAGAACGATGAAAATAAGGATCAGAGGCAGGTTGGAGTCGTTGATAAAGCAGGAACAGCCGCGTCTTTCACTGGCAAAGATTGCCATGAATGGGCCGGGCATAAAGTGGGTGATGGGTATGCCTGCCAGGGAAATATCCTGGTGCCAGGCACGGTCGAGGCAATGGCTGAACAATTTGAAAAAGCCCGGCTGGGAGAAGGTGAGCTGGCAGACTGGTTGGTGGCTGCTCTCGAAGCGGGACAAGAAGCTGGTGGAGATAAAAGAGGCCGCCAAGCAGCAGGCTTAATGGTGGTCAGGGAAGGGGGAGGATACGGCGGTGATAATGATCGATACCTTGATCTACGCGTGGACGACCATCCCTATCCGATCCTGAAATTGAAACAGCTGACCGAGAATCATCATCTTTATTTTGGCGAAGTAGATCCAGCAGACCTGATGTCGCTTCCCAGTATTGCCAGAGAACTCCAGAGTCTTATGAAAAAAACAGGACACTTTAAGGACGAGATATCCGGCCTGGTAACGGAATCTACAATATTGGCATTGAAGGCGATCGTCGGCGAAGAAAATCTTGAAGAACGCTGGAATGGTGATGCAAATCTGATCGACGCCAAAGTAGTCAGGTATTTGAGGGAAAAATTTTCTTGACATGTTTCTCCAGTAATGTTACTAACCAATCTATGATAATTTTCCACAAGCGTTCACACCATATGCCTATTTATACTCTCCTCTGACCGGAGATGGTTTGTGCGTACAAAGAATCCATCATTTTTTATAACAAACCCCGGTCAAAACCGGGGTTTTTCTATTTCTGGGATTCTAAAGGAGGTAAGGAAAAGGCAAAAATGACGTAAAAATTAGTTTATAATAAAATATGATTCAGATTGATTCATTCACCTTAAGGAGGAATTAGTATGAAGAAGCTATCTGTTCTATTGGTTTTTCTACTTATTACCGGGGTTCTTCTAGGCGCTTGCGCTCCTAAAGAAGAACCACCAGTAGTAATTGAAGAGCCGGAAGGTCCCCTCACCGATCTTGGTGGACGTGAAGTAACGATTGCTGTTGAAAACGCATATCTGCCTTTCAACTACATCGACCCAGTAACTGGCGAAGCAGCTGGTTGGGACTATGATGTTTGGGATGCAATCTGCGAACTGATCAATTGCACCCCGGTTTATGTTGAAGCTGCCTGGGAAGGTATGATCCAGGCTGTTGCCGATGGCCAGTTTGACGCCGCCGGCGATGGCATCACAATCACTGATGACCGCGCCGAAATTGTGGACTTCTCGGTTGGTTATGTTGCCATTGAGCAGCGCCTATTGGTCAGAGCCGATGAAGATCGATTTGAGACCATTGAAGAAATCGTAACTGATACGGAACTGAAACTTGGAACCCAGACCGGAACTACCAATTACGAAACCGCTGTCACCTATCTATCAGAAGATCGCATCCAGGCTTTTGAGCAGTTCCCATTTGCTGTTCAGGCATTGATCTCCGGCGACATTGACGCTGTGATCATCGATGAAGTAGCAGGACAGGGTTATCTCGGCGAGAATGCTGACCTGCTGAAACTGGTCGGCCCCTCCATGTCCAGTGACTTCCTCGGTTTCATCTTCCCCAAGGGAAGCGAAATCGTAGCGCTGGTTGATGGAGCTATCGAGGATTTGGCTCAGAATGGTTTCCTGGATGAAGTTAATGCCCAGTACTTTGGCTCTGATTTCTCCATCACCTATGATGATCTGTTCCCGCCCGATCCCTTCCTGGCTTGCCAGGTCACCGATGTCGGTGGTATTGACGACAAATCCTTCAACGCTACCGCCTGGAAAGGCATGGAAGACGCTGTTGCAGACTTTGGTATTGAGGCCAAGTACCTCGAATCCCAGCAGCAGACTGATTACGAAGCCAATATCAACGCTTTCCTCGAGGAAGGCTGCGATCTGATCATGTCCGTCGGCTTCTTATTGGGTGATGCCACAGCCGCTGCTTCTGGCGCCAACCCTGACCAGAACTTTGGCATCGTCGATGTCAACTACCTGGACTTCCCCAATCTGTACGGCTCCGGCTTTGCCATCAACGAGTCCACCTTCCTGGCAGGCTACCTTGCTGCTGGCATGAGTGAGACCGGCATTGTTGCTACCTACGGTGGCATCAACATTCCGCCCGTCACCATCTTCATGGATGGTTTTGTGTTGGGTGTTGAATACTACAATGAAGTTAACGGCACCTCGGTCAAGACCCTTGGTTGGGATGTTGCAGCACAGGATGGACTCTTCACCGGCAACTTCGAAAGCACCGATGACGGCCGCACCATGGGCGAATCCCTGCTTGACGAAGGCGCAGACATCATCATGCCTGTTGCTGGCCCTGTAGGCGCTGGAACGATCGCGGTTCTTGAAGAACGTGGAGCCGGTATGGTCGTCGGTGTTGACAATGATTGGTCCCTGGCATATGCCAACCAGGCCGGAATCGTCCTGGCGAGCGCCATGAAGAATATGGACAAGTACGTTTACGAGACCATTGCCTCTGTTCAGGATGGCACCTTCGCCGGTGGCAATTACCTGGGCACACTTGAGAATGGTGGCGTAGGCCTTACCTATGGTGGTGTTGAAGTACCTGCTGAACTTATGGCAGAAGTCGATGCATTGGCACCCTTGATCATCGCTGGCGAGATCGCCACACTTCCGTAGTTGAGCAATGCTATTCATCTTTAATATGATGAATTAGAGCAAATAACGGTGTGTGGGATATATCCCCACACACCGTTTTGAATAAAAAGCCGAGGAGTGAACAGTGTTTGAACAACCTCAAGGTATCAAACCCGTTATTGAAATTGATGATTTTTCCTCAAAAAGGAAGTTTCGTGATTTACCCTGGTGGTTTTTTGCACTTATTCTGATTGCAATATATGTTTTTTTCGTAATTTCCACTAATGAGGAATACAACGCAGCTTTTAATTTTATTAAAATTGGGCTTCAGGTAACTATTAAAACTACCATGATAGCCTATGTATTTGCCATAATTTTAGGCCTCTTAGCTGGATTGGGCAGAATTTCTAAGAGCGTGATCTTAAATAATATATCCCGTTTATATGTTGAGCTTATCCGGGGTATCCCGATTCTTGTTTTAATCTTTTTCATTGCTCTGGTAGGTGTTCCTGTGCTGGTCGACGGAATAAATAATTTTGGTTATTGGTTATCTGATCAAGGTGTAGAATTTCTTGGAAAGATATTTACGGCAATAACCAATCAAGATATATCCATGAATGCCCGGGCTATTACTGCTTTGGCATTTACATATGGTGCTTACCTGGCCGAGATTTTCCGGGCTGGGATCCAATCAATTGTCAAAGGACAAATGGAAGCGGCCCGCTCCCTGGGAATGTCATATGGTCAAGCAATGCGTTTTGTGATCCTTCCGCAGGCGGTCCGCAATGTGCTGCCTGCGCTAGGCAATGATTTTGTTGCTATGGTGAAAGACTCATCCCTGGTTTCTGTGCTGGCCGTAAGGGATATCACTCAGGTTTCAAGGCTGTATGCTGGATCCACTTTCCGCTTCAGGGAATCATATATCATCCTGGCAGTAATGTACCTCACCATGACGGTCATACTGTCGCTAGGGGTTCAGCTGCTGGAAAGGCGGTTAAGAATTCATGACTGATCAAAAACCAATCATCGTCGTCAAGGACCTTTATAAATACTTTGGCGAAATCAAAGCAGTAGATGGCGTATCCTTAAACATTGAAAAAGGAAAAGTTGTTGTTGTCATTGGCCCCAGCGGTTCAGGCAAATCCACCCTGCTGCGCTGTATCAACCATCTGGAGGAGCCAACCAGTGGGGAAATCTGGATCGATGGCGAAAAATTAACTCATGCTGCCAAACAGATCAATGAGATCAGGGCAGAGATTGGCATGGTATTCCAGCTTTTCAATCTTTTTCCCCATTTGTCTGTGTTGGAAAATGTGACCCTGGCCCAAAAAGTAATTCGGGGCAGATCGAAAGATGAAGCCAATCATATTGCCATGGAAAAATTAAAGAGAGTTGGTATCCCGGAAAAAGCTGACGCATATCCGTCCAATTTGTCCGGTGGCCAGCAGCAGCGGGTAGCTATAGCCAGGGCCCTGGCAATGAATCCTAAGATCATGCTATTTGACGAACCAACCAGCGCTCTTGACCCTGAAATGATTAAAGAAGTGCTGGATGTGATGCTTGATCTTGCCCAGGAAGGCATGACCATGGTTTGTGTATCCCACGAGATGGGTTTTGTGCGATCCGCGGCGGACGAGGTTGTGTTCATGGATTTTGGAAAAATTGTGGAACACACCACACCTGTTGGATTGTTCAACAATCCTCAAAATGATCGGACAAAATTGTTCCTGAGCCAGATACTGGAACATTAAGCGGAAACCGGATTTTCCATTTATTGAGGTAAACAATGTCAAGAAAAGATGGACGTGCGATTGATCAGCTCCGTCCCGTAAGTATTGTGCCGGATTATGTAGAATTCCCGGAAGGATCGGTATTGATATCGATTGGAAAGACCCGGGTTTTATGCAATGTCAGTGTTGAAAATTCAGTTCCTGCCTGGATGGATCGAGAAGGGTCCACCAAGGGTTGGATCACGGCTGAGTATGGCCTGCTCCCCCGCTCGACTTCAACCAGAGTGAAGAGAGAAACCAAGGGTCTTAGCGGACGGACCCAGGAAATAAAACGAATTATTGGACGTTCATTAAGGGCTGCTTTTGATCTTGATTTGCTCGGGAACAGGACGTTGATTGTTGATTGTGATGTCATCCAGGCGGATGGCGGAACGCGGACTGCTTCGATAACTGGTGGATATGCCGCACTTTCAATAGCCATTCAAAAACTTGTTGCCATGGATGAGATCCCACCGGATGTGTTCATCTCACCAATAGCTGCCATTAGTGTTGGTTTGATCGATGGCCATCCTATGTTGGATCTGGACTATAGTGAGGATTCAAGAGCTGAAGCAGACCTGAATATTGTCATGAATATGGACGGCGAATATATTGAAATCCAAGGGACTGGGGAAGGTGCTACTTTTTCCAGAGATCTGTTAAACGAGTTGCTTGATCTTTCCACCAAAGGTATTAAAGATCTGTTTAATTATCAACAAACCTGGCACTATTCTGCTAAGGATTGAAACTTTCAGCTGGATTAGATCGTAGTAGATTATGAGCTGTGAAATAAAAAAACCTCGCAAGTACTGGAGTGCACCCCATAAGGTGGACAAATAAATAAAAACCCTCTCTTGGGTAATTATACAAACTGACGTCTGAATTCGATAGGCGTCAGTTTT
>Ga0307990_1001710_pt1 | contig 18197 bp, 13 predicted proteins | sample EllFjometagen129_FD_203168 | JGI IMG/M metagenome (GOLD analysis project Ga0307990, IMG submission 203168) | Marine microbial communities from Ellis Fjord, Antarctic Ocean - #129 | ecosystem: Environmental > Aquatic > Marine > Unclassified | place: Southern Ocean | collected 2014-10-08
CTATGTTTCGTTGATCCATATATCGTATCGAGAAAAATCAGGTCTGTTTTCTAGGAAAAAGCCTTTCCGGTAGTGCTTGAACGTATATGGCTTTGTGTTTTCACCCACAGATTCTGCGGAAGAGGCATAAAAAATGATTCTGCCAAAAGATACGGCAGGGGTTCTCCAAGATCTGGAACCCATCGCCGGGGGGGGCTTGCTATTTTTTTGCCGCTCCCTTGCAGACCGCTTCTTTTTGAAGTACAAAAAGCACTTTCGGGATACCTCAGGTCCACACATTGGAAACTCTAAAAATGAATTTTAAATCAAAAATCGAATTGATGGCTCCGGCCGGATCACAAGCGGCGTTGAGCGCGGCGATCGACGCGGGCGCGGACTCCGTTTATTTCGGCGTCGGCAAACTCAACATGCGCGCACGCTCCGCCGACTTCACGCCGGACGATCTGCCTGGCATTGCCGAACGCTGCCGCAAAGCGGGTGTGAAGAGCTACCTCGCGCTCAACACAATCATCTACGACGACGAAATGGACGAAATGCACGCGCTGTGCGATGCAGCCAAAGCCGCCGACGTCTCCGCCGTCATCGCCACCGACATCTCCACAATTGAATACACCCGCTCCATCGACCTCGAAGTGCACATCTCCGTGCAAGCCAATGTGGCAAATTTCCAAGCCTTGAAATTTTTCTCCCGCTATGCCGACACCGTGGTGCTTGCGCGCGAACTGACCCTCGACCAGATTTCCAACCTTTGGAAAAAAATTCAGAAGCACGATGTGCGCGGGCCGTCGGGCGAGCCCGTCCGACTCGAACTCTTCGGCCACGGCGCGCTCTGCGTAGCCATCAGCGGCAAATGCTACATGAGCCTCGCGCAATACAACCACTCCGCCAACCGCGGTGCCTGCTTCCAGACCTGCCGCCGCGCTTACCGCGTCACCGACGAAGAGACCGGCGAAGAACTGGTCATCGATAACAAATACGTCATGTCCCCCAAAGACCTCTGCACGATTCAGTTTCTTGACAAAATCGCAAACGCCGGCATTTCGGTTTTAAAACTGGAGGGCCGCGCACGCACCGCCGACTACGTCGCCGTCACCACCCGCGTCTACCGCGAGGCACTTGATGCCCTCGCCGCCGGAACCTACGATCCGGAAAACTGCAAAGGCTGGATCGACGCCTTGAGCAAAGTATTCAACCGCGGCTTCTGGCACGGCGGCTACTACTGCGGAGAAAAACTAGGTGAGTGGTCCGGAAACTCTCACTCGCAAGCCACCGAAACCCGCGACCAGATCGGAATCGTCTCCAACTTTTTTGGCAAGCTCAACGTGGCCGAATTCAAACTGATCAAACATTCGATTAAGCCGGGCGATCAACTGCTGGTCGAAGGACCGACCACCGGCGCGGTGCGCTTCACCGCTGAAAACCTGCATGTTGACGGCAAACCGGTTGAATCCGCCACGCCTGACGATATTGTCACCCTGTCGCTCCCTGAAAAAGCTCGCCGTCAGGACAAAGTTTTTCTACTTAAACCCAGAAACTGATCCCGCAAAAAAAATATGCGTCCTCGGTAGACCCAATTTGTCTATAATACGCTTCCTGGGAAAAACATCATACCTTCCGAAGCGACATACAAATGAACTGGCAATCCGTTCAGGCCGGACTTATGGTGAGTGTTTAAATTCAAAGGAGTTTCCATGCGTATTACAGCCATTATTTCTCTGCTCGTCATGAGCATCATTTTTTGCGGATGTGGGAAAAAAGCCGAGCCCCTTCCGCCACCGACAGCAGAAGAAATCTCCGTTTTTATGGAAGCCGCCTATAACGGGGATGTCGTACAGATTGCTGAAGCTCTCCAAAACGGCATGCCGATCGATCGAGTGGAAACCAACGGGAATTCGGCGCTGATGCTCGCCTCATTCGACGGACACATGGATGCGATGAAGGTTCTTCTCGATGCCAAAGCGAATATTAATCTGATCAACAACATGAATCGTTCAGCCTTGATGTTCGCTGCGTCCGGCCCATACCCGACCGCCGTCAAACTGCTGCTCGAAAAAGGTGCCGATATTAATGCTATCGATAAAGATGAGCACTTCACCGCGCTCATGTTTGCTGCGGCGGAGGGTCTGTCCCCTGTCGTCGACATCCTGCTTGAAGCCGGGGCTGACGTGACACTAAAAGATAAGGACGACGATACCGCAGCCAGCTTCGCCCGCAAGCGCGGCTTCACCGCTCTGGCCGATAAACTACAAGCCCTCATCGACACCCCCTAATTTTCCCAACCATTGGAACCAACTGCGTTGGGGCTCGCTGTTTGTTTCCAGCCATTGAAAAACTGTCTCTATGCAATTCAACGGAAACACAGACAAAAGCAGTGCGCGCTACTGGGACGACCTCGCGCAACTTTACCAGAAAGAAACTCGCATCTCCACTTGCGACTTTCATTACGGGCCGCTCCTCCCCGGAGATTCTATACTGGGCTTGCTCCCACCTGTACCGCAACGCAGTTGCCTGGAAATTGGATCTGGTGCCGGTCAAAATTCCATCTTTCTGGCCAAACAGGGCGCGCAGTGCATCGCCATCGATATTTCCGAAGAACAGCTCGCACACGGTCGCAAGCTGGCCGCAAAAGAAAACGTAGAAGTCGACTTCCGTTGTGTTTCTATGGACTCACTGCGAGAGGGCACCTTAAAAGACTGCGCCTTCGATCTCATCCATTCCTCTTATGCCCTGCCCTTTGCCGCCGATCCGGCCAAAGTGATCGCCGACTGCGCCGCGCTACTCAAGCCCAACGGGACCCTGCTGCTGACGACCGGTCATCCGCTCTATGCCGGGGAGTGGCTCGATATCGGCGACGGCGAAGATGGAGTCTTTCTGCCGAACTACTTTCAGCTTGAGGCCGATGTCCGCATGTCGATGGATGACAAAACGATGAATGCCGCGCAATACTGGCCTATTTCGCAAATCGCCGAGTGGATGCATGAGGCCGATCTGGTCATCGAACGGGTGCTCGAACCCGCGCCGATGCCGATCCCAAAAATGAGCGAAACCGAAATCCTCAAGCAGGTTCCCTACGAAAGCAAGGGCTGGCGCGCGCTCTACGACCAGCTCGCCCGCATTCCGGTCGTCGTCATTTTCAAATGCAGACGAGCTTAATTTGCTTCAAAAGCGTGCTTCTATCCCTATAATCGCCGGAATGGCAAAAAAATCAAAACCCGTTGAACCCGTCCGCTCCAAAAAAAAGGAGGCCTTTGGTATTATTCTGCTGGGGCTTTGCTTCTGGAGCTTCTTCTGTTTTTTCAGTTACCGGCCGGACTATGCGCCGCAGCTTAATAACCCGCCGGAAAGCTTTTCGCCCAGCGGAATCGTCGGCGTCTGGTTTTCCTACGAAGGCTTTATGTGGTTTGGAATCGTCGGCTATCTGGTGCCGTTCGCCCTGCTGATGGGCGGACTACTGATGACGCTGCGCTCCTATAAGCGTATCTGGCCGGTTTGGAGCTGGCTGGCCGGAGCAATCATCGCCTTTGCCGGTCTGTTCGAACTTCTGCAGTGGCACTGGGTTTGGAAAACCACCGAATGGCTGAACACCAGCAGCCCCGGCGGACTGATCGGCAATCTACTGGCGGAACGCACCCTTGGGTGCTGGATCGGCAAGGCAGGTGTGAGCATCGTGTTTGTAACCGTTCTGGTACTGGCGCTTCTGCAGCTAACCGGCATGCACCCGTTCACGCCGTTTATTTTTCTTTGGAACCACATCAAGGCCTTGATAGCCCGCGAAGAAAAAGAACCAAAAGAGGCATCCGAGCCGGTCGCCCTTGAAAAACCGAAGAAACGTACCCACCGGAAAAAAGAAAAGAACGGAGAACTCTTCACACCGCCCTCTCCGGTTGCCGCGGTCGCGGCCAAACCCGCTCCTGCTTCCGCAAAACCCAAACCAAAGCCAAAGCCCGCCGCAAAAAAAGCCCCGGTCGCACCGAAGCCCAAAGACGATCTGGCTCATGTCTCAATCAACATTGCCCCCGGCATCGACGAATCCGGCTATCAGCTTCCGCCCATCTCCATGCTGAATGAACTTCCGTCGGCCAGATCCTTGCAATCAACCGAAAACACTGCGGAAAAATCGCGGATTCTGCAAGCCACCCTGGAACAGTTCGGGGTCGATGGAGAGGTCACCCATGTGGAGTCCGGCCCGACGGTTACCTCCTACGAGATCACGCCCGCCCCCGGCGTACGAGTGAACAAAATTCTTGCACTCGAACGCGATATTGCCCGCGCCATGCGTGCGCAAAGCATACGCATCCAGGCACCAATCCCCGGCAAAGCCGCGGTCGGCATCGAGATTCCCAACACCAAAAGCTCACCGGTCTTCCTGCGCCAGCTTGCCGAAAGCAAAGCCTTCCACGATCCGGATATTGCCCTGCCACTAGCGCTCGGAACCGATGTCAGCGGCAAAATGATTGTCGGCGACCTCGCAAAAATGCCGCACATGCTCATCGCCGGTGCCACGGGTGCCGGGAAAACCGTCTGCATGAATTCCCTGCTAACCGGCCTGTTGCTGACCCGTACACCCGAGCAGATGCGCATGATTCTCGTCGACCCGAAAACCTTCGAATTCCAAGCCTACGAAAACCTCAAACACCTCGTGGTCCCAATCATCACCGACGCCAAGAAAGTAACCCTCGGTCTGCGCTGGGCTATCAAGGAGATGGAAAAACGCTACGCCATGTTCAAAAAAGCGAAGGTGCGTGATATCAGCAGTTTCAATAACCGGATCGTTGAACAGCAGGAAGATCTATTTGGCGATGACCCCGCTCCACCGAAAACCGACGGTATTCCGGCAAAACTGCCCTACATCGTGATTGTCGTCGATGAATTGGCCGAACTGATGGGCGTCGCCCAGCAGGAGATCGAACCATGCATCGTGCGTCTGGCCCAGCTCTCCCGTGCCGCAGGAATTCATATGATTCTCGCCACGCAGCGTCCGTCGGTCAACGTGATCACCGGAACCATCAAGGCCAATATTCCGGGCCGCATTGCCTTCCAGGTAGCACAGGGCAACGACAGCCGCACCATCCTCGACACCATTGGTGCCGAAAAGCTACTCGGCAACGGCGACATGCTTTACCTGCCACCCGGCAAGAACAAGCCGGTCCGTCTGCAGGGCACCTGGACCAAAGACGAAGAGATGAACCGCGTCACCGATTTCGTCCGACAACAGGGTTCCCCGGATTTCATCACCGAAATCACACAGAAAATCGAGAGCAATAAACCGGCCATGCCGGAGCTCGACGAAGACGACGAACTGCTCGAACAAGCCATGGAAGTGCTGCGTTCCACCAAGCGCGCCTCCACCTCCTCGCTGCAGCGCCGCCTGCGGATCGGCTATAACCGCGCCGCCAACCTGATGGACCTGCTGGAGGAAAAAGGCATCATCGGCCCGCCAACCGAAACCGGCCCGCGCGACATTCTCGTTGACCTCGACGGCGAAATCCCCGATGCACCTACCGTGGACGCCCCGGCTGCCGAAGAACCCCCGATGATGGAGGCAAACGAGCCGATTACAGAGGCGGAAGCCCCACAGGAATTTCCCGACGACGAAAAAGAATACAGACCAGACGCATAGGAGAACACCATGGCAACGCTTGGAGAACAGTTTAAAGCGGCTCGCGAAGCCAAAGGGGTCTCGGAATCCGAGGCGGCCTCCGCAACCAGAATTCTGACCAAGGTCATCGTCGCTATGGAGGCTGACGATTTTTCTGGGATGGCCGCACCGACCTACGCCAAAGGCTTCATCCGTCTCTATTCGGAATTCCTTGGCCTCGACCCCGTCCCGCTGGTGGACGAATACCTTGAAATACACGCTGGCGGCCCGAGGCGACTGATCGACGAAAGCAGCCAACTCGAACAAAACACACAGGATTCACGTATTTTTCCAAGTCGCCCCAAACGGTCCGGCCCCAAAACCAATCCGCTCGCGCCCCTCGGCGGCCTCCTCTCCGGCGGAGTGAAAAAGCTATCCCTTGGCCCGTTCAAGGATATCCGCGTAATCGCCGGAGTCATTGCCGGCTTACTGGTACTGGCCGTACTGATCAGCACCCTCTCCACCTGCGCGCGCAAACACATGACCGAGAAGCCGGATACGCCCTCCGTCGCCCCAGCCCACATGCTGCTCGACGAGCCCCTGCCCGACCTCTACCTCACGGAACCCGGAAAAATAGAAACAAACTGAATTCGAGGCTCTGAGCCAAGAGCCATTTGTCATTTATAATTAAATTCCTCCTTCATCTTTCATCATTCATAATTCATAGTTCTTCCCATGAATCCTCCCAATATTCTCACTCTAAGCCGCTTCGGCATGGCCGGTCTTTTGATGGTCTGCCTCAGCGTCACCTTCCCCGGCTCCATGATCGTTGCGCTGATCATTTTTATTCTGGCCGCGCTCACCGACGCACTCGACGGACACCTCGCCCGCACGGTTTACGGTTGCACCGACTTCGGAAAACTGATGGATCCGCTGGCCGACAAAGTGCTCACCGCAGCCGCCTTCATCGGATTCATTGAGCTTGGGGTCATGCCTGCCTGGATGGTCACGCTGATCCTCGCCCGCGAATTTATGGTAACCGGGTTGCGACTGCTCGCCGCCGACAAAGGCATCGTGCTGGCGGCCGGAATCTGGGGTAAACACAAGACCATCTGGCAGATGATCTTCATTATCGCGGTTCTATTCGGCGGCGTTTTCCATTGTTTGGAAAAATGCGACGGTCTGATTTGGTGGGGCGGTCTATTTGTGACGGCACTCTCCGTCTGGAGCGGCTGGCACTACTTCGACCAGAACAAAAACCTGCTCACTGCTAAATAGCCCCCCCCCTTAATGGGTGGGAGGTTAAGCCGATTATGCCTTACGTGAGTGAAATATTTTGATCACGAATCGCACGAATTTTAATGAATCATACCGGAACTATTCGTGTAAATTCGTATTACTATCCGCTAAAAACTTGTTTTTTATGCACGTTTTCTCAGCAACCCCTTACACAACAGAAACTAAACAGGGGCTATTTTTAGACAAAATGATGAAGAATGTTTCGGGCTGTTGTCGTGCCTCCGGCAAACCTGCCGAAGCGGAAAAAATAATTTTGTTATCCATCATTTTGTAAAAACTCTTTGCCTTCCCCGTAGCGAGCTTCGCTCTGCTACCGAGAAGTGCGGCTACGCCTCGCTAGGTGATTGGTGATCCAAAAAATTAAAGACTCATTCGTACATAGGATAACTAGTTTCCTTAAAGTTAAGAAGTAGCGCAGAATTGAACGACTTGATTCATCGGTAAACCACTAATAACACGGGGGAAGGAGCGAAAAACTGCTTAACCTCCCACCCATTACCCCCCCTTTGCCCGCAGCTTGCGAATGCAATCAAGCGACGCGAGAAGTTACGGCTCATTAACTATCACCTTATGCGCATATGCGCATAAGCTGATCATTGAATTTCCAAACATTAAAAAGTTTACTGCATCCTCCTTCGCTAAAGCTTCGGCGGACAAGTCAGGCACGCACCTTTTTTCCCAACCCTTGATGCTTCCGATAAAAATCAAACCAAAGCGAAACAAGACCTCAGGGCATAGAGTTGCTGAACCACGAAATACAGGTTCGGAGGCAACGGTTTTGATACCGAACGCATTGGTGAAAAGTTCATCACCCCGATAGAGATCAATGTCATTAAAATCGTTTCGTCCGTTACAGAGCAGTCCAATCTGGGAGAGAAGGATGTCCCAATCACTGATTGCGTCGCATTTTCGGGGGTGAAAATTTTCAGGGAGAGTCCACTTGATATGATTTTCAAGAAACAATCCGCAGAGATGATTTCCAGCTGTAGAGTTGCGCTCCGAACTGCCGCGAGCCAGTTTATAGTGTTTAATTTTATTACCTGCTGGGTTTGGTTTTGATTTAGTTATCCGGCTTATTCTAGCTGTTCAAACCCAACAGGTAACATTTGTTTTTAAAAGATTATCTAACGGATTCAGATCATCCTTTTAATCCTAATCTGCTTCGGTTCCTAACGGGCTAAAGCTTTCATCGCACCCATAGAAGAACGCAACTCCTCGCCGACGATCTCAACCAGGTGGTTGCGAATCTCTGCATTCACTTCAACCAAAATCTGGTTATCAACCGACAGGTCGGTCAGCTCAAGGCCTTTCCCGATCACATCCGTGTCGATTTCTTTCATGAACTCTTCGAGCATCGGCGCAGCCGCATGAGCAAACAGATAGCAACCGTATTCGGCGGTGTCGGAGATGATCCGGTTCATTTCGAATAACTTTTTACGCGCAATCGTATTGGCGATGAGCGGCGTTTCGTGCAGAGATTCGTAATAGGCCGATTCCGGCTGAATTCCTGACTCAACCATCTCGTCGAAGGCCAGCTCGACGCCGGCTTTCACCATGGCGACCATCAGAATCGCTTTATCAAAGTGTTCCTGTTCGGTGATCTCACCGGCAGCTTCGGTTGCTTCGAACTCGGATTCGCCGGTCGCTTTGCGCCAACGCAGCAGATTCACGTCGTCATTGGCCCAGTCTTCCATCATCACGCGAGAGAACTCGCCGGAGATAATGTCGTCCATGTGCTTTTCGAACAGCGGACGAAGGATAATCTTCAGCTCTTCAGACAACTCGAAGGCCTTCAACTTGGCCGGGTTGGTCAGACGATCCATCATATTGGTGATGCCACCCTGCTTCAGCGCCTCGGTGATGGTTTCCCATCCGTACTGAATCAGCTGAACCGCCCAGGCTTTATCGATACCGTTGGCCGTCATTTTGTCATAGCAGAGCAATGCGCCCACCTGAAGCATGCCGCAGAGAATAGTCTGCTCGCCCATCAGGTCGGACTTCACTTCAGCTACAAAAGAGGATTCAAGAACACCAGCGCGGTCGGCACCCTGCGCAACGCAGAGCGCTTTAGCGAGTTCAAGACCATTGCCGTTCGGGTCGTTTTCGCCGTGACACGCGATCAGTGTCGGAACACCGAAACCGCGCTTGTATTCTTCACGGACTTCGGAACCCGGTGATTTCGGGGCCACCATAATAACGGTCAGATCTTCACGGATCAGCGTGCCTTCTTCGACAATGTTAAACCCATGGGCGTAGCAAAAAGTCGCGCCCTGTTTCATCAGCGGAACAACCGTCTCGACCACATTGGTGTGCTGTTTGTCGGGAGCAAGGTTCATCACGATGTCGGCGGACGGAAGCATTTCCGCGTAGGTGCCTACAGAGAACCCGTTCTCCGATGCATTCAGAAAGGACTGACGTTTTTCAGTAATCGCGGCATCGCGCAACGTGTAAGAAACGTCCAAACCGCTGTCGCGCATGTTCAGGCCCTGATTGAGGCCCTGTGCGCCGCAACCGACGATGACAATCTTTTTGCCCTGAGCGGCGGCGGTGCCGTCGATAAATTCCGAAGCGTCCATAAAGCGGCAGGTGCCCAATTCATCAACCTGACGGCGAAGCGGAAGCGTGTTAAACCAATTCTGTCCCATGAGAGTTTCTCCTTATTAATTAAAAACGAATCGCAGAGTATCCCAACTCACGTATTGCGTAAATTGATTTAATATGAATACTATATTGCAATATTTGAAATATTACGCATTGCGTACTGCGTATTTATTTTCTGCATCAAGCGGGCCAATACGCAATACGAAGTACGCAATACCCTCATGAACATTCACGAACTAAACAGTTTCCTGATACTGGCTGAAGCTCTGCATTTCGGGCAGGCCAGCCGCACGTGCAACTTGAGCCCATCCGCGCTGACCCGTTCCATTCAAAGATTAGAAGAGGAAATCGGCCAGCCGCTGTTCACGCGCGACAATCGCAATGTCGCTCTCACCCCGGCTGGCGAACGATTCAAAATCTACGCCCTGCGCGCACGATCCGACTGGAACTCCCTGCGGGAGAGCTTGAGGGAAGAACCGGATATCGCCGGCACCCTTTCGATTTACGCTTCCATCACTGCCGTCTACAGCCTGCTTCCCGGATTGCTCGAAACCTATCGCGCCGCGCACCCGCAGGTTCAACTCGAACTGAACACCGGTGCTGCCGAACAAGCAGTCGATCAGGTGCTCGCGGGCGAAATCGATCTTGCCGTGGCCGCCCTGCCCGACCGCCCCGCTTTGCGAATCGAATTTCTGCCGCTAGCTGAAATCCCGCTAATCTTTATCGCGCCGGTCAGCGGGGAGTTCGCCGACCCACCGCGAAGCCGCGGTCAGTTGGATCTTTCAAAAGCCCCGCTCGTCCTGCCGCGCAACGGACTATCGCGCACCCGGCTCGACAAATGGCTCAAAAAAAAGACAATTTTCCCTGATATTCGTTCTGAAGTGTCGGGAAATGAAGCGCTGATCGCTATGGTGCGGCTCGGTTGCGGCATCGGCATCGTCCCACAACTGGTTCTGGAGCGCAGCCCCTTCCGTGACGAGGTACAGATTCTGGGAAACGCGCCGAAGCTCGATCCCTACTCCGTGGGCCTCTGCGCCACCAAACGCTCCCTCACCCGCCCCGCCGTGCAGGCGTTTTGGAACCTTGCCGAGCAGGCCCAATAAAATAGATCGCACCCAAATTACACATAAACTCACGATCGTGAGTTTATGTGTAACTATTCTGTCCATAAAGTAATAAAAATGGACCCTCTAAATAAACCCCGGCTTCGTGTTTTAGCCGTTCGATCGGGAAGTCCTGTATAGGAATCTAAAAAATCTAAAGACTAACGAGACCCTCATAACCCACAAAATAAAACCCCGAGCCTTGTATCCCCCTTTGCACGTTGTACAATCTGACGAGATCAAAAAGATGAGCATAACCGTCCAGAAAGCTACCCCCATGACAATAGGCATACATGGAGCAGAAACTCAGCTTCAGGCAAACGTTCTCCGAAAGCTAAGCGGCGGGGACAACACCATTGTCATCAAACTAATCGATAAAATCTCCCCGGAACTCCGCGCCATCATCACTGATTTTGAAACAAGAGACGCCCGCCTTCCAACCGCCGACGAAATTATCGGGATCATCGGGAAACATCACAAACTCGACCCGCACTATGTCAACCGCCTGCTGGCAGATCACATTAATTTCGCGGAAATCCAGACAGTCAAAACCGCCATTGAGCAACACAATCCAACAAATACTATGAGTTAGACGCGCTCACGCCAAAATCGAGCTAGATGACTTTTCAGAGTCGTGGGAAACAGGCATCCTGCCTGTCTACCCGCACAAAGAGCAGATTCTCCACAGACAGGCAGGATGCCTGTCCCACTTTCCCCGTCATTGAAAAAGTTGCACCGGGTTTTCCTAATATTTACAAACACGATATTCAACCCGGCAGAACCCCAGCCTATATATCGACCATGGCGACTCAAAAAAACAGACCCTCTTTCGAGAGCCCATTTTCTGCTTAACGCCATTCGCGTGGCAAGTCCGGTACAGGGGAAAGAGCCGGAAGGTAACGCGGAGAAAACCCACCACTAACCTTCCAGCCCGATGCAGATGCACCGGAATTGCCGTACCGAATATTAGTTCGCGCCGCGACCGCCAACACCTTTGGTGCCTTTGGCGATCTCTTTAGCTTTGCCTTTCGGACGAAGCGAACGGGAAGCGGCTCCAGCCTGCCACATTTCGGAGTCGTGGATCTTGGCGAGTTCTTTATCGAGACGCTCTTTGTAGTTTTTCGCGCCGCAAACTTTGAGCACGCGTTTAGCTTCGTCTTTATTTTTGACCGCTTTGTAGAGATCATTAAAGACCGGTAATGTGGCTTTTTTGAACTTTGGCGCCCAATCGAGTGCACCGCGCTGCGCGGTAGCGGAACAGTTGGAGAACATCCAGTCCATACCGTTTTCGTCGACAAGACGGATCAGGCTCTGAGTGAGCTCTTCAACCGTTTCGTTAAACGCTTCGGAGGGGCTGTGTCCGTTTTTGCGGAGTACGCTGTACTGCGCTTCCATCACACCGGAGAGTGCCCCCATCAGCATGCCGCGCTCACCGACGAGGTCGGAGGTGACTTCTTTTTCGAAGGTAGTCGGGAAAAGGTACCCGGAACCGATTCCAATACCAAGAGCCATGCAACGTTCTTCGGCATGGCCGGTTGCGTCCTGATACACACCAAAACTAGAGTTGATGCCCGCACCACTGAGGAAGTTACGGCGAACATTGAGGCCGGAACCTTTCGGAGCAACGAGGATTACGTCGACGTCTTCTGGCGCGATGATTTTGGTCAGGTCGTTGTAAACGATCGAGAAGCCGTGGCTGAAGTAGAGGGCGTCGCCTGCGTTCAGGTTACGCTTAACTTGCGGCCAACAGATTTTCTGCGCGGCGTCGGAGAGCAAGTATTGGATCACCGTTCCCTTTTGCACCGCTTCTTCGATTTCGAAGAGGGTTTCGCCGGGGACGAAGCCGTCTTTAACGGCACGGTTCCAGTCCTTCATGAATTTTTTAGACTGACCGACAATGACGTTAAAGCCGTTGTCGCGCAGATTGAGCGACTGAGCCGGGCCCTGTACGCCATAACCGATGACGGCGATGGTTTCTTTTTTCAGCACTTTGCGGGCTTTCGCCAGTGAGAACTCTTTGCGGGTCACGACGGTTTCTTTAGTTCCGCCGAAATCAATAACTGCCATATCTCTCTCCTTCTTTTTATTTGGATTCACTACGTCCAAGCATTGGAAGCAACTACGTTGCAGCACAGCGCTTCGCGCCGCTCAATCAACATCTGTTTCCAATGTCTGGAAAAAATCCAGTGTGGTTTTCCAATGTTTGGAAAACTACCCGGCGAGAAACTTCACGCCGTTTTCAAAAAGTTTGAGTCCCAGTCCCCGGGAAGGAAGAGTTCCGTCGAGTTTTTGTTTGTCCCAGTTGGGGTGGTTCTCAGCAAAGAGGTAGGCCTCGGGATGCGGCATCATACCGAAGATGCGGCCCGTGGGGTCGCACAATCCGGCAATCGCGTTGAGCGAGCCGTTCGGGTTGGCCGGGAAGTCCTGCGTCGGAATGCCCGCGTCATCCGCATAGCGAACGGCGGCGCAACCGAGTTTTTCAATCTGTTCGATCACCGAGGCGTCGGTGGTGAAAATCTTGCCTTCGCCGTGGCGGATCGGCATGGGCATGGTGTCGAGCCCTTTGGTGAAAATGCAGGGCGAGGAAGCTTCGAACTTGAGATTGACCCAAAAGTTCTGGAAGTGGCCGCAATCGTTCTGCATAAGGGAAACTTTGGGATCAAAGTAGTTGCCGTCAAACCCAGGTAACAGTCCTATTTTGGTCATGGTCTGGAAACCGTTGCAGACCCCGATGATAATTTTTTCGTCATCGATAAACTGTTGAAGCTCTGTGTGCAGGTGGTGTTTCACGCGCAGGGCGAAGACGTGACCGCTAGTCATGTGGTCGCCATAGGAAAATCCGCCAATGAACATCATGCCCTGAAAGTCGTGCATCTGCTCCGGTTTTTCAATCAGGTCATTAATGTGCACCTGCACCGGCTCGGCGCCAGCCAGCTCCCACGCACGCGCGGATTCCGCTTCGCAGTTCACTCCGTATCCGGTAATAATTAAAATCTTCGGCTTCATACTCGATAACACCCTAGTTAAATTCGCTTCTCAAGGTACTCAGTTCTTCCGGCGGATAAAAGTGAATTATCAAAAGACTGTTCGCGCATTGTGCTACTCCGTAAATCGTATGCGCTTTCTCTGCGAGGGAGAGATCGAGGTATGGATAACGGCGAACCGTACAAAATCGATCTGTCATGCGCTCGCTGATGCCTTTTAAAACTTCAACAAACCCAGCGCGGCAGAGCCGCAACTAAAGAATTTTTACAAGATGATGGACAACAAGATTATTGTTTCGAATCCGATCTCATCATCTTGTTGTCACCCGGGACGAAGTCGCGAGAGGCCGCATGGATGTGCGGCAACGACCAGCGGGAGTGGCAATTATCTTGTGGGAAACAGCCCGTTTTGAGCTTCTGTCAAATAAAGGGTTATGGAAGAAAACTTGTCAGAAAAACAAGGAAATGACGGATAGCAATACGACCCACTCTCCAATGACGCCGGCCTGCTGGCTTTCTGCGGGAACGGGCGCTCAGAGAACGACCAACCGCCGCTCTCGAGCTGAATGAATCAAGGCATCGCTATGCAGAGGCAAACCGAACCGCTCTATTTTTTGAAACAGTAAAGATGTCCGGCGGTGCGAACAAAAACTCTCCCGTTGGCGATGGCAATAGTCGAATCCGAGGGTTTTTCATTAAAATCACGGGTGCTCAGCACCTTGAACTCCGAAGAGTCTGCGGCCACAACGCTGGCCAACCCCTTGCGATTGATGATGTACAACTTACCGTCTGCGGCAGTGGGTGATGCGTAAAAGGTGTCCCCTCTTTCCAACGGCCCAACCCACTGCACTGATCCGGTTTCCGGGTCGATACAAACGAGTTTCTGTTTCTTTTCCTGCAGCACATAGAGAAATCCATCCCACAAGACCGGGGAGGAAACATCACAGTTGAGCTCATCATAAACCCAGCTCTTTTCTCCTTTGCCATGGGCCATTTCTTCAAGATCCTGAGCAAAGAACCTCGTCCCCGTCGGGAAACCTGAATAAATCATGTGGTCCACCACCACCGGGGTGGAGGCCATGCGGCCCCATTTCTGATCCAGATCCATATACTTGCTACGCCATAGCTCTTCTCCCGTCGCCGGATCATGTGCCGTGATATAAACTCCCCCGCGCACCAGAATCTGCATCTTGCCGCCGATCTTCACCGGCACAGGGGTTGAATAGGAGTCTTGAAAATCTTTCTGAGCGTCTGTTGGCCGGTCCACCTTAAACACAACCTCCCCCGAACCGGCTTCCAACCCTAAAACATACGGCTCCATAGACCCGCTATACGTTATTCCTTTCGGAGGCGTATCCTTCCGGACAACTGCGATATAGAGGGTCCCGTCAACCAGCAACGGAGTTGAGCTGTAACTCCAGTCAAGCGAAAGCGGGCCGTATTCCGCCACGAGATCCCGCCGCCAAACCTCTTCTCCCGCCTTCGAAAAACGGACGACAATACCGTTAGAAAACATAAACACTGCGCCGTCTTTATCCGCCACCGGCGAAGGCGACGCAATCACGTTGCGCCGCGGCAACTGCTTGAGCGTGGCCACCGTTTTAGACCAAAAAACCTCTCCGCTTTCTGTTGCCACCTGCATAGCGAACAATGTTTTGTTGGTTTCGTCATAGCCCGATAAATAGATCACTCCGTCACAAATCACAGGCGTGGCCTCCCCCGGCCCCGGCAATTCAATCACCCATTGCCGCTGCTCTTCGCCTAAGGCATCCGGCAATCCCGTTTCTTGAGAGGTCCCGTTAAATGCAGGTCCGCGCCACTGACACCAATCTTCCGCCAAAACTCCGGCAGCCAATCCCATGATTAAAACAAAAGCTAAACGCATCGTATTTTCTCCGTAAACAGAACAGGCCTATTGTAATAAATGTCTAAACAAACACCAATCATAACATATGCCATAATGCCGTCATCTACGGTCTAAATATCCTTCTGATGAAGCGCCACGAGTCCTGTCTTATAACCAAAGTTCTTCATTGTATTCTCCTCTGATTCTGCCCCTCAAATCCTCCGCACGGACGGAGACCGACACCCCCTGTGTCGACGCGGGCGAACATAACACCCGCAACATTACAAAAAGATTATTGTGCCGCTATTTCGAAATCCATTCAATCTCACCTTTCCACCACTTGCGCACTGAATTAATTAGGTAGACTGAATCTGCACGCTTTAGATCATCCAGTGTAACAACGCCCTCTTCTATCTCACCGCGTTCGAGCAGCTCATCGCGAAATGTTCCGGCCAGCAGGCCGCAGGAAACGGGCGGGGTGATTTTTCGCCCGTTGAGCTCAACAACGACGTTGGCAATGCAGCTCTCTGTCACTTCCCCTCGCTCGTTGGTTAGCAGCACGTCATCCGCATCCGGCCAAGCCGCCTTGGCGTTTTCGTAGACCGTTCGGTTTGTCGTCTTGTGATAGAGAACCACATCCGTCGAACCGACCGGCTCTTTCGCAACCGCCAAAATTATCACACTTGCGCAAGTGTGATAATTTTGATGAGTGACTAAAAATGAGCCGTCCTTGTTGAGAAGCAATCGAATCCGCGTCGGATTATTCATCCGCCCTTCGACTTCGCTCAGGACAGGCAGATTGCGCAGATAGGCGCAGATCGCATCTCGATCAAATTTAAAATCAAAGTACTCCGCGGTCTCCGCCAGTCGTTTGAGATGGCGATCTAAAAGAAAGATTTCTCCATCCTCCCAAAGCATCGTTTCCAAGCATTGGAACTCCGGCATCTGTTTCGTTAAAATCGCCGCCTTTGAAAGCGCCTCTTTGTATTCCGCCTTCGGATCAGAGTCCCACACGATTCCCCCGCCAATTCCGTACTCCGCTTTGCCGTCCTGAATCACCGCCGTGCGGATCGCCACGTTAAAGCAGGCGTCCCCGCTCGGAGCCACAAACCCGATCGCTCCGGTGTAGATGCCTCGCGGGCCTTTTTCTAGACCCTGAATCAGCTCCATGGTTTTGGCTTTCGGCGCACCGGTAATTGATGCACAGGGAAACAGGGCGGCAAGAATTTCTTCCAATGTAGACGCGGTGTCCTCACCGCGGTCACCCCGCACTGGAGAACGCGGTGAGGACACCGCGTCTACGTTCAACTTCCCCACGACGGTCGAAGTCATCTGCCAAACGGTTGGATATTTTTCGACATCGAATCGGCTGAGCGTTTCGACCGACCCCGCTTCGGCGATGCGGCCGATGTCGTTGCGGATCATGTCGACGATCATGATATTTTCCGCGCGATCCTTCGCAGAGTTTTTCAACGCGTCAGCATTTTTCCAATCATTGGAAAAAGTGAGCCCGCGCGGAAGCGTTCCTTTCATCGGGCGCGAGGTAATCACGCCGTCTTTGAGCTCGAAAAACAGTTCTGGCGAGGCAGAGCAGATTGCAAAGGCTTCCGTTTCGATGAACGCGGAATACTGCGCCTGCTGCGCGGCGGCTAGGTCGCAGAAAAAGGCAAACGGCGAGCCGGAAAACTCGGTGTTGAGCCGGAAGGTGTAATTCACCTGATAGGTGTCGCCCGCCGCAATGTGTTCCTTGATCGCCGCAATCGCTTCGAAATATTCGCCGCTCGTCACCGACGGCTTCCATTCGCCGAGCTGGTAATCGCGGACGCCTCGGCGAGGCGTCCCGACCTTTTCCAGCCCTTGGAAAAGTCCGAACTGAAGAAGCGGCAGATTGCCCGGCTCATGCGTTTTGAGCGCATCGTCGAACGCACCGGATGCTTCATAGGAAACAAAGCCCGCGGCCCACAATCCGCTGTTTTCGATTTTTTCCAAACATTGGAAAACTTCCTGAGGCGTGCGGGCCGTCAGCACCTCGACCGGGTTTTCAAACCGAAGCCATTGATCCGCAGACTGTAGGAAAATGTTCATTGCCTATGTTCTACCGTCCGGAGAAGATAATTAAAAGCACGCCGATGAGGATTCCAAGCAGCACCCACGCCTTCTTGCGCTTATTAACTTCACGAAACAGAACAGCTCCAACAGCAAATGAGACCAACACACTGCAACGGCGCAAAACCGACATGATCACGATTAGCGCATCCGGTTCGCTGACGCCAATGAAATAGGCAAAGTCAGCGATCACCAGAAAGATTCCAATTAGCGGAATCGACCAGCGCCAGGTAAACGGCGTTGTTTTTTTACGGTTCGGCCACCACAAAAACCCATTCACCAATGTGAAGAAGACAGAAATGTAGAGGAAATACCATGCCATCACCTGTGCCGGACTCATCCCCTGGATCTGGACCAACCACTTGTCGAACAAGGTGCTACAGGTGCCAATCAAGGTTGCCAAAAAAATCAACCCGATCCATTTACTACGGTAAAAATGAATTCCCTCCTCGCGCCCCAGCAGTGAAAATAGAAAGTAGCAGAAAAAGATAATTCCCATGCCGACCCACTGCAGCGGTTCGGGCTGTTCATGAAAGATCAAAACAGCACCGATCAACGTCCAAACCGGCCCGGAAGCACGGATCGGCGACACAATGGAAATGGGAAGATGCTTCAGTGCGAAATAAGCGCAGATCCAGGATGTTCCCACGATCAGCGCTTTGATCATCATCCAGCTATGC
>Ga0307990_1001711_pt1 | contig 18192 bp, 16 predicted proteins | sample EllFjometagen129_FD_203168 | JGI IMG/M metagenome (GOLD analysis project Ga0307990, IMG submission 203168) | Marine microbial communities from Ellis Fjord, Antarctic Ocean - #129 | ecosystem: Environmental > Aquatic > Marine > Unclassified | place: Southern Ocean | collected 2014-10-08
GAGGGCGTTGATCAGTAAGTCGTCAAAATCCATCGAGTTCTGATCTTTTTTGCGCTTCTGGTAGAGGTCGTGCACTCGGATGACGTCTTCGAAGTCTACCTCGGTGTGTTCGAAGCGTTCCGCTAGTCCGTCAGCCAGATCACCCATCTGCCCGCTGATGACGCCGAACATGCTCTGGAGAACCTGCGGCTTCGGGAAATGCTTTTTATCCATCTTCAGATCGTCGGCGCAGGAGCGCAGCAACTTTTTGGAGTCGTCGCTGTCGAGGATGGTGAAGTCGCAGCCAAAGCCGATGCTGGGGGCGTGAGAGCGGAGGATGCGGTTTGCGAAGCTATGAAAGGTTCCGCTGTAACTGCTTTTGAAGGGGCGTTTAATCAGTGCTTCCGCGCGGTCGAGCATTTCGCGCGCGGCTTTGTTGGTGAAGGTGAGCAGCAGCATGTTGCGCGGGTCGAGGCCGTGCTCGTTGACCAGCCAGGCGAGGCGGTAAACCAAGGTGCGGGTTTTGCCGGTTCCGGCGGCGGCAATCACCAGCGACGGTCCGTCGGGTGCGGTGACGGCGGCGTACTGTTCTTCGTTGAGTTCGTCTTTGAAATTCATAGAGCGTGATTAAATCACGGCGGGTTGACGGGGAAAACTCTAAACCGTCGAGTGAAAATCCCCACACCTCTACAGGTATGGGAGTTTAATATTCGTAATCACCTTGATTTTAGGCAGTTATAAAAATATATCTCTGATAGCTTAGGGTCAAGAAGTGGAGGTTGTTGTGGAAATACGTAGAGGGCTTTGGAAGACCTGCCGGGTGATTGCTTCGGAACCTCGGCTGCAACTGCTGTGGTATCTGTTTGCGGAAGAGGAGTTGACGGTGACAACGTGCTGTCAGTTGACGGGGTTATCGCCGTCGAATACGAGCTTTCAGCTCAAGATGCTGTGCGAGTGCGGGCTGTTGGTTTTCCGTCGGAAAAAGATGGAGGTGTTTTATCGCGCGGAAGCGAACAGCGCGGTGAATTTTGCTCCGGAGGTGCTGGAGGCGTTGCGGGGCTGTTACGAGAATGAGGTGGCGTTCAAGACACTGGTTCGCCATGCGACGGCTTTTACGCATGAGCGGCGGATCGAAATTTTTCGGGCGCTGAGTGGGCGGTCACTGACGGGTTTGGCGCTGCGAGATGCGACGGGGATGTCGTCAGCGGCGATGGGGCGTCATTTGGATAAGCTGATGCGGCGGGGTTATGTGACGGAAAAGGAGCACAGCTATTACATCGGCGCGGCGGGCAATTTGCTGGGGCGGACGCTGTTGAAGCTGGCGGTTCGCTAAAAGCTTTCGACCACTTGTTTTTCCAAGCATTGGAAACTTTCGTCGGTGATTTTTCCAAACATTGGAAAATCTGCGGCCAGGCCGAGCGCGTCTGGGGCGGCACCGTTGTCGAGAATGGCGTCGATGATGCAGCGGGCGGTGATATTGCGTGGGTCGCGCAGAAGGGTGTAGCAACCGGGGTGCTCGACCGATTCCGCAACGAGCTTGGCCTTCGCGAGGGTGTTGATGACGTCGTTGATCAGCCGGACTGGAACGCGGTTTTCAACTCCGTAGGCGATGGCGTCGAACGGTGCTTCGGGCGATTCAAACTTGTCGGTGATCCGTTTCATCAGCGCGATCGCCATGCAGAGCCGCGAACGGGCACTGGGAGTGACGGCGAGTCGTTCGCGCGCATAGGTGCCGGCGTTTTGAACCGAGAAGGCGACTTCCGCGCCCATCAGCAGGATCATCCAGCTCATCTGCACCCAGAAGAGGAATATAGGAATGGCGGCCAGTGCGCCGTAGATTGTGTTGTATTTGCTGACGCCGAATCCAATTTTGATGATGGCGAATTGGAATGCCATGGTGAGCAGCGCGGCGACGAGTGCGCCGGTGAAGGCGGCGGAAAATTTAACTTTGGTGTTGGGAAGGAATATATAAATAACGCTGAAGGAGAGGGCCATTACCAGTGTCGGGACCATCTGCAGGGCGATTTTTAGGAGGGGACCCATCCATTCCAGGCGGCTGGCAAATCCCATAATGACGGGCTGTCCGGCATTTGAGACAATGATCAGAATCGGAGCGACGACCATGATGACAATGTAGTTGCGGATTTTGTCGATCAGGGTGCGCGGAATTTTTACACCCCAGACGGTGTTGAACGTTTCTTCGATACTACTAAGCATTTTGATGGCAACCCACAGAAAGAGCACGGTACCGATGGATCCGAGTGCGCCGGCGCTGGCCGATTCCACGGTGGTGATGATGCTGGAGATCGCGTCTTGCATCGCTTCCGGCATGGTTGCCGTTTTTTGGAGGAGCATTTCGCTCGCCTTATCGACCCCAAACCCTTTGGCGATGGAGAAGATGATGACGAGGAAGGGGACGAGGGCCATGACGGAGATAAATGTGAGGGCGGAGGCATTCAACGGGCATTTGTCTTCTTTAAAGCCTTTGACGACCAGCATGCAGACGCGCAGGAATTTAAGACCGGCGGCGCGTGCCTTGGTCAGAGAGGAGGGTTCGAGATCCCACAGATCCTGTGAGAAAAAGGTTTTTATCTTGCTGACTATTCCGTCCGTTTTTTGCGCCATCCTTTTCCTCCTTGTTCGCTAGAAGCACCATAGAGAGCTTCCGTTCGGAAATAAAACCCAAAAACAGGGTTTCACCCGACGGGGGTCTATGGCTTAATCAATAATTAGTTATTGGTTATCCGTTATCAGTTATCCGGCGGAAGGCCTTTTGATTTTGTGTGTATTGCACGTTTACCCAATAACCGTTAACGGATAATTGCCGCGAGTAGCGGCTCTTTTTACGAAAGGAAAAAACGATGAGCGACCAACCCGAAAAAATTAGTGATGTCAAAATGGACGTAGCCAACTTCTGCCGCGAAGAGGCCTACACCGATCTCAAAACTGGTGGAATCCGCAAACTGGTTCCGATCAAACTGGATGGCTCTGATGATGAATCCCGTCCTGCGATCTTCAGCGGTCACACGCAGGTGATGAGCCCGCACGGCCCGGTTCCAATTCAGGGAACGATTGAGGCCACGACACTGGAAGAGGCTGTGAATGGCTTCCCGCAGGCGATGGAAGAAGCAATGACCCGCATGGTTGAGGAAGCGCAGAAGATGCAGCGCGAGCAGGCCAGTAAGATCGTTACACCTGATGACCTGAAGAAAGATAACGGCGGCATTATCGTTTAAAAAACAACTGCTTGCTGTGTGAAAACCGCCTCGAATTTCGGGGCGGTTTTTTTCGGCACACCCTTTCGGTGGAAACCGAGTTTGAGTTTGACAAGGAAAAGCAGTGTTGCTGTCTGGAATGTTGCTGGATTCGCCTGCTACAGGCATCTGGGTGGCGGGTCGCCGCGGCCGGGTGGTTTCCAGTTACATGATTGCGTTGTGCCTTCAGGTCTGATTGCACTCGCCCTCTTCGGTGCCCGCGGTCCACTTCGCTTCGGCTAAAAACTCGCTGACGATGTCCTGATAGGTCGTCAACCGGTGGCATTTGTTCGCTTTCTTGAAAAACTTCCGACCATTGGAAAGATTCTGCGTTGGGTAGGCCCAAAACTCCTTCATTTTTCCAAGCATTGGAACATCGCCGTCGATCACCGTTCGGTAATTCGCCATCACTTCGTCGTGAAATGCGTTTAGCCGTTCAATCGCATTTTCTGTTTTCGGATTTCCGCTTTTGATCACCTCGCATAAAAAAGGATTGGCCAGCAGTCCGCGCCCGAGCATAAATTTTTGAAGAGCCGGGAAGCATTTGTTCAGAGTTTGTAAAAACTTCAGATCATTGATATCGCCGTTGTAGCAGACCGGACGGGTCAGCTCTTGAAACGTCAGTGCGAATGCGCCGAGGTCGGCTTTGCCGTTATACATCTGCTCCGCCGTGCGCGGATGGACAATCACCTCGCTCAGCGGGTGGCGGTTAAGCACCGGAATCAGGTTCATCAGCTCCGACTGATCGGACACGCCGAGCCGCACTTTGACTGAAACTTTGCAGGGACTTTCCGCGCAGATGGTTTCGAGCAGGGCGTCGACCCGTTCTGGGTGCGGGATCAATCCGGAGCCGCGCTGTTTGTTGCGGATCGGCTTATGCGGGCAGCCGAGGTTCCAGTTTACTTCTTCGTAGCCGAGTTTGTGCAGGGCTTTGGCCATATTTACAAAATCGGCGGCGTTGTTGCCGATCAGCTGAGGAATCAGCGGAAGGCCGGAATTATTTTCCGGCAGGATATCCTTTAGGAGCTTCGGGTTGATCTTTTCTGCAGCGACCGTAGAGATGAATGGAGCCATCTCCGCATCAAGTCCGCCGAAGTGGCGCACGAAGGCCTTGCGGTAGTGCATCGTGGTGATGCCCCTCATCGGTGCCAGAATCAAAAATGGTTCGTTCATTTCCAATGGATGCCATAAAGCCGCCGGGACTGCCAGACATCAAATTCCGGTGCCGGTTTAATCCGCCCAGAGAGTCGCGGTGTAGCGCTTGATCTGGACCGGCTTTCCGTCATCGTTCCGGTAGGTGTATGTTCCGTTCGGCCAGACCGTTCCTTTAATGGGCGTGCCCTTGCGGGCGAACATGATGTTCAGATTCGTTACATAGACCACATCATTGCTGAGCTGGCGGGACAGTAGCAGGCCGTCTCCCTCTTTGCGGATGATTTTGCCGGACAGGGCCTCCTTGGACAGAACAACTGCACGTCGCTTATCAAAGCCGGTTTTGGCCTTTCTCCACGCCGCTGTTTCGGATTTCCCTGCATCAACGGCGGTGGAAAACTTGTGTTGCAGATAGGTCAGAGCCGTCGTATCGGACACCAGACCGGTCCCGTTGCATGATGGACAGGGCTTCTCTGCCGCGAGAATGCCTTTTCCCTTACACAGGTAGCAGGGGATTTTAAAACCTTCTATTTTCAGATCCTCCGCCAGAGAGGGATCGGTTTCCTGAAGCTGAGCGTAACAGATGCCGGCCTCTTCCTCGTCGTTCTCGATCAGGCTATAGATTAGGTTGATGATGTTATCTGCCGTATTTCCATTGTATTCGATGCCGAAAAAATCCAGCGCCAGCGCCGAGGTAGACAGCAGGATCAGTAGACAGAGCAGTACAGTTTTTTTCATCTGGGGAAATCCGTTTTTACATTCGAGAGGCAAAATTCGCGCAAATCCTATCAAAGGCAGTCCGCTGGAAAAGCATAAGTGCTGAGTATTTTTCGAATTTCTAGCTTCAAAGTGTTAACGCCTCGGGGTGACTTGTTGTAAAGTACCTCCTTTATGGACAAGCCGTGTATGCGTGATGTGACCCGCATGCAGCGGATTCGATTTAAATATAAGGAGTACAAAACATGTTTTCATGGCTTATTTCAGTGATTGGTTCGGCCGCGGCGGTTGCCGCCTGTATGGCTTCAAACTTCAGTCCGGTAGAGACTACTGGCGCGGGAATTGCCGCATTTCTTCTGCTGAGCATTGGGGGCGGGTTCATTGTTCGCAAAAGAATCTCGAAGGTTCAGGGCGAGTTACAACAGATTCTTGAGCGCGGTCAGCAGCAGATGACCCGTAAAGTTCAGATGTTTCAGACCCGACCCGGCGGCAACATCAAACAGATCCAGCGTCAGCTTGAGGCCGATCAGAAAATACTCATCACCGAAGCCCTCATCTTTACCAGCCGTCTTGAACCCTTCAAGAAATGGAGCCTGATGATCGGCCGGCAGATCGCCACCATGCGCATGCAGTTTTTCTACCAGCTTAAAGATTTCGATCAGGTGGATCAGATTATTGCAAGCGGCGGGCTGTTCTCCGGTCCGGTGATCCTAGAGCCCATGGCGGTTGCCATGAAAATTGCGCGTCAGTATAAAAACGGGGAAGTCGAGAAGGCCGAAAAAACCTTCAAGCGACACATCAAATGGGCCCGCGGAAGCCGGGGCACCCTGCTTTACGGATTGATGTCCTGGATTTATATGAAAGAAGGCGATGCCGAGAAAGCGCGCCAGCTCTTGATTAAAGGCAAAGACGCCACCAGCGACGAAACTCTTGCCCGCAACTGCGAGATGCTTTCCAACTGCAAAGAGAAAAGCTTTTCCAACTCCGGACTGGGCGATGAATGGTACGGCCTTTGTCTCGAAAAGCCGCCGGCACCCAAACAGCAGAAAGTTCGCGGTAATGCCCGTAGCGGTCGGATGTTCTAGCCGCCGTCGCTCCTTCTTCGACAAGTAAATATCCTGCTTTTTTCTGCTGATCTTTTGCTAAAAAATAATACAATTCCCTCAGCAGGAGGGAAGATATGAAAACACTGTCGTTCTGGTACGACACGGCAAGGCTGAACACGGAGGAGGAGATCTGGATCGTTCGCTTACCCAACAGGGCAATAGCGATTCCGCGCGGATGGCGGAACAGTTCCACGAGTTCGGTCTGCAGGTTCACGCCGTACTCAGCAGTCCCTCGCTGCGCGCGAAATCCACAGCCAAGCACTTCGCCGACTGGGAGGTGCCATCGGTCGGGCTGGACGACCGCCTTTACGAAGCTGGCGTGTCGGAACTGCTGGACGTGGTTCAGGAACTCGAAGATTTTTAGGACACCATTGTGTTGGTTGGGCACAACCCGGGTCTCAGCGAATTCCTGCGTGTGTTGGTGGACTCTGAGCACGCCAGCATGTCGACCGCCTCGGTGGCCGTCGTCAGCTTTGACGTTCCCGAATGGGTGGACGTTGTCGCCGGCATAGGGGAACTGGAATGGTTCATGGATCCCAAAACGATCAAGACGGAAAGCCAAGCGGCCTGAGTCGCTGCTATCGCAACAAGTGAATTGCGGCGCAGTTTTTCGTTCTGTGGTCTCAATTTATCAGGTTGAGGGCTCGGCATCTGCGTAGTACCAGATGCTGCGGATCTTCTGGAACAGCGAGCGTTCGTGGTGACGGTCCGCGCCGCCCGGGCCGATAAACTCCGCAATGAATTCTACGGTTCCCACGGTGTCCGAGCGGGTGCCGCTCTCCACGTTGAGCACATGCAGCCTCTGCCATTCGACCTGTTTCATCCACTGACGGATTGAAGCCGCTAAATCAGGTTCGCGCGATGCGGGCAGGGTGGTCTCCACCAAATAGTCGACATCTTCCAGCACGTACGCTGTATAGCGCGATCGCATCAGCGCCTCCGCAGTCGGGGCACCTTTTTTTCCGGCAATCCACTTGCCGCAGCACACCTGTATCATTTCCCCGCTTCCGCACGGGCAGTCCATTGTTTTCATAGGTGCATACGGTAATTTAGAGGGTCGCTCGGCGCGATTCAAAACAGGGGGATATTTCCTCGCAAAGGCGCAGAGTTCGCAGAGCACTCAGCGCAGAAAACCAGCCTCTGTTGAAAACCCCGACGCTTCGGGGCGCTCTCTCAATCTCTGCGAGGAATAACGGATCTGGTTTATGACCAGATGGGTTCCAATTATTGGAAAAGGGAGCTATTTAGCTTTTTTGCGGATCGAAATGATCATCCCGACAATGATGAAGTTCAGGAGGGCGGTTCCCAGCAGGCCGATCAACGTTTGCAGCGCCAGATATTTCTCCGTAAAGACGTAGAGCCCCAAGTTGGCGAAACCAAACAGAAGCCATGTCATCAGGCTTACCCCTTCGACCGACTTCACCCGCGCGATCTTAATCAGCTGAAGAAGCGTCGCTATCGGCAACACCACGCCGGGAATCCATCCCGCAAGTTGAATAACGGTTTCATGCATAAGCTCGAGCATGCCCGATCTGCACCCCCGCCGTCAATGAGACGGATTTTCCAATGGTTGGAAAAATGATCTTCGCTACGTTTTGGGATTCCAGCAAGGCACCTATCGTTGCGCTTGCGGGGAAATGCAGACATCAATGGATTCTAAAAATCAGCGGCAGAGCCTTTTTTTGAAAACACTAGGCACAGCCCAAAACAAGTCAGGCCATTGACGAGCAGAATGGCGAGGCCGATGTGGATGTTTTTGGAGGCTAGAAATTCATTGAGGACGTAAGAGAATAAAGGGGCGGCGATGGCGATCCATGGCACCATTTTGTCGTTAACCTGCCTTTTTAATAGAATGCCAAAGGCGAAGAGGCCCAGCAACGGACCGTAGGTGTACCCCATGGCTTTGAAAAGTGTCCAGACCACATCGTTGTTGCCCAGTTGATAAAAGCCGCAGACCACGAGAAACAAAAGGATAGAGAAGGCGATGTGGACCTTGCGGCGGTAGTTCACTTGCTGGTCGGGGGCCTTTGATTCGATATTGGCAAAATCGACGCAGTATGAGGTGGTGAGTGAGGCTAGGGCTGAATCGGCACTGGAATAGGCGGCGGCCACCACGCCGAGGATGAAAACAATAAAAGCCCCCGGAGTGGCTAGATGTTCAATCACGCCCGGAAAGACTTTATCGCCTTCCAGCTGGGGCAGGTATTTCTGGACGTACAAGGTTAAGAAGGCACCCAGTATAAGAAAAGCAAAGCTGGTCAGGGCAAATAAAATACTGAAGCTGAAAATATTTTTGCGGGCGGAACGCAGGTCTTTGCAGGTGAGGTTCTTTTGCATCATGTCCTGGTCCAGACCATTCATGACAAGGGTCAGGAACATGCCTGAGATAAAACTTTTCAGGAACATCGAGTCATTCGAAAAAATTTGTGTCAAACCGTTTTGCCGAGCCGTATTCAGGCATTCTGAAAAACTGGAATCTAGGGTGCCCGGAAGCGTAATCGTGAAGTATGCCAGAGCGAAAAGGAGGAAGAGTGTTTGCAGGGTGTCTGTCCAGACAACGGTTTTGATGCCGCCTTTGCAGGTATAAATCCAGATCAATAGAATGGAAACAAAAGCGGTTACGGCAAAGGGCAGTTCAAACGAGGGGAATAACGGTTTGAAAACCATGTTGTGCAGGACAACCGCAACCAAAAACAGGCGCAGGGACGCTCCGACAGTGCGTGACAACAAAAAACAAAAAGCACCTGTGCGATAGCTGGCGGGCCCAAAGCGTTTGTTGAGGTAGCCATAGATCGATGTCAGGTTGAGCCTGTAATAAAGAGGAAGCAGCACCAGCGCCATCACCCAGTAGCCCGCCATATTTCCCAGCACCAGTTCCATGTAGGAAAAGTGGTCTTTCGCCACAGAACCGGAAACCGATAGGAAGGTGACCCCCGACAGGGACACGCCAACCATGCCGAACGCCACGACAAACCACGGGGAGCGGCGACCGGCACGGAAAAAATCATCGTTTGAATTTTTCCTGCCCGTGAAATGTCCGATCAGGCAGAGAATGCCGAAATAGGCAAAGAGGATGATGAGACCAGTCAGTGATTTATTCATGATTCAGGAGTTTGCTGACCAATTTGTTCAAGGTGGGAAATTGCATGTCCAAGCACGATACTTCTTCGTTCATAAGTTTTAGAGCGGAAGGAATGAATTTCAGAAATTCTTCTTTGCCTCGAATGGTGGAAAGAAAGCCGTATGCCCCGAGAGCCTGCATATGACGCTGTAGGCCGCATAGTAGCAGGGCTTCTTGGGCTTCGTCGGTAGTCATATTGAGCCGCGTGCTGACGATCGCCAGATAATGACGCTCCAGTTCTCGACGCAGGGGCTGGGGGAGAGATAAATAGGGGTCGCCAATCATCGAGGCGGCATCGTAGAAGCACGGGCCGTGATGCGCGGCCTGAAAATCGATAAACCAGGGGTTCCCCTGAACAATCATCACGTTTTCTGATTGGAAATCACGGTGCATCAAGTTGCGGGGGAAGTCGGCGACGCGGTCGGCCAGCTGTTTGAATTCTCGTTTGAGATCTTCTTCAAGCGGCCGGCAGAATTTTTCCAGACCAAATATTTTGTAAACACATCGTTCCAGAAAATAGGCACTTTCCCAGAGCAGGACGGTTTGGTCGAAGGGTTTGTCCTGAGGGTAAGGGGAGGCGGTCGTATCGGCCCATTGGAAATCAATCAGCGTATCTAGCACTTTTTTAAGCATCGGATTGATTTCTTCAGCCGAACGGGATTGGCGCCAGGTTCGCAGCGATTCATCACCCAGATCTTCCAGCAGCATTTGTCGTTTCGCTGGGGTATGGGAATAAACCTGCGGTACGGGAAGATCATTCCGGCGCAAACATTCTGTGAGTGAAATCTGGCGCTCAATCAGCGACTCAAAGGCGGAGTACTCCAACAGCAGGCCCTCCGCGACATGGCTGTAGATCCGGTCCGAGCCACTGAGTACTGTCTTGTCGCTTTTGGGAATTTTTTGGGAAGTCGGTAGAGAGAAAGGTTCCCGAAAATCCGGACCGGCAATCACCGAACTCAACTTTTCTCCGTCTTTAAGTTGGGCTCCCGGCAGAAGGATGGCATCGCAAAGTTCGACGTTTGAACCGATTCGTACATCTCTCTCAATCACGCAGGTTCCGCTGATCTGTGAGTCCCAGGGAATTTTCAACGGCTCGGCGTAGAAGCGCTCAGACCCTTTCAGGCAGGTGAAAACCCCTTTGGCGTAAGAATCCACAGTTCCTAGGTCAATCCAAGGGCTGGACCTGATGTCGTACGTACCAACCCGTTTTGTTTTTTCAGCAGCTTTCACCCAGATTGGAGGCACATGGGATTCGCCTTCGGGCAGGGTTTCCAGAAACTCGGGTTCGTAAAGGGCAGCACAGGCATACCCCAGCCAGCGATGCACGCCGGAGGTTTTCATGTCTGGGTCGATGCACAGTAGTTTTCCTTTGGCGTCCACACCCACGCGGCGTTCATGGGAACGGTCCTGTACCGCAAGCGTCACCATGTTTCCGGAGTGCTGATGATGTTCTGCAAAAGCGTTCCAATCAAGTTCAGCGAGAATATCCCCGTTGATCAGCAGGCAGGTTCCCTTCATGAAAAAATCGCGGGCATTTGCAATCGCTCCGCCCGTTCCCAAAAGTTCTTTTTCATAAAAAAACGTTGGCCGGGGCAGGTCGGGCGGAAGCCCCTGAGCCCATTCCTCAAAGAGGTCCGGTTTATAATGCAGATTCATCGCGACATCTTGAATCTGTAAGGACGCGTGTACAGAGTACAGCAGCCGTTCAAGCAGAGGAATTCCCGCCACCGGAAGCAAAGGCTTCGGGAATGTATTCGTCACCGGTTGCAACCGGGTTCCCAGTCCTGCTGAGGCAATAAAAAGAGTAAGCGACCGTTCGGATTCCATAGTAAATGGTCTACCAAGAAACAGCGGGGGTTCATAGCATAAAGAAAAATTTGCACTGGAACCGACGAACCGCCGCTGTTTATCCCTGAAAGTGCATCGGTAGATATTTTTTATGAAAGCCAAAGTGCTGCGCAGATAATTACAGGACGGATTGTTTCGCTTCGGCTATGGCGCGCTCATAGCTTCCGGAAACTTTTTCATCCCAGCTGATATAGTTCGTATCGTATTCATCGGATTCCGGATAACCATCATCGACGAATATATATTTCTGTGTGTTTTTCATGCCCCCAGTGAAACAAAGGAATATTAGATTCAGGTTAGAGAATCTTTAGAATTGGGTTTAGCTGTCACACCACGCAAAGGAGCTGTCTTGGTGGTTTCGTGACTCTGTGTGGAAAAATCGACCCAATAGAGGTTCTACTGTTCGGAAGGAGTTCTTCCAATGTTTGGAAAACAAAAATCAGCGGATTCAAAAAATTCTCAGGCTGGTACCTTTTCTGTATATAATCAGCAACGAAATGCAACGGCAATCAAGAGGACTGATGCCGGCCCTGACACTGGTCCCCCAGCTTAAATTTATCTCCGATTTGTGGCTGCTGGTTGATACGATGTGCGAATGATTCGCGTTATTGTCATCTGGGTTCTTGTTGCGTTGGGTGTCGCCGCCGAGCCGGTTTGCGACTCGGAGGCAGACGCTCCGGCTCAAACCCAAACGAGCGTCCCGAGTGTCAGCATGGTCAACAGCGGCGTGCGGCACGATTCTCTCCAGAATTTGCCCTTTGAGCTAAAGAAGGTGGTGTCGATCATATTTGTTCAGCGGGGCCGTTATGAGGATAATCACTGGTATGCCAATATCGGCTACTTTTGCGATGATGAAAACTTGCCGGCGTACGCCATTGGTGCGCAGCTATGCCGCCTAGATCTGGAGTCGGGGAAGGTCACGGTTCTGCTCGAAACGGCGGAGGGGTGTATCCGGGATCCGCAGATCCATTACGACGGCAGAAAAATGGTGTTCGCATGGCGTAAGGCTGGAACCGCGCACTACGATCTGTACGAGATGAATATCAACGGTCGCGGCTTGCGGCAGTTGACGACCGGGCCGTACGATGACTATGAACCGTCTTATCTGCCGGACGGTGGTCTGATCTTTGTATCGACCCGATGCAGACGTTGGGTGAACTGTTATAAGACGCAGGTCGGGACGCTCCACCGATGTGATGAGGATGGACAGAATGTCCGCATGCTTTCCTGTAACGTGGAGCATGACAATACGCCGGCCGTACTTTCTGATGGCCGAATTCTCTACATGAGATGGGAATATGTGGATCGTTCGCAGGTGGAGTTCCATCATCTGTGGACCATGAGCCCAGATGGATCGAGCCAGAAGATTTACTATGGAAATGAACGGCCGAAAGGTCTTTATATCGGAGCGCGTCCCGTGCCCGGAAGTGATCGTGTGCTGGGGATAGATTCCCCGGGGCATGGAAGGAATGAACACTATGGATTTTTGACGTTCTGGACCGACCAGTACGGGCCAGACGATCCTCAAGGGATGAAGAGACTCCTGTTTGCTGGGCGCAGTGTGCCGATGGCGGATCCATGGCCGTTCAGCGAAGAGTGCATTCTGGCGGTCGACGGACGCATATCACGCCTGATTTTGGTGGAGAGGTCTGATGACGGGGAGGATTATGACATTCGCACCCTTTATGAGATCGATAGAAATAAGTCGGACTGGATCGTGCAGGAGCCGCGCCCGGTGATGGCTCGCCAACGGGAGAAATGTATCGCGGACCTCACGGATAGGACGAAAAGTGTGGGGCATCATTTGTTGGTCGATGTCTACAACTCCCAGAATATGCCGGACGTCGAACGAGGAGAGATCAAAAAGCTCCTGATTTTGGAGACGTTACCGAAACCGGTGAACTTTTCGGGTGGCCCCGATCTGACGAGCTGGCTGGGAACCTTTACGCTGGAACGGATTTTAGGGACGGTTCCGGTGGAGGAGGACGGCTCGGCCTTTTTTGAACTACCTGCCGACCGGCCGGTTTTCTATGTGGCGCTGGATAAAGACAACCTTTCGGTCAAACGGATGCAGAGTTTCACCAGTGTGGCTCCCGGAGAGATGACCTCCTGTCTCGGTTGCCATGAGGATCGCAAAGAGGCACCGGACAGCCGGGTGGATATGAAGAAACTGCTGGCGACCAGAAGGGCCCCCTCCCAAATCGAACCGATTCCCGGCATCCCGGATGTTCCCGATTTTGTCCGCGATGTGCAGCCCGTCTTGAATCAGCACTGTGTTACATGTCACAATGTTCAAGATCGCAAAGGAAACCTCTCTTTGGAGGGGGATATGGGACCGATATTTTCCCTCAGCTATTACAGTCTGCTGATGCGTAAACAGATTGCCGACGGGCGGAATGGGTATGGCAACCGGGCGCCGCGAACGATCGGATCGAGTGCCTCACCGCTGTTACGGAAAATGGAGGGCGAACATCATGAGGTAACGGTGTCACCTGAGGAGTGGATGACGGTCTGGGCGTGGATTGAAGCGGCGGCTCCGTTCTGCGGCACCTATGGCGGACTTCGAAATGTGGCGGATCAGAATGTCCAAATACGGGAATTCCAAAAGAAAGGCATGCCGGTGATCGGTCGCCGTTGCCGATCGTGTCATATCAAGGAGGGAACGGCCCCGCCTCTTCCCTCGATTTACGATTCTAAAGAGCGTCGCAAGCAGGTTGGCCCGGGGCCTGCCCACGAACGGATTGTCTTTGAGAATGAGCCGATGGCGACGTGTTCCTGGACGGGTTTATTGAATGCATCCCGCCCGGAAAAATCGGGGATTCTGCTGGCACCGTTGTCAAAGGAGGTCGGCGGTTGGGGAATGTGCGGAGAGGTATTTACCTCAACAGAGGATCCAGATTACAAACAGTTGCTGGCGGCCTTACAGAACTTTCAGCAGGAGTGGCAGAAGGCGCCGCGTTTCGGCACTCCGGATTTTCATGCAAACCGTCAATATGTTCGCGAGATGATTCGGTTCGGCGTGCTTTCGGAGGGAACTGATTCCGCAACCGTCGACCCATACGTCACCGACCGAAAATATTGGGACCTGTTTGACCGCTCGAAGAAGTAGGTGCTGTTTCCTGACGGGGCGATTGGGTCCGGAATGTGTGGGCATCCTTTATCGGTTTCCATTATTCCATCACTCCATCATTCCACCTCTCCTTGGGGTTTGTTAAAAGTGATTCCATGATACCGATTGATCTTTCAGGAAAAGTTGCGCTGGTGACCGGAGGTGCAAGTCAGCTGGGCCACGAGATGGTTCGAACGCTTGCGCGTGCCGGTGCGGATGTCGCGATTCATTATCACTCCAACAAGACGGGGGTGGAGGCCCTTATTCCAGATATTGAAGCCCTCGGTGTTCGGGCGATCGCGGTGCAGGCGGATGTGAAGGAAAAGGATTCCGTCGGCAGGATGCAGAAAGAGATCGTTAAGGCGTTGGGTGATCCAGATATTATTGTGACCAATGCGGTGAGTCAGTACGAATGGACAACGGTTCTTGAACAGGCTCCAGAAGATTATGAGGATCAGTTCCGTTCGAGTGTTTTGCAGAATGTGCACATGACGCAGGCGTTTGTTCCGGCCATGATCAAGAGGGGCTGGGGGCGAGTCATCGGAATTAATACGGAGTGCTCCATGCAATGCAAGCAGGCGCAGTCCGCCTATGTTTCCGGGAAGAAGGGAATGGATGGGGTTCTTCGTGTCCTCGCGGAGGAAATCGGCGGGCACGGGATTACGGTGAATCAAATCGCACCGGGCTGGATTCTGACGGAGAACTATCCGGATTCTATTAAAACCAAAAAATATCGGAATGACGTTCCGCTTCGCCGTCGCGGGACGCCTCAGGAGATCGCCAACGTTGTAACCTTTGTGGCTTCAGACCTCGCCAGTTTTATTTCAGGCGTTTACATCCCTGTCTGCGGCGGAAATGTGATGCCGGGGATCTAGGGATAGAAGGGGTTTGTCGCAGAGGTCCTTGGGAAAAGTTCGGCCAGTTTGAGCAACGAATTTTTCTTTTTAAACAGCAGTTCGCGGGCAGTTTTGAGGTCGGTCCATTCAAATCGGACCACTTGACCCGGTCGGATCTGCGCGAGACGGTTCATATCCGCTTCAATGATTTGGGCGACACGGGGATAGCCCCCGACGGTTTGCCGCCGGCGCATCAGCACAATGGGCCCCCCGGGCGTTAGCTGAATGGTTCCGTCAGTGACCGGGACGGAAATCATATTTCCGTTGCGAACGTTGAGGGCGCGCCCGACGGCTTCGAGCCGAAGTCCCATTTCATTCGACTTGCTTCCAATTTTCCAAGGGTTGGAAGTCAGCCGGTCCGGCTGTTCCATCCAGTCGAGTTCCGGGCCGGGCAGGATGCGAATGAGTTTCGTGTGCCAAGTGATCAACTCCGTGAGCGGCGGGCGGATGCGTCCGGCGAGCGATTTGTCCGGTGCGCCCCACGCCAGATAGCCGCGCAAACCGCACTCGGCGTGGCCGAAGCGCAGTTTGTCGCCCGGTTTTGCCGAAAAGACGGCGGCGTGCGGCGGCGAGTTTTTAAACCGGGCACCGGTCAGTACGAGGTTGGCGGCGCGGGTGACCTCCAAAACGGGCGGAAGAATAAACTCCAGCGAGCGGCGCACGCGGTTGTTGAGCAGGATGTGTCCTGTCTCGAACGAAAAGCGGTCTTGCGGTCCGCCGGGCGAAACGCCGAGCGACTGCTGGCCAAAGACGGGCGGCATCACAAATTCACTGAGGCCTCGCCGGATAAAACGGAACGGAGGAAGTGCCTGAATCAGTGCGAGCGAGATATCTGAGTCGGAGTGAATACAGAGTGTATCCGCCTGAATCGGATGCTCCGTTCCATCGAGAGTCTTTACCCGGTTTTTGTCGAAAAGCCGACATTGCTCAAGAGCTTCTTCCAAGGTTTGGAAAATGGCATCGGGACGGGCGCGGCTGACCAGTTTCAACCGCCCGGCGTCATGGGTCTGGTAGCGCCGGTCGGCAAACGCTTCGGCAAGCAGATGGATGCCGTCAGCTTGCCGTGCGATTTCGGAGTTGGCCGGGGCAATCAGTGTTTCGATCCGGTTTTGTTTCAGCCACCGGACAAGACGTTTCGCCAGTTTAGGGTTGGTGACGGAGTCGTTATAGAGCGCGCCATGGAATTTGACCGTCCGCACGCCGGGCATTCGGGTGAGCTGTTCGTCGAGTGCAGCGGTTAGAGCCTGTTCGTCGAGTTCGAGCGAAAGACGGCCGAAGTTTTCGCGGTCGGGGTAGGAGAGGTGAGCGGAAGTTTCAACGTCGTGTTTTTTTGCCAGTGCGCGGAATGCGGCGATGCTTTTGTCGTCGCCCGCGTGGCCGCCGCAGGCGATGTTGGCGATGTCGATGTGGCGCATGAGTTCGCGATCCACCGGATGGTTGGCTCCGCGTTCGCCGATGTCGCAGTTGATTTTCATGTGCGCACCTCAAACTGGATCTGGTCGCCGGGTTGAAGTGCTTTGAGTGCGGTGGGATCGGTCCGGCCGATCAGGTGCCAGCCGCCGGGTGAGACGGAGGGATAGATTCCGGTTTGCGCGCCGCCGATGGCAATGGCTCCCGCCGGCACTTGCAGGCGCGGAGTCTTTAAGCGCGATGTTTCGAGTGAGGGATCGAGGCCGAATAGATAGGGAAAGTGCGGTTGAAAGCCGATCATGGCGACGAGATAGACCGGCGTGCTGTGACGGCTGATCACTTCTTCGATGGAGAGCCCGCAATGCTGTGCCACCTGCGGCAGGTCTTCGCCGTCGTAGTATGCGGGCAGGGTATGCAGCGTTCCTTCAATAACCTTAGCCGGTTTGGCTTTCGAAAGAAGAGTGCTGATGGCGCTTTCAACGTCCGTGGCGGCCTCAAAGTGAACAGCCAGTTTGTTGTAGGCGGGGACGATGTCGAGTACGCCCGGGAGTTTCGCGCGCTGAAGCTGTCGGAATGCACAGAGCGTTGTGCGGACGGTCGGTTCGTCGAGGGTTTCGCCGAACGACCATTGGAGGCAGGTTTCGCTGAGATAGACGGGATTCATAATTTCCATTTTCCCAGTGTCTGGAAAAAACAGCAAGCCGCAACGCACTTGCTTTCCAAGGTCTGGAAGAAATGGATAAAGCTCAGTTCTATGAAAACTCGCGCCACCCAGATGACTACAGCTTCTGGTGGTGACGACGCCGATACTTGTAAGGGAGGCGGAGGGCAGCTTTCTAATCATCATCAACCCATTTTCGCCTAACGGGGCTATGGAACCGATTTCACGAGCTAGACCTCCGCGAGCCTGACTGCTACAGTCTCTCTCAATGGCGGCTTATCCGCCACTCGTTTTGCAAAAAATGAAATACATCTACATTTTACTCCAAATAACTCTTTGTGCCGCACTCGTACGTGGACAAGATTCGAGCACCAACCGCAACGTTATGACATGGGTTCCGCCCTACGCTGTGAATGCCAGCTTGGAAGCATTGAAGGAATCCTTCGGCGGTGCAGGAATGGGCAATAGTCTGACTCATTTAGGACTGCAATTCTGGACGCCGACAATGGCTGGAGGAATTGAGCGGGTTACCAGATATGGTGCGATAGATGATTCCCAGATCTCAGATTTCCGAGCATGGGGAAGCAAGCATGGCATTCATGTGATGCTATGCATTTATAATGGGATTTCAGGTTGGGATTGGGAACTAGCCCGTTCATCTTTTGATACCAATCAAAAGACGTTCATTGATACACTAATGAACGAAACCTTAAGGCTCAACTTGGATGGCATCGACATCGATCTGGAGGGCATCGGGAAGCTCGACTATTCTAAGAACGCTTTTGTCAATTTTGTAAAAGGCCTATCGGGTCGACTTCATGAAAGCGGCAAGCTCCTGACGGTCGACAGTTTTCCCTACAAATGGAATGCACCAAATCGAAGTTGGTGGCCGGAGCTCCTTCCCGTTATCGATGGTCTTAACGTAATGGGTTATTCGGA
>Ga0307990_1001712_pt1 | contig 18191 bp, 19 predicted proteins | sample EllFjometagen129_FD_203168 | JGI IMG/M metagenome (GOLD analysis project Ga0307990, IMG submission 203168) | Marine microbial communities from Ellis Fjord, Antarctic Ocean - #129 | ecosystem: Environmental > Aquatic > Marine > Unclassified | place: Southern Ocean | collected 2014-10-08
TAAAAAGTATTGTATTAATTCAATTCCACGCTTTATTTTAATAGATAAAGAAGGCAAATTAATTAATTCAAATGCACCCAGACCATCACAAAATATTAGAGAAATTATAGAGGAATTAATGCCTTAACCAAGAAATTCTTTTATCCTCTTTACTTGTTTTGGCATTAAAATTCTAATTCTCCTTTTTCGGATATGATTCATTTCTAGTAATTCTTCTCTAATTGGGAGAAGCCAATTATTAAGTGTTCTTCTGTCCACATTATATAAATCAGCAAGCTCCTGAAGTGTATATGTATTTTTCTGTTCCATATCTATTTTTTTTATTTGCCAGATTTATTTAAAATATAATCCATTGCTTCTACATCAATCTCTTCTGAAGTTTTTACACTTCCATCAAGTATCCATTTTTCAATTTCTGCACGAATGAAATAAAGCTTTTTGCCATGCTTTTTGTGAGGAATCATGTTTTTGGAAGTTTTATCATAAATAGTTGCTATTGCAAGATTTAAAAATTCTGATACCTGTTCAACATTCATAATGTCAAATGTATTTTTCCCATTATTGTTATTTACTCTCGTAAATGCCTTTCCAACCGCATTGTCAATTAATTGCTCCAAATCGTGTTTTGATGCAACATAAATTTGATTTTCCATCTCTCTTTATTTTAAATAATTTTATTTTTTTCTCAACAAATTTAATAGAAGTTAAAGTTTAAATCCAAATACAGTTATTAACAACTGCCAGAATGTCAGGCTTTAGGGAGTGGAAATTACAGGAAGTTAGTGGACTTTAATCGAGTTAGCGGAAATTAAGATACATTATAGCACTAAATAGCACCAAATAGCACCACCCATAAGCTGTTAATAACTTTCACAAAATTGAATAAATATCATTTTTTGAGTTTTGATTCAATTCCAAATATTATTTTTGTCTTTTCTAAATATTCGACTTATGAACCAAATAAACTATAGTGATTTTTTCTGCTTACTTGAAATGATAGATGGTGAGAGATCTCAGCTAATAATGAATGTTACAAGCTATAAGAAAATTCTATCCACAGCCTTTGGAATAAAAGACCTTAATTCTATTACAAATGTTGTCCCCTTGATTAATAATGTGAGCATTACATTTGAAAAGTCTTATCCTGATGATAAAGTAACAATTAAAGCTATTAGGAAGCCTTATACCCGTGAAAAGTTAGATATTGAATTAATCTAATTCTCATTTTCCAATAATTGGCAATTTTGCCACAGCTTCATTTTTAAGTTTATCAATTACTTTTGCATAAATAGTAGTAGTATTAATGCTTCTATGACCAAGTAATTTTGATACGGTATAAAGGTCGGTTCCATAAGTTAAAGCAAGTGTTGCAAATGTATGTCGTCCTACATGAAAATGAATATCTTTTTTTATTCCGGCATCTTTTGCCCATTTCTTTAATTGTTCATTTGTATTTTTTTGTCTGGCTCTTGAATTTGGATTGTATTCTACTACATAAGGAAAAATATAAGTTTTGCCAAGATCAAGTTCCTGCCTATCCTGAAAAGTCATATTTTTCTTTTTCTTGAATTCTTTAAAATCTGCTTTTCGTTCATTGATAATTTCAGTTGCTTGTTCTGATAATGGCAGGTATTCATAAGAGCTTGTTTTTTGTTGCTTAAATCGTAATACTAAACTTTCTTTTTTTCCTTTACCAACATTATCAATATCATCCCATGTTATCTGGTTTGCATCACTCCAACGTAATCCGGTAAAACATGCAAAGAAAAAAACTTGTTTAATCTGTTTGTGTACTTCTGTTTCAGTACTTGCCATTTTATTAAGCTCTTCGATAGTTAAAAAAGTTCTTTCAACTTCCTGCCTTCTTAATCTTTGGTGTTTTGGAATTGCTTTAAAGGGATTTTCTCTAATAATTTTCTGTGTTACTGCAATATTCATAGCAATATTGAAAGTGTTCAGGTAATTAAAAGCAGAATTAATGCTCACAAGACTTAACAGGTGTTTTTGATAATCTAAAATCCATTGTTCTGTAATTTCAATAAATGGCAATCTTCCATTCTCACCAACATACTTTTGTACATGCTTTACTGAGCAAATCCAAAGTCTATGTGATTTTTTTTCATTATGAACTACATTATCAAAAAACACAATAAAATCCGCAAGGCGTTTTTTATGGTCGGATAAACCGCTTTCTTTAATAATCAGTTCGTATTCTCTTTGGCTTCTTATACGTTCTGCCAGCTTTCTTTTTTCCTGATTGTCTTTTAAATCTTTTCTTTTATTTGAAATGCGAATATGCAAAAACTCATATTTTCTCTCTCTTTTGTGAGCTATATCAAGATATAATGATACGCTCCCATCTTTAAGCTTTTTTTCTCTTAGTATAACGCCCATTTTATTAGTTTTTAATTTTATTGAAATTCAACTTTGGTAAATTGGCTATTGCTTTTGTTTTTTTTTCATTAACCACCTTTGCATAAATTGTGGTTGTATTAATATCGCTATGACCCAGCAGTTTTGATACTGTATATAAATCTACTCCATTTGTTAATGACATTGTTGCAAATGTATGTCTTGACACATGAAAATGTAAGTTCTTGTTTAGCCTAATCTCTTTAGCCCATATTTTAAGAGATGCATTGATTAAATTTAAAACATTGTCTGAATAGCTTTTTTTTATTCTTTCTATAATTTGATGAAATACATATTGATTATTTTCATTTTCTAATTCATCAAGTATTTTGATTACTTGTTTTGATAATGGTAAATATTCAAGCTGCTTCGTTTTCTTTTGCTTAAATGAAATTACTTTTTCACTTTCTTTATTGGTTTTTAAAATATTACTCCATTTCAAGCCATGAACATCACTCCATCTCAAGCCGGTAAAACAGCAAAAAAGAAATATCTGTAAATATTCTGTCTTAATGCCTTCTGTTTTTATATTGTAGAGTTTTTCAATTTCTTTTATCGTTAGGTAAGTTTTTTCAACTGTTTCTCTCTTTATTCGTTTTTCTCTTGGAACTGCATCCATCGGATTATATTCAATTATGTTTTTCCTTTTAGCTTCCTTTAAAATATAGATTAAACACCTCATATATAAAAATCCTGTGTTTGCTGAGTTTGTTTTTAAAAGGTATTTTTGAAATTCTATTATCCAATCTTCTGTAATGGATGAGAATTTCAGATTTTCATTTTTTTCTGAAAACTGCTTTATCTTTTTTAATAGTTTACCCCAATATGCATATGTTTTGTTTTCCTCTTTTATTACTTTATTGAAAAATGTGTAGAAATTTTCTTCAGACTTTTTTTTATCAAAAGACACAATCTCTTTTTCAAACAAATCTCTATCTTTCTTTATTCTTAATCTTTCGGCAAGCTCTCTTTTCTCCTTGTCTTCTTTGCTGAATTTTCGTTTATTGGATAGATGTATATTTAAAAAATCATACTTTCTTTTGCCTTCATGATAAATATCAAGGTACAAAGAAGACGATCCATCTTTCATTGTTTTTTCCCTTAATTTTACTCCCATAACTCAAACAATTTATTAATATTATTGAATCACAAAGATAACAAATGAGTAACAAATAATGCAAATATTATCAATAAAAATAACAAAATAAAATAGATGGAATTTTCTAAAACCCTTTTATATATGGCTTTTTAGTTGGATATATTTATTAGTATTTATTTGGGTTGGTTAACACCTTGTTAATTTTAAACATTTAACAAAGTTAATAATATTTATTGACTTTAAGTTTTATTATTCACCAAACAAAAGGATTGACTTACCCCAAAAAATCGGGGCAGGCTATCGAACTTATGTTTGACTTCGTCGAATTTCATTTCGGTAGCAGTGATTTTATTCTTTTAGTATTAATTCACTCCTCTAACTGGATTTTATTATAAGCCTTAGCCAAGTCTTTCATATCTGCAATATTAAGCTGGTCTTCAAAAAGCAAAAACTCACGTTTATTAATATAGTATTTATCTGTTTGTTTACTTTTTATGTTTTTAAACAAATTTGCAGCTTCGGCATTCCCTGATTCTTGAAGCGTTTTGAAAACTTCAAATGCTCCTGATTTTTTTGGCATATCATATTCCTCACCATACATTACTGCAAGTACGCGCGATATCATGAAATTTGGCCATTTGATAACAATTTGTTTTTTGTACTCTTTCGTATTTCTTAAAGCAACAATAAAAACAGTGTCTTTTTCAATTCTTTGTGTGTGACTTCCAAACCCATTTACGCTACCGTCTAGACTATTAGAGCGGATCTTTTTGAAACCTTTACCATAAGGAACATTCTGATAATGCCAACCATATTTATTAAAAAAGAGGTCTTTCGATTTTTCATTTAATAGCTTATTTGAATAAAGGGCTTTATCAAATAAATACATATCGTAAACAGTTGACAGTAGATGCCCATAACCAAAAACAAACGACATGTCGAGAAACGATGCTTTTTCGAAGCCTGTGAAATAGTTATAATTATACCCAATGGCTCTGTTTTCAATAGGCTGTGCAGTTATATCGCCTAGTGTATTTTTCATCCCAGCTGGTTTACATATCTTTTCTTGTAATAACTCTTCGTATGATTTGCCACTTACACTTTCTATAATCAAACCAAGTAAGGCATACCCAAAATTGCTATATTCATTTCCCCTTCCAGGCTGAAAAACAATGTCCTGTTCTACAATGCAATTAAATAATCTATCATGTGAGTAATATTCCTTTTCAATATCTATCAAATTTGGAATTCTTGACTCTCCTGTAATTCCGGCAGTATGTGTTAAAAGTTGATGTATGGTAATATTCTCTCCTTTTTCTTTCGGGAATTCAGGCAAATAGTTTATAAGTTTTCCGTCCAACTCTAGCTTACCTTCTTCCACCAACTGAAGGATAAGCATAACAGTAAATGGTTTGGTAAAGGAAGCAATCCTGAATTTTGTATTTAAAGTATTGGGAATACTGTCTTCAATGTTTGAATAACCTACGGCATCTTTATATATAATCTTTCCTTTTACTGATATTAAAACAGCACCTGAAAACTGACCATTATTATCCATCTTATTTATTATTTGGGAAATTTCATCCTCCATGTTCTTAGAAGAAGATAAGATAGGTTCAGAAAGGAAATATCTACGACCAATAAATACAATTACAAATATTAAAACTGTGAGAACTATTAAGATCCAAAAAATATTTTTTCTTTTCATAATTAATAGATAAATAAGTTATTTTATATTGCACCACAACTAGTAGATAAAGTTTGTTGTTTTTAAACATTTAACAAAATTAATAATATTTATTGACTTTAAGTTTTATTATTCTCCAAACAAAAGGATTGACTTCCACGAGAAAACCGGGGCAGGCTATCAAACTTACGTTTTGTGCGGTAGCAGGGGATTGTTGGCACACCGACAACATATCGGCGTGAGCCGGTGTAGGTAATTAACCTACATACAAGCTGCCAATATAATTTCTAAAACAATATCTTATTCAACCACTATTTTTTCAACTCCCACTCCTTTATTAGTTATTATTTTTATTAAATATGAACCCTTTGCTTGTTCACTTAAATCAATGTCAAGTTGTTTTTCTTTAACAGCAATTTTGCTAATTATTTGACCATTAATATTCATTAATTCTATTTCTATAATATTATCCCCTTCAATTGTAATTACTCCGCTTGTTGGATTTGGATATATTGAAAATCCTAAATTCTCAGCATCATTCAAGTTTACAGAATTGGTTTCTGAATAAGTGTATTTTCCATCGGAATCTGTTTGTTTAAGGCGATAGTAGTTAATGCCAGTATATGGATATGTGTCCACAAATGAATAATCTAGCTTTATATTCGAACTTCCTGCACCTTTTATTTGCCCAATAGCTTTGTAGTTAAATGCGTCTTTGCTTCTTTCAACAGTGAAAAAATCGTTATTTATTTCAGAAGCAGTTGACCATTCTGCTAAAACGGTTTTATTATCTGGTGATGATGCATTAAAATATAGCAATTCTATAGGTAGTGTTGATAGTTCGTTACAACAACTAGAAATGCCAGAGATTGTTTTTGTAACGCCATTCCAACAACTATATTGTGCATCGAACAACCCCAGCACACTCCCAGCACCAAATTCTGACAGAAAATAGCAGACTACCTGATCTGATGTGTTACAACCCCCAGTAGAAGCGACAGAGCATTGATAACCACAAATAATAGTATTATTTCCAAGAGGGTCAGGGCAAGTGACTGGCGGATTATAGTTATATGTGATGATTGCTGAAGACACTCCGGTGATAACTGTTGTTGCAACGCTTCCACAGTGATTATGTCCCATATCATTACGTCCAGCGTAAATAACTTCTGTAACATTCCCTACATAAGCACCACCAATATCAACGGTAACCCGCTCATAACTGCATATCCCGATTTTCAGATTAGGAATATCAACATCAATATCAATATTCAAACGAGTTGCAACAGTATTTCCGCTTCCGTCATAATTTGAAAAAATCATCACATTACCATCGTTAGTACAACTCGATGGAATAGAAGACCATGCGGGAGGAGTCCATGTGAATTTCCCATTAGGATTTCTTGAAACGTTATTACCTGTAATCATCTTGTCTGTATTTAATGTTCCTGCATTAGAAGATGTCCATGCTTGTGTTGTCGATTTTTTTCTATTGTTAAAATCAGAAGACGAAGCTCCTCTCAAACCAACCTCATACGATAGTGGATTAACAGTTGTTGATGCGGTATAATATATTTCAATAACATTAGTAGTTTCGTATAAAACTATTTGAAAAGAATAATCATCAGCACCTCCGTACTTTTCGTAATGTAACCATTCAACTGTAAATGTTCTATTTGGACTACTTCCGGTAGTTTGTGATCGTAAACTACCTGTTGACAGTCCTTGCATATCTGCTCCCATTGCAGAAATAACATTGCTTGAAGTGCCAACGCTTAAAGGAGTTCGAGTACTGGCGTCTAAGTTACCAAAAGATATATAGCCGTTACACGTAATGTTTACGGTAGTATATGGACATCCATTGAATATGAAAGAAAATCCAATAGATACTGAAGAGAAAACGAGGTCATCAGCGGTACCTGAAGCATGTGTGGTGTATGCGGAAAGTGTAGTAAGTGTGCCTGCCCCCTGTGTAAAAGTATAAGAAGAACTTACTTGTGCCATCAAGCTATACTGAATTGTAATTACACCTAAAATTACAATGTATCTTATTAAGGTTATAATTTTTAATAATCGAAATTTAATTTTATTTAGCATAAAAATAATTTATTAACAATAATAATCATCATTGTCCGATAAAAGTACAAAAATAATTTTATAAAAACAAACTAATTGAATTTTCGGTTTGACTTCCCCGAGAAAATCGGGGCAGGCTATCCATAGAGGAACGCGATACAATCGCGCACCAGCAGGGTTTTGTGCGGTAGCAGGGTATTGTTGGCACACCGACAACATGTCGGCGTGAGCTGGTTAATGCCACCTAACGTTTGAAATAAAAAGTCGTTTCAATATTTTTTATTTTCTTGTTATGTAGTGTTATTAATTGTCTATCAATTTCAATTTGATAATTGTTGGGACTTCTCCTTCAACAAGGTTCAATGCCCCCTCACAACAAAAATACTCTGCGTTTATATTATCCCAATTGATCTCAAACTTTTTATTTACATATTTTGAATTGTCCGCATTGGGGTCATTTAATGAATTATAGTCTCCTAAATTATTATTCCCATTTCCAAAATCCCAATCCTTACCATTCTCATCTTGGAAGATTAGATGAAAGTAGTCTCCCATCGAAGTTCGTTGATATTTTGCAATTAAGGTATTTTGATTGTTACATGCAGTTAGGACTAAGAGGCTGTAAATTATTAATAATATAAGTTTCAATTTATTCATAATTTTATAAATACTACATAACTACTAGCTAAAAAGCAATAGTGCCAGTTATCTACTTTATAGCTACACCATATTAATTTTAAACATTTAACAAAATTAATAATATTTATTGACTTTAAGTTTTATTATTCACCAAACAAAAGGTTTGACTTACCCGAGAAAATTGGGGCAGGCTATATACATAGAGGAACGCGATACAATCGCGCACCAGCAGGGGCAACAGGGCAATTATATCTTAATAATCTTTCTATTAATAACATATCCACTTGTTGAAAACTTTATAATATAACAACCCTTGGGATACATTTCCAAATCAATCTGTGCAGGGCCTGTCAATTGCCTGCTTAAAACCAATTCGCCTATCTCATTAAATATCTGAATAAAACAAGGAATTTCTTCTGCTATTTGTATTTTATTATTGGAATAAATAATCCTTTCCATCGAAAAACCATGGTCATTTATCTGATCATACAAGAAACACAGACATGTTCCAGTTGAATATAATTCAACTCCATCCTCTTTAAGGCAATTAAAAGAATAGCCATCCCCATTTAAGATCATATCTATCTCCAATGGATTTGCAAATCCTTTGCTAATCATACTACCATATCCTTCAATCCAGAAGTGTGTAGAAGATTCATAATACGCATATCCTCCATACGAAAATAAAGTCATTGTTTTTTTTGTTTGACCGTTTATAAATATTGATCCCGTATCTTCAACCACCTTATAATGATAATTCTGAGATATGTATCCTCCAGGCAATCCACCATATTCATAATGCATAGTATCCCCAATATTCAGCGAGAAATCATATAACAATATTTCAGGAGGATTCACCCCCATTTCTATAAATGAAGCATAAACCCTTCCAGTACTATCTGAGCGTACATTTGCCGCCAATGTTGAATTCCCACTATTATCAACATAATAATAGGTTGAGAAACTAACTGAACTAGTAAATAACTGGCCATTTAGATATGAATGATGGTGGCTAATCCCATTAAAAGAATTATCGTTTTTATAACACCATGTTATTTGTGCTTTACAACTATAAATTAAAACAAAAAATATACAAACGAATATGGTTCTCATAATATAATTTTAAGATTATTTCATTTACAAATTTTAATCCTGTCTTGTTGCCAACTAGCAGATAAAAAGCACTAGTGCCAGTTATCTACCCTATAGCTACTTTTATTAAAAAAAACATTTAACAAAGTTAATAATATTTATTGACTTTAAGTTTTATTATTCTCCAAACAAAAGGATTGACTTACCCTAGAAAATCGGGGCAGGCTATACATAGAGGAGTTATTTCTTTATAATTATTTTTGCTATTTTTCTACTAATTGCATTCATATCTATTCCTATACCAAAAATATTTGGCTTAAACCAAAGGGCCGAATCAATGTCAAATATTTCTTCTTTCTCCTGATTTTTTATCAACTCAATAATTTCTTGAAGTTCTTTAGCATTTTCAGATTCCGAAATTTCTTGATTTAATGCTTCAAGTTGTTTTTTATTCTTTTGGCTTTCATAGTAAATCTCTGATAAATCCTTATAATTATTTTTTAATTTTGTTTCTAATGATAATACCATACTAGCTTTCTTTATTTGAAGCTCTAAGTTTTTATTCTTGTCTTTTAGTGAAAGATTTTGTTCATTCCTCTTTTTAATCTGTTCATCAGCCTTCTGCATTTCTTCTGCAAGTTTGGCAACTTCTTTAAGTGATTGAGATTCTAATCTTTTTAAATCAGCGGTAGTAATTGAAGGAACAATTATTGCCAATAGACCAATAATTGATGCTGTTCCACCGAAAATACTGGCAAATTTTAAATAAGAATCAACATCAAATGAATCAAATATTTTAAACTCTGCAATGAAGTATCCAACTATAAAGAATAAAATTGTAACACTAACATAAAAAATAGCAATCGGTTTTATGTATTTCATTATGTGAAATGAATTAGATTAATAATTATCTACCACTTATCAATAAAACAAATATAAACAATATATTTACAAGATCATTACTATAAAAGCACAGCTACAATTGCATTAAAAGGATTATTCATTTAATTTTACACATCTGAACAAATTCATAACCCAGATTAGTCATCTTAATAGTTTCACTATCATAAACTTCAATATCAATATCAATTGATGTGTCCTCAGGATCAGTGTCGGATTTTTCAGCAGTGTGAACTTCAGCTTCAGGCTCCCATTTCAATACTCCTAAAGCAACTAAATTTGAAATCATTAGTTCCAAATCTAATCGCTCAATCTTTTTACCTTCAGTAATTTCCTTAAGTGAAAAAGAAAACCACCGAAGAGGGTAATCTTTTAATTCTTTTTTCGACTTTAACCATTCTCTATTTTGGTCTCTCTCATATCTCTTTTGACGTTTTTTCATAAATAACTCATGAAGAAAATCAAGTAGTGAAGCTTCTTCGTTTGATATTTTGCTAATGATTTCTATGCAATTTTGTTTTAGCAGAATTTCTCCTTCAATAAGGACAACATTAGTAATTAACTTTGACCACTTCTCCTGAAGGTCTGTATTTTCTTCTAGAGAGCAAAATTGAACTAATGGCACAAGCACTTTCAAATCTATTTGTCTAGGTTCCAGTCCGCTTTTTTCTAAATATTGTTGCGCTTTTGATAGAATTTTTACTTGATTTTTGAATCTTCTCAATCGGAAATTATCTGCAAATGTTTCGGAAATCTCCGAAATAGACGGACCAAAAACAGCCTTAATAGCTTTTTCTCCTTTGTCAAGTAGTTGTTTTGGTAAGTTTAATTCCTTAGCTGCTTTACTTAATTCTCCCATATTTATTCTTATTAGTTATAACTACTATATATTATTGATCATCTCTATATCCTTATAGTTTTGTATAAAATTAATACATTTTTATTAATTATCAATGCGTTTTTCTAAAAACCAAAGCTTTAAATTGCAATTAACTGCTTAATTTATGCTAATACGAAGCTTCGTATTAAGGCAAGTCACGCAACATGGGTGCATACGAAGCTTCGTATTGAGGCAAGTCACGCAACATGGGTGCATACGAAGCTTCGTATTGAGGCAAGTCACGCAACATGTGTACATACGAAGCTTCGTATTGAGGCAAGTCACGCAACATGTGTACATACGAAGCTTCGTATTGAGGCAAATTATGCAATAATTATTAGATAAAAGCCTCTATTGTATCAATATCTATAAAGAAATAAGAAAAATATGCAAACTTTTATTGCTCATTATCTTACACTTATCTATTAAAACAAAAAATATTGCAATATTTTTTATATTTCACACAATATATTAAGCAATATGCTGTTTTATATATAAGTATATAGAAGTAGCCTGATCAGGTTTTCTTTAAACTTTAAAAAACTTCATTATACTTCTTCTTTATACTTTACAACTTATACTTTCTTCTTTATACTCTCTTCTTTATACTTTATAACTTAATATACTTCTTTGCATCAAAGCGTTGCATTGCATTTGTTACATTAAAAACATAATGTTATGAGTTCAAAAGGATATGTATGGCATTTTTCACAAAATCAGTTTGCAAATGCCAGTAGAAACAATTTCAAATTAATGAATCTTCTCTCTGCCGATCACAATAGCAAACTTGCGGCAGAAGCACAAATAGGCGAAGCTTTGTTTGTGGATATGTACAATACTTTCGACCCTGTACGTAAAGGATATAATCTTGATTATGCCAAATGGCTAGAGGCAAAAGGTATGTATAAGGCTCAAACCATGCGCCTGATATTGGGTTTTGAAAAATTGTTAGATAATAAAATACCTAAATGGGATGCACAAATACAGGCTGTGTTTATAGAACGTTCGCCAGAGTATGTTGCTATATTTCCGGGCGGAAGAACTGCTTTTCGCAGAGGTGCATACGATACTCGTATATCGCGCCTATACCGTATGTTTTTGGTTGTTAGCAAACACGAAGAGCTAAAAGATACTAGCAAAGAGGTAGAGGCTTTTTATAATATACTTAACGATATTCGCGAAAAACAGCAGGCATTAGAGGGTGTAGTAAAAAGAACTTCTTCTATACTAGAAAAATCGAGGATAAAAATAGCCCAACTTATGTATAAGAATCTGGCAAAGCTAATGGACCATTTTGCCAGCGAGCCTGAAGAAATTCAAAGATTCTTCGATTTGCAATTAATTTCAAACAAGGCAGCAATATCTGATGATGATCCTATAATAGTAGCCGAAGGCGATATTGAGCCTGAAAGTAAAATTAATATTGATGCTCTTACAGCAAAATTCAATGCCGATACGGAGCTTGTAGTTCACAATACCGGCGATGTGCCAATAGAGCTATATACTACAGAGCTTCCTTCCGACCCTGTGCCGGGACGAACTATTACTGTAGAGCCCGAAAAGCTTTCGCTAATAAATTGTAGCGAGCTAGGTGCCGAAGAAAACTTGTATCTGATAGTTTTTAATTCGTCTGCCGAAAAAACTGCCAGCTATAGCATTGGCGTAAATCATTATGGAATAAATCAGGAGGAGATTAAGTAATAAAAAGCCCCTCCTATCCTCCCCAAAGGGAGGAACTTAGAAAAAGTTTATTGTGATTTTAAAAGCCGTAGGCGAATTAAAATCATTAGAACAAACTTATCCCTACTGCGTAGCCAATTTCATTATAACAAAAAAGAGAAAGAGAAAAAACAGTCTACAGTTTACAGTTTACAAACTTCAACCAGCAGTGGGTTTTAGTTTGAATATAAAATTACATTATCAAGTCCTCCAGTATCATTCCCTTCAATATATTCGCCACGGATATATATTCCTGTAAGCTTACTTAATATTTCGATAAAGTCTTTTTTACTTACAGAATTTTCATCTGAAGTACTATACTTCCATATTTCTTCATTTAATTTTACAGAATAATCTGTCCAGCTTGTATCAGGATTAATTGATGTATTAAATACAATTTGCTGTTCGTTACTAAACAAAATAATATCATTATCATCAAATTGGTTATCTACAGAAGATTGTTTTAAAGAAAATGTTAATTTTTCATTATATGATGAGCTTCTGTCTCCTAAAAACTTTTCTGGTGCACTCCAATACCATACTCCTCCTGTTGCATTATCATCTGCCCAAATGTAACCATCAGGATTCCCTGATTTGGTTTCATAATCTGGCTTTGCCGAGTTTTCTTGTGCATCGCCAACAATAGTCCAACCTTCATCATTTTTATTAAAATAACTTGCAATCGAATTATTATTACACATCTTTAAAGATAAAATGATAACGATTATTATAATTATCAATACCGTAATACTAATGTAAACATTCTTTTTTTTCATAATTATTCTTTTTAATTGGTTTTACTTAATGCAAAGTAACTATTAAATAACACACCTTAATGCCTGTTATACTCCCCAAAGATAACAAAAAAAGAGAAAGAAAAAAAACAGTCTGCAGTTTATAGTCTTCAGCCTGTTTTTACTAACTAGTAGATAAAAAGCACTAGTGCCTGTTATATCTCTTATAGCTACTTTTGTTAATTTTGTTAAATCATTGATAATGTTTAATAAAGCCGACAACAAACGCTTATAGTCGTTTGTTATCGGATAATATTGTTTTTAAATATTTAACAAATATAGACAAAAAAAAAGAGAGCAAAAAAACTCCTCAACTCCCTGCAAGTTTCCGAACTTATCCCGACTGTGTGTTGTGCGTTCGTGCTTTATGTTATACTTTATTTTTCAAAACAATTGTCCTACTAAAAAAGACTTTTGGTCTATCTTTAATCTCAAATCCCATCTCTTTAACTCTATCAATCATTAAATCAAAAGATTTTTTTGAAACATGGAATTTGGGTTCAATAATAAATAGCTGTCCATTAGGTTTTACTATTGATTTCAATTCTCTAAATAATTTATCTTGATTTGGCACCTCATGTATCATATAAAATGCCAATACAAAATCAACTTTTTCGCTTAGGCTAATACTCTCTTCTTGGCATTTATGAGCTGTGATTCTTTTTTCTAATTCTGTTCCTTTAATCTTTTGCCTAAGTTTGTCAAGCATTCCTTCTTGTAGGTCTGCAGCTATGACTTTCCCTGAATCAATAAGCAATTTTGCAATTTCTATTGAGAAAAAACCAGGACCACATCCTAAATCAAGAACTGTCATTCCTTCATTAATGTATGGTTTTAATATTTTTTGAGGATTCTGAACCCATTTTCTCATTTTCATATCAAGTCCCCCAGCCTTTTCTACAGGACAAATTCTCTTACTTTTTTCTTTATTCATTGTCTTTCCCAATTATTAAGATATTTCAACTTCTCTTTTCTTAGCATAACGCACAAGGTTTTGCCCTTATTTAGCTATCGTGTTATTCCCCTTTGTTTTCTACATACTCGTTAAAAGCCTGTTCACCTTTTTCTTTCCAAAACTCATCGTAATGTTCCCATTTATCGTAATTTGGTCCATTATTGAATTTTGGATGTTTTTTTCTAAACTTTTCGGCAAACTTCTCATGATGTTTATCATTATGCGGATGTTTAAAACCACCAAATATTAATCTGGCAAGTACTACTACTCCAACCGATTGCCAAAACGTTATTGTTGTAATGCTAAATAAATCGGGCATAAGCCAATTCCATAAATGCATTACTACGTAGCCTAATACTATTGCAATTATAGCAGCAAAAACAATTCCTACTATAACAAATCCAATTGTTTTAATTATTTTCACAAAAGATGTGTCGTCTTTTTTAATGCAAATGTTTTTCATAATATACCTCCTTAAATTTTAATTTTAAATTTCTGTTTTTAATATTTTATATAATTTATTTAATGCTCTATGCTTTTTCGACAACAAAGTGCCAATTGGAATTTGTAATTCTTTAGATAATTGCTCAAATGTTTTCCCTTCAAACTCGGTTTGATTTATAATAAATTGTTCAATATCGCTAAGCTCCTGTATAGCAATTATCATTTTGCCTTGCAAGTCTGTATTTTGACTTATACTTTGAGTTTCTTCTTCTTCTTCCGTATGCTTTCTTAATATTGAATTATCTTCATTTGTATAATTCTCAATTGAAACATTGTATTTTGGTTTTCTTTGTATATCAATAATTTTATTTCTAATTGCTCTGTAAAAATAACTTGAGATATTTTCTATTGGAGCATTCAGGCTTAATTTGCTGTAAACATTTAAAGCTACATCCTGAATAATATCATCGGCATCGGCATTGTAATATGTATTACTCTAACGGCTATTTATATAAGTTCTAAGCTTATCGTATTCTGTCGACAAGAATACTTTTAAGGCTGATTGTTTTTTTAATTTTGCCATTATGCCTTTATAGACGATATTGTTTTTTATTATTGCATAGATATTAATTTCTTTTCAGAAATACATCTAATTGCAATAAAATATTCTGTTATATATCATTAAGAAATAACTTAACAATTTATTAATATACACAATACACGCTAGTAACATTAAAATCATTATTTTTGACAAATTATTAATCTATTTATTTTATTATATGACAAAAAAGAAACACAACAATAAGAACTCAAAAACATTTAACAAAAAATCGTTGACAAACAGTGTGTTTGGTTTATTTAAAAATAATCCTACAAAAAATTACAACTACAAACAACTTGCAACTCTGCTTAACATTAAAGACGATAGCACAAGACAATTAATAAATACTGTTCTAAACGAATTAGCGGTAGCAAAATTGATAAAAGAACTACAAAGAGGGAAATACCGTTTCAACACTAAAACAGGACATATAAGGGGAGTTGTGGAACAAACTACAAAGGGTTATGCAATGGTAATTACAGACCAATTAAGTGGTAGTATTTTCATTTCTCAGGCAAACCTAAATCATGCATTAAATGGGGATATTGTAAAAGTATATTTGTATGCACAGCGTAAAAATCATCAGTTAGAAGGTGAAGTTGTTGAAGTGCTTGAAAGAGCAAAATCAACAATTGTTGGAACAATTCAGGTTTCTAACAGTTTTGCTTTTGTAGTTCCCGATAGCAGAAAAGTTCCTTATGATATATTTGTTCCTATAGCTGGTTTAAACGGCGCTAAAGACAGTCAGAAAGTTTGTGCTAAAATTACCGAGTGGCCACAAAAAGCCAAAAATCCTATTGGCGAAATAATTGATATTTTTGGTTATGCAGGCGAGCATAATGCCGAAATGCACGCGATACTTGCCGAATTTGAGTTGCCATATAAATTTGAACAAGCAGTTATTGATGAAGCAAACAAAATTAAAGATAAAATTACACAAACCGATGAGGCCAAACGTCGCGATTTTAGAAAAACCATTACATTTACAATTGACCCTCACGATGCTAAAGATTTTGACGATGCTCTTTCTGTATCGAAACTTAAAAACGGAAATTATGAAATTGGTATTCATATTGCCGATGTAACACATTATGTAAGACCTGATACAGAACTCGACAAAGAAGCATATAATAGAGGCACCTCGGTTTATCTTGTTGATAGAGTTGTGTCGATGCTTCCCGAAAGACTGTCTAATCAAATTTGCTCTTTACGACCTAATGAGGACAAGCTTTGTTTTTCGGCAGTTTTTGAAATGGATAAAGATGCAAATGTGCTTAACCAATGGTTTGGCAGAACAATTATAAATTCCGATAAGCGATTTACCTACGAAGAAGCACAAAAAATAATTGAAACTGAACAAGGAAAATTATCAACAGAAGTTTTATTGTTAAACGAACTTGCAAAAAAACTAAGAGACATAAGGTTTAAAAAAGGAGCTTTGGGTTTTGAGAGAATAGAAGTAAAATTTAATTTGGACGAAACAGGAAAACCTCTGAGCGTATATTTTAAAGAGCCAAAAGAATCGAATCAGCTAATTGAAGAATTTATGTTGCTTGCAAACAAAAAAGTAGCAGAGTTTATTGGCAAAGCCAATAAGGGAAACAGGACATTTGTTTACAGAATTCACGACAGACCCGACACCGAAAAATTAAGCAGTTTTTCTAATTTTATTAAAAAGTTTGGATACTCAATTAATATGGTTTCAAACAAACAAATATCATCGTCATTAAACTCCTTATTAGAAGAAATAAAAGGCAGCAACGAACAAAACATGATTGAAAACTTAGCAATAAGGGCAATGGCAAAAGCAATTTACACCACAAACAATATTGGACATTACGGACTTGGGTTTTCGCATTATACACATTTTACTTCACCTATCAGGCGATACCCCGATATGATGGTACACCGTTTATTAGCTGCATATTTACAAGAAGAAGCACCAAAAATTGAATGTGATTATGATAAAATGTGTAAACACACATCTAATATGGAGAAAAAAGCCGCCGATGCTGAACGTACATCAATAAAATACAAACAGGTAGAGTTTATGAAAGATAAAATTGGTGAAGAGTTTGAAGGAATTATTTCAGGCGTAGCAGAATGGGGATTATATGTAGAAATTATTGAGAACAAATGCGAGGGATTAATCCCAATACGCGATATGGGCGACGATTATTATGTGTTTGATGAAGACAATTACTGCATAACAGGCAAGAAAACAAAACAGGTATATCAACTTGGCGATAAAGTTACCATCGAAATACACAAAGCAAACCTTGTAAAAAAACAATTGGACTTTAAGCTTATTGAATAAAAAAAATAGATATTGATATCAGATAAATTCAATGATATACACGGAATAATTATTATCAAAAATAAAAACGAATATTGATTATACGTTAATGTCACGAAAATTTTTGATTTTCAGAATTATTCCTCTGATTTCTTCATCAAAGCAATAATCTCTTCTTTATCTTTTAACCGTTCATTCTGTATAGCTATTTCTTTTTCCAAAACAGATATTTTTTTATTTAGTTTTTTTATTTCGCTATTTGTTGTATAAATATTTTGTTTTTCATTTACAATCCACGATTTTGTATTATCAGTAATATAATATTGAAAAAAATCATGGTCTAATACTTCACCAATTTTTAGCAATAATCCTGTATCAATTGTTTTGCGTGTAAAAATATCATACACATTATTTCTGTTTGTATTAATTTTTTTGGCAAATTCCGTAATAGAAAACCTGTTTTGTCGCAATACTTTTTTAATAATCTCTCCTATTATAATCATATAGTAAAATTAGATGATAATATAATATAGCAACAATCCTAAGTGTAATATATATTTGTGCATTTTGTTGCATATAATTTTGCAGACATAATAA
>Ga0307990_1001713_pt1 | contig 18190 bp, 19 predicted proteins | sample EllFjometagen129_FD_203168 | JGI IMG/M metagenome (GOLD analysis project Ga0307990, IMG submission 203168) | Marine microbial communities from Ellis Fjord, Antarctic Ocean - #129 | ecosystem: Environmental > Aquatic > Marine > Unclassified | place: Southern Ocean | collected 2014-10-08
ATTATACACTAAGTTCATTGGAATATTCATTAGTTCAAATTAGTATAAAATGAATTGTATCGGCAATTTTGATTCACAATCGGTATTAACATCTAATTATTTGCGGTGAATTTTTCGGGTTAATTGAAGCATTATCCGTTACTAAAGCGTTATAATAATACCCAAAGCCATTAAAAATGCGTAGAAACAAAAACCATAGAAGCCTCAGCGATGAACAACTGCTAAACAGCTACTTCAATAGTAGAAATGCAGAGCTCATGGGTGAGCTATGGAAACGCTACTCACGACTGATTTTTGGCTTATGTCTTAAGATGCTAAAGTCACGCGAAGAAGCAACCGATGCCGTCAATGGTATTTTCGAAAAACTTATGAAAACCGATGCAAAAGAAGAAATCGCTTGCGTGAACACATGGATATACAGCTTCAGCAAAAATTACTGTTTACAAATTTTACGAAAAAGACAAAGAAGAAACACTTTGTTTGACGCCTTCGCAGTAGGTAAAGAAAATGCCACAGCCAGTTATGAAGAAAAAAGCTTTGAACACGAAGCACTGCGAGCTGCAATTTCTTCACTTTCAGAACAGCAACAAACCTGCATTCGCTTATTTTATTTCAATGAATATTCATATCAAGAAATTAGTGATGAAACCGGCTTGGCAACCCATCAAATAAAAAGTTATTTGCAAAATGGCAAACGAAATTTAAAACTTGCATTAAATCATCTGACATATGAAAACAACTAATAAAAATATGCTTATTAAAAAATTTCTAGAGAATAAACTTACAGAGCCTGATGTTGCGAAAATCCGCCACCTCATTCAAAAAGATGCATTCTTTCGGAATTCAATTTTGGGCTATATTGAAAACAATGCACATCCGGATGATTTGAATAGCCTAGATGAAAAATGGGCTCCAAAACCAAAGCAAAGAAAAATAAAACAATTTGCCATTGGAATAACTATTGCCGCAAGCCTTGCATTATTTTTCTTCTTGCATTTTTACCAACCTCAAAGAACACATTATCATCCGGTTTCTGAACCGAAATTTTTTGCCCTTGAGACCTTCAGGCTTCCTACGGTTATCATTTCTCCTGATTGTGACACCATCCACGAAAGTGACAATGTGAATCTGGAAAACAGAATGGATGTTTATGCTTTTGATGATGTGCTCCCTTTTGAAAAGCAATCAGAACGTCAAGAAATCGCACTAATGTACCGAAAACCTAAATTATCAATTGAATCGATTCACAGTCATTCTGAAATTAACGAGAACTGGGTTGCAAACTCCAATCATTTATATGGTTTTATTGACACGTATAAAATTGTTGATTACCGGATTGATAGTCGTAAAAACAAAACGCATTTCACAATCCCACAACGCCATAACGCAACGATTTCCAACAATAGCGCTGTACATAATACAGAAATCCGTTACATGAATTTTCTAGCCAAGGCACTGAATAAATTTAACACAGAAAATTATCAGGCTGCTTTGGAAGATTTCAGAACAATTTTATCACAATACCCAAATGACATGAATGCATTGTTTTATGCAGGTTTATGCCATTATCATACAAGCAACCAGGAAAAATGCATAGCAGTTATGGAGCGCGTAATAAATGCGAAAATCAACACTTTTGACCAGGATGCTAATTGGTATCAGGCCATGTCCTATAAATCAATTCATGACATTGAGCAAACACGTATGTTACTGACAAAAATATCGCAAAGCGACAATTATTACGGTGCTATGGCACATGATGAACTAAAAAAACTCAACGAAATCAAATGAAATACTTACTGACTGTCATATTAACCCTTTTGTATCTGCTCGGACTTGCGCAATTCCGCACAATCACTGGGCTTATCACAGACAGTGTCAGTAAAGAACCGATTGCCAATGTAAACATCAGTGTGCTAGGAACAAATTACGGTTGTGCTAGCGATTCTTCTGGCTATTATACTTTAAAATTACGCAGTCTTCCGGCAGAAATTCGCTTTTCACACATTTACTATAACACAAAAACACAGGGTGTAAGCCGTGCAGTACAAATCCGCAGAATAACACTTTCTCCAAAAATCTACCTTCTGGGTGATGCCATTGTTAAACCGGTCGTCAATATCACAAAAGGAATGCTTTTCGATATAAAAGATTACATCTTTGCCGGAGACAGTATCTTACTTTCAGGCTACTGTTACAAATATCCAAAATCAGAAAATCCCTGGCTAATTGCAATCAGTCCAAATGGCGATACGTTAAGCAAACAAATTATAGGAGTTGAAGGCTTCTTTTACAGAGATTGCATGAACAATTTGCACTATTTGACAGAAAACACAGCTCATCAATTACACTGGATAAAGGACAAATACGAGTTTATCCATGCAGAACCAAGAAAACGCTTTGAAGAATTTATGTATCCCTGTAAATTTGAAACAGAAAATGCCTTCCTTTTTCAAATCTATCAAGCGCATAATCAGATGATTGATTATTACGCAGCAAACAAAATCAGCAAAGAAGCGAATCCTGTGATTAATATTGAAGACCCGGTTGGTTTAAAAATGTTGGCTGACCGAGGAAGATTTCATGCCATGGGTAACAATAAACCAACTGCTGCCGATATCCGATTTGAAGAGATGTGCTTTTTTGACTCCATTTATTCACCTCTGATTTATCTCAAAGATAGCCTATACCTTTTCAATTTTATTCAAGATGAAATTATCGTTTATGATGAAGCTTTTTGTGAAATTCGGAAAATTCCCTGCAATGCTCATCATGACAGATATTTTAAAGAAAAACTTATTGTTGATGAGATAACAGGACATGTGTATGCACTGTATCAACGAGCAGGCTTATACCACATTCGGGAAATCAGTTTAATTTCAGGAGAGATATTGGAATCCTACAAAATCCCAGATTACCAATGGATAGACAAAATCGCTATAAATGACAACCGCTTGTATTTCCTTTACCGCAAAAAATTCACCGAAGATTTAATCTCACTTTACCGGATGAAACTATAAATCAACTCAACACACCATGGTCAAGCATATGAGAAATCGCAACTTTTGTTCCAATCGCAATTAAAATTATTCCGCCAATTATTCCCGCCCAGCGATGAACTTTTGGGGTTTTAAAGCGTTTCCCTGTCATCAATCCAAAAGCACTCGCAAGATAAGTGACAACAAAAATCAGCAAAATTGTCAACCACAAATTGGCATGTAATAATCCAAGACTAAATCCGGTAGCCAATGCATCAATACTGGTTGCTAAGGACATCCCAATTATCAGAGAAACCGTAATTTGAATTTGTTTTTTTTGAGCCTCAGTTTTTAATGCTTCGCGAATCATATTTCCACCAATTAAAAGCAATAAGCCAAATGCCAGCCAATGATCCCATGTATTAATATATTGAACCATCTGGTTTCCGGCAAAATATCCTGCCAAAGGCAACAAAGCCTGAAAAAATGCGAAACTAAAGGGAATCAACAACTTAATTGTCCAAGAAAAACTGGTGCAATTCAATCCACAACTAACTGATGCAGCATATGAATCAAAACTCAACGCAATTGCAATCCCTATGATGCTAAAAATATCCATTTCCACCGGCAAAATTATAAAATTTGCAAAACAATTCATTTTTTTTGCTGTTGTATTTAAAATCATCGTAAATTAGCAGTGTGAAATTTGTGCATAAAATACTATCTGTCATCTTGATGCTCAGTTTATTGATTTCAACTTTTGGATTCACGCTTGAGCACCATTTTTGTAATCATTGTGAAGAGGGTTTTGAAACATCATGGTTTCTAATTCCTGACAGACCTGAGGCATCACATAATTGTTCTTGCTCTCATGCAGAAATGCAATCTGCTTGTTGCAGTGAGCAATGTGAAATTGATCAATCCAAACATGTAGAACATTATAAGGCTGAAATTACAAGCATTGTTCCACCAAACAACACCGAAGATTTTATTTCCAATCTTCATTTAATTGTATTTTCCGGTGACTTTATTGAAATTTCGGATTTTTGGACTGAAAAAGATGTAAAACACTTATTAAAACAGCTTCCGCGTCCCCCGAACCTAGTTTCAATTAACATAGTAAACTGTTGTTTCCTGATTTGATTTTTGCGTAAAAAACCAAGGCAGACTAATGCAATTGTCTGAACTCAAGTTTTACGTAAAAAATTTAAATTATGAAACTCAAAATATTATTATTGCTGCTATTTACACTAACAGCATATCTCAAATTAGACGCCCAACGCATTGAAGGTCAAGTTTATGAAAATGTTGACGGCGACGCAAAACCACTGGTCGGTGCAAATTTACAGTGGATGGACACCCAACGAGGAACCTCAACAGATACCGACGGTAATTTTGTCATTAATCGCTCCGGGGAACAACGTTATCTTATGGTCAGCTTTATTGGATATCAAAAAGATACCATTGACACTCAGGGGAAAACAACGCTTAATATTGAACTGCTTGCCGGCAAAGTATTAAATGAAGTTTCTGTTGCGGAACGAGGAAAATCAACCTCCATTGACAGGATGGCGACCATGCATGTTGAAAACATTGCCGGAGCCGAATTGCATAAAGCAGCCTGTTGTAATTTATCCCAGAGCTTTGAAACCAATGCATCTGTTGATGCGGCATACAGCGATGCAGCAACCGGAGTAAAGCAAATTCGATTGCTCGGATTGTCAGGACGTTATGTGCAAATGATGACAGAAAACTTTCCAAATTTCTACGGGCTTTCCACAAATTACGGATTGGAATATGTTCCCGGGCCGTGGATGGAAGCAATTCAGGTATCCAAAGGAACTGCAGCTGTTGTAAATGGCTACGATGCCATCACCGGTCAAATTAATATTGAATACAAAAAACCAAAAAGCTCTGAACCGGTATATTTGAATTGGTTTGTCAACGATAAAGGCAGAACTGAAATCAATTTTAATAGTCGGTGGATTATGAATGAGCATTGGAGCGGCATGATTTCAACACATCATGGCTGGAGCTTATTTGAAAATGACAACAATAATGACAATTTTCGTGATCATCCATTAGTTAACAGACATCTATTCTTTGCACGTATGGACTATGACAATCACAAAGGCTATTCAAACCGTTTCGGCGTAAAATATTATTACGAAGACCGCATTGGCGGCCAGGTTGGATATACACCCAGCGTTCCTCAATTAAGGACAGAAATGCCAAAATATGGAATTCATATTAAAACAAATCGCGCTGAAGCATTCTGGAAAAGCGGCTATGTATTGCCAAACATGAACCAGACGAGCATTGCTTTAATCAATAATTTCTCGTATCATAATCATCAGGGATTATATGGTTTGAATAATTACGATGCTGAGCAATTGAGCTATTACGGAAATCTGATTTGGCAATCCATCATCGTAAATCACAAGCATACCTATCATGCCGGACTAAGTATGAAATATGATGAATATGATGAAAATCTAAACAATACGCCCTTAAACAGAACTGAAATTGTGCCCGGAGCATATTTTCAGTACTCCATGAATTTAGATAATGGATTAAGCGCTATTGCAGGATTCCGAGCCGACCATCATAATGAATATGGTATGTTTTACACGCCCCGTTTTCATGTTAAATACAAGCCAACCGGCATTACGGTTATCCGCGCTTCAGCGGGAAAAGGCTGGAGAACTGCTAATATTCTGGCAGAAAACTCCTATTTGCTCGCATCATCGAGAGATTTGCTCATTGATGATGACATTTTACCCGAAGTTGCATGGAATACCGGTGCGAGTGTAACACAGTATTTTATGATTGGAAAACAAGAATGGAACATCACCGGAGAATATTACCGAACTTGGTTTGAAAATCAGTTAGTTGTTGACATTGACAGTGATGTGCGTCAGGTACATTTTTCAAATCTACAAGGTGAATCCTATTCGAACACTTACCAAATTGAATTATCTGCACCGCTTATTAAAGGTCTGGATTTACGGACAGCCTATCGTTACAATGATGTAAAACAGACAATCAAAGGAGAATTGCTGGAGGTTCCGTTAACCAGTCGGTCAAAAGGATTTATTACTGGATCGTATAAAACGCCACTTGGAAAATGGCAATTTGATGCAACGGCTCAGCTAAACGGAGGAGGAAGAATCCCTTCTACAGCAGGAAATCCGGAATTGCTTCAAAAAGGCGAATCCTTTGATCCCTACCCGATTTTTAATGCACAGATTACAAAATACTTCAAAACATGGAATGTATATTTTGGAGTTGAAAATATCATGAATTTCAAACAAGAAAACCCAATTATTGATGCAGCAGATCCGTTTGGCTCATATTTTGATGCTGCAATGATTTGGGGACCACTAGAGGGTAGGAAAATTTATCTTGGAATTCGTTGGGAACTGAAAAATTTAAACAAAGAATAATAACAACTAAAAATTATCACTATGAAACATTTAATGATTATGAGTTTGAGCATCCTCGTTTTAATGATTGGAACCAATCATGCAATTGCTCAAGATGACAATGACAAGTACAGCTATACAACGCTGGAAGTAAGCATGGACTGTAATGCATGTGTGGAAAAAGTTCAAACACAATTAGCTTATACAAAAGGTGTTAAAGATGTTAAGGCTGACCATGTCAAGGACGAAGTAAAGGTTAAGTATGTCACAAAAAAATGTTCGGAAGAAGATTTGATTGGGTCATTAGCAGAAATTGATTACAAAGCAAAAGTAAAGCATGCCAATACTTCAAAAGCAAAGACTCCATGCTCAAGTCATCAAAAAAAAGCATGTGGCGGATCAAAAGCTCCTTGCTCAAGTAAAAAGTCTGAATAATGTAACTTTATCAAACAAGCTCCATATATTATGGGGCTTGTTTTTAAATCTTTAAATTATGAAAAAAATCGCTTTTCTATTATTTGCAATCCTTTTTACAATTCCTGTAATTGCACAAGACAAAATGATTGAATTACCTAAACCTGAAAAAACTGGAGGCATGCCAATTATGGATGCGCTGAACAACAGAAATTCACAGCGCGAATTTTCCGATAAGGAATTAAGCATGCAGGAAATATCAAATATTTTGTGGGCTGCATGGGGCATTAACAGAGAAAACGGGAAACACACAGCACCTTCATCCAGAAATAAACAGGAGATGGATGTTTATATCAGTATTGAAAAAGGTGTATTTCTTTACATTCCCGAAAAAAATGCGTTGAAAACCATCCTGACAAAGGACATCCGCAAAGAAACCGGTGGACAAGATTTTGTCGGAAAAGCTCCTTTAAATCTAATATTTGTAGCAAATTACAAAAAAGCGGAATCAAATTCCGAAAAATATAGTTGTACTTCAGGGACAAACGCCGGATTTATGTCGCAGAATGTGTATTTGTACTGTGCATCAAAAAAACTGGCAAGCGTTGTTAGTGGTTGGTTTAATGCTAAGAAAATGCATAAAATCATGGAACTCGAAGATTATCAGGAAGTAATTTTATGCCATACCGTTGGATATCCTGCTGAATAAAACTTTTTCTGTTTAGGATTGTTACAATCACATGGGTACAACTGTGCATCCCCATCGTGATAAAGGACAAAAAGGACTGCTGATTTCAACTTTGTTGAATTTCTTCATCACCTTAGTGCAAATTGTCGGTGGGTTACTGTCTAATAGTCTGGCTTTGCTGTCAGATGCATTACATAATCTGGGAGATACCATTGCCATTTTTCTGGCATACATTGCAAACCGTTTTGGAAATAAAGCTGCCAATGAAAGCAAAACCTTTGGTTATAAGCGTATTGAAATCATTGCTGCCCTTTTTAATGCCGCAAGTTTAATTATCATTTCCATCTTTCTATTCGTTGAAGCCGCAAAACGCTTTGCGAATCCCGAAGAAATCAAAGGCGGACTTATGTTGATTGTTGCAATTTCAGGTTTGCTTGCGAATTTAATTTCGGTGTTTATTCTGAATCCGCATAAAGCCAAAAACCTCAACATAAAAGCCGCTTTTCTGCACTTGATCGGAGATACACTTTCCTCATTTGCAGTAATTTTAGGAGGTATCGCAATCATTTTATGGGATTTTTACTGGATTGATCCGCTGATTACCATCGCAATCGGTGTTTATCTGATAATCCACACATTTAAAATTCTAAAACAGACCATCAATATTCTTATGCAAGCATCGCCAGAAAATATTGATATCCAATCCTTAGCAAAGCAGATAAAAGGAATCGACAATCGCATTGAAAATGTTCATCATATCCATGCATGGACATTAGATGATATGCGCTGTTTTATTGAATGTCACATTAAATTACGTGAAAATATTACGGTTTCTGAGACGGAAAAAATCAGTCAATCAATTGAAAATGAACTAAAACAGACGATAGAGAAACTCCACCTGACAATTCAGTATGAACACAGCGTAATGCATCCCGACGAATTAATTCAACAGGAAAATACGGAATAATTGAAATGTATCTCACGGCAAAAAATAAAAATCAATTTTTAACAATCTGATGAATTGACGAATAGCACGAAAACTCAATCCGAATGCTTGGTGTAAAACAATCATGATTTTAGTTAAATTTTCCGTATTTTTGAAGTATGGGCATACTATCTCAAAATAGGGATGAGAATAAAAAAACATTACGATTGTTGTATTAAAGATTGTAACATGACAGACAAGGAATTTATACTGAGTACGATAAGATCCAAAGAAAGTGAGTTATCCAGATATGGAATTAAGTCAATCGGTTTATTTGGCTCCTATGCAAGAGATGAGCAATCTGAAAACAGCGATATTGACATATTGATTGACTTTGAATCTGACAAAGAAAACTTTGACAATTATATGGCGGTTTACGATATCATTGAAAGCTTATTCACTAATTATAAAATCGAAATCGTTACTAAAAATGGATTAAGCCCTTACATTGGGCCAAATATTTTAAATGAAGTAACATATGTCTAAGGATCCTATTGAATATCTAAAACATATCCGCGATGAAAGTGCTTACCCCGAAAAATTCACCGCGAATAATTAGATGTAACATAATGTGCTGTTGGTTGGTGCTTTAACTTACTGCAACCCATTTTTCTATTAACTCAAATTTGGGGTAATGCTTGAAAATGTTAAGGGGGCCTTCTAATAATTCTTTTGCATCAAGATTTTCAGCGTTTTTCATAGACAATGAAATTTTTTGCGGTGAATTTTTCGGGTTAATATTATCTGATGACAATTTTTTCACTTAATTGTTTGCCGTTTTAACTAATACTTACAATATAAACACTGGTTTCTAAATCAATTGGCAAACTTACAAACTGCTCATCGCCTGAAACAGAGATGCTTCCTTGATAAACCGGACGAGCAAGATTATTTATGATTTGCACATCCAGATTTCCGTATTGCAAACCTTCAAGCTCAATTCGTAAAGCGTTTCCATCGTGATACAAGCCAAGCATTTCTAACTTATCCGTATCTAACTGACAATCTGACATTAATATATCAAAATATTCTCTACTTCCATCAAAATCAGTTTGTGAGATTCGATAATACTGATAATCTGCATTCATATTGTAAATTTCATAATCTGTGTATGTAAGTGTATTTCCTGCACCGGCAACACTTTCAAGCATTTTCCAGTTTTCAGCATCATTTGAAGCTTCAATCAAAAAGTACTCATTATTGGTTTCTGATGCAGTTGTCCAAGAAACACGATGCATATTCTCCTCACATTTTACACCCATTTGGAGCATCTCAACAGGTAACAAACCACTTAAATCATTATTAAACTCGAGATAATGCATGGTTCCGTCACCATTTTCGCCATATCCATTTGCAAAAGGCACGCTGGTATTAGAACGCCTACCTGCATCCCCAGAATCAGTGATTGAGATTAATTCCTCATATTCCGAAGGCTCAGCTCTGAAAAATTTAATTGCACCGGCACCGCCGCCGCCGCCACTTCCATGTTCATCAACATGCTTAACACTTCCACCGCGTCCACCATTTGCTTGTACAGCTAAACCTGCATTTGCATCAAACACATAATCATCCACAATCAGTGCAACTGAACCACCGGCACCACCACCACCGGCACCATCATTTCCTCTAGTGTCCTGACCATCCTGCCCATTAGCAGATATAACTCGATTTGTACTTACATACACTTGGTTTGCTTTGATAAACACTAATCCGCCACCAGCTCCGCCACGAGTTGCGTAACCATTATTTTGCTGACCGCCACCAGCTCCGCCACCTAAAAACAAACGATTTACATCAGCAGCAATGTATGCAGACAAATTCAAACCCGGAATTCCACCTGAACCAATTGTACAACGCCATCCTGTACCTCCATTACCTCCGGCAGTAAAATTACTTCCTCCAGCTCCTCCACCGTTGTGAAAATTACCACCTCCACCACCATTAGCAATTTTTCCCTTCCCGTTATTTATCTGAGTATTGTTCTTTCTGTAAATTGATTCTCCTTTTGAACCGAAATCTGAATTTGACGATCTATAAGTTCCTTCATCACATGCACCTTCGCTATTTTTACTAGCCTGACCGCCTTGAAACCCAGCCATATCGGCAGAAATATCATGGGACAAAGTTAAACGCCCTGCAATATTAAAAGCAACAACACCACCAGTATTACCATCCCAAGGTTTTGCAATTATATTATCCGTTGTCGTATAATCTACAAAAGTCGGAAAACTAATAACCTGAATACTACTGTTTGGAGTATTAGAAAATGGCTCATTCAGAAACTCTGACAATTGAATTGTAATGTTATTGTTACCATTGTTTCCGTTATTAGAAACACTTGCAATCTCAGCAAACTCAATCAACCCGGCTGAGCGGATATCCGCAACATCTCCGAATGAGGAATTATTTTGAGTATTATTACCCAAAACATCATCCTGCACCTGATAAATCATAACAATGTCGCCAACATCAAAACTGTCATTTGTTTCATCCACATGACTACATGATAAAGTTGTTCCAGAAATATTATTTACTTTTGCATAAGCATTTACTTGTATCTGAGCGAAAGTAATGCCTGTTAAGAAAAATCCTATAATTAGTAAAGTTATATGTTTCATGATTTTATTTTTATTTAAACTGGCTCTAAATAACAATATCTTTAATCGAAAACCATATTATTTTGATGAAGTCAACTATTTTTGTTACTAACTAAACTTTTGCTTTGATGAATAACACAATCCGAATTCTTGTTCTTTTGATTATTTTGAGCAGTACAGGACTATATGCTCAAACCACAGATTACTGGGTGTTTCTAAACGATAAAGACACCTGTGATTATACCATATCATCCGACTTTACAAAAAAAGCCTTAGCACGACGTAACTCGCAAAATATTGAATTTGATCTGTCGGATTATCCGGCAAACGGAAATTATCAGCGTGAAATTTCAAAACATGTGACAGAACTGGTGGGTGCAAGTCGTTGGTTTAATGCAGTGTATGTCAAAGCAACTGAAGAAGAAATTGCAGCGCTCTCTAATTTAAATTTCATTTGTAAAATTGATGAGGCTTTAGTTCCCGAATCCTCTCCTTACTGCAATTTTGAAACAGAAGCCAGCAAATCATCTTCGCTGGAATCACTTCGTTTTTCACAACTGTCCATGTTTTATCCAAACTATCTAACAGAAGCAGGGCTAAGTGGTAAAGGCGTGCGAATTGCGATACTTGATGGCGGATTTCCAGGAGTGGAAAGCCATTCTGCCTTCGAGCATATCCGTAAAGATAAACGCATCATCGACACTTATGATTTTGTGAAAGATGACCCATCACCGTACAAAGGAATTCAACACGGAACCATGGTTTTAAGTAATATTGCCGGTAAATATCATGACAATTTACTGGGCTTAGCTCCGGACGCAGAATTTCTACTGGCACGAACAGAAAAAAGACTCGAACCCTACAGAGAGGAAATCTTTTGGTTAGAAGCCATGGAATGGGCAGACAGGAAAGGTGCAGACATAATCAATTCATCACTCGGATACACTTATCACCGATATTTTCCGGAAGACATGGACGGAAAAACCAGTCTTGTTTCCCGAGCTGCTAACAAAGCTGCAGAAAAAGGAATTTTAGTTGTAAATGCAGCCGGAAACGATGGTTCAAGTTCCTGGCATTATATCGGGACTCCTGCTGATGCAGATTCTATCCTCAGCATAGGTGGCGTTAGCCCTGATTCACATTTGCATATCAGCTTTTCATCCTATGGGCCAACTGCAGACGGCAAATTAAAACCAAATCTATGCGCCTCCGGGAAAGCAGTGGTTGCAAATAAGCGCGGTGGATACGAAATTGCTTATGGCACCTCTTTCGCCTCTCCTCTCGCAGCAGGCTTTGCCGCCTGTGCAAAACAAGCATTTCCTGAACTTAGCGTCATGGAGTTGAAAGCAAAATTGGAAAGTTCAGGTAGCTTATATCCATATTTTGATTATGCACATGGCTATGGGATTCCTGATGCTGGAAAATTGTTAAATAAAAAAACTGTCGGCAAAACTCTGGACATTATTGACAAAGGCGAAACAGTTGTAATTCGCATAGCGGATGAACTTTACGAATCCCTAACCATTCATAACAAAACACGATTATTTTATCATATACAAGATAAAACCGGCAGGCTGACATCCTACAAAGTGCTAGAAGTACTGCAGCAAGAGCCCCTAAGCATACCGAAAGAAAAGCTCTGGAACAAAACGCTTATGGTACATTATCAAGGATATACAAATTCTATCGCATTTTAAACTTTTTTCAGTAGTTTTAACCCAATGAAATTAAAAACAATGAAACAAACATTACTTATTTTATTCATCGGACTCATAAGTGCAACGGCATTTTCTCAAGCCGTCATTATTGAAGAGAACGAACCTGACCGTGTTTACAAAGAAACCAAATGGGGACCAAATCGTCAGCATTTTGGATATTGGTTTTGGAATTACGGCTTTGCTATTCCAACAGAAGCAAAATACGATATAAAAATTGCTTCATCCGGGCAATCAAATTTTGGGTATGCATATAAAATTAAAACACTCAAATTCATGGATGTCGGATTGAAATTATCCTATAGTAACAAGTTTCTTAACCTTAACGATAATACGATTGAATTATTCGATACCACCAAAAACTGGGATAAAATACGCACTTTTCAAAACGGGATGCAAGCAGAAGCTTTTCTTCGCTTTTACTTACAATCCAGACGCGGAAACTATTTCGGCCCATATATTGATTTAGGATTTTACGCAGATTATCACCTGAGATCAGGTTGGTACAAACGCTATAAAGATGATAATCTCTCGATTAAACAAAAGGAATACCGAAATAGCGATTTTAATCAGCTTTCATATGGTCCGACATTCTCCTTTGGAATGAACTACATTTCTGCCTTTGCACAATACAATTTGAATTCGGTTTTAACAGATGAACCGACCCTAAATCCAATGCCAAGTTTGATTTTTGGCGTAAATTTCGCTTTGTTTTCGGTGAATTAAGGCAATAAACCTTTATCCTGAGCCATCTGACAAACAACAAGGCCTGCAGTTTCAGTACGCAAACGATAATTTCCTAAAGCCACCGGCTTATAAGCAAATTGAATAGCAGCTTGTAACTCATTTTCAGAAAAATCCCCTTCCGGACCAATCAATACAATGGTTTTAACAGCCGGATTTAGTAGCGTTACTAATTGCAAATCCGGGATATCTTCACAATAAGCGATATATTTCTCAACTCTGGAAACATCAAACAGATTCTCAATTGGCTGAAAATCATGCAAAATCGGCTTATACAAACGCTTTGATTGCTTCATTGCAGCAATCATAATCTTTTCTAAACGCTCAAGTTTTATATGCTTGCGTTCCGAATTTTCACAAAGTAAAGGTGTAATTTCAGCAACACCGAGTTCAGTTGCCTTCTCAAGAAACCATTCAAATCGGCTAATATTTTTTGTCGGTGCAATGGCGATATGCAATAAACTTTCGGGAATTTCCTCAAATTTAATGCACGTTTCAACCGAAATTTGCACTCCGGCTTTTGCAATTCCCTGAATTTTAGCGGCAAATTGTTTTCCGCTACCGTCAACAACATAAATGTTATCACCTGTCTGCATTCGCATCACTTTGGCAATATGATGAGATTCATTCTGATCCAGGCTAACAATTTGCCCACTTACAGCATTCGGAGAATAATAAACTTGCATAACTTATTTTTTTTGCGAAAATACGAATAATTTTAATTTTCTTATTTTTATCCAGTCTAAATTGACGCTCGTCAAGCAATTTGATGTATCGGTCAAACATATTTGATATGTGAGCGTCCATCCCTTAGATTTGTACCAAACAAATAAAAAAATAATATTATGAAAAATCTAATTTTAACTACAATACTAATAAGCACGCTAACAGTTATCGGTTTATCAAAATCGCAAGCGCTTGAATTCACAGTAAATTCTGAAACTACCAGCCCAACAGATTCCATTACGGAAATGTTTGGTGATTTTGTGTATGATGATTTCATCGTATATCCAAATTTAGATTTCAACAATTTAAATTTACAATTTAATTTATTAAAAGGCAGTGATTTGAGTTTTATGATTTATAATGAATCTGGCGAAGTTGTGAAGTCAATCGACTTAGGTTACAAACCTGCAGGAAACAGACACATCGTTATTCAATTAGATGATTTTAAAGCAGGAAATTACAAAGCGCAACTTAATTCGGAAGGTGCTAAAATTACAGAATGGTTTGAAATTCTACAATAAACCCTAAACATATCCCCTAAAACAACAAAAAGAGACTCTCCCAGGGTCTCTTTTTTATTGCAATAATTTCTCATCTTTGCATCATGAAACGAATTGGACTCTTATCTGATACACATGGATTTCTCGATAAAGAATATTTCGAGTTCCTTAAGGATGTTGATGAAATCTGGCATGCAGGTGACATTGGCACCAATGAAATAGCTGATGAACTGCAGGAGTTCAAAGTATTAAGAGCAGTTTTTGGAAACATTGACGATCATATCATTCGCAGCCGATTTCCCGCACACCAGAAATTTGAAATTGAAGGAATGAAAATCTTTATGACACACATCGGCGGATATCCGGGCAGATATGCACCGCCGGTAAAATCTGAAATTTTTAAAAATCCACCGGACATCTTTATTTCAGGTCATTCTCATATCCTAAAAGTCATGCCGGATAAACATTTGAATTTACTGCATATCAACCCGGGAGCAGCAGGAAATCGAGGAATCCATAAAGTAAAAACTGTGCTGCGATTTGTTCTAAACAACAAAAACATCAGCGATTTAGAAATTCTTGAAAAACCAAGAAAATAAACTCCCGCTCTCCTTGCTATTACTACTTTTAAAGAGTTATTGCCCGCAAAAATATCCGGCAAGTCAATAAACCTATTTTGATATAAAAATAAACATATGTCTATCTTAAAAAATCCTTGTTTTGATATTTTTATTTAGAATCATTCTAGGCTATTTAGTGCATTTGGTAGTTTACATAGCAAACAAAAAATAAATATTATGAAAAGAATTACTTTAATACTCGCAATTTTAATGATGACTCCAATTTTTATTTTGGCACAGACTGCCAGAATACAAGTCATTCACAACTCAGCTGATGCAGCTGCCAGTAGTGTAGGCATCTATCTCAACAGCGCACTGGCTTTGGAATCAGTAAATTACAAAACAGCTACCGCATTTATAGATTTACCGGCGGATGCCCCAATAACAATTGATATTGTTCCCGCAGGAATGGGTTTAATGTCATCTGTTTATGATTTAACCACTACGCTTCCCAGCGGAGAAACGTATATTATCGTTGCTGACGGAATTGTAAGCGCAACAGGATACACACCCGCTCCTGCTTTCGGTTTGGAAGTGTATGCAATGGGAAGAGAAATGGCAAATGACCCAGCAAATACCGATGTCCTCGTGCATCACGGTTCAACGGACGCCCCAACTGTGGACGTATATGAACAATCCGGACTAGAACTTGCTGACAACCTCATGTACACCGATTTTGCTGGTTATTTAGAACTACCAACCGATGATTACGTCATTGAATTAAGAGAAGAAACCGGCGTAACAACATTATTAGCTTATGAGGCTCCTTTATCAAGCTTAGGATTAGATGGAGCAGCAATTACAGTATTTGCGAGTGGTTTTCTTGCGCCTGAAAACAATGACGACGGAGAAGCCTTTGGACTATACGTTGCATTGAGCGACGGAACTGTCGTTCCCTTACAAGCATATACTCCAAATTCAATAAGCAATGAAATCATTTCTGACGATAGTTTTAGTATCTATCCTAACCCGGCTGTAGAGCAAGTGAACATGAGCTTCATCGCACGCCCAAACAACAAAATGACACAAAACAGTCATTCGTAAAAAAAAAAACAACTTACTATTGTTTTATTACATTTTTTTATTTATATTTGAGAAAAACAAAGAAGAATGCGGGGCTTGCACCCCAACATTCCTCAGGTAACATAAAGCAAATACTGCAAAAAAATGAAATTGGAAATATGGAAATGAATTCCACATTGAAAACAATCATTAAAGCCGGACAAAACGGAAAAAACAGCAGAGAAATAAAAGAAGCTGAAATTGCAGGACTAAAGCAGACTCGTGGGCTCATTGTTAAAGAAATGGTCAATCGAGTAATAACAAATGACAGTTTACAATCTGAACGCAATAAACTAATTAGCTTTCTTCAAAACGACAATACATTCACATCAAAAATTCATTTATTAAACCTGTACAAAGCGGAGAAAAACCATGCAGCAATTGAAACTTGCATTAACAATTTACGTACACAAATAAATAGTTTTGATGTTGATCGTTTAACTGAAATGGAAAATTATCTTGATTTACAGGAGGTTTTACTCAATATTGATAATGGATCATTATCTATGGAAGATGCAGTTAGTCAAAATATGGAGTTTTTGCAAAACCTTGCAAACACAGAAAATGTGGCTGGTGAAATCACAGCCCAGGTATTGCTCGAGCAGGCCGGTGTGGATACTGTTCTTGAGGTGATTCGTTTGCCAGAACCCATTGTGCAACCCAAAAACCAGACTTTTGATGACAGTGATAATATTTTTCAGGATGTGGATGAGATTGTGAATGTATATCCCAACCCTGCAAGCGATAACATTTATATTGAATATGCGTTTATGAACAAGGATAAAAACAGATTCATCCGCATATACAACACAAATGGCCAATTGGTTGACCAAATCAGACTTGAACAGGCAATAGGCTTGTTTAATTACACCAATGACTTGCCTGCCGGAAATTATATTATCAAGGTGGGTAAAAACCATTCTCAGCAAATTACAATTCTTTAAACTTCAACAACAAAGGTGTGGGATTTTCCCATACCTTTGTTTTTAAACTATGTTTTATGCGTGTTTTATTTGTATCCGTTTTTATCATATCGTGTTATTTTGGAGTTGCCCAGGAGCAGACTTATTTTAATAATAATTATCCCTTGGAATGGCAGTATAGTGCAAATAGCATGGTGATTATTGACAGTACGTATTACCTCTCAGGCAACATTGCAAGAACAATACCTGAATGTGAATACAATTTATATGGGTATCATATTACAAAAATACAAAATGATGGGCAGAAAGATACAACCATAATATATGATCAATGTGGACAAACTTCATATATTGGCTGGCAAGGTTCATTGGGTATGTTTACAGATACTTTGTATGTAGTTGGACGAATCAGAGATAATAATGCCAGTAAAATACACTTAACTAAATATAACTCTTCTTTGGATACAATAGGGTATGATAACTATTTTAATGACACATTAGTTAAAAGAGCATTTAGCCTTTATGTAAAAAATGAAATGATATTTATTTGTGGTGGAGTTGACAGTTCTTACAATGAAATAACAAATCCAACACCTGATACAGTTTTTTCAAAAGCATTGCTTTTAAAAATAAATTTAGATGGCATAATAATATGGTCAAAATCGTATGCCTGGGGGAATATTGCAGATGGATGCTGGTCAACCCTTATAAAAACGATGTATTCATCTAATAAATGTAATTATAATATTGGAGTAAGCCATGATTTTAGCAATAATGCCAAGCCAATCATCCTCAAAACCGACAGCCTTGGCA
>Ga0307990_1001716_pt1 | contig 18182 bp, 10 predicted proteins | sample EllFjometagen129_FD_203168 | JGI IMG/M metagenome (GOLD analysis project Ga0307990, IMG submission 203168) | Marine microbial communities from Ellis Fjord, Antarctic Ocean - #129 | ecosystem: Environmental > Aquatic > Marine > Unclassified | place: Southern Ocean | collected 2014-10-08
CGCCTGGGCGCACACATCAGCCCGGCAGCACGGTTTCTGGCAGACCGCGCAGACGTGGTTCATTCGCCCATCGACCAGCCGGCCTACTTCGAGTTCGATATCCGCATACTCGACGATCGCCCTGTCGAGTTCGGTTTGGTTGGTTTCCATACTTTCGGTGGTCAATTTCACTTCCGCTTGCGACCTTTACCCCGGACACCGGGTTTGGATTTAGGTTTGGGTTTGCCTTTGGCCTTGCCCTTGTTGGCGCGGCCTGGCTTTGGGGGTGCAGGGGCTTTCTTGGGCCTTGGCTTTCTCTTTAATCGCCCGCTGCCGGCGACCTCTTCGAGGTCGCGGACGGGCGCGAGATTCAGTCGGCGGCGGGCGACGTCTACGTGGGCGATTCGCACCATCATCGCATCGCCGATGCGGTATCGCCGACCCGTGTGCTCGCCACGGACCTCGCCTCTCTTGGCGTCGACTTCCCACCAATCGTCGCCGAGGTCCTGCAGGCTGACAAGGCCCTCGACGAGGTACGTGGGGCTTTGCACAAACATTCCGAAGTTGGCCACGCCGGTGATGACACCCTCGAAGTCCTCGCCGATCTTCGTTTCCAGCATCTGGAGGACCAGCACATCGCGGAGCTCGCGCTCGGCGGCCTCGGCCCGTCGGCTTGCGGCGCTGCAATCGCTGCCCAAGCGGGTGAGTTCGGAGATATCCTCCGGCGGGCGATTGGCCAGCGTATCCCGGCAGAGTTCAGCCACCAGGCGATGGACCGTCAAATCCGCATAGCGGCGGATGGGGCTGGTGAAGTGGCAATAGCATTCGCTGGCAAGGGCGTAATGGCCCACCGGGCGAGGCGAGTACTCGGCCTCCTGGAACGTGCGCAGTATGGCCAGATTCACCGCGTATTCTTCCGGCTTGCCACGCACGGATTCGAGCAAAGCCTGAACGTCGTCGCGGTTGAGGTCGGCGGGGATTTTGTATCCGAGGGCGTGAATGAACGTCGAAGCCCGCGCCCCGCCGGCGCGATCGGGGGCCGGGTGAATGCGACGCAGGAACGCCCGATTTTGCCCATCCAGCACGCGTGCGACGGCCTCGTTGGCCTCGACCATGAACATCTCGATGACCGTGTGGGTGTAGGACTGGTCCTCGGGCACGGCGTCGATGACTCGGTCGTCCTTGTCGAAGACAAGATCGACCTGCGGCAGGGCAAGGTGGAGCATGCCCGCCTTGCGCCGCCTGGCCTCGATGCGGCGAGCCAGACCGTCCATATCGCGAACGAGAGCGACAACCTTGGAGTCACAACCTTCGTCCGAACCGTCGCTGATAGCCTGGGCCTGGGCGTATGTCAGTCGCTTGGTCGAGCGAATGAGAGACTCGGACAGGCGTGTGCGGATGGGTTTGGCGTCGGCGTCGTAGGTAATGAACGCGCTCTTGCACAGCCGACGGACACCTTCCTGGAGCGAGCAAACACCGTTGCTGAGCACTTCCGGCAGCATCGGCAGAACCTTGCGGGGGAAGTACACGCTGGTGGCACGCTTGACGGCGTCAGCATCCAGCGGTGAGCCCTCGACGACGAAACTCGACACATCGGCGATATGCACGCCGAGCGTAACCGTGCCGTTGCTGTCGGCCTGGAGGCTTATGGCGTCGTCGAAGTCGCGGGCGTCCGGCGGGTCGATGGTGATAACGGTCAGGCCGGTCAGGTCCTCGCGATCGGCGAAGGCCCCGCCTTTGTCGTCGGACTCGAACCTGGCCAGGGCGGCGCGGGCTTCTTCAATCGCTGCCGGGGAAAACTCATCCACCAGACCGTGGGCGCGGATGACCGCGAGCGTTTCGATTTCGGTCGAGCCTGAAACGCCCAGGCGTTCGACGATAACGCCGACGGGCAACTTCCCGGCGCTTGGGTACTTGACGATCTCGACGACGACCTTATCGCCCGACTTGGGTCCGGCATCGCCGATATCGCGCACGACGATGGGCGTAACCAGAGCCTTGCCGTCCGGCATGACAAACCACGCGCCGTCGGACTGCGTAAGCGTGCCGACGAACCGGCTCTCGCCGCGGCGGAGGATCTTCACGATCTCGCCGCGGTAGACCATCTCTCCACCGCGTCGGCCTGCCGCGGCTGCGCGGGCGACAACCGTGTCGCCGTTCATGGCACCGCCAGTGCCCTCGGGGGGGATGAACAGGTCGCCGTGGCTGTTGGGGTCGTCTGGCACGACGAAGCCGAATCCCTTGGGATTCGACCGGTACTTGCCGACAACGCTGGAGCCCATCGGCGGAAGCGTCAGAGAGTTCTTTGCACCGATGACGACCCGCCCGGCGTCTCTCAGGCGTTTAACGGCCTCGCGGAACTCGCCAAATTGCTTGTCCTTAACGCCCATCTGGCGGGCCAACTGCCCTTCCTTGAGCGGTTGATACTCCCGCCCGGCGAGGAACTTCATGATGGCGTCAATATATTGTTCCGGCATTGGATGTCCCAAAAAAAAGGAGGAATCGAAAAGGCAAGTCTAACCGCAGTACAACACGCGATTGGGGTTCATCCGAACCCATGACGCGACGCCGCTTCTGCTCCCAGAGACCAGCCTACCTTCAGGCAGGTTGCTATCGCTGGGCTTTGGCTGATTCTTTTTCCTACTACATTCTTCTATAAACTATGAGCCTCAACGCCGCTATGGTTAGTTTTTTCCTGCGCCGCTGGCGGGGGCGAGTTTTCGCCCGGCGGCGATGGCTTGTCGCATTTTTTCCATTTCGGCGGCGAGGGCATCGTATTTGGCTTGGCGCTGGGCTTCTATGCCTGTCAGCTTGAAGCCAGGCATCTCGGCCCGGGGGTGCTGGGCGAGCATTTCCTTGCCCGCGCGGATTATCTCAAGGGCGCGGGCGTATTTCGGATCGGACTTATCGAGTTTGGAGAGGCACGGGCTCATCTCCGGACGGGTGAAGCTGACGGCAGTGGCATGGTTCTGGCGATTGAGCGGCAGGCCCACAAGCTTGCTGAGCTCGGAGAGTTGCTTTCTGTTCAGCGGGCTTCGTCCGTACTGGTTGGATGGATACGCGCTTGCGTAGCTTGGATAGTAGGGAGCGTTAATGTCCATCCACGTCACGAGGCGGGCGAAGTCTTCATCGCTGAGCTTGACGTTGTTGTGACCTTTCCGCAGGACCTGGACGATCTTGCTGGCGTGGCTGCCCCAGGAGTACGGATTGAGAATCTTCGCGGGACCCGCGCCGGGAACGGTCACCAGCTTCTTGGAACGCAGGTCGAAGTACGAGGCGTTGAAGATCAGACCAAGGTCGCCGCAAAGCGTCACTTTCCTGGCGCCCGGCTTTCCGTAGTCGTGGCACTTAAGACAATTGCGGTCGAATACGGGCTGGACCTCGGTGCAATAGTTGTAAAGACGCGGCGGGCCGTAAAACGGCTTGAGCTTGCTCGGTGCCCGCTGCATCGCGGCCATTTCATGGTGGCCCGCAGCACTCTGGCGATCCTCGTGACAGCCGACACAGCCGATGTTTTCGCCCGGGCGGATGATCGTGCCACTTCGCATGGACTGGACCATCATCCCGTTGGCGTCGAGCAGTTGGAAGTACACAAATTTGTCAGCCGGGACCGAGAAGTAGGCCGATCCGTCCGGCTCGACAGGCGCCGTGCCCAGAATTCGCTTGTTGTTAAAATCGTCCCAGGCCATGCCCGGTGCCTGTGTGCCGCCGCCGCTCCAGGCGGTCGGCGTCCAGAAGCGTTTCTCCGGCGACTCGACGATGCGGATGGACTTGACCCGGCCTCGCTTGACCTTCTCCATGCCGGTCCCAATGTAGACATCGTAAATGTAGAATCGCCCATGGGAATCGGTGAGGTCTCGGCGATCGGGCATGACGGCGGGCTTGACGCGCGAGCAAAGCGGCATGGGATCGTAGCATCCCAGCGCGGTGTTCTCTTCGGCGTGGAGGAGTATTTCATTGCCGAACACGTCGATGAGGTAGACGCCCATCTGCTCGCCGGCACCGGTCTGGCGAGAGCAGAGGAAATACCGCCCCGCCCCCAGCGAGTGGTCGCGATCGGCGAGGGGGTACGGGTCCTCGTACTTCGGGTAAACGCGCTTGAACGTGTCGTAATTGCCCTTGCCCAGCAGCGTCATACCCGAGGCAGGCCAGGTGCGCAGCTCACCGGCCGGCGAGTCCAGGCCGCGCGTGCGATCGACCAGCGCGATGGCCCCCCACGGCCTGTCGTGGCAGGACGAGTACGTCGAAATGAACAGGCTGCCTCCGGTTCCGGGCACGACACGATTGTCGAGCATGGCGCCCGGCGAGTTCGTATTGTTGCCGTAAAACACCGCATGGTTCGTCCCGTCGGGATTACAGGTCCAGACGCCCTGGGCATCGCCGAAGTTGCGGTCCACGTACTCCCAGCGGTCGTAAAGAATCCTCCCATCCGGCGTGAGCGATCCATGCCCCTCGAACAACGTACTCTTACCGATCTGCTCGATGTTCGTCCCGTCAGCGTTCATCCTGAACAGGTTGGCCATGATGTGCCGATTGCACATGCAGTACTTGGGCTCACGGGTCGAACCGAAAGCGATCCGCCCATCCGGCATGTACAACGGGTCGATATCCGACACGCCCGCGCCGCTGGTAAGCTGACGCGGCCTGGAGGCGGTGGCATCCGAACCGGATACCGTCAACTCGTACACGTGATAGTCGTCCGCCTTGTCTTTACGCATCGAAAACAGCACGCCCCGACCGTCAAACCTCACCTCTTGGTCGCGGACGCTTCCCTCGGGCACATCAAGCAGCGTGCGGACCTCGCCGGTCCCAGCATCGAAAGTTTTGACAGCCGAACCACCTCGGAAACTGCCCGTGTTGATCTCGCCAGTCTGGAAAATCGTGGCCGTGTTGTGATGATCCCCTCGGTACTGCGGACGCGAAATAAACAGGATCGGCTGATCCGCAATCAGCGGATTGGCCACCAATGCCTGGCGCTGAAGAGCCAGAAACTCCCCTTGCACCACCTTCCCGGCCGGGGTGTCCGAAGCCAGGGCCTTCATCCGTTTTTCGATGTCGTCGAGCCTGCGCAGCAGTTCATCGGCCTTTGGATATCGCGGGCCGAACGTGGCGGAGAGGTCCTTAATCGCCGCCCGCAAGGTCTCCGGGCTGCCCGGCGAGGGTAACGATTTCGCCGGACGGACTCTGCGAGCAGCGGGTCTGGGCTTCGGTCTAGGTGCGCCCGCAGGGCGATCGCTCAGCACGCGCTTGCGAGTTTCAAAATGCTTCTTCGTAGCCTTGGGATCGATCCGGCCCGCAGCCTCGAAGCCATCCATCGTGATGTGCCCCCATCCGCCGGCGTGGCCATCCACAAGGCGAACGAACACCGCCTTTCCGACAAGATCCGGGCGTTTCCACGTGACAGGCGACATCTTCTCGGTGTTTCCGCCGCGGGCCTGCTCTACCTCCTTGCCGTCAGCATTGCACAGGGCGACATAGACCTGCGGGTGTGCGCCCCCGCCTACAAGCAGGTGAATCTCCGGGCCGGTCAGCACGAATACGGGACTTTCCGCCACGCCAATGAAACTATCGTCAGGCCGTCCATCACGCCGCTCCAGCGATGACAGGAAAAACTTGCCTTGCTTGTTGTAGGGCGAGCCGCCGTTGTGAAACCGTTCGCGGTCGCAGAGGAACTTATCGAACTTGCCCTCCACGACGCGCCAGCCCTGCAAAGCGCCGGACTCGAAGTCGAAACGCACGGCCTCGCCAGCGCGGGCGACAGCCCCGCCGGCGCCGAACGTCAGAATCCACAAGCCACTCAATGCTGCCAGAAACGCCATGCGCTTCATGTGCTTCTCCCACGAATACCTCATCGTCGTCAGAACCTGGCTTCGACCCGCCAGCATCCCTTGCGTCCAAAGGTCAGTATATCATGCCAGCCCACGTCTCGCACGAACAAGACATCGCAAGTCACCATGGTTGTAAACTGTTATGCCCTGAATGCCAGCAGCCCTTGAGTCACCAGGCCGGATGTTTCATCTGTCAAACCTGCGGCTACAGCAAGTGCGCATGACGCCCCAGTAATGGATCTGACCAAACCTAATGATCAACCGATAAGACAACCCCCATGGGCAAGAACACGACGACGCAACCCAACGCCCCCCTGGCCATCGGCCTCAAGACTCCAGCCGAGCAGTTGGACACCACCCGTTCCGCCGTCCGCCAATGGCCCGGAGGAGCAGGCATCCGACCGACCGCCATTGGCCGCGGCCGCAAAGCGTCATCCGCTGCCCCTGGTCTGATGTTCGGGATTGGCTGGAATCGCGAAGCTACGCAGACCGACAGCATATTGACCCATATCCCGCCAGCCCATGTAGTCGATCAGAATGACCCAGACATCAGGCTTGCCCTGAGCCTGCCGACAAGTCGCCGGCTGTTCGGTCCGGCTTCGCCGGTATCGGCAAGGGCTATCCCGCGCCGGAATCTGTCTGCTATTTCTTCCGGCCTATCAGCTTTTTGAGGGTGGGATCGATTACCTGGACCCGGCGTTCGGTCTTGACCGCTTTGACAGCACTGAAGACCATGGCCACGCTATGGATGTTGTCATAGACATCGGTCAGGGGACGGTCGCCACTTCGGATGCTCTTGATGAAGTTGTCGAGCACATAGCCCTGGCCCACCCTGCGAAGTTTGCGCTGCTTTACAACCGTGGTCTTGGTGGAGCTGTAGCCCTTGTCGACCTTGTCGAGGGTGATGACGCCATTTTCGTAGCGGATGGTGCCTTTGCTGCCTTCAATCTGCCAGTTGCCGTTCCAGTCGCAGTAGTCGCCTTTGGCACACCAACTGCCGTTGTAGAGAACGCGGGCACCGTTGGCCATCGCGAAGCAGATGCTGGACGAGCAGTCGCCTTTGAAGTGCGACCACTTTGGGTTCCAGGCCTGACCACGGACGGTAACAGCATTTAGCCCGGTCAGGTAGCGAATCAAGTCAAAGTGATGGATGGACATGTCCACCAGCAGCGGGTAGTCCATTTCCGCCCGGAAGCCGCCAAAGTCAACCCCCTTGTAGAAGTCGATCTTGACCTGGCCGATCTCGCCAATGCGCCCTTTCCGCACCAGGTCCGCGATGGTGAACATGGCATGGTCATAGCGATAGTTCTGGCTTACCACATAGTGACGCCGGGCCTTCTTGGCGGCTGTCAGCATGGCTTTGCAGTCGGCCATTGATTCAGCCATCGGCTTTTCGCTGATCACATGCAGTCCGGCCTGCAGAGCCTGCACCACCGGTTGCCGGTGATAGGCCGGCGGGGTAACGCAAACCACCGCATCGGTTTCGACACTGGCAAGAGCCTTCTTTAAAGACGGAAAGCAGATCGCCGGGTCATAGCCCTGCTCCTGGCACACCTTTTCCATGGGGGCAGGATTGATATCCACCATGCCGACCACCTTGGCCTGCTTGTTTTGCTTCAAAGCCCTGACCCACGCTCCGCCAAAACCACCTACACCAACCTGAATAAAACGCATGTGCTGCTCCTGTTGTCACCAATAAAGTCTTAATGCAAACGCACCCGTTTATTCTGGGGGAAACGTCAGAGATGTCCTAAAGACTGCCTGTTTGGCCGGGATTTCCTGGATAGCTTATCGCCGATCCCAATGTACATCGGGACCATCGACCTTTCTGAAGATTCTATCACCGATCATGGAATGGGCAAGGACTGTTCTTGATTGTCTTTGCGACGCCCGGCATCTGGAACGCTTCGCCCGGAACATGCTGGCCAGTCATCGTCGGCCACTGCGGGACCTGCGCAATTGCCGAACCGCCGCTCCAGGCGAGCAGCTTTACGTCTGCGTTCATTGCAGCCGAGAGCACTACGTCTATCATTCCTGCCGCAACCTGGCCTGTCCCAATCGCCACGGCAAAGCCAACGAGGCCTGGCTGGAGGCTCGGGGGCAAGAACTGTTGGTCCGCTCACAAAAGGCCTTTGAAAGGGGGCTTTGTCAGTGCAGGATCGATCAACCCGGGACAATTGAGATTGCCTCATCCGCTGCGAGTGACAACGTCAGTTGCCCATTCTCAATTGCCTTTCCCTTCTCAACTAACTCAGCGCCCTCGAGCGTGATGCGATACAGGTCAACGGTCGGTGTGTTCTCCCAACCACTCGGCATCGTCCAGCGCTTGTCCGCGTATCCATCAGTGCTGTAGGCGATGATTTCCTTCGAACGCCAAATAGCCTTGACGAAGACATCGCCATTCTCAACCAGCACATAGTCTCCCTGCCTGATGATCTTTCTTCCGTCGAATTCACCAGCAACAACCCCGCCGGAGTAGTATAAGACATCGTCGACCAGTGACCGTCGATCGTATTGACTGAGATAGAAATAGGGCAGCGCCATTGTGCAGAAGCGTCTCAGGAAACCGGTCATCTCTTCTGGGTCTCTGAGCCAGACCTGTTCGCCGTGCATGCTCGATGCGAACCGGAAGTCGCCCGGCAGAACGTCCCAATCCTTTTCCGATCTCGATTGTGCGCCACGAGCCGAAAGCCGCTCCGGCACCCGCATCGAGTGTTCAGAGCCTCTTCCCCACCAGGAATAGCCCTGGAGTCCGTAGAACCCCTCTCCCGGAGGATGAGCCCAGAGGATGCCTTCGCCGGTGACGTCGATCCCTCTGTCCCGGAAATATCTGAAAATCTTCCGGATCGTTTCGACCTCCTTGTACATGTCGATCCCGCCATTCTCAGGCTTGGCGTGCCAGGGACTCAAGGGGCGGTTCTCAGGCTTGTAGTAGGTGTTCAGATTGTCGAGGTGTATGGTGTGGCCGTCGATCAACTCGGGAACCGCGTCGAGGAGGTCGTCAATCCGTCGCTGGGCCAGTCCCTCCTCCCATTCCCGGGTGTAGCTTGTCCAGTTCATCTTGGCGTTGGGGTTGTTGCCTTGGTCAAGCAGGATGATCTCGCCGTTTTCGTCCCGGCCTACAATATCTCTCTGGACGTACTCATCCCACATCGGGCTATTGGTATAGGCCTGGATCATGTCGATGTGCAGGCTGACGATCGTGTTGTACTGCCTGGCTTCCCTGATGAGCCACCGCAAACTCTCAAGGGCGGTCTTGTCTTCTTTCCGCTTCAACCTGGGATCGACGGGAAGCCACGCCGGGAAGAGTTGATCGAATCCGCCCTCCTGATATCCCTGCAGGTAGAGGATCTTCGGGATCCCGCGGGTGATCGCGTCGGTCTTCCTGATGATATCAAGCGTCTGGGCAAAGGTGCAGGTCGGTTCGCCCAGATGATCCCTGGGATGGATAGTGAATATCTTGAGCACGAGCGTCTGGTGATACTCGTGGTAAAAGGGACGCACGACAACGTCCTTTTCATCCGTGAAGGTCCTGCCGCGTGCCGAAACGACCGCTTCGATGGTTCCGACGCCGCCCTCGATTGGGACGATGCGTTCGCCATCCAGCCTGATCACCTCAACGTCGCCGCTGGCAAGCTTGGTCTTCGCTCCCAGAACCAGCTCCGGCCCGGTGATCTTCTCGGACTTCCTGTCAGAGTAGTGCCCCCATACGCGTACGCGCCCGGTCACATTGGGCTCGAGCAGGGGGTTGTATGTGTCCTTATCCGTCTCAATCGAGATATCAATCAGCACCCGTGGTTCTCCCTATCCGAGATTTCCCAGATGAACTCCGGTCGACAACCACCGCCGGCCTCTTTGAAACTTCTAACCGCGATCCCAACATCCGGTTCCGCCTTTTGTCCTGCATGACGACCTGCATGACGATACGATCGAGCCGTTCGCGGGCCATGGCGCCCCGCGAATAGACTTCTGTAAAGGTTTTCCTGGCTGGTCCCTCGGGAGTTCCTAAAGCGCAGCGAAAGGGACATTTAGGGGCCAAGTCCTCCGCTATCGAAGTTTATCTCTGCTGACAAATAGGCCTTACTTGTTTACTGCCGGCCCCTGGGGCGAGAGATTCAACTGGCCAACGCCTGCCCGGGCGGATATGCTTCGGGTTGTACCCTCGCGACTTAACGAACGACAATGGACTCGACAGGAGACGCCCCTTGAGCACGGCCTGCATAGAAATGGCAACCAGACTGGGCAAGGCACTGGCCCAATCGCCGCAATCGACCGCCTTGGTCGCCGCCCACAAAAAGCTGAGCGATGACCCCGCCACCAGACAGATTCTGGATACCTACCAGGAACTGGCCATGAAGATGGCCCAGATGGAGCAGTCCAATCAGCCCATCGGCCCGGACGACAAACATAAGCTCCAGGCAATCAACGACCAGCTCGTCGCCTCGGACATCTACAAGCAATACCTCAGCGCCCAGGTCAACTACGTGGACCTGATGCGAAAGACCAACTTGGCGATCCGTGGCGAACTGCCCAAGATGGAGATGTAGCCCGGCAGTTTTGCCGCCGTAAAGGTTTTGTATTCCGTATTCATCACATTGCCCCCCTTCGCCCCCACGGACCGTCGTCGGCAGGGCCGGGCTGGGCAATCTACACTATGTGCGGCATAACAGGCATCATAGATTTCCGGGGCCACGTCGAAGCCTCCACCCTCGCGCGCATGCGCGATACGCTCATGCACCGCGGACCCGACGATGCCGGACTGTGGGTCTCACCCGACGCAACGGTAGGTCTCGGCCACCGGCGGCTGAGCATCCTCGACCTGTCCGAGCGAGGCAGGCAGCCGATGACCGACCCGGCCGGGCGTGTCCAGCTTGTCTTCAACGGCGAAATATACAACTTTCGCTCACTCCGTGCCGAGTTAAAGGCCACCGGCGCTACCTTCCGCAGCGACACCGACACCGAGGTAATCATCCAGGCCTACCTGCGATGGGGCATCGACTGTTTGGAACGGCTGGAGGGCATGTTCGCCTTCGCGTTGTATGACTCGACCGAAGGGGTACTTTGGCTGGTCCGCGACCGGCTGGGGATCAAGCCGCTGGTATACTCGCTGGAGGAGGGACGACTGGTCTTCGGCAGCGAGATTCGCGCGGTCCTGGCTGATGAGAGCGTTCCCCGCGACATCTCACCCGAAGCGACATGGGACTTCTTCAGTTACGGCTACGTGCCGACTCCCGCGACCATCTACAAATCCATCGCCAAACTGCCGCCCGGACACTTGCTGAGGTACTCCGCAGACAAGATGGAGCTGCGCAGTTGGTGGCAGCCACGATTCGAGTGCCTCGACACCGATCCGCAAACTGCGGCCAACAGGCTTCGCGAGTTGTTGGACCAAGCGGTCGTGGACTACCTCGTCGCCGATGTGCCGACCGGATCGTACCTCAGCGGGGGAGTCGACTCCAGGATCGTAACGCGTCAGGCGGCCCGGGCGTTCCAGGCTCCAAAGACGGCCGGGCGCAGGCTTGGCGGCAGCAACCTGCACACCTTCACCATCGGCTTCGACGAGGCCAGGCGTACCGAGACCTTACCTGCCGCTGAGGCAGCCCGGGAGTTCGGCACGATCCACGCCGAGCAGATCGTGACTCGGCAGATGGCCCACGATCTGGACGAGACCATCGTGGACATGTTCGACGAGCCCTTCGCCGCCAGCAGCACGATCCCAATGACCTATCTGGCCCGGCTGGCGCGACAAAAAGTGACGGTAGCCCTTTGCGGAGAGGGCGGAGATGAGATCTTCGGCGGGTATAGCTGGTATCGCTCGTGGTTGAAGTTCCAAAGGCCGAGCTTCTGGCGGACGGCTTCGGGCAAGGTCGCCCGCCGGGTGCTGGAGGGGATCCTGCGCCATCCGAAACGCCGGTGGCGTCTGCCCGCCCTGGGGTCCGTGGAGTTGTATGCCCAACTCATGGGCGCCATGTCGGCAAACGATAAGGCTTGTGTCTTCTCGCCAGATATGTCCCGCATCATGGCCGGGCGAGACGGCGCGGAATACTTCCGCCGCCACTGGCGAGACGACCTCCCGCCGATAGCCCGCATGCAATACGTAGACATGATGACCTTCCTGCCGGACCTGGCCCTGGCCCGCGCGGACCGCACGAGCATGTACTGTGGACTGGAGCTCAGGGTGCCTCTGCTGAACCACCACGTCGTCGAGCACGCCATCGGACTGCCACAGGACATCCGCAACCCCAACGCCGAACTGAAGGGCCTGTTTCGACAGGCCATGGGACACCGCCTGCCCGAATCCGTCCGCCTCCGCAGGAAAAAGGGCTTCAGCGCCCCGGTGAAACAGTGGTTCATGGCCGAGGACCTCGCGCGGCTTGTCGCGGCCACGCGGGCCGAGAAACCGGACCTCGCCAGCCAGTGGCTGCATCCGCAACTGGAGACCTTCGCCCTGCGAGTCAAGGGCTCGCGCGCCTACAAGCTGTGGATGTTCCTCCAATGGATTCGCCGGCACGGCTAACCGGTGTGCGACAAAGATTGCACAAGCCTGGCACAGCAGGGGAAATGCGAAGGTATGGGCGCCAGCTTCGACTCCGCCTTTCGAGCCTTGCTCTCAGCAGGCCGGGGGGGCCCTGGAAAACAGGCCACAATCAGAGACACTTGCGGGCCGGGCCGGGCCGCTGGGCGAGTATGAGTTCACCTATCGCCGCCGATATATGGGTGGCGTCCAGGCCCACTTCCGTCAACTGCTCCTGCCGAGCGGCGAAACTTACGAACCGATCAGGCAGGCCCATAAGGCGCACTTGATCGGCCCGCAAGCCGCGGTCGGCAGCGAGTTCCAGCACGGCCGAGCCGAACCCGCCCGCCACCGCGTGGTCTTCGCAAATCAGCATTGGCTTACCAGATTGGAGCAAACGGGTTATCAGGGCAGCGTCCAAGGGCTTGGCAAAGCGGGCGTTAACCACGCCGACTTCCGCCTGTCCCTGTTCGCTCAATATCGTCGCGGCCGCCATTGCCGGCTCGACCATCGTGCCGTAGCACAGCAGCGTGCCATCATCGCCTTCTCGCAGCACCCTCGCCCTGCCGAGTTCGAAGGCCGGGCACGGACCAGGCAAGTCTTCCGGCACGATGTCGCGCGGGTAGCGAATCGCTGTCGGGTTGTCGCACGAAAGCGCGAACGCCAGCGCCGCGCTCATCTCGGCCGCGTCCGCCGGGGCAAGCAGAACCATCCCCGGCAGCGGACGAAGCATGGCGATGTCCATCGTTCCGTGATGCACGGCCCCATCGGAACCGACGAGCCCGGCGCGGTCCATGCACAGCACCACCGGGAGATTCTGGAGCGAGACCTCCTGGAAGACCTGGTCCATCGCCCGCTGCATAAACGTCGAGTAGATCGCCACCACGGGCTTCAGGCCGCCCTTTGCAAGCCCCGCCGCCATCGCAACGGCGTGCGACTCGCAGATGCCCACATCTATCATGCGGTCGCCGAAACGCTCGCGGAAGTCGGCCAGGCCCGTGCCATCTGGCATGGCGGCGCTGATGGCGATGATGCGGTCATCCTTCTCGGCCTCGGCGATCAACGCCTTGGAGAAAGTCTCCGTCCAGGAAGGCCTTTCCTTTACCGCGAAGACGGCCTGCCCGGCTTCCATCCTGTAGGCCGACGGGCTGTGGAAACGACAGGGGTCCTCGACCGCGTACTGGCAGCCCCGGCCCTTCTCGGTGTGAACGTGCAACAAGGCTGGGCGATCCATATCCGAAAGCGACTTCAGCACGCGAATAAGTGTTGGGATGTCGTGGCCGTCGACGGGGCCGAAGTAACTTATGCCAAGCCCCTCGAACAAGCGCCCGCCGCGAATCGTCGTCCGCAGGCCGTCCTTGAGGTGACGAATGGCGTCGGTGACCTCCTCGCCCATCGGCAGGCTCTGGAGTATCCGCTCGGCTGACTGCTTCAAACCACTGTAAGTGCTGGTCATACGGACGCGGTCAAGAACGTCAGCCAAGCCACCCTGAGTGCGATCAATGGCCATCGAGTTGTCGTTCAGGACAATGAGGAACTGCCTGCCAAGGTGACCCAGATTGTTTATCGCCTCCAGCGACAAGCCATTGGCAATGCTGGCATCGCCGACGACCGCGACCACCTTGCGGTCGGCCTGCTTCTTGTTTGCCCAGGCCAAACCCATCGCCGTGGAAATGGCCGTCCCCGCGTGCCCGGTTGCGAACAGGTCGTAATCGCTTTCCGACGGGGCCGGAAAACCGCTTATCCCCCCCGCCTGGCGAAGCCCATCGAACCTATCGCCCCGGCCTGTCAACAACTTATGCGCATAGCACTGATGACCCACATCCCACAGCAGCCGATCCTTGGAAAAATCGAACACGTAGTGCAGGGCAATCGTCAACTCCGCTATGCCAAGGTTGCTCGCAAGGTGCCCGCCCTGCTTGCGAACCACACCAATTACCCGCTCGCGAAGCTGATCGGCAAGACGAAGAAACTCATCGCCGCCAAGCCGCCGCAACTCCCGCGGAGAGGATATACGCGACAAAATATCTTCACTGGATTTCGAATCTCTCTGAAGCATTTTGATTCTTCCATCATCTGCACATGCCGCGAACCTCAACGACAATAACGCCGAGGCCGCTAAGCGTAAAAAACAAAAACCAGACGGGAATTATATGGATCGAGACATATACAAATCCTCCGACCCATGTAATACCTTTTTAATGTATCTTCCATTGTTACAAACCGTTGCGACTCCGCGACAATCCTCTCCTCGCCACGGCCATCATCGAGTTCTACGAACCAGAAGGCCCGTCAGTTCCCGCAACTTATCCGCCGCTGCGCCCAGCGGCAACAGCGCCTCCACGGCCCGGCCACTGAGTTCACCTACCAGTTTCTCGACGGCATCAACACCCACCACGGCCACCGCACTATGCTTGCCAGCGTCGGCGTCCTTGCCCGGCGTCTTGCCCATCTCGTCGGCACTGGCGGTCACGTCCAGCAGGTCATCCATCATCTGGAACGCCAGGCCAACAGCCAGCGACCAGTCCGACAAGGCCGACAGCGACCGCTCATCCGCCCCGCCACACAAACCGCCCATCCTCGCCGCGGCACGAATAAGCGCAGCCGTCTTGCGAGCGTGAATATACTGCACGCCCTCAAGCCCTTTGGCAACAAGGCTTAAGCCCATATCCGCAACCTGCCCGGCGATCATACCCGCAGCGCCGGATCCGGCAGCCAACTCCGCCGCCAAGGCCCCGGCCAGCTTTGCCGGCGCCTCGGCCAGCACGCCAAACGCCCGCGTCAAAAGAGCATCACCGGCAAGAATCGCCATCGCCTCGCCGAATTTCACATGAGCCGTGGGCTGGCCTCGACGCAGTACATCATCATCCATCGCCGGCAGGTCATCATGGACCAGGCTGTACCCGTGAACCAACTCTATCGCCACCGCCGCCCGCTCCGCCGCAGCCTGGTCAACGCCGCCATCGCCGGCAGCTACGGCCTCGGCGCTCATCCATAAGATCGCCGGCCGCAACCGCTTACCGCCCGACAAGACGCAGTAACGCATCGCCTCGGCCAGCGGCGTCTCGGCGCCCGGCTCGACCAGCAACCGATCCAAAAGCTCCCCGGCCCGCTCAGCGTACGGGGCCAGCAGCCCTTCGAGTCTGGTCGCATCCTTGATATCAGCCATGTCGCATCGCCTGTCGTAACAACTTCGCCAGCCCCGGAACTACCCATACCACGGGCAGACCACAGGCCAAGCCAAGACCATGTATTATACAAAACCAGGCCATCGTGCAACAGTACTAGCCGACAACCGCCACCCGCTCGCAAGCGAAAAACCGCCACACCACCACCCGCTCGCAAGCGTTCTCCCCGGCATTTGTCATTCATCATTTTTAATTTCCCCCGCCTCTTTCCCCTTTCCCCCTCCCAGACATCGGTTTATAATTGCTGCCCGACACGAGACAAGGCAGTGGGGTCCACGAAGCCGCGAGCACTTAGCAACGAACATCCGCGCGTCGCCTCGCCGACCTCCCGCCAAACCATCAGCCCCAGAAGGGCGACCGGGAATGCATACGGGACACACGGGACAAAAAACGACTTCGAAGCATTACGCGCCGTTTGCGAGAACCAAGCCTGTTGGTCAGACTAAATGCATAACGCGTCCCCGAATATCATTCCCACTTGTTTGAACACCACTCGTGTGCGATTCTTATTGCACGTCAGTGAAGTGTTACAGATCGTCAAGAAGGCCGAGCGGATTATGGCCGAGCAACACGAACCGTCGGAGCTGTTTCCGATCAAGGCTCTGGATCACTGAGTCGATGTTGATTAATTGAGTGAGAGGAATTGCGATATGCAGAACAAATCCCAAGTCAGTAGGCGGAAGATACTCAAGGCTGGTCTCGGCGCTGCCGCGGCAGTGGCGGCGTCGGGGGCAAGGCCTCTTGCGGGGGCCGCGCGTGTTGCTACGGCAGTGTCGCCGGATGGCGTCGCCGATGTCGCCGCCGCCAAGGGCGGACCCAATATTTTACTGCTTATGTGCGACCAGTTACGCGGTGACTGTTCGGGCGCTGATGGCAACAAGGCGATTCACACGCCGAACTTCGACCGAATCGCCCGCGAAGGGGTTCTGTTCAAGCACGCCTACTCCTCGTTGCCGTCATGCACGCCGGCAAGAGCTACGCTGCTGACGGGCCTGGGTCCCTGGCGGCACGGCATGCTCGGCTATGGGCGGGTTGCGCCCGAGTATACCAACGAAATGCCTAAGATGCTTCGCGATGCTGGGTATTACACGATGGGTATCGGCAAGATGCACTGGTATCCCCAGCGAACGACGCATGGGTTCCACAAGACGCTTCTCGATGAGTCAGGCCGATCCGAGACCAAGGGCTTCGTCAGCGACTATCGCCAGTGGTTCAAGACCCAGGCGCCGGACCTCAAACCCGGCGCAACCGGTGTGGGATGGAACAGCAATCAAGCCAAACCCTACGCTCTGCCGGAGCGGCTTCACCCGACAGTCTGGACGGGCGACAGGGCGGTTGAGTTCCTCAGCCAGTACGGCAGTGGCGCCAACGGCGAGAAGGCAGACCAGCCTTTCTTCTTGAAGGTGTCCTTTGCTCGCCCGCACAGCCCTTACGACCCGCCGCAACGGTTTTTCGATATGTACGCCGATGCGGACCTGCCCAAGGCGGTCGTCGGACAGTGGGCTCAGGGCAACGCGATGAAGGGCAAAAAACTCGGGTCATCGACGGCGAGAGGCGATTTCGGTGCCGAGCAGGTTCGCAGTTCGCGCCAAGGCTACTACGGGTCGGTGACTTTCCTGGACGAGCAGGTAGGGCGAATCTTCGCGACGCTCGAAAAACGTGGGCTGCTTGAGAAAACGCTGATTCTGTTCACCGCCGATCACGGAGATATGCTTGGCGACCATCACCTTTGGCGCAAGACCTACGCCTACGAGGGCTCGGCCCGCGTGCCGATGATGATACGCTGGCCGGAAGGGTTTACATCTGCCGGGCGAGGCCGACTTCTGGATGAGCCGGTGGAGTTGCGGGACGTGCTGCCGACTTTTCTCGACGTGGCCGGAGTAAAGGTCGATCCCTCGCGGTTCGACGGGCAAAGCATGTTGGGGCTGGTTCGGGGTAAGGCGGGCGACTGGCGAGAGTTCATCGACCTGGAGCACTCGCGGTGCTACTGGACGGAGAACCAGTGGTGCGCTTTGACCGACGGTCACATCAAGTACATCTACGGCGCTGCCGACGGCAGCGAGCAGTTGTTCGACCTCGATGCCGACCCCGGCGAGACATGCGACCTGGCCGGCGACACAAAGCACGCCAAGACTCTCGACCAATGGCGAGGCCGACTCGTGACGCACCTTGCCGAGCGAGGTCCGCAGTGGGTGGCAGATGGCAAGTTGCAGCTTCGGCCCAAGAACATGCTTTACGGGGCGAATTATCCCAAGGCCAAGAGTTAGACCAGCAGGTCGCTGGCAGCAGAGATAGCTTTTAAGACGGCTTGCTAGATAGTCATCGTCTCGCCCGGCTGGACGAGCTTGCTTTGGCAGTCGGCGGTTCGCACGAACTGTTCGGCATCGGTGATGGAACCGACGATGTCGCCCCAGTGGTAGGGCACGGCTGACTTGCAGCCGATGGCCTTGCAGGCGCGGGCGGCCTCGGCGGCGTTGAGCGTATAGGTTCCGCCGACCGGCAGCAGCGCGACGTCCACTCCCTGAAGCTCTTCCATTTCCGGGATCAAGTCAGTGTCGCCGGCGTAGTACACGCGTTTGGCGTCGATGGTCAGCACCACGCCGATCCACTGGTTGGATCGGGGGTGGAAGGCCTAAGAAAATAGGGACGCTAACCAATGGCCCGAAGTTAAGC
>Ga0307990_1001718_pt1 | contig 18178 bp, 16 predicted proteins | sample EllFjometagen129_FD_203168 | JGI IMG/M metagenome (GOLD analysis project Ga0307990, IMG submission 203168) | Marine microbial communities from Ellis Fjord, Antarctic Ocean - #129 | ecosystem: Environmental > Aquatic > Marine > Unclassified | place: Southern Ocean | collected 2014-10-08
CAGTTAAAATTGAAATTGATTTTCCTTCTACGATAAAAGCAATATCTCCTTTTTTAACTTTTGTGCCGTCTTTTATTAGAATTTTGAAGTTTATGTTTTTATCAACTTTTTCAAATGTTTTTTTAGCAATTTCACCACCGGCAAAAATTCCATTGCTTTTGATAAGTAAATGAACTTTCCCCATGGCTGATTCAGGAATTGTTGCCAGAGAAGTATGGTCTCCATTTCCAATATCTTCTTTCAAAGAATTTTCGATAATCTGTTCAATTGTCATGATAAAAATTTATGATTGAAAAAGTATATTGTTTTTGTTTTTTTATTTAAAATAGTGATGAAAAGTTTTGGGTATTGTATTTTTGAATATTGTAATTTATTTGAAATTTGGTGCTTGTCATTTGTGATTTTTAAATTTATTATAACACTCGAACATCAAAGTTTAACCCTCATTATTCTTCTTCAAACTGCAAAAGATGAATTTTGTATTTTCCACTAACTTTTTTTATCAAAAAATATGTGCGAAACGTTTTATTATTAGTAGAATTATAAATCCCGATTGAAAATTTTGAGCCATCGTTAGATGAACCTTTTTGTTTTATGGAAAAAGATTTTGGTGGATATTTTTTAAAGAAATTCTTTATTATTAATTCTGCTTGAGTTTTGCTGTAGGTGTCATCATTTTCTAATAATTCAAGGTCAATTGTTGAGTTAAAATATTTTGCCAAACCTACGGAGTTTCCTCCTTTTATTGCTGCTTCTACCTTATTCAATATGTCGTCAGATGTTTGAGCTTTTGCTGAATTTAAAGCTGGGGAAATTGCAAGAATTATTATTAAAATAGAAATTTTTAAGAGTTTCATAATTTGAGTTTTTTTATAAGTTAACAAAAATTAAACCAAGCATTGTTTATCCTATTGCAAAGATAGAATTTTAAAGTAAAAAGAGAAAATTTAATTTAGAAGACAGATTAATTGTTATATTTATTGGTTATGTTTTAAGATAATGTGGAACATTTAATTCCAGATATACATTTTCAATTTCTCTAAAAGATTTAATAGCACTAGTATTTGACATAACTGCTCTTGCCAAATCCAAAATAGGATTCTTTGAATTCTTTACCCTTTCCAAGAATACAAACCAATTGAGATACTGTGGTAAATATTTTGTTGCAACTCCATAAAAAGGTTTTATCCATCTTTCGTACAAATTATCCATAGAGTTTACATGCTGAACATGATAGCATTTATTCTTGACATGCTGTTTTGACGCTACGAAGGTATGGTGCTCTAACTCCCTATTCGATGCCCATGAAATAATTGATGGATGAGAATCTGAGCAAAGTACATTTTTATCACTTATTAAATCGCCTATTGTTTTCTCTATGCTTTCAGTATCTATTCTTCCCATTTTAGCTACTCGCATTACAGGATTGCCTTTTCGATCTGAAGCAACCATTATCGATACTTTATCATTACTAACTCCTCGTTTTGTTGCTCTATCACTAGGTCTTTTGTATGCATCTCTGTTTAGATTTCTTTTGCCTTTTTCGTTTATGTTTAGTTGTTTATCATCACATTCAACTATACCAGAAAAAGATGAACCATTCATTGTTGCAATAGATGATAATAACTTGTGTCTCCAATCAAATATTGTTTTCATGTTGACACCTATCTTTTTAGCGGCCTTTCTAATTGTAATGCTTTCAATGGTGAGTTCCAAATATTCTTGAAACTTTTCAACCTTCTTAATGCCAGAAATTGCTGTCCCAGTAAAGTCATTAAACGTTTTTTTACATTGTTTGCACTTGTATCGCTTACGCCCTTTATATAACCCATGACCAAATATCTCTGCACTTAGACAATGAGGACATAAGACTCTTTGATCTTTATTAAGATCCTTTTTTATTTTATCTAATTCAGGAATGAATCCCATATCTTTTTTCAGAAGATCGTATAACTTTTTCTTTTCTGATAAATCAAGCCCACTGAGTATTTCTTGTATTTGCATAAATATATAGTTTGAAACAAAGATACAAAAAAATCTACATTATTCTAAAACATAACCTATTTATTTAAGTTTGAAATTGCAATTTGCCTACTACCTATTTATTCGAAAAATTCCTTTTTGAAATTTATCAGATACAAATTTTTTGTCGCTCTTGTCAAGGCAGTGTATAGCCATCGTAGATATTCAATATTTATCATTTGCTCTGTAACATACCCTTGGTCAACAAAGACTGTGTTCCATTGTCCACCTTGAGTTTTATGGCAGGTCATTGCATAAGCGAATTTTACTTGTAAGGCATTAAAATGATGGTTGACTTTAACTTTTTGCAAACGTGAAAATCTTGAAGGAATATCTTTATAGTCATCCATTACTTCATTAAAAAGTTTATTGTTGTCTTCTTTTTTTAATGCGGGAGAATCAGCCATAATTGTATCAAGAATAATTTTGACATCCTGTTCTTTTTCATCGGGATAATCAAGCATGCGGATAGTAACGTCAGCAAAACGAAAACCGTAAAGTTCTTCAAATTTATTTACTCTGAGAAGTTCAATAATATCACCATTGGCAATAAATCCTGCTTTAGATTCTTCGTCTAACCAGAAGTAATTGTTTTTGACCACCATCATTAAATCTCCGGCTTGAATTTCGTTTTCACGGAACAGTATTCGGTGGCGGATTTCTTGATTATAAATATTTGCTCTTTTATTTGAGCGTGTTACAACAATAGCATTTTCGGTGCCTTCTTTTGAATAAGCATCATGAAGTTTATCTTCCAAATCAATTCCATTTAGCCTGAAAATGTCAGTTTTGTTTTCAACAGAAAAAAATGGAAACTCACAAAATTCTTTGCTGATTTTTTCGCGAAGTTCTGTTGCGTTTATTAAAATACCTGACTCTTTTGCCTGACGGACAACATCAACCAATTCATATTCGTCAACTATCAAGTTGTAATTAGTTTGAAAATAATCAATATCCAAAGCAGGGCTAATTTCAAGACCAACAGGAGGAAGTTGGGCAGTGTCACCAACAAGAAGGATTTTGCAATTTTCACCGCTATAAACGTAATGAATCAAATCGTCAAGTAAAGAACGACTTGATGAAAAGCTGCCATTTGCTTTACTTCTGTCATCAGGAATCATTGATGCTTCGTCAACTATGAAAATAGTGTTTTTATGCAGATTCTTCTGAAGGCTTAGAGCTATATTTCCGTCTTTTGAAGTGTGTGCAAAATATATTTTTCTGTGGATTGTTGATGCGTGCTTTGATGAATAATTTGATAATACTTTTGCTGCTCTTCCCGTTGGAGCAAGTAAAACCGAACGAGTCTTAATAAATGGCAAAGCTTTTACAAGCGAACTTATTATTGTGGTTTTTCCTGTGCCGGCATATCCTTTAATAAGAAAAAGAGATTTTTCATCTTTTGTTAAAAGAAAATCTGTAAGGGGGTCTATTAATTCTTTTTGTCCAGATGTTGGTTCATAAGGAAAGTGTTTTATAAGAAGATTTTTTAGATAGTTATTTGTCATTTTTCATATTATTTGCTATTCTTTTAAAAGGGGTATCCGATAGCAAAATTTATATTTAGTTTAGAATTTGTAATGACCCATCTATCACCTTGTGGTTTCGATGGGTCATGAACAGGCAGACCAAAATCTGTCCTGATAATAAAGAAAGAAAAATTAAATCTTAGTCCGAGTCCCCATCCAACAGCAATTTCTTTATAAAACCTGTTGAACTTGAATTCTGCATCAGGAAATTGGGAGTTTTTGTTTAGGTACCAAACATTTCCGGCATCAACAAAAGCAGCACCTTCAAAGATTTTATAAATTGGAAATCTATATTCAAGACTTGTTTCTAATCCGATATCACCTGTTTTGTCAAAATCTGCTGTATTAGAATTATAATAACCACCGGGACCAATATCACGAATTCTCCATGCCCTGATTCCGTTAGCACCACCAACGTAAAAGCTTTTTTCAAAAGGTAGAACATTCATGTTTTTATATGGAATTCCAATTCCGAAATCATAGCGAAATGCTAAAATGTCTTTGTGTGAGAAATAAAAATAATGCCTGTAATCAAAATCACCACGAAAATATTGAGCATAGCGAATGTTAAACAAAGTGTAATTTCCGTTTTCATCTTTGGCAGAATTTAACATAAGGTTGGTTAAATACACTAAATTCCCAACGAATTCTCCATTAATTTTGAAATAAGTAAAATCTTGAAGTTTGTTAATTTTTTGATTATTGTAAATCCAACTATATTTCAATCCCATTACCAAATGGTCGCTATAGGAGTTTTGTATTTTTTTGTCAAAGGATGATATTTTTTTTAAGAATGATGAATCAGGATAAATTTTAACGGAATTAATTTCAACGAGATTTAAAATATGTCGTTTATATTCCGATTCTTTCCAGTCATATCCAAAAGTAATATTTGTTATATATCGTGTGTAGTCAGGTCTTTTTTGGTAGTTATATCCTGTTGATATGGTTGATTTTGGTTTAAAATATTTAGGAAAACGCTCTTGTTTGATAGGAACTAAAAATTTTGGAAAAATAATTAAAGCATCAAATCCGGCTTCGATAGTATTAAAAGGTAATATCGAAGATTCTAAAACTTGTGATTGTGTATTATCACCAACAACTTTTTGCATTTCCAGAGCACTTTTTGCTTTAAGAAGAAATATCTCAGAACCTTTTAAAAGATTATTGTTTTGATAAACTAAGTTAGCAGCTATTCCCAGATCGCCCGAAGAATTTGTGCCTTCGGTTTCTATGGTGTATGATTGTTTTTCTAAACGTGTGAGTTTTATTATACAATTTAGCAGATTCTCTTTTTGTGGATTGTTCAACGAATCTTTTGATAAATCTGTGAAATGAATGTCAATATATTTGAAATTGTTAAGCTCCGACAAGCGTTTGTAAGTCATATTAACATTTTCTAAATTATAATATTCTTTACGTTTAATGAAAATCATTCGCGAAATGGTTTTTGGCTTGTATTTTGGCTTGCCTGAATTTAAAAAATAATATTTATTCTTTTCATTTTTTCCATATTGCAAGGTGTCATATTTTATTGTATCGGATTTTATTGGATGATAATCCGAAAAGATATAAATGTTATTGATTTTATAACGTTTGTGATTAGTCCGAATAATTGAGTCGGGATTTTCTTTTGTCCTGTAGCTGAAATTTGAAATTGTTATCAAAATATCAAGCTGATGAGAATTTAGGGAGCTATCAATTTTAAAACGGATATATTCTTTTACAAAGTAAAAATATCCAAGGTCTTTCAAATTTTTAGTTATTCGTTCTCGTTCATCATCTAAAATATCAACATCATAATTGTTTCCTTTTATTAGCAAAGAATTATCCTGTTTTTCATGAACGAAATTCAATGCTTTTTTGTCAGCTATAGAATATTCAATATTTCTTATTTTATATGGCTGGGCAGCAATAATATTGTAGGTAACTTTTGCTTTTTTCTTTTTTATTTTTATTGATTTTGTAACCTCAGAATTAAAAAATCCTTTGTTATTCAAATGAAAACCTATTTGATTTACTGAATTATTAGTGAGAATTGTATCTAAAATTACGGGAGGTTCGCCAACAGTATTTTTCAACCATTTTTTTATTTTAGTTTCTTTTTTTCCTCTGTTGGCAAGATTATAAGCACCTAAATGAAAACGGTAGAATCCAAGAAATTTTCTGTTTGGTTTTTGTTTTATAAAGGCTGAAATGTCATCGGATTCGATACTCCTATTTGAAATTTCAATTTTATTTTTGATTAATAAATATTGTTCATCAGATAAATGGCGAGCAGGATTACAAGCAACAAGTAATGCAAGTAAAAATATATATACTATTTTATGATATGGTTTAAGAAGTTTCAATTTGTCTTTTATATTCAAGCAAAAATAGTATTTATTGCTTTAATATTATTTTGAAGTGCCATAAAATATTTTCATTCATTCGAATTCAGTAATATTTTCATTAGAAGTCCCCTTTAATTATTCAATAGGTTTTATGTTTTTTTTGCCCTTATTTATTATATATTTGTTTCTTGAAAGAAAGGAATTATTAGAAGTCCCCTTTATAATAAATAAAATTTAAGATTGAAAAAGACATATAAATATAATTTTACCGTTAGGGGTTATGAACTTGATAGTTTTGGGCATGTTAATAATGCTGTATATCTAAATTATCTCGAGCAGGCAAGATGGGAAATAATGAATGAATTTAATTTGTTGGATTATTTTAAAAAGACAAAGAATTTTTTAATCGTAATTGAAACAAACATAAAATACATTAACGAGCTGAATATTTTTGATAATACTTTTATTGACACAAGTATGCAGAAATCAGGTTTTTATTTAATATTTTCTCAGATGATAAGAAATAAGGATACTAATCAAAAAATTGCTAAAGCAGAAATCAAATGTATTTTTGTTGATAAAGACAGAACACCACTTGATGTACCGAAAATTCTAACAGATAGTCTATGAATAAAATAGAATTAGTTGATAATATTTGCTTTATCAGCATTGACAATAAACCTAATAATTTGTTGAACAAACCCGAGTTTATTGCTCCCGATGTTTTGCAAAAATTTGCTGGTGACGATAATTGCAAATCTATTTTAATACATAGTACGGGAAGAAATTTTTCTGCAGGTGCTGATATTTCTGCTATTTTCAATATGCTTAAGAATGGAGAGTTGGAAGATGAGCTGAACAAAGGAAAGAAATTGTTAAAACAAATTCTTTCATATAATATTCCTGTTATTGCTGCAATTGAAGGTGTTTGCTTTGGTGGAGGTTTAGAAATTGTGTTGAATGCTGATATTAAAATTGCTTCCGAGAAAGCTCTTTTTGCTTTTCCTGAAGCAAATCATGAGTTAATGCCGGGACTTGGAGGAACACAGAATCTTACCAAAGTTGTGGGAAAAGCAAGAGCAATTGAAATCATCCTAAAGGCTGATACGATAAATTCCATTATAGCAAAGGAACTTGGCATTATTGATAATATTGTTGAAGCTAAATCAACCATGAACTATGGAATTGAATTATGCAATAAACTTGTTTCAAACAGACCTGTTGATGTAATTCGGGCAATAGTTCAAAGCATTAGAAATGTTGAAACTATGGAGTATGAAAAAGCTTTAGAAGAAGAAACAATATTATTTTGCAAATTAGCAGAAAAGGTATCTGTGGAAGATGATTTATAAAAAAGATTATATAATTTCTTATCCTGATTTTGAGAAAATATTAGAAGAAAATGATAAAAATGATCTTTTTTCTCAAATGGAAATTGATTTATATGGAGACAAAAAATCAACCGGAAGTCTATCAGGAAGGTATTTGCTCAAAATAGCGTTAGAAAAATTTCTGGAATCTAAACTCGTTTTTAATGAAATTGAAATCCTTAACGATGTTTCAGGAAAACCTTTTTTGAAATATTCTAAAAATATTGAAAACATGATTAAAGCAAAAAATATTGCTTCAATTGAAGTCTCAATATCACATTCGAAAAACAGAGCAGTGGGATTGTTTGTTGCCGAAATTATTAGAAGTCCCCTTAATTATGGAAAATAAAAATCTGAAATTTGAAATAAAAAACCGAATTGCTTATCTGAAGCTTTCATCTCCTCCGAAAAATGAAATGAGTAATTTGTTTTTTTCAGAATTGTCGGATATTGTTGAAAATAAATTAAAAGATAATAAAGAAATTTCAGCTTTAATCATTCTTTCCGAAGGAAGACATTTTTCTTCCGGTGCTAATATTGACGAACTATTATCTTATTTTCATGGCTTAAAGGGAGAAATTCCGCCGTCGGTTTTGCAGAATTGCAGAAGTTTTTATGAAATAAGTCAAATGCCTTATCCTGTTGTGGCTTGTGTTCGGGGAGTATGTTTTGGTGCTGCTTTTGAGTTAGCATTATTTGCTCATTACAGAATTTCAACTCAAGGTGCTTTATTTGCATTACCCGAATCATCATTTGATTTATTGCCCGGACTCGGAGGAATACAAAATATGTATATTTGCAGCGGAAAAGCAAAAACTATTGAGTATTGCCTTACAGGGAAAAACATTTCTGCAAATGAAGCAAAAGAAGTAGGATTGATTGATATGATTGTTCCAAAAAATGAAATTGTTTCAACTGCTGTTGAGCTAATCGAAAGTCTTCCTGTAAAACACTTAAAAGAGTTGAAAAAAGTATATCTAAAAGAATTTTTAAATTAAAATGCAAAATAGCAAATCGGTAAAAATTATTGGAACAGGTTCGTATTTTCCGGGCAAGCCTATCACGATACATCAAGTTGATGAATATTTGGGTGAATTAACAGAAGCCCCACCAAAGATTTCGAGATGGTTAAAGCGAATGAAAAAATTGATGGAAGAACTGCTCGAAGTCGAAAATTACTATTTTGCCATTGACCCCGTAACAAAGGAATTTACCGAAGATAATATTACAATGTCTGTTAAGGCAGCAAAGAATGCTTTAAAAGTTGCTGACATTGACATTTCGGAGATTGATTTTATTTCTTATGGCAGTGCACATCAGGATCAGATGCCTACAACTTCTGTTCGTATTCAAGAGGAATTAGGAATTGAACGTTGTGCCGAAATGGGAATTCATGCAAATTGTACCTCAGCTTATAAAGCTTTAGCTGTTGCCCACGATTTTATAAAGAACGGAAGATTTAAAACTGCTCTTGTTTTATCTTCAAGTATGTCTTCGTCAGAACTTCGTGCCGATTATTATAACCAGAAAATTGTAAAAAAAGAAGAACTTTTTCTTAGGTATTTTTTAAGCGATGGGGCAGGGGCAATTATTCTTCAAGCCGATGAATCGGAAAAACCAAAAGGATTATATCTCGAAAATGTTTATTTCGAATCTGTAGGTGGAAAAAAACCGGCAGCAATGCTAAATAAAAGACCTGCTTATTGGATGAATCCTAAAGAAGAATATGAAAAAGGATATCATCATTTGGCTCAGATGTTTAATGAAAACCTTCATGAACAATTTAACGAAAAAGACAATTCTGTTTTTTTTAAAGGATTGAAGCGGATGATTGATTTGTATAAAATTGACATAAGCAAATTGAAATATTTTCAGGTTAATTTTCCATCCAAACATATTTCGGAAATGGTTCTTGAAGAAACCAGTGAACTTGGCATTTTACCTCAAACACTTTATTCCAAAATGTCATCGATGGGATATTTAGGTCCTCCAATGGCTTTTGTTGTTCTTGATGAGATTTTTAGAAACGAGAAGTTACAAAAAGATGATTTGATTTTAAGTTTTGTTACCGAAGTAAGCAAGTTTATGCAAGCGGGATATTCAGCGAAATATTTTTAATATTATGCAAAATCAAATTAAAAATATTGGAATTGTTGGTGGCGGTAAAATGGGAACCAGCCTATTTAATTTCTTATCTGATTTAGATTTCCGAATAATATGGTTTCAAATTGATAATGTAGAAAAAGCAAAATCAAAATTTGAAAGAAAATTTGCCCGAAAATTCAAAAACAAAATAATCTCTGAGCAGGAATACAAAAACAAAATTGAGTCGGTTATTATTACTGAAGACATTAATCAGCTCTCAGAAGTAGATATAATAATTGAATGTATTATTGAAAATCAAGAAATAAAAAAAGAGCAATTTTCACGTCTTGATAAAATTGTAAAACCAAATACGATTTTTGCTTCAAATTCTTCATCAATTTTGCCCTCCGAATTATCAGATTTTAATAATAACAATAGAACAGTTGTAGGTTTACACTTTTTTTATCCTGTTGAATTTAAAAATATTGTTGAATTTATTTTCAACGAAAAAACATCAGAAACTTCCAAAACAAATATTAGAGAATTTCTTAATAGAATTGGCAAGTTTTGTTTAGAACAAAGTGAAGAAAATGCTTTTTTTATTAATAAAATAATGCTTGAGATTCAGCTTGAGTCTTATTTGTTATATCAAAATAAAGGGCTGTCATTTTCGGTTATTGATGAAATTATTAAAAGAAATTTGTTTGATATTGGTGTTTTTGAAATGATGGATAATATTGGTGCGAAATTATTATATGAATCAATTATTAAGTACACGAAAGGAAGCGATTCAAAGGAAAAATATTTGCCACTCATAACACAATTGAGTAATTTTGTTTCGGCAAAAGAGAATGAATCGGATGTTGCAGATTGTTTTTATAAAATGCAGAATAATAATGAAGAAATAACATTTTCAAAATTACAAGAAGAAATGGTTGTGTCTGCTATTCGGGATGCGTATAAAAAATTTGCGGCAATTATAATTGAGAAAAAAGCTTGTAAAGTTGAAGACCTTGAATTTGCTATGAGTGAATGTTTGGGGCTGGAAGAAAAATTATATTTGTAAATAAAGAACAAATTATTTTACAATGAAAGATAAAGTTGTAGTTACCGGAATAAACGTAATTAGTGCATTGGGTTTAAGTATTTCTGAAACTTGGAAGAATTTATTGGAAGGAAAAAACGGTGTAAAAAAGATAAGTTTATTTGACCCTGTTGGTTTAGAAACACAGATTGCAGCTGAGTTGCCTGAAGGTTTTGATGAATATTCTAAAAAGTATATCAAAAAACGTATGGCAAAACAAATGACACGCGTTACTCAAATGAATACGGCTTGTGTTAAAGCATGTATTGAAGAAAATGAAATAGATTTTGATTATTTTGATAAAGACCGCTGTGCAGTGATTCTTGGAATTTTAAGTACAGGAAATTCCAGTTTAGAAAAAGTTATTAATCCTAAAAATTCAATTCTTAAAGGGATGAACAATGCGGTAGCAGCATGGATTTCTATAGAGTACGGTTTTCAAGGTCCGAGTTATACTGTTGCCACAGCTTGTGCATCTTCGGCTTATGCCATAGCAAATGCTTATGACTTGATAAGTCGTGGTAATGCTGACCTTGTAATTGTTGGTGGTTCCGATTCAATTATCAATCCTGAAGAAATTTCCGGTTTTAACTCATTGTTCGCACTTTCGACAAATAATGAAGAACCTTCAAAAGCCAGCCGACCTTTTTCGAGAGACAGAGATGGATTTGTGATTGGTGAAGGAGCCGGAATTTTAATTCTCGAAAGTGAGAAATCTGCTCTGAAACGAAAAGCGAAGATTTATGCCGAAATAGCCGGATATGCTCTTGTTAGCGAAGCTTATAATATTATGTCTCCAAGTACCGACGGTGTTGGAATGGCAAAGACTATGGAAAAAGCAATGAAAAATTCTGGAGTTGAAAAGTCAGAAATAAATTATATTAATGCTCATGGAACTTCCACAATTTTAAATGATTTGTATGAGAGCAAAGCTATTAAAACTGTTTTTGGGGATCATGCAAAAAATATTGCAATTTCATCAACAAAGTCAATGCTTGGACATACAATTGCTGCTGCCGGTGCCATCGAAACTGCAATAACTGTTCAGTCGGTTTATGATTCAAAGGTTCACCCAACTATAAACTTGATTAATTCTGACCCTGAATTGGATTTAGATTATGTGCCAAACAAAAGTCGTGAACTTGATATTTCTTGTGCAATTTCAAATTCTTTTGGATTTGGAGGACATAATTCCAGTATTGTGATAAAAAAGTATTAGCCTGATTAATTCATGAAAATTAAAATTTTGTTTTATTTAAATATAAATCATAAGATTAGCAAAAATGATTTTACAAAAAACTTTTTCAAATTTTACCAAAAGTGCATTTCTTTTTTGCCCTACTCTTCGTTGCAAAGCCCTTGCAGTATGAGAATACAGCTTCAGGCTTTGACGTCTTGATTAGGACAAAAAATAAACGCATGAATTAATCAGGTTAGAGTCTTGCAATTTATTCATGAACTTTTCTTTATAATTTTTATTTTTTAATTTTTCTCTATGTATTTATTAAAAATATTATATTTTTGTACTTAAATATTTTTTAAATATATGGCTGAAATAACTGATCAAATTGCAAAAGAAGTAAAAGAAATTATAATTGATTTCTTTGCTAATGAATGCGAAGTTGATACTTCTGAAATAAAAGACTCAACACATATTTTTGATGACCTTGATGGAGATTCATTGATGTTTTTAGAGTTGATAGAGATATTTAAAGAAAAGTATGATTTGAATATCGAACTAAAAACTATCGGAAAATATAGTGTCAAAAATCCTGTTAGAACAATTGGTGAGCTTATTTCTATGCAAATGTTGATTATCGAACATGAAAATGCCATTCTAAACAAATCATAGCAAAATAATGATTTATGGATGTGGAGTAGATATTGAAGAAATTATTAGATTTGAAAAATATAATCTTGCTCCACTTTCTTCCAGCTTTCTCTCAACAATTTATACTCAAAAAGAATTAGAGAATTATTCTTCATATAAAAAGTTTTTTACTACTTGTCTTGCACTTGGTTTTTCGTGTAAAGAAGCTTTTTTTAAAGCTTTTAATATGAACGTCAAGGATTATGATTTTAAAGATATTGAATTGATTTTTTTGTCAGACCCTGCTAATCATAGAATAAGTATTAATTTTTATGCTTTTGCAAAAAGTTTGATGAAGAATAATAAAATATCATTAGAATCTGCTACATATTTTTTTAATGAATCTTTTGTAAAATTTGATTGCATTTTAATAAAATGAAACAAAAAGAAGCACATTTTTTTCCGGCTTTTGTAATAAAATATACTGGTAAAGAAATTAAAGTTCTTGAAAATAATTCTATTGAATTATACCCATATCTAAATAAAGCTTCTGAAATATTAGATGTTGACCTAAGAAAATTCGATATTGTAAATAATGATTATTTATCCGATGAATTAAAAAATCAATATCTTACTTATATTTTTAGCTGCATATTTTCGGATATACTAAATTCAAAAAATATTAAACCTGATTATGTTGCTGGTTTTAGCATGGGTTTGTATGCGGCAATGTATCATTCAAAAGTTGTTAATTTCGAGAGTGGTCTTTTATTGATAAAAAAAGCATATCAACAAGTTAAAGAAATTCTTTCAGGCAGTGAGTATGCTATGGCTACAGTAATTGGATTTGAACAAGAAGACCTGATTCATACTTTAAAAAAATGGACAAGCATTGAATTAGTAATTAAAAATGGTGCTTACTCATTTATTATTACCGGAGAAAAAACTGAAATCAAAGAATCAATAAATTTTTTAATTAGTGAAGGAGCAATACATACAAGCATACTTAATGTTTCGAATTCCTATCACACAAAATTGTTGAAAAATCACAAGCAGAAGTTTATTTCTCTTGTTAATGATTTTGCTATTTCTGACAGCGAAATTCCAATAGTTTCATTTGTTGACAGTAAAATCATTAAACATTCAGATGAAATAAAACAAGAAGTTGTTAGAAATATTATTAGTAAACTCGATTTTTATAAAACTATTATTTATTTGAGTGATAATAATGTTAAATCAATATTGGAGTGTGGTCCCGGAGATAGTTTGTATGTTAGTAGCAAATTTATCAAAGGTGATTTTGACTTTCGGTCAATTGCAAAAGCTCGATTAAAATCCCAATAATTTAGTTAATATTTATAATAATTTTTTAACTTTGAATATAATTAATGGTTTTTATCTGGCTAAGGGTTGGTAGATAAAAAGCATTAACGGTTGTTATCTACAAGTTACCGCCAAGTGTAAAAACAGTAACAACCATACAAATTGAAAAATAAACTATTATATAGAAACGAAAAAAAATAACTAGCCAATAAAGTGCACCCAATGTTTTTTGTTAAATTTATAACATAAACGAAGATATTATAATGAACAATTTAGGAAATCAGTTAATACCGTGGTTAGTTAGAACAGCCAAAATGCTAGATTATTATCAAAATAAAGAACTTCAATCACTTGGTTTTGATTTAACCAAAGAACAATTTGTAGCACTTAAAATATTGTCGGATTGTAATGGTGCGTCTCAAAACAAATTAGCTTGCATAACGAACCGTGATAAAACATCAATGACAAGACTAGTGAATACCTTGGAGAAGAAAAACTATATAGCCAGAATCCCCTCCCAAGAAGACAAAAGAATCAACCAACTATTTATAACAAAAGCAGGTGAGAAAATATTAAACGATGTGACTCCATATGTGATAAAAAACATAGATAAATTACAAAAAGGAGTAAACGTGGATGAAACGAATATGATAATTGATGCATTAAAGAGAATACAAAAAAATATAGGGGAACTAGATGATTGCTAGTTTTAACAAATAGAAATCTTACAATATTGACCAATCTACCTCAAACACATTAATAAAAAGTGATTTGCAAATTCATCAAATCAAGGATTCGTTTGAGAAACACCCTCATTTTTAATAAAATAGAAAGAACTAATTCCTTTAATATTATTTTATATAAAAGTGAACAACTATTAAAAACATTTCGTATATTTGACACCATTGTCAAACACTAATGTTAAACCTTATGATTACAGATAATATCGAAATAACTGAAATTGAAACTAAAATAATTGAAGCTGCGAACAAAGTATTTTTGGAATATGGTGTTGATTCAGCCAAAATGGGACAGATAGCAGATGAAGCTAATATTAGTCGTACATCTTTAAATTACTATTTTAGGAGTAAGAACCATTTGGTTAAGAAAGTTCTAAATAATTTAGAAAATAAAATAGTCCCTACTGTATCGTCACTTATTAGCGATGAGACTATGCCTCTAATTGTTAAAATTGAATCCTTTGTTGATGAATATATTAACCTTATAATCAAACATCCAATGGTTCCTTCATTTATGGCATGGGAATTAACTCGTGAACCCGACTGGATTATTCAGTTAATTAAACAGCGCAATTTGAATTTTGATAAATTAATTTTTCAAATTGATGATGAAATTAAATCTGGTAATGTTGTTTCATTCACTTTAGAGGATTTATTTGTAAATATTTTCGGATTATGTGCTTTCCCATTTGTAACAAAAGCTCTATTAATGGAATTCTTTTTTGATCAAAATGAGGAAAAACTATCAAAGTTTATGTTTACACGAAAAGATGAAGTAAAAAGAATCTTACGTAATTGGTTGAAGCCTGATTGATCTTTTTTGCAATTGATTTGACAGCAGTGTCAAACTTTATTGTCGAATTAAAAAAAGAGAGAATATGAAAACATTTAGATTAGGAGTCGACATAGGTTCCACAACCGCAAAGGCGGTATTGACTGATTTAGCAGAGAATATAATATTTTCAAGTTATGTAAGACATAATACACGAATTAATGAAACACTAATAACTTTATTAAGTGATATATACAATAAATATGGAGATATAAATATACAAACGGCATTTTCAGGTTCTACAGCAATGGGAATTGCTGAAAATACAAATACTTTATTTATACAAGAAATAATTGCAGCTGCATCACTTGTTGTAAAACGATATTCCGGTGTGAAAAGTCTTATTGATATTGGCGGAGAAGATGCAAAACTGGTACTATTCTCAAATTTTAAAAATCCTGATATCAGAATGAATGGAAATTGTGCAGGAGGTACGGGAGCTTATATTGACCAAATGGCTGCATTATTAAATGTTACTATTTCAGAATTGAATGATTTAGCATGGAAATCAACAAAAATATATCCCATTGCTTCACGCTGTGGAGTATTTGCTAAAACCGACATACAAAATTTGGTGAGCCGAAAAATAAATATGGCTGATATAGCTGCCTCTATTTTTGAAGCGGTAGCTGGACAAATTATCAATACCCTTGCAAGAGGTTGTTCTATTGAACCTGAGATACTCTTTTGTGGGGGACCATTAACTTATATTAGTTATTTGAGAGAATCATTTTCAAGACTTTTAAAAATTAATAAAGAAAGTATCATTGTTCCGGAACATGCTGAAATGTTTACCGCATTGGGAACTGCCTTATCAATTACTACTACTCAGAAAATTATTAGAATTACTGAGTTTATAGATATTATAAAATCAGCTAAACAAAGTTCTTCTGAAAATAGCACACTCAATCCATTGTTTAATAATAGTAGTGAATTTGCAAGTTGGGAAGCCAACCGACATGTTATTACAATACCACAAAAAAAGTTAAAAAACGAAGGAAAATACTTTTTAGGAATTGATTCAGGGTCTACAACAACAAAGGTTGTCATCCTTGATCTTGAAGGTTCTCTAGTGTATCATTATTATAAAAACAATAATGGAAAACCTTTAGAAGCAGTTATTGAAGGGTTAAATGAATTTGGACTTCAACTTAAACAAAACAACTCGATAATTCATATAGCAAAATCAGCAGTTACAGGTTATGGTGAAGAATTGATTAAATCAGCTCTGGGTATTGATTATGGAGTAGTTGAAACAGTTGCTCATTTTGTTGCAGCGCAAAAAATTGAACCCGAAGTATCTTTTGTTCTTGACATTGGCGGACAAGATATCAAAGCTATATTTGTTAACAACAATACCATTTCAAATATTGAAATTAATGAGGCATGTTCTTCAGGCTGTGGCTCATTTGTAGAAGGATTTGCCAATACACTTGGGTATAAGCCCGGGGAATTTGCAACACTTGCAACACAATCAAAAGCTCCCTACGACTTAGGCTCACGCTGCACGGTTTTTATGAATTCAAAAGTAAAGCAAGCTTTACGAGATGGAGCAACGGTTTCTGATTTGTCCGCAGGTTTGGCATATTCGGTTGTTAAGAATTGCCTAAATAAAGTATTAAGAATAAAAAGCAATTCAGGTATTGGAAATATCATTGTGGTGCAGGGTGGTACTTTTAAGAATAAAGCAGTATTTAGGAGTCTTGAACTATTATCAGGAAAAAAAATAGTAGTATCGGATAAACCTGAATTAATGGGTGCTTACGGAGCAGCATTATATGCTTTGAAGAAAAGTATGTCAGAAACATCTATGAGTACATTTATTGGATTCAAAAATCTAGATAATACGGTTAACTATTCAACAAAACTTTCAACTTGCTCCGGGTGTACTAATAACTGCCAAATTACCACTTACAAATTCCCGAATGGAGGTAAATGCTTTTCCGGTAATAAATGTGAAAAGGTATTTACAAATAACATTACTGCAATTACCCGAGGATTGAATATTTTCGATTACAAACGACAGATTCTGTTTAACCGTGAGCCTAAACTCAGGTTTTCCTCAAATAAAATTCGCATTGGTATTCCAAGGGTATTAAACATGTACGAAAATTATCCTTTCTGGCAATCACTATTCTCTAATTGCGGTTTCGATGTTGTACTTTCCGATGAAAGCAATCATGAACTTTATAAAAAAGGAATTGGGGCATTAATGTCAGACAATATTTGTTTCCCTGCAAAACTTGCGCATGGTCATATTGTTAACCTAAGAGAAAAAAAGGTAAACCGTATTTTTTTACCTTTTGTAGTTTATGAGAAGAATGAACATAAAAATTCATCAAACAGCTATAATTGCCCAATTGTAACAGGGTATTCCGAAGTATTGAAAAATACCACTTTTTTAACTGAGTCTATCGATATTCCTTTCGACTCACCTGCTATAAATTTTAACAATATAAAGCTGCTTAAGAAGGCATGTTGGAATTACTGCAATGAATTAGGGGTGTCCAGTGGAACATTCAATAAAGCTTTTAAAACATCCTTAATTGCTCAAAATGATTTTAAAGCTCAAGTAAAACTGAAAAATACAGAAATACTTGCTGATGCGATTAAGAATAAAAAACCAGTGGTTCTAGTAGCTAGTCATCCGTATCATATTGATAATCTTATACATCAACAAGTTTCTCAAATTCTATCTGATTTAGGTGTTAGTATAATTAATGAAGATATCGCTTATAGTGATAGCAATGAAGGTTTTCATTCTTTCCATACTGTTTCTCAATGGGAATATCCTAACCGCATACTACAGGCTGCATGGTGGGCTTCTCAACAAAAAAATTCGATTGGTTTTATCCAATTAAATTCATTTGGGTGTGGACTTGATTCATTTATAATGGATGAAATTAGTGACCTGACCAAACGTTCGGGTTTGTCATTTGCTCTGGTTCGAATTGATGAAATATCGAGTCCGGGTTCTACCAAGCTAAGGTTACGTTCACTGGTAGAATCACTAAAATTAAAAATAAATACTGTTCAACATGATAAACAAC
>Ga0307990_1001719_pt1 | contig 18176 bp, 14 predicted proteins | sample EllFjometagen129_FD_203168 | JGI IMG/M metagenome (GOLD analysis project Ga0307990, IMG submission 203168) | Marine microbial communities from Ellis Fjord, Antarctic Ocean - #129 | ecosystem: Environmental > Aquatic > Marine > Unclassified | place: Southern Ocean | collected 2014-10-08
CAGTGGAACTCTGCATCAACCCTTACTTGAGGGGGGCTGTCTTGGTTGCCATCAGGCCCATCAAGCCGAGGCCGGACAAGAAAAACTACTGCGTAAGTCGGCCGATCAACTTTGTCAAAAGTGTCATGCTGAGGTTGCTAAAAGCCCGCAAGTTGAGCATCCTCCGGCCGCCGCTTGTCATACTTGTCACCAACCCCATGAGAGTCGTGAAGCGGGTCTCCTGGTCGAGTCGCAAAGGCGTCTCTGTAGTGGTTGTCATGATAATATTATGGAACAATTCAGTCAAAAGAGTCTGCATCGTCCCTTTGTTGCCGGAGATTGCAGTGCCTGTCATACGCCGCATGGCGGGGAGCATAAAGCTCTGTTACAGGTTCCACAAAAAGATCTTTGTCAAAAGTGCCATCAGCAGCTTGAGGCGGAACGGCATGAGAGTTTCAGCCATAAACCCTTTAAAGAGGGTAATTGTCGGCTTTGTCACCGGGTCCACTCATCGGATGAGCCCTTTTTATTGAATGGCAGCGGCGAAGATCTCTGTCTTGGCTGTCACCAGGAGCAACGTCCGCTGTCCGCATATAAGGTTGTGCATCAACCGGTTGCCGGCTTTAATTGTATGGCCTGTCATGACGGGCACGGTCAGGATCGTAAAGCCAATCTTTTACAGGATCAACCGGCTCTCTGTCTGCGTTGTCATCAGATTGATCGCGATTGGCAGGCGGGACGGGCCCATCAACCGGTCCTGGCCGGCAGTTGCGATGCTTGTCACGCGCCCCATTTTGGAAAGCGCCGTGGATTGTTACATAAAGAGAGCGTCCAGCTCTGTTGGGATTGCCACGACAGTGATGTAGAAAGTTTCAAAAAGAGCCATCAAGGGATAGGCTGGGGGCGCCAGGAGTGTCTCGGTTGTCACGATCCCCACGGCGCTCCGGCACCGGGTGATGGTCTGCTACTGCCTTATGCCCATGAACCTTTTCAAGAAAAAGAGTGTCAAGCGTGCCACCGGGGAGATCTATGAGGATTAATAAAAATCAAATCCTAGTTTTGCGGACTCTTCTCTGCGTTCTGCTGATTTTGCCGGCGCTGTCGGTCTCCGCGGCAAATAATTGTTTTGAGTGTCATGAACGAAGCACCTTTAAAGGTGAGGTTGTGCATCAACCGGTGGCCCGGGGCGAGTGCGCCAGTTGCCATGTTCCCCATGTCTCTCGCTATCCAGCCCTGTTGCGTAATGCTTCAGTGGAACTTTGCCGTGATTGCCACACAACTTTTATGAAAGCGCTTGAAGAACGCAAGTTTCAGCATAAACCTGTTAAAAAAGGCGAGTGCGGTGCTTGTCATACCCCGCATGTCTCTGATTTTCCTAATCTTCTTAAAGAAAAACCTGGTTCAGAGTGTTATCAATGCCATAAGAAACCTGAAAAAGCTTATGCTTTTACGCATCAACCATTTGCCAAAAATCAGTGTTATCGTTGTCATGATCCGCATGCTGCTGATGATTCTCGGCTCCTGCGCCGAGCCGAGACCGAGCTCTGCCTTTCATGTCATAAGGCCGGGGCTACCTTAAAAAAGGCTCATCTGGGCCGCAATCTCAAAAAGATGGGTTGTCTCTCCTGCCATAATCCACATGGCGGTGATAATCGTGAGCTTTTACGGCCGGTGCGCCATGAACCTTTCAAAAAAGGTAAATGCAAAACTTGTCATGAACAGAAAAAAACTGGCGTCCAGATGTGTTTGCAGTGTCATCAATCAGTGATGAAGACTTTTCTCCAGCCTCATACCCATTTACGGCTGGCGGCCGGTAAGAAAAATTTCTGTCTGCTTTGTCACGACCCTCATGCTTCCGAGGAGGCGGCTTTGCCGGCAGTCGACCGGCTGGCAACCTGTGCTTCGTGCCATAGTGATAAGTTTAAACGGCGCCAGGAGATGCTCTATCACCATCCCGGCCCCTGGGATTGCGGCGACTGTCATCAGATACATGGGGCCGATAATCCGGCCATGCTCCAGGGTCATCCTATGGATCTCTGTGCCAAATGTCATAAGCGCCATAAACAATTTACGCATCCGATTGGCGATAAAGCTTTAGATCCCCGCAATCAGGAATCGATGAGCTGTATTACTTGTCACGATCCCTGCACTGGTACTATGTTTAAACAAAATTTACGCGGCAGCGCTGAGCGCGGATTATGTGTTCAATGCCATCCGAAGCATTAAAAGGGAAATGCGCTATGCTGAAGTTTAAACGTCTCTTAGGCTCTCTTTTTCTCTTTGCTCTTTTTTTGGTTTTTGCAGCCCCTGTACCGGCGGCCGATTCCTGGCGCAGCCAATTGCGCTTACAGGGGCCGGCCGGTGATTTTGCGAAAAGATTGCACCCTTATAATCTGGCGATCGATCCGGAACGGCAGCGTTACTATGTGGTGGATGCTAAAGCCGGGAAAATCGTCTCTTTTGATGAAGCTGGTAAAGAGCTGGCTCGTTTTGATGCAGCGGGTCAGCTTAAACAGCCGGTCGCTATGGTGCGCGATCAAAAGGGCCTTCTCTGGGTTAGTGATCGTCAGGCCAACCAGATTTTTAAAATCAATCTACAGAGCAAACAGGTTGATCGTTTTCTGGTTAAGCATCGCGACATTGCAATGGTGGTGCCGGATCGTCTGGCTCTTGACAGTCAGGATAACCTTTATCTGATCGATATCTCGAGTGGTCACATACTCAAGTATGATAAAGATTTTATCCTGCTGGCTGATTTTGCGGTTCCCGAAGGTGGTCACGGTTTTGTCGACCTGAAAATCAGTAAAGATAAACTCTGGGCCCTTGACGGCGGGGCGCGAACCGTATCCTGTTTTGCTCTGGATGGAAAATGGCTGCAGACCGTGAAGTTGCCGGAGCGTCTGAAATTGCCCGTCGCCTTAGAGATTGATGCAGCATTAAATTTTTATATTCTGGACCGGCATGGTCGTGAGGTTGTAGTTTGCGATAAACATGGCCGTCTGCGTTACAGTTTTCTGGCCCGGGGACTTCTGCCCGGGCGTCTCTATTACGGATCGGCCCTGCTTTTTGATTGGCGTGGTAATCTTTGTGTCGCTGATGAAAAAAACGGGCGGGTCGAGATTATGGGTCGCTAACGTGTCTTTTTTGCTGCATATCTGGGTTGCCTTGCGGCGGCAGGCTTTACTCTTGACGCTTATTGTCGGCTTGTTGCTGGCAAAAGGGGTTGCCGTATCAGCCTACGTCACCGGCCCCTGCAGCGATTGTCACACGATGCACTACAGTCAAGGTGGCGAGGCCCTTTCGGTATGGGGCAGTGCGGGGCCCTATGACGCCCTGCTTACCGTAGATTGTATTGGTTGCCATACTGGTGATAACTCTGCCGGGGGCAAGGTTCCCTTTGTAATGCCGGAGACTCCGGCCCTGATCAGTTACGGCGGGGCTACTGGTACCGGGACTGAAACCGGATCGACGACTTTGGCCGGGGGTAGTTTTTATTGGGTTTTGAGCGGCCATAGTTTTGGCCATAATGTTGCCGGCTATTGTGACCCTGATAGTACTATGGTTAATAACTCTTCTGTTAATCTCCCTCCGGGATATGTTTCTGGCTGGCCGGCTGCCGGAAGTGGCGGTACGCCTGCCGGGGGTGGGAGTTGGGATAAAAACCAGCAGGTTACCTGCGCGGGCACCTACGGTTGTCATGGCTCGCATGTGACTACCAATCAGGCTCAGGCTATTCATGGCGGTCATCATGCCTTGAACGGGCCGGCGATCATAAGCCCGGAACCTAGTTCAGCCGACTATCGAATGCTGTTCGGGATTGCTGGTATCGAAGATAGTGACTGGGAATTTAAACCGACGGTATCTCAGCATAACCAGTACCATGGCGTCGATGGCTCCGGCAGCGTCGATAGATCGACAATCAGCTATCTCTGCTCTCAATGTCATGGTCGTTTTCACTTTAATGATGATGTCTCAGCACCGGTTGAATCGCCCTGGGTGCGCCATCCGACAAATTTTGATATGAGTGGGGCTTCAAGTAGTGAGTATGCAAAATATAACAACGGGATCGGAGTCGGGATTTACAGTCTGGTGGCACCGGTGGCCAGTGATCTCAGTCTGTCGGCTAATCAAATAATTAAGGAAAATATTTTCACGACAACTGACGACGCTATCGTTACTTGTCTCTCCTGTCATCGGGCGCATGGTTCACCGTACTATAAAAGTCTGCGTTGGAATTATGCCGGTAGTGCAAATGGGGGCTCTTGTGCGGTTTGCCATACCGAAAAAAACTGATATTTTTATCTTCTTTAAGGGCTGATGAACTCGCAAAAATTCCCATATCCGTTATGCCGACGAAAGTTGGAATGACGATTTAAGGTGATTGTGGACTTCATACGATACCATCAAGGGCTCACCCCTTAGAAAAAAGTTTTGAGTAAGGATTTTTTTATGATTTTTCGTCGGCGGATGCTTCAGCTCTCCTTATTACTCCTTATAGTTCTTTTTTCAGCCTGCAAGCAGATGGTTGCCAATCCGGTTGCATCCCGATCCCAGGTTCTGGCTTTCGGAGAGGCGCGGGTGACCCTCTATCTTGAGACTAAAGGGCGCAGTAATGCCAGTCTTAATTTTCGTCTGATTAGCGCTGAGCTTGCCGATGTCGATGTCTGGCACGCCTTAGATATTGATAAAATCAGGATCAGTCGCGAGGCGGCTCAGGATCGTCAATCTCTGCTCGGGGTTGCGGCAGTTCCCGTAGGAACTTATACGCAAGTCCGACTGACTTTTGCCGAGGTCGAACGGGATGGAGAAAAGTTAATAGGCGAAGGGCTTGAACGGCAGTTGCAGCTACGGCTCTTCTCGCCCCTTGTTTTAGCTCCGGGGGCCAGCAGCTGTCTCTTTGTCGAGTGGGATCTTGAAGCAGCCCCGCTTTTTAGCGGCGATGCTTTTGCCTCATTCGCTAAATTTAATGTGCGGGCTCAGGCTCTGACTCAGGTTGCCGATCTGGTAACGGTGGTTTGTCGCGATCTTGATACCGTCTATCAGATCAGCCCCGATCAGAACCGGGTGGTTGCGGCTCTGGGCCTGCCGGACGGAGTCGGGGAGGTGGCCTTTTCCTGGAATCATCGACTTTTCTATGCGGTTTCGACAAAAGAACGCCTCCTGCTTAAATATGATGCGGTGACTAAACGTCTCCTTGACAGCATCGCTCTGCCCCTGTCCGTGGCTCCTATGGCACTGGTTCTCTCAGATGATGGGCGCTACGCCTATTTGAGCGATATCCCAGCCAATCGGATTGTCAAGGTTGACCTTGAACGTGGTTTTGTGGTTGCCGATACCCTTAAATTTCTTCGCCCCGGGCGTCTCTTCTTTTTATCCACTCTTAACCGTAAGCTTCTCGCGGTCCTGGCCCCGCGGGAATCCGCTGTTTATCTGCTTAATGCGGAGACCCTGGAACCGCTGTTTACGCTGCCGGTCAATGGTCAGCCGGCAGGCCTGGCTCTGGCCCAGGATTATCTTTATGTCAGCGATTACTCATCCGATAAAGTCGCAGTTTACACGCTGTCCAACGGGCGGCCGCTCTCGCTCATTCGCGTCGGCCGTAAACCGCTTGATCTGGTCACTCTCAACAACCGAGTCTATGTTTCGGTTTCTGGAGCATCATATCTCTCCCTGTTAATGCCGCCCCAGGTGACCCCGATCCGACGTATCCCTAGTCAGTTTAACCCTCAAGCTCTGGCGATCTCTAAAAACTGGCAGAAAATCTATGTCGCCAACCGCAATCCATCCCAGATTGAGGTTCTTGATCTGCAATCCGGCACCTCCCTGAACCGCATCCCCTTAGCCGCTCGTCCTGACCAGATTATCCTCTGGGAAGCGGCCCAATAAAATTACAATTAGGGCCATTAAACCCCATCCGAGTCTAATAACCCACCCTTTTGCTTGATGAATTGTGGGTTGTTTCACTACATCCCCCTCTATTCTTTTTCATATTATATACAATACCTCTAACCAGTTGTATATAAACCATAAAACAAAATTCACAATAAGTAATCAATGGTGGTACGCGGCTTGCTATTATAAACATAAATAGCAAGCGCTTCGTTTAGAAAAAAAGGATAATATGGTCAATTATCACTAAACGACGGCGTCGACTCCCGGTCTGGGATAAAGGAGAGTATTATGAAATTTTTAAAAACCTTTGAAACCGCTCCAAGGTATATGCTGGCTCTTGTTGTGATGGCAGTTGTTCTCTTTTTGTTTGCGGCTGTGCCGGTTATGGCTCAGGTTTCAGGCCCCTGTGTTGATTGTCATACTATGCATAATAGTCAAAGTGTAGGTGTTGGTCTTGCAACAGAAATGGCAAAAGAATTTAATGCTGCAGGATCATTGATTGCTGACACTACGCCCAACGATAGACTCTTGAAAAGAGATGGTTGCATCGGTTGTCATCGCGGTGACTATAATGATGCTAGTTTTGATATGATGGATAAATTTCCTAAAGTCTGGGATGCAGACCTTCCTAGCACTGGGCCGAATCTAGGTTGTTCAGCCGGGGGTAATTTTAGGTGGGTTTCGACTTTAGATGGAGGTGCTGATGCCAAGGGACATAATGTTGTTGGTATATCAGCTCCTGATGCTGATATGGCGGTTCTGAATATACCACCTGGTTGGAATGGGTCAGATTTTACTGGGACTCAAGGCACAGCTAGAGGGCCTTTCACTGCTAGTGATCAGTTGACGTGTTCAGGTACATTTGGGTGTCATGGAGACCCCAGTATCCCAGGGGATTTTCCATCTCTTTCCGGGGCCCATCATGGAGTGCAAGGTCCTGGCGGTTTCACTAATGGATATAGTAATGATACTACTCCCGTCAAGAGTCTTTCTAACAGTTATCGTTTTCTTTATGGCATAAAAGGTGTCGAGGATGCTGATTGGGAGTATACAGTTTCTAGTGGTGACCATAATCAGTATCATGGTATTAATCGTGCTACTAGTGAAGCTGTTGATAACACTACAATTAGTCACCTGTGTTGTGAGTGTCATGGAGATTTTCATGCCGCTCAGCAGACGGTACTAGAAATTAACGATGATCCAGTCGCTCAGGGTTTTGTTTCCCCTTGGAATCGCCATCCTACCGATTTTGATATGAATAATACCGCTACTGGCAGTGAATATAAAAAGTATAATGAAAAGGTTACAACAGGTACTTATAGTACTCTGGCTCCAGTTGGAAGAGATATGTCGTCGGCTGCATATAGTGCAGCACGAGCGGATCTCCTGGTTAATACAGATGTCTTAACCAGCGGTAATGCTATCGTGACCTGTATCTCATGTCATCGCGCTCACGGCTCTGAATTTGATGACCTCCTTCGCTGGGATTACAATACTAGAGCCGGTGATGGATCGTTTACCACTGGAACCCAAGCTGCTTCCGGTGATGGCTTACCAATTTCCGGTTGCTTCGTTTGCCACACCACCAAAGATGATAAAATTTAGTTTTAGAAAAGATGAAAATTAACAACCTTGCGAGCAGTTAACTAACCTCTCTCTCTTCTGCTCCAGAAGCGCTGGTCTGACCAACCAGCGCTTCATTTTTTCCTCCCTCAATGGGGTCAGCCCTCAATGGGGTCAGTTCTTGACTTTACACACAAATTATTATGTAGTTTAATTTTGACGCGTATCAATTTCAAATCTATAAAAGTCTAACTTGAGTTAGGGAGGAGTTGATGGCCCGGCCTTTACGTCTGGAGTTTGCGGGGGCTTGTTATCACATTACGGCGCGCGGCAATGCGCGCCAGGCAATCTATACCGATAACCGTGATTATATGCTATTCCGCGAGCTTCTGGGTAAAGAGATAAGGCAGCAAGGCTGGTTCTGTTACGCCTATTGTCTGATGCCGAACCATTATCACCTCTTAATCGAGACGCCGGAACCCAATTTGAGTAGAGGGATGCGGCGTCTGAATGGCGTCTATACGCAGAGCTTTAACCGCAGGCATGGTCGGGTAGGGCATCTTTTTCAGGGCCGTTATAAAAGTATTGTCGTTGATAAAGATGAATATTTATTAGAGTTGTGCCGCTATCTCGCCCTGAATCCGGTCAGGGCCAAACTGGTCAAAGAGCCCGATGCGTGGCGTTGGAGTAGTTTTCCGGCGCTGCTGGGGGAGGTTGATGCCCCCAATTGGCTTGATCGTCAAAGCGTCTATGATCTTTTTGGGTATGATCTTGCAGGGGCGCGAGAAAATTTAAAGAAATTTGTTGCGGATGGAATGGGGGGAGATGGCCCCTGGGATAATTTGCGGGGACAGATCTATCTAGGTTCTAAAGCTTTTCTTGAACGTATGGACAGTCTCGTGAAGGGGCGGCCCTTGGAAGAAGTATCGGTCAAGCAAAGAGAACCAACGCGACCACTGTCTGAAGAGGTCTTGACGTTGGTTTCAGCAACCTACGGTCTTGAGCGCGAGATGTTGCTGGCTCGGCAGCATTCAGGAGCCTGGCGCATGACGGCCTATTTGTTGCGACGGGTCGTAAATTTGAGTCTGAAAGAGGTTGCAGGTTTGTTTGCGGTTTCCCCTTCACTTATATCTCGCCATCAGAAAGAGATTGAGTCGCGGCAATCATTCTCCTCAGAGGAGAGCAAACTGTTGAGTTTTTACGGTTTGGTGAGAGCTGATTGAGCTCTGAATAAATTTAAGCTCTGTGCGCCTATTCGGTTTACATATTGAGCCAGGCGGCGTAGCGGAGGAGTTGTTCGTGGTCAGTGAAATCTTTAAGGGCATTCTCGTAGTCGCTAAGAGGGCTCCAGCATTCATCACAAAACCAGAAGCTTACTTCGCTGGATTCATCGAAGGGGCGGCCGAATTTTTCGATATAGGTAAGGTCGATAATCCAGCCGTGAAGGCGCTCGCGGTCGGGATCGTTGGTGGTGCCAAATGCGTTTTCATCGGGCAGTTGGTTTAATTCATTGATTAGTACTTTTTTCATTGTACTTATATGTTCGATAGTTTTCATGTTTGTTATGCCTCCTCTATCCTGTCCGTTTTCCGTATTGAGAGTGATTCAGTTTGTTTTGCATATGAGAATTGCAAAGATAGTGCCAGTTCTGTAGATGAGGTGTGGTTTCTATGTAAGTATTTGAATTTATGATGCTATTGGTTTTTTATTTATTTTTTATGGTATCTTGAGGGTGTGATATCTCGCAGTTTCTGAATGATATGGCTTTAAAAATAGATATTAAACCCAATTGTCACCCTTGCTTTTTATGTTGAGGTAGGTAGTCTCTTTGTGGAATTTCTGCTAGGTTGGCGTAATATTTGCTAAACTTGGGGTCGCTGATTTATTAAATATCTAAATTATGGGTGATATAGAAATGGATATAGATAGTAGTCGGATAGACCAGTGGATGACTGTTGATCCGGTGGTGTTTGATATTGCGACTCCTTTGCAAAAGACAATTCGGAAGATGCAGGATTGCCAGATTGGGGCGATTCTGGTGGTTGAGGGGCCGAGGTTAGTTGGTATCTTTACCGAGAGAGACTTGTTGGCTTTAGTGGAGGAACTTCACGATGCAGCTCTTTTGCAGCAACCTGTTTCTCGATTTATGACAAAAAAACCCGTAACCGTCAATTTTAATGAACCTTTTAACGCAGTTTATATGAAGATGAGGGTCAATAACATTAGGCATCTGCCAGTGCTCAGCGGCTCGGAGATTGTTGGTATTGTTTCGTTGCGTGATCTGGCGGAGTTTTATGAGAAGCATATTGAGAGCAAACTCGAAAAAAACAGATCTCAAATTGAACAGCTGCGGCATTTTTTAGATCTTACGAAGAGTTGTGAGGGGGAGAAAATTATCGAGGAACTCGAGCGTCTCGAAGAGTTGAGTATGACGGATTATTTAACCGGTCTTTACAATACACGTTATTTCAGTGCTCGCCTGGCGGAGGAATTGGAACGGGCCAAAAGGCATCAAGCCCATCTTTCTTTGATTTTTTGCGATATAGATTTTTTTAAGAAAGTAAATGATCGTTACGGCCATCAATTTGGCGATTTTATTCTTAAGGAGATCGCTCAGATTTTGATATCCCGGGTTGATAATATCAAGATTATTGCGAGGTTGAGGAAATCCGATGTGGTGGCTCGTTATGGCGGAGAGGAATTTGTAGTTATCCTGCCGGAGACCTCGAAAAAGAATGCATTAGAGGTGGCTGAAAGAATGCGTCGGGCGATTGCGGTTCATGATTTCCAATTTAATGGGGTTTCGATCTCGGTGACCATGAGTTTTGGGGTAGCCGAATATCCAGAAGACAGCAGTGACTGCGATAACTTAGTTAAACAGGCTGATTTGGCTATGTATCAAGCTAAAAATAGTGGTCGCAACCGGGTTGTAGCATTTGCTTGCGATTCTAACTCTGCGGTTGATAATAGTTCTTTGAGGATAGTTGCTGAGCTGTGATTTTTGTCTCTATGTTTTAATTTGCACTGCGATCTTTAATATCTCTTCGTATTCATTGAATTCTTCAATCATCATATCATAGTGACATAGAGGGTTCCAGCATTCATCTTTAAACCATAAACTTATTTCACTGTTCTCGTCACTAATTGTACCGAAATGTTCAATGTGCGTAAGGTCGATGATCCAAGCGTGTAAACGGGTAAGATCGCTTTCGTTGCTGCATCCCAGTTGGTTTGTCTTGGGCAGTTGATGTAACTCATTTAAAATGACTTTTTTCAGGATGCGGACGTTTTCTATAGTTCTCATGTTTGCCGTCTTCTCGGTCTTTGGTTAGTTTTTCAGTTCTTGTATTTTTAGGTGTGTAAAGTCCCGTTAAATCTGCATGCTTTTAGCGAAAAGTGTGCCTATGTGTTCTATTTTTTTAAAAAATGATTATATAACTTATTGATAATAATCGGCTTATATTTTTTATTTTTTTTAATGGTTTTAATATTGATAGTTGGCAGAGTGCTTTAAAACGCATAATATCGTCAGAAAACCAAAAAATACGACAAAAGCCCCACTTTTCAAGTCAGGTAAATGGGTGAACATTTTTATTGTGGGGATGGTTCTTGCATTACAGGGATAATATTGTTCTTTTTTGAACATAAGCTTGTTTCGGTTGGGTTTTGGGTTATGGGTAGGGGCATTAGACAGTATAAAGGAGTTTTGGCGTTGTTATTTAACCCAAAAAAAAGGCTGCAAACCCGGCTGCTTTTTTTTATTTTTTTTCTTGTGGTAGGAACTCTTCTGGTTGAGGTCCGGGGTGCATATGAGGATGAGAAAGAGTCTTCATCTTGCCTCGAATGTCACAAAGAGTCTTTCAAGGAAGATCTGCTCAAAGGCTTGGTACATCAGCCTTGTTTAGAGGGGCGATGTATTGCTTGTCACTGTTCACAGGCTCAAGAGACTTCTGTTGACAGCACTGTCGAGCATGATGAGAGAGTGATTTCTGCGTCTGCAAAAGCGAAAAATATAGAGCCGGAGATGAACGTAATCCATGCCCACCTGCATAGTGATATTGCCCACTCATTTATTTTTTCCGAAGATAAGGTCGATAGGGTTTTGCTGGTTGAGTTATGGCTTGGTAAAGCGTTGCAAAAAGTTGAGCGGGTTGCACTTTTGCCCCTGGGAAAACTACCTCGACTAGTAGACGATAAACGTTCACCGCAAATTTCTGATGTACAGATTGAAAAGGTCGAGAGAGGACTCTCTTCCATGGCTGTGATATCCTGGAAGACTGATAAGCCGACGACTTCTGGAATCCGTTATGGAATTGATCAACTTGATCGGCAGAGCTTTCCTCATGGTTGTTTAGTGCGTAATCACAGGCTGACGCTGCCGAGTTTGAAAACTAACTGTAAATATCGGTTTTCTGTGGTTTCAAATGATTTTTTTGCGAATCAGGCGGTCAGTGATTGTTTGCTTTTGTCAACCGAAAAGGATTTTTCAACGGGATCTGACAAGCAGCTGGATGTGCGAGACTGTGCGATCGTTAAAAAAGAGTTTTTTAATGCTGAGGGGCGTTATCTGGCGCTTTTTGAAGTTTCACAAAGTCTCTCTCTGTCGATTGGGGCAGAAAAATTACTTGAACCTGACGGAGAGTTGCCGGATACTTCTGCAACTTCGACTTTAGAGACCGAAGGGAGTTTGGAGGAGGCGAGTGGAGATGAAGTAGATGAACACCGTTATCTCTTTGGTGAGGTGGAGACGACAATTGATAACTGTTTTACCTGCCACAAGAATATCCGTAAAGAGATGTCGCACCCAGTTAATGTTTTGCTGGCACCGGGAATGTCGGTGCCGAAGGAGTACCCTCTCCTCTCGAATGGGAGGATGAGTTGTATGACCTGCCATGTTCGGCATGCCGGAGAGAATCTTTTTCGCCTGGTTCGGGCGCAAGGTAAAAAGTTTTGTGAAGGCTGCCACGCAGCCTATTAAAATTTTAATATTTTTTAAGGATCTTCAGTGATGCAATCCTATAAGTATAAACGTAAACTCCTGAACCTTTCGATTGAGAAAGAGTTTCAGCGGTGGTTGATGGTTAGAATTTTGGGGGTTATAATTTTGAGCTCGGTGCTGGCAGCAGTGGTACTATTTTTCTATGCCAGACATGAGACCGTGACCAGCTTTTATTCAGCTCATATCAAAATCAGGCGTGTCAGTGACCTTCTTTTACCGGTAATTTTATGTGGTTCCTTTGTCAGTATGTTGGCCGGGACATTTCTCGCTTTTTTTCTTCCGCAAAAGATTGCCGGACCTCTTTATCGGGTTGAAAAAGAGCTTCAGGATGTCAAAGCTGGTAATTTTACAGTTGTCATTAAGCTGCGCCAAAAAGATACTCTTAAAAGTTTTGTTGATGTTGTTAATTCTGTGGTTGCTGAGCTTAATCAAGGGGCAAGTGACCTGCAGGCTGAGAGCCAGGTTTTGCAGAAAGCTCTTGCCAGTGATGATGGTCCAGCGATTACGACCGCCGCAAAACGCCTGCATGCAGCTCTGGAGAGGATTAAAACTTGAGTTTTTGGAAGCTGCAAAGGTTTTTTTGTTTTGTCATCCCCATTGTTTTTTGCTTGCTTGTGGGTTTGGGCGCTGAGCTTATGGCTCATGACAAAGTTGTGATCGCCGGAACCGGTGATTCGCAAAAATTATTGCGTTTGTTAGGCAAGGAGTATTGCCGAACTCACCCCCATGTTGTCATTGATGTGCCTGAAAGTGTCGGCAACAGTGGGGGAATCAAATTACTGTTAGAGGGGCGCTGCGAGTTCGCCCGCGTGGCGCGGGAGCTTACTGCAAATGAGCTCTATTACAATTTTGAGTATCGACACTTTGCCAAATCTCCAATCGTTTTTGTGGTTAGTGCAAATATCAAGATGGTCGATAATATCTCACCTTCACAGATGCTGGCTCTTTATGGCGGCCAGATTACGCAGTGGTCTGAACTGGGGCCTGATTTTGGCAAAATCTATATTGCCAATCGAGAAAAAGGCGATTCGTCGCGTTCTTTAATTGAAAAAGTTTTTCCTGCATTTACCCGCATTGATCCTTTGTCTGGTAAGGTTCTCTATACAACTCAGGAAGTGGGTCGGGTGTTAAATTCTTATGATAACATAATCGCCTATCTGCCGCTTGCGGCAGTGCCGGATAAAGGGGTGCGGGTTTTAAAGTTTGCCGGAGTGCCTGCAAACCGGTCGACGGTTACTTCTGGAAGTTATCCATTAGTTATTCCTTTAGGTCTGGTCTGGCACGGTGAATTAAGTTTGCTGGCGGCAGATTTTATCGCTTTTGTCGGCTCCTTAGCTGGGGCTGAAATCATCCTTGATGCCGGGGCCTATCCGGTTTCAGGGTTGGTGAGGTGAAGCTATGGTAAAAGTTTTAAGATCTAAAAGATTTTCTATCCAGAAAAAACTCTTTCTCTTTCAGTTCGCCCTCCTTCTGCTGGTTGTTTTACTGGTTAGCAGTGCCAGTGTCTACCTGATTGTCCGCCATCAGAAAGTCGTCCAACAGCAACACTTAGGGCTGGTTTCGCACGATATTGTCTTTCATCTACAGAGTGAATTGAGATATCGGGTGGCAGAACTTAAGGTCATTGCCGACAGCCGGCCGGTGCATGCCTACGCAGAATCTTTTCAGGAAGGGGTACTTGAGGGGTTCATGGCGAAACATCAGGACTCTTTTCCTCTTTTGAGTTATGTCAATGAGTATGGGTTGGAAGAGGTCAGGATTGTCTCTGGGGAAGTTTGCAGTGATTATCAGAACCGTCATAACTACCAATTAATTAAAAAGGCCCGCTCGACGCCGGGTAAAGTTTTCATAGGTTCAGTTGCTTACAGCCCCGACATTGAGGGTCCCGGGGTTGAGATGGCAATTATGCAGCAAGAGTACTTTGGTGATCGTTTCTTAGGCATTATCTTTGCCGTAATTCCGCTTCAGGTGATGGCTGAGGGGGTTTGTCATGAGTGTGATGAGAACAATTTTTATCTAATGATTAATCAACAAGGGGAGATGCTCAATAGCTCCCGGGTTGAGTTTTTGCATGAGCGGGTGGGTGGGCCAGATATGGGGCTGGCCGAAAAGGCTATCTATACCAAGGCTATGGCTTTGCAGTCAGGTTTTGCCCGGGCCCCTATTTTCGGTCAGGATAGTTTTGTCTCTTATGGTCCGGTTGCAGGCCTTGACTGTTCGGTTTTGGTGGGCCTGCCTTACCGGGATTTTATGAAGGTGCCCTGGCAATTGATAAAGACCGTAAGTCTGCTTTTTATTATTATTCTGGTTTTTGGGTCGATGGTCTCTTATTTGGTTTCGAAAAGTATTACCGAGCCCATAAAAAAACTGGTCGAGGCTGTCGGGTTGGTTGCACAAGGAGATTTTACCCGCAAGGTGTCGATAAAAAGCTATGATGAAATTGAAGATTTGGCGGATAAGTTTAACCTTATGACCGACGATCTTGATTCTCTTTTGCGACGCGAAAAACGTCTTATCGAAGAGAAAGCTGAGGCTACAACATCTTTGTTGAAAGCTAAAAAAATGGAAGCTATCGGCCTGATGGCGGGTGGGGTGGCCCATGACCTTAATAATATTCTCGCAGGAATCACTGGTTATCCAGAGCTTTTATTGATGAAACTGCCAGCCGATAGTCCTTTGCGAAAGCCTTTGGAAAAAATTCAGATATCGGGTTTCAGGGCTGCCGCCGTGGTTGCCGATCTCTTAACAGTCGCGCGCGGGGCTGCGACCGTGAAAGAGCCGCTCTCTTTAAATACAGTGATCGAAGAGTATCTTGATTCGGCTGAATTTCAAAAACTTTACTCTAACTATCCCGAGGTTCGGGTGCATGCTGAACTGGCGGCTGATTTACGGCCGATTAAGGGTTCCAGGGTCCATATTCAGAAAGTTATTATGAATCTGGTTGGTAACGCAGTTGAGGCGATTGGGGGCTCTGGTGCGGTTGTGATATCAACCATGAATAAGCTGAAAAATGGTGATCTTGGACAAACACTTAATAGTCTGGTGACAATGAAGATTGCCGATAATGGGACGGGTATTGCCAGGGCTGATCTCGACCATGTTTTTGAGCCTTTCTATTCCCGGAAAGTGATGGGGCGTAGTGGTACCGGACTCGGTCTGACGATTGTCTGGAATACGGTTCAGGATCATGCCGGCAAGATTGCGGTGGAAAGCAGTCCTGAGGGGACTGCTTTTACCATCTCGCTGCCGCAAAGTGAGGAGCGTGTGGTCGTGCGTCGGCCGGAATTGTCATTGGAGAATTTACGCGGTGAAGGCCGTGTTCTGGTGGTGGATGATGAGCCGCAACAGCTGGAGGTCGCCTCCGAGATGCTTGGTACTTTGGGGTATTCGGTGGATGTTGTCGCTAGTGGTGAGGAGGCGATTGCCTATTTGCAGAACCACCGGGTTGACTTGTTGCTGCTTGATATGATCATGAAACCGGGAATGAGTGGGTGCCAGGCCTACGAAGAAATTGTCAAGCTTTATCCTGGTCAAAAAGCTATCATTGTTAGTGGTTTTTCAGCCAGTGAAGATGTCGATAGGGTTCTTGATCTTGGGGCCGGTGGTTTTCTGCGGAAACCTTTCAGTATGCATCATTTAGGGACGGCGGTACGGGAAGAACTGCAAGGTCTTCGCCTGGTATCTTGAAGTTGTTTTTATTGCAGGTCGAATTTCTTCATGCGATAGCGTAACGTGTCGCGGCTGAGCTGGAGGTATTGAGCTGCTTTAGTCTGGTTGCCGGCGTGTTTTTCCAGGGCCAGCTGAATTATACTTTTTTCGAGTTCTTCAAAGGAGATGCCTCCAGCCGGCAGGGTGATGTGCAGCTCCTCCGGGTTGCTGGGTTCGCTGTGGAGGTGGTTGCGTGAGGTTTCTGGGCTCTTTGCAGGAGCTGCGCTTGTGACTTTGGTCGAAGGTTGGTTATCCTGTTTAATGGAAAGGTTGAGGTTATCAGCACTTAAAATACGGCTATCTTCAAGGATGAGGGCCCTCTCTATGGAGTTACGCAACTCTCGGACATTGCCCGGCCAGTTGTAGGAGAGCATTATTTCCAGGGCCTCTGGGCTGATATCTTCAATGTTACGATTGTACTCTTTGTTGAAGAGATCGATAAAGTATTTGGCCAAGTGCGGAATGTCGGCTTTACGCTCTTTTAGGGGCGGTATATTGATGGTCATGACATTGAGGCGATAGTAGAGGTCCGCTCTGAACTTGCCCTCCTCTACCATCTCTTTCAGGACGCGGTTGGTTGCCGCAATGATTCTGACATTGACATCGATATCACGGTCGCCACCGAGGCGGCGATAGCGTTTGTTCTCGATGGCCTTGAGGATTTTTCCCTGCATTGGCAGAGGCATGTCGCCGATCTCGTCCAGAAAAACGGTACCCCCGTCAGCCATCTCAAAAATTCCTTTATGACGCTTTCCGGCATCAGTGTAGGCCCCTTTTTCATGGCCAAAGAGCTCGTTTTCCAAGAGGTTGTCAGGGATGGCGGCGCAGTTTATTTCGAAAAAAGGGGCCTTTGAGCGTTGACTGTAGAGGTGTACGGCTTTGGCTACCAGTTCTTTACCGGTTCCGCTTTCCCCCAGGATCAGGACGGTTTTGTCGTTGGTCTCAGCGCATCTTTTTATGATTTTAAAGACATCAATCATCTCGGGGCTGTTGCCGATGAGACGATCTTCGTCAATTTTTTGGTCTATTGGATGGCTTGATTCGGCGAGTTGTGCATTGATTTTCTGCTTTTCGAAAGCTTGGGCAATAACATTTTTGACTGATTCAAGGTTGAAGGGTTTGCCAATGTAGTCTTCGGCCCCAAACTTGAAAGCTTCAACGGCTGACCCCATATCTGCGTAGGCTGTGATCATGATAACCATAAGGTGTTCATTTTCGGCTTTGAAACGTTTGAGAAGTTCAAGGCCGTTGGCATCGGGAAGGCGGATGTCAAGAAGAACCATCTGGGGTTTGAAGGTTGCGAGTTTCGATTGCGCTTCAGCCCCGGTTGCGGCAGTGTCGACGGTATAGCCATTTTTGATCAGGGGTTGGGAAAGTGACCAGCGAATCAGGTGTTCATCATCGACAATAAGAATTCTTTCTTGGCTCATGGCAATCCTTGAGGGGGTGAGGGCGGACTTTGGTGTTTTGGTTTATTAATTGAGCCTACAGGTCAAGCAATAATCATGCACCGTAGACCAACTCTTTTTTTTGTTGTACTTTGCTGGTTCGGTGATAGAATGTTGATTTTGATGGGTGATGTGACGCTTTTGGTGGATCATATCACCCTTGGTGACTAAAGTCCACACCCTGGGTTATGGTAGAACATTAATTTGCAAGTCACTTTATAAATTCTTTTATGGATTTATTTGTCAGAGATTGCTAAAAAGCTGTAATCTCAATATTTTGTCGATGAATTTCTATTTGATTTATATGAGGCTCTTAGATCTTTTACGGTATAAAGTTTGCGTAAGTCGGAAGACTTAATTTAGTTTTTATGTGATACAGCTGTATATTGAGAAAGTTTTTTTAGTCGGTGATTGGCTATGAATAATGAGGTAGATGTTCCCAGTGTGAGAAATTGTTCCGGACATGTTGGTACTGATGATGGTGGTTTCGTGCAGGGTACAATAAGAGAAGAACTTGAAAATGATCAGGGGGAGCTCGAGAGCCTGCGTCAGGAGAAGGAGTATTTCGCCAGTGTTATAAGGAATTT
>Ga0307990_1001720_pt1 | contig 18175 bp, 16 predicted proteins | sample EllFjometagen129_FD_203168 | JGI IMG/M metagenome (GOLD analysis project Ga0307990, IMG submission 203168) | Marine microbial communities from Ellis Fjord, Antarctic Ocean - #129 | ecosystem: Environmental > Aquatic > Marine > Unclassified | place: Southern Ocean | collected 2014-10-08
ATTGATCGCCAAGCGACATGCCGACTCGAGTCGTTCAGAGCCGTAGGTCTTACTCAGGCTGAGTAACCCCATGGCAGAGCGGAACCCTTGCTGTGGGTGTTGCCGTACGGCAATAATAGCTGCAACCATGTTGGCTGTTTGTGGCCCCTTTTTCTTTCCCCACTCAATGAGCCGTTCTGGAGTCCATTCGGCATAACTCTGATGTGCTTTGGGCATATGTCCAACGACTGTTGTGTGCTGCCCTTTCTGGAAACTGCGGCAATGAGAAGCCACCCGTTTGTTCTGGTGGTAGCATTCAACGCAGGTTGATGTGGATCTGGCATCCAACTGCTGGCCCTTTAAGGCAAAGGGAACCGAGTAGTAATGACCATCAAGTTCGATATGGTAATCGATATTGACCCGTACCTTCTTCCATTGAGCAAACTCATAGGGTGTTGCTGGTAGCGGTTGTAGAACTGGCTGATCCAGTGATTCAAACGCCTGTCGGCGCGTACCGGGTAGCTTCTTAAAGGGGCGATTGTTCATATCAAGGAGCAGATGACCAATGGCGTCATTGGCCTCAGCTAGGCTGAAGAAGGTCTGTTTACGCAGCCGTGCCAGTATCCAGCGTTCTACTATCTGAACACCCACTTCAGCTTTAGACTTATCTTGTGGTTTGCGTACTCGAGCGGGGATAACAGCGGTGCTGTAATGCTGTGCTAACTCTTGATAACTCGGATTGAGGTCCGGTTCATAGCGGCAGGATTTGGTGACGGCACTTCTTAAGTTGTCAGGCACCACAATCTGCGGCACGCCACCATAGAATTCAAAAGCACGGCGGTGAGAACCCAGCCAGTCAGATAAACCCTGACTGAGGGTGGCTTCAGCAAAGGTGTAATTGCTAGCACCGAGTACAGCAACGAACACCTGGGCTTCTTTGATCTCACCAGTCTGTGGATTAACGATAGAGATAGTCTGACCTGAATAATCGACAAACAACTTCTCTCCAGCAAGATGAACCTGCCTCATTGATAGCTTCAGCGTACGAGCAAAGCGCCGATAGATCTGACAGTAACGACTATAACGGTATGGATGTGGATGAACGGCCTGATACTCTTCCCACAACAGCATCAGGGTTACCCCTTTGCGTTTTAACTCGTTATGGATATAGGCACAGTCGACAGTGGCTCTCTCACTTGCGGGGACAATAACAGTGGCAGGAAACAACATGTCACAGAGTTGCTGATCCGCCATTGATTCAGATAACGGCCAGCTAAGCTGTGCTTGTTTGGCGCGCCGCAAATAATCACCAACAGTGGTACGAAATAATCCCAAAGCTCGAGAAATCGAGCGCTGAGAAAGATTGCTGTGGAAATGAAGACGTAGAACTTCTTTGATCTTGCGCATAGATAACCTCTTGTTTGCCAACGGTGCACCTCCGGAAATGATTGATTTCCAGTGTTGTACACCAGGTTATCCAGCGTCACTAACGAGCGATTGTGCAAAGTGGTCCATCGATTCCGCACAGTGGTAAAAAGTGGCCTACTTTGCAGTGAAATCAGTGGCCCACTTTAGAGTGGAATGACTGGTCCAGTTTGCTCCGGAACGGGTGGCCCACTTTGCAGTGGAATCGGTGGTCGGATTGCACCGGAATACGCAACATCAACAAAAATAGCTATTTCAGCTATGCCGCTTGCTGCATCACAGAAGGACCATTTGTTTTTAGAAAAAATATCAAAACCAGCTACTACAAGGAGATCAGAAAGATTAAATCAGAAAAGCAGCGCAATCAGGTTAATATCAAATTTCACATCCTTGATTATTATCATGGCAATATTTCAACCAAAGAAAAGCTGGCGGAATTTTTGGAGGAAGCCAAAAGATTTCGTGATTATTTATGAACTGTATGTGTCGCACGGTTTTCGAAAGGTTGATAAAGGTAAAAAACAAGAACGCCCCAGTTTTACCGAGGCCGTTCTAATAAGCAACTTAAAGTAATAGTCGATAAAAGCAGAGTGGACAGGCTCTGAAAGATTACGATTAATACTCACAAAATGGATTGGTCGGTGGCTGGTTTCTTTGCGAAGACTGACTCTGGATTTGTTATCCATAACAAAAACAACCTTATGAATACTTTTTTGCAAGAGGCTCATATAATTAACCAAATACACGCCCAAAAAACGAAAATTATATGTATAGTACTGGAGTTAATTGGTCGACAGTTCTAAGGACATTAACTGTCGACTAAACAGCAAGAATTCTTGGAGTTTGTGCTTGGTGAGTATATCAAAGAGGGTGTCGGTGGAACGGATTTAATAAAACTTGGCAGGTTAGTTGAACTGAAGTACTGCAACACCAACGATGCCACAGAGCAGCTTGGTGGTATTCTGCAGATCCAGAGACCTTTGTTGACTTTTAGCAGTATTTTTATTCGGTTGAATAAACTGATAAAATTGAGGTATCACATTAATTAAGTTCGTAATGGAGCAATATTTTACTATGCCAACATGCTGGATCATCGCAGGACCAAACGGCGCAGGAAAAACAACTTTTGCGATGGAATATCTTCCAAAGGTAGTGAAGTGCACCCACTTCATCAATGCAGATTTAATTGCTGCAGGACTTTCCCCTTTAGCACCAGAGCAAGAACTTCTTTCAGCAAGCAGAATTTTTCTCAAGGAAATTGAGGAGCGCATCACAAACCGGAAGGACTTTGCCTTTGAGACCACCCTTTCCGGTCGTAGCTATTTGCGCCTGATTAAAAAGTTGAAAAATTATGGCTGGAATGTAGAACTCATCTATCTGGCCCTGCCCAGTGTTGAAATGTCGAAAATGCGTGTTGCTGAAAGAGTTGAACACGGTGGACATAACATCCCCACCATTGATATTGAAAGACGTTTTCCACGCAGCCTGTCAAACCTGATGTCTGAATTCAGCTATAAAGTTGATCGATGTCTATGCTTTATGAATGACGGAGAATCACCCGTGCTGGTTTTTGAACAAAACAACACAACTCGTGATATAATTCACCGTGGTTACTATCAATTTTTGCTTGAGGCAACGCAATGACCGAATCTTTTAAAAACTCTCCTTCCAAAGAAGGTCAGATAATTTTGAACTCGCTGCAGAAAGCTGTGTCTAATGCTCTCGATAAAAAAAGACGCTTAGGCCAATATGCAGTGGTATGGAAAAATGGCAATCCTTCCATAACTAATGAAGATAGCCACAACACAACAAATCAATAAAGAATCTCTGTGTATTTCTTGTGTAATCATGCCAAAAAATTCACACAAAACACTAGAATATAAAAAGAATTAGTCAAGGCAAGAAAACCCTGTTTCCCTTTATATTAAGACTAGTAACAACGAGAAAAGAAACGTACAAAACTCCCAATAAATACTAAAAACCCTCGTGTGCAGTGCAAAAAACACCCGTAAACTATTCTGATCTGAGTCCTGTAAACATCAAGAATATTATCTCACAACATCCAACTGTCGCTATATCCAGAAGAACAATACAAACAAAGGCCCCTACCTCTTTCAGCCTCCACAAAGTCCTAACTACTACCAATAAATAATAAAGATCAGGTGTCTACAATACTAGGGCTTTGCCACAGCACTATACGGACATAACCCTGAACTTTCAGGCACGGTAGAAGTGTACACGCTAAAATTGCTCGTGTTTTTGCTCGTGTTTTTCATAAAACAAAAAAAGCACCTAGATCAAATGACCTAAGTGCTTGAATTTATTGGAGCGGGAAACGAGATTCGAACTCGCGACCTCAACCTTGGGAAGGTTGCACTCTACCACTGAGTTATTCCCGCAATGAGGGTGGAGTATAGGGAAACACGACCACGCTTGTCAATTGCTTTCATGCCATCGATTAAGATAATCAATTGCTTCCTGCTCGGTGTTGACGTGCCCGAGAATTTCTTGTCTGTTTAGATCAGAAAAAAAAGCACCAAACATTTTCCCAGCAAATCCAGATTGCTGTTGTACGACTTGCTGACTGGTCAGCAAGGGAACCATTTTGTTGTTATGTAACAGCTCAAAACTCTTGTTGTATAACTTAGCTAACGCAAAAGGATCCATTTGGGCATCGGCAAACAGTGCACACACTAACAACGACTCTGGCAATGGTGCGCCATGCTGTTGCAACCACAGTAATTTACCCCGTTCACTACATGCTAAGCGACTGAAACAGGTCAATTGAGTACCACTGATTTTACAGGAGAAGGAGAGCAATTTTCTCAAGCGCTTATTAAAATGTAACCTGTGGAGTATTTTGTCGATATTTTCATCTTCTAACAGAAAACAGCGCAGTAAACTGATAAAACGTATAAGAGATAAAACGGTGAAATCGTCGCCTACGAAGCGAAGCATATGTGCTGATAAGGATGGTTCTTTTAGTATCGTTGCTATCTTGACCTGCAATATTGTGTAATTTTGCAGTACATATTGCTCGTCGCCATTGAGCCCTAGAGCTTTTGCCCCACCGCACTGTATAAATAAGCTAACTGCTTGCTGATGGTGTTGCGCTGCAAGTATTTGCGCCAACTCATGCCTGATGCGCTCACCGGCAATTTGATTTAATAATGGCGCATAGCGTTTAAAAGCTAAAAGAGTATTTTCCTCAATAGCAAAACCAAGTTGGGCGCAATGCCGCAGTCCCTTAATGATTCTTAGCGGGTCGTCAGGCAACACCTCAGCGCTACACATGCGGAGCAAGCCATGGGCTAGATCATTTTTAGCATCTAACATATCGATGAGTTGTATATTGTTTTCGGGGGAGATTGGCGAGGATAGCACTGTAGCCATGGCGTTAATGGTGAAATCGCGTAATGCTATATCACCTTCAATGGATTCAGCCCGCAATGGGGCAAAGTCTATTTGCAAACTATGAGTTTTTACTGGTGTTAAAGCTGTAGCGGAATAAATACCATCTTTTACAACCCTACTATACCCACGTTGACCATCCAGCGAAAACCAATGACCTTTTATGCGCCGGGAAAATCTTTTTGCCAACGCAGTAGGATCACCAGCGCTGGCAATATCGTAGTCTGCACTGGGACGGTTGAGAAGAGCATCGCGTAGACAACCACCAACGATGTATACAGGTAAAGACTCGTCTGCTGCTAAGCTAGCCAGCAGACTTAATTCTTTAAAATGATGGTCACAGAGCTGTTGCCAGACAATATTCATAGCACTAGCACAACTTATTGTTTACGAGTAAAAATCACTTATTGAAAGTTATTTCTGCTTTTTGTTTTAGTTCTTCTACCCACGCGTGTAAAACCTTGGCGCCGTTTTGCTCCTGTAGAAAAGATAAGATCTGGGGTTTAACCTCTTCATAGGACAGAGATACTTCCTGCTGACGATCAGTAACATTAATCAGGTGATAACCAAATGGGGTATCAACAATGTCGCTGACCTCACCTGGTTCTAGAGAGAAAGCAACCTTTTCAAATTCTTTAACCATTGAGCCACGACTAAAAAACCCTAGATCTCCACCTTTATCTTTACTGGGGCATACTGAATATTGTTGCGCCAAGGCACCAAAACTCAACTCGCCAGCTTTAACCTGTTGTTGAATCTCGGCAATCTTAGCCTGTGCTTCTTGACGATTTTCATCGGTAGCTTTCACCAGGATATGGCTGGCTCTTACCTGGGCAGGCTTACGCATTTTCTCTGTGTTTTCTGCATAAAAAGCCCGCATCTCTTCTTCAGTTGGTTGAGGCGCAGATGATGATTTTTTTTCGGTCATTTTGTTGACGGATAAATCCTGACGGATCATGCGATAATAGCTCTCGCGGTCGATGCCAGCTTTTTCCAAGGTTGCGAAAAACTCTTCCGGTGACGGAAAGTTTGCCATAACCTTCGTGATCTCTTGGGTAACCTCATCCTCCTCAGCCACAACACCTTCAGCCAAGGCTTGCTGATAAATTAACTCACGCGCAATGATCCGTTCTGTAGCAATTTCTTGTGCCTGAGCGGTCTCCTCTTCATTTAATTGATCGACCGTTTTACGGAACATCTCCATTGCATAACTTTGCATGGCATTAATGAAATCGAAATGGCTTACCGGACTACCGTTAATGCTAATTGTTTGCTCTTGCACTTGATTCTCCTAACTTAATAAATTATTTTCTATGGTTTGCAGTTGCGTAGCTAGTTGAGCGAATTCCTGAATGGACAGGGTTTCACCGCGTCTACGCATGTCGATTGTGCCAGCTTCTTGCGTGATATCTACACTGGATTTGCTGAACCCGGCTGCATGTAAGCAGTTACGTAATGTTTTTCGACGCTGAGCAAATGCCGCTTTCACTACACGTTGGAAAAACTCCTGATCATCAACCCGTACTCGAGGTTGTTCCAGACGGTCGAATTTTAGCACTTCAGACATTATCTTCGGTGGCGGTCGAAATGATTGCGGCGACACCAACAAAACTCGGTCGACATCGAACCACAGCTGGCACATAACTGTCAAGGCACCATATTCCTTGGTTCCCGGCTGGGCGCGCAAACGATCGCCAACCTCTTTTTGAAACATTAAGACCATGCGTGTGAAGTGCTGACGATGTTCCATCATCTTGAATAAAATCTGCGTGGAAATATTGTAAGGTAAATTAGCGATCAACTTATAGTTATCATCCCGCAATATTTCTCGCCAATCGAGCCGTAGTGCATCACCAACATGCACAGTTAATTTGTCATGGTTACTCTCAACAAAACTCTGGGCTAAATCACGGTCAATTTCTATTATGTCCAGTGTCGCAACTTGGGGTAAAATTCTTTGCGTTAGCGCACCCTGCCCCGGTCCTATCTCCAATATATGATCAGTTGAATTCAGCTGCGCCGCAGCTATAATGGCTGAAATTACACTTTGATCATGCAAGAAATTCTGACCAAAACGCTTGCGTGGACGATGATAGGTTTCCATCAATGAGATCTCTTTTGGAATGGGCGTGGCCAGCGGGTAATCCGCAAGGTTTTCATACTTGGCACCATACGTAATACCACGGCATAGGAAATAGCACCTAACAATACACCATAGACCACACTACCAATACACATAGGGACAAGTAGGTCATAACCAAATTTAGTTATGGTTTCAGAGCCTAAGGTTACATGAAAATTGACATGCTCCATGCCTAATAAAAAGCGCCCGGTTTCGTATTCTGCAGCATATATAAATGGTGCGGTAATGGGATTACTGATCCAAACTCCGATAGCTGCGGCAATCTTATTCTCCCGTAGCAACATGGCAAAAAAGACTGCAATCAGCATCTGACCGCCAAATGTTGGTGTCATACCAACAAATATTCCTAGTGCAAAACCTTTGGCGATCTCATCAGGTTGAGCCCGCAAGCGTAACAGCTGGAGCAGCATGAGTTTTGCTTGTCGAATCAATCCCCAGCGCCGCCACATGGTTGTCTAACACTGCCCTTGCAAAGGCCCAGTTACTTTTGCTAATGGCCAGTTGGCGCGAGCATTAAGCTCAAGCGGTGAAGTCAACCCACGAGTAAGGTAATAGTCACCGGCAACGGCCAGCATGGCAGCATTGTCAGCGCACAAAATAGGTTCAGGAAAGAAAACATCAATTTCGGTAGATAAACTTAATTGACTGAAACGGTGACGCAAACCGCTATTACAGGCCACGCCGCCAGCCACGACAATTTGTGATAACTGGTGCTCCTTAGCAGCCTTGAAAGCTTTACGACTTAACACATCCACAACTGCCTCCTGAAATGAAGCGGCTAAATGAGTAAGTAACTCCCCTTCTAGGGGCTGATCAAGCTTTTTTATCTGATTCAATACTGCTGTTTTGATACCACTGAAACTGAAGTCGAAACCTGGACGATGCAACATAGGGCGAGGAAAATTAAAATAACATGGATCACCACTCTGGGCTAATTTATCTATAAGAGCACCACCGGGATAAGTTAAGCCAGCCATTTTCGCTACTTTATCAAAGGCTTCACCCGCCGCATCATCTAGGGTTTGGCCGATCAATTCATAGGCACCAATACCATCGACACGAAACAGGTGGGTATGACCACCAGAAACAGCTAAAGCCAAATAGGGAAACTGTAGTTGTTGCGTACCACTGCTAATATTGGCTGTGGTTTCCAGAAACGGAGCGAGAATATGACCCTCAATATGATGGATACCAACTAGAGGGATTTCTAAAGCAAAAGCCAACGCTTTGGCCGCAGATAAGCCAACCAAAAGTGCCCCTATTAAGCCCGGACCTGCAGTAACAGCAATCCCCTCAATGTCTTGCAGGGTAACTCCGGCAACCTGCAATGCTTGGTCAATTACCACCGGGCAAGATTCTAGATGTTTACGCGCTGCCAGCTCGGGTACAACTCCTCCGTAGCAGGCATGAATATCCACTTGTGATGCAATGATATTACTCAAAACACAGCGACCATCGCGAACGATAGCCGCCGAAGTTTCATCACAGGATGATTCTATAGTTAGAATAAGCATTAATTTAAGATCGTTGATCAAATAGCGTGAGAAAATAGACGCTTAATAGATATCTTCAGCGCGCTTCTACAATAAATTTGCAGCTAACTCTGCCAAACTGGAACGTTCACCTGTGGACAAAGTAACATGACCGGAAATCTGCTGTCCTTTAAATTTTTCCACCAAGTAGGACAACCCATTACTTGAAGCATCTACATATGGATTATCGATCTGATACGGGTCGCCAGTTAAAACTATTTTTGTACCCTCGCCAGCGCGAGTTACTATAGTTTTAATTTCATGGGGAGTCAAATTTTGTGCTTCATCGACAATCATATACTGATTCGGAATAGAACGCCCACGAATATAAGTCAATGGTTCTATCTCCATAATTCCCATATCCACCAGCTCTTTGTAACCACGCTTGTGCTTGCCCCGATCTTCAATAGAGCCCAACAACAACTCGACATTGTCAAAAATTGGTTGCATCCATGGTGACAGTTTTTCTTCAACATCGCCGGGTAAAAATCCTAGATCACGTCCCATAGGAAATATCGGGCGGGAAACCAACAACCTGTTGTACTTACCATCGTCAGCGGTTTTTTGCAGTCCGGCAGCAATCGCCAGTAGCGTTTTTCCTGTCCCCGCTTTACCAACCAGCGTAACAACCTGAATCGCTGGATCAAGTAGCAGGTCAAGGGCGAAGTGCTGCTCGCGGTTGCGTTCTTGAATGCCCCATATTCCCTCTTTGGGAAGTTTCACCAGGGGTAATAATTTCCCCATCACAGAATTATATCGCGCTAAAGCAGTATGGGATAGATTTGTCTCATCAATAAGCGTGATACATTGATTGGGTAATAACGTTGTATCTTGCGCCTCTTCAAGAAACCCTTGCCCATAAAAACGATCTACCAGCGTAGCTGGGATTAGACGTTCTGCAGTACCTGTGTACAGCTCATCAATGGAAACTTTATCACTCTCGTAATCTTGAGCCACTAAACCAAGAGCATTAGCCTTAATCCGCAAATTGGTATCTTTAGTTACCAATATGACCTTACACTCGCAACCACCTTTTATACCGACGGCAACAGCCAGAATACGGTTGTCAGCACGGGTCATGTCTAAGTCTAGCGGCAACTTGTTTGCGTGCTGTTGGGGATATAAAACTACGATTAGTTTCCCCCCATTTTCTAACGGCACACCCTCGGTCAAACTGCCTTTGGAACGCAGCTTGTCCAGCATTCGAGATACGAAACGGGCATTACGTCCAATTTCATTGAGATCTTTTTTGAAAGTATCAATTTCTTCGATAACAGTTATGGGAATATATACATCGTTATCTTCAAACTTCAAGAATGCCTGTGGATCATGCAAAAGCACATTGGTATCAAGGATAAATTTTTTCATATCACCTCACAGGTTAAAAAAGAAAGTATATGTGTCCATAAAATAGATGAGTATAGACGACCAATTTGTCTCAAGAGCGATTACTGTGTAGTTATCTCGGTGATTGCCTGTAAAAAGTAGTTTATATGTTCTGCGGTATTAAAGATACCCGGACTGACACGAATTGTTCCCTGAGGGAAAGAACCAATTGTGTGGTGGGCGTCAGGAGCACAGTGTAAGCCAACCCGAACGGCTATATTGTACTGTTGATCGAGAATGAAACCTATCTCCGCGGGATCAAAACCGGTAATACCAAAGGAGAGTACCCCCCCTTCAGCACATTCAGGACCATAAAAAGAGACGGCGGGTAAAAGCGACAACCCAGCACGCAGCTGATTAACTAATGCCTGTTCATGGTTGCGGATATTCTCAATACCTTGCTGTTTGATCCATCCTAGTGCAGCAGTTAATGCTGCTAAACCGGCAGTATTAAGAGTGCCACACTCTAAACGATCTGGCAGATGCTCTGGTTGTTGTAAACTGCTGGACATGGTGCCAGTGCCACCAAACTTTAATGGCTTAACTTTGATCTCTTTGCCAACATATAAAAAACCTGTCCCTTGAGGACCTAGCAAAGATTTGTGCCCCGGAGCAGCAAGTAAATCTATCGCCATTGCATTTACGTCAATAGGGAAAAAACCCGCGCTTTGTGCAGCATCCAGCATGAAAATAATACCCTGTTGACGACACCAATTACCTATAGCAGACACTGGTTGTTCGGTACCGGTAACATTTGAGCAGTGGTTTATCACCACCATCTTCGTAGGTTTTGCAAGACAGGCATGCTGTAGTTCTTTGAGCTCAATACGACCGGATTGATCACATTGCACTTTTACGACATCAACACCTCTGCGGTGTAGCTCATATAAAGGACGAGTGACCGAGTTGTGCTCCATTGTTGTAGTCACAACCCTGTCTCCAGCTTCAAGCACACCAAATAAGGCTATGTTTATGGATTCGGTGGCGTTGGCAGTGAAAACAATTTGACCACAATCTTGAATTGAAAAAAAATCTGCGGCAGCCAGACGTGCTTTCAGGACAATTTGAGCAGCTTCATGCGCTAATTTATGCCCACTTCTACCGGGGTTTGCACCACAGGTTCTGGATACATTATCTTGAGTCACATACACCACTTCCGGTTTAGGAAATGAAGTAGCTGCATTATCAAGATAAATAAGCGCAGGCTCGTTACCAGCGAATGGCATGAATGCTCCGTAAAAACTAATGGCAAACTACTATAAATAGCAGATTGATATTTCTAGTAAAAGATCAGCAGAAGCTACCATCGTATACTTTTTTAGGCAACTTCAATTCGGCAAACACTACATAATAATTTAACCAAACGTTAAACAGTTGAACGGCGTTGACAACCACGAGATATTGTGTTTTAAATTCACCATACATACTGAATGTTGTGTATTAATGAATCTCGGCAACTAATGAATAAGGGAAAATCTTATGCCAAAAAGCACTAAAAACAGTCCTATGCCATTAACTAAAAACGCACTCACTGTTCTCGAACGTCGTTATCTCAAGCGCGACGAAAAGGGGCTGGTACTGGAAACTCCTGCCAATATGTTCGAACGAGTTGCTGAAGCTATTGCGGCTCCTGATACAAAATTTGACCAAAATGCTGATGTTAAAAAATTAGCAACAGATTTTTATACAATGATGACCAGTCTCGACTTTTTACCTAACTCACCTACTCTTATGAATGCTGGGCGTCCTCTCGGACAACTTTCGGCTTGTTTTGTTCTGCCTGTTGCCGACTCCATGGAAAGTATTTTCGAAGCTATAAAAAATACTGCCCTTATTCATAAAAGTGGCGGTGGTACCGGGTTTTCCTTCAGCCGTATTCGCCCCGCTAACGATGTTGTTTTATCTACCAAAGGGGTGTCTTCTGGTCCATTGTCATTCATGAAGGTTTTTGATGCGGCAACGGAAACGATAAAACAGGGCGGTACTCGCCGTGGCGCCAATATGGGCATTTTACGCGTAGACCATCCGGATATTATGGATTTTATCATGTGTAAACGTGATCAAACAGTTTTGACCAATTTCAACATTTCAGTAGGCATAACTGAAACCTTTATGGAAGCAGTAAAGAATGATGCTGAATACGACATAATCAGCCCCAGAACTGGTGAAGTATGCAATCGCATGTCAGCGGCCAAGGTCTTTGACCATATCATTGATCTGGCGTGGAGCAATGGTGAGCCGGGGATTATCTTCTTAGACCGACTCAATCGCGACAACCCTACTCCACATATTGGTGAAATTGAGAGCACTAACCCTTGTGGCGAGCAACCATTGCTACCCTACGAATCATGTAATCTTGGTTCCATCAATCTGAATAACATGGTCAAAAAAGGGCAAGTTGATTGGGACAAATTGCGTGACACCGTCCATTTGGCGGTGCACTTTTTGGATAACGTGATCGAAGCCAACAATTATCCGATACCAGAAATAGCCGAGATGTCTAAGGCAAACCGTAAAATCGGTTTGGGCATTATGGGCTGGGCAGATATGCTGATTTTACTGGGCATATCCTATCGCGCTCAGGAAGCTGCCGATCTTGGGGCAAAACTGATGAAGTTTATCAATGATGAGTCACATGATGCTTCGCGTAAACTGGCACAACAGCGCGGTGCGTTCCTCAATTTTAGTGGTAGTGTCTACGACACACGGCAGGAGCCACCAATTCGCAATGCCACCTGCACCACCATTGCTCCGACAGGCACAATTTCCATCATCGCCAACAGCTCTAGTGGTGTCGAACCATTATTTGCTGTGTCTTATGTGCGTCAGGTTATGGACAATGATATTTTGGTTGAAGTTAACCCTTTGTTTGAAAAAATTGCCAAAGAGCGTGGATTCTACTCTCCAGAACTAATGAAATTGATTGCTGAGAAAGGATCAATTGTCGATTTTGAACAAATCCCCGAAGATGTGCGCAAAGTATTCGTCACGGCACATGATATTACCCCAGAGGATCACATTCGCATGCAGGCAGCTTTTCAACAGCACACCGATAATGCGGTATCGAAAACTGTAAACTTCTGCAACAGTGCCACCCGTGATGATGTCGCTAATGTTTATCGACTGGCACACCAAAGCGGTTGTAAGGGGGTAACTATCTACCGTGATGGCTCGCGTGATTGCCAAGTTTTATCAGTTCAAAAAAGCACAGACGGCAACGCAGCAGTGCCTATGGAAAACAAAAAAGACACGCGTAAGCGTGACCGCCCACGTACTCTCAATGGTGCAACCTATCAAATGGAAACTGGTTGCGGTCCGTTGTATATAACCATCAATGAAGATTCTCATGGTCTGTTTGAGGTATTTACCACCATGGGCAAAGCCGGAGGTTGTGCTGCTTCTCAGTGTGAAGCTTTGGGACGGCTGGTGTCGATGGCATGGCGCAGTGGAGTGCAAGCGCGCCAAACAGTAAAACAACTGGTTGGTATTTCCTGTCACAAACCTGCCGGTTTTGGTGCTAATCGCGTAACCTCATGCGCTGATGCCTTGGCCAAAGCGATCCAGATGCATATGCAGGCAGAAGAAGATGAAGATATGCAGTACCATACATCTGGCGGTGGTGCCTGTCCTGAGTGTGGCGGTCCTATTGAGCATGAAGGTGGCTGTTGTGTTTGCCACTCCTGCGGCTATTCTGAGTGTGCCTAACTTAAATATTTATCGGTTAATCAGCCAAGTGGTAGAGCTGATACAGCTTTGACCACTTGGCTTTTTCACCGTGACAAATATATTGCTCACCAGCTATGATTAGTTATTGTCCAGCTGCATATCCATTTTGCCGCTGATTTAGCGAGATTTTAAACCCGAGCAACAATATTGAATTTATGAAAATCCTTCTGGTAAATCCCCCAAACTGTGGTCGCAGTATCCCTGAAGAACGCTACGGTCTCGACACACTGAAACAAATTTTTCGTGGCGAGCCACTAGGGTTAGAAGTTTTAGCCAGTTATCTTACCTCTCACGCTGTAAGCATACTTGATCTAAAGGCAGTTCCTGATCAGTTTACTGCCACTTTTGAAAAAATACAGCCTGACGTTGTCGCCTTTACTGCCATGACCTGTGAGGCAAATAGTGTAATAAGACTCGCAACAGAGGTCAAACAGAACAGCAATGCCATTACCGTAGTTGGTGGAATACATGCCAGCAATGATCCAGAATTCTTTAACCAAGATATGATCGACTATGTTGTGATTGGTTTGGGACAAAAATCGCTGCGTGAACTGGTAGAAGCTATTGAAACCAATCAGCTCGACAAGGTGGCTCAAGGCACTATTCCCGGAGTAGCGGCAACTCAGCCTGGGGGGAGGATGGTATGGACACCGCGCCTGTTTCCTGCCCATGAATATGCAAAGGCACCTGTTCCAAGTTATGAACTTACCGCACCTTATCGTGACAGCTATTTTTTACCCAAACTGAAAATTAACATGGGTTATGTAGTGACCGCGTACGGCTGCCCATACAATTGCTCGTTCTGTTCCATTGCTGGTCAGGCCGGGGGCAATTATCTGTGCCAGCCGATCAATAACGTTGTCCGCGATCTCCAAGCGTTACCAGCCGCACCATTTGTACGGCTGGTAGATGCCAACACCTTTGGCTCCATCAGCCATGCGCGCCAACTTTGCCAAGCAATTAAGGAAGCGGGTATTCAGAAGAATTATCTCGTTGATGTGCGTGCTGATACTGTCGTGCGCTATCCTGAGGTTATTGAGCAATGGCAACAAATTGGTTTGCGTTCTGTGGTTATCGGCTTTGAAGAGATTAACGATAAGCGCTTGACAGCGATGAATAAAAAAGGTAGTTCCAGCATCAACAATGAAGCCTTAACCATTTTGCACCAATTAGGTGTTACCGTGGTGGGTGACTTTATTGTTGATCCAGACTATGATAACGAGGATTTTGATTTACTGGAAAGTTACCTAGGCACACATAAAATAGATCTGCCGATGTTGACGATCATGACCCCGTTGCCAGGCACGCCGTTATACCGCGAAATAAGCAATAAAATCACCGAGTTTAACCTTGACTATTATACGCTAACTAACGCTGTCAGCGCTACGCGCTTGGGTGAAAAAAACTTTTATAGCCGCTACGCAGATTTGATGCAAAAATGTCACAGTCAAGCCAAAATATAGAAGGCCATTTATGGAAGCATATATTACAGCACTGTCATCTTTTCTCCCTAATGAACCAGTCAACAATGATGACATGGAAAGAATGCTGGGATTAATCGACAATGTTCCATCACGGACGCGGCGCATCATCCTGCGTAACAATAAAATCAAACAACGCTATTACGCTATTGATCGTGACTCACTGCAACAAACTCATACAAACATAGAACTTACCGCAGCAGCAATCCGCAAATTACAGCCCAGCTCAGATTTTACTTTGGAACAGATTGAGTGCCTGTGCTGCGGAACATCATCCCCAGACCAACTCATGCCAGGACATGCACCTATGGTACACGGAGAATTGGGCTGTGGACCGTGCGAGGTAGTAACCACTAGTGGTATTTGTATCTGCGGAGTTAGCGCGCTAAAAATTGCCTGTATGCAGGTAGCCACCGGTTCCAGCAACAACGCAGTCGCTACCGGTTCTGAATTAGCTACCAGCTTTATGAGTACGTCTATCTGCGGGAATCCGAGCGTACAAAGTTACACTGAAGTACAAAAACAATCGGCATTATCTTTTGACACCGATTTTTTGCGCTGGATGTTGTCTGATGGTGCTGGAGCAGCATTTGTCAGCCCCAAGCCTGCTGCAACTGGGAATTCACTAAAGGTAGAGTGGATAGATCAGATCTCCAGTGCCCATGAGTTACAAACTTGCATGTATGCTGGAGCAATAAAGAATGATGATGGCTCACTGACCGGTTGGCGTTCTCTTGGTTCTTTGCAGAACGCCATTGACCAGCAAGCTTTCTTAGTCAAGCAGGATGTTAAACTGCTCAATGAAGAAATTATTACTACTGCTATCGACAGAGCGCTGTTGCCAATTATAGCGCGGCGTAAATTGGCAGCGCAGGATGTAACTTGGTTTGTTCCCCACTACTCATCAGATTATTTTCGCGCACCACTGCACAAGCGTATGCTGGAGAAAGGTTTTCATATCCCCTATGAGCGCTGGTTCACCAATCTGGAAACTAAAGGAAACACGGGATCAGCATCAATCTATATCATCTTGGAAGAGTTGTTCCACTCTGGCAAACTCAACAAAGGGGATAAGATCCTCTGTTTTGTCCCAGAAAGTGGCAGGTTTTCCATGTGCTACATGTTACTAAGTGTCGTGTAGCTATTCACCATCCACCCGCTCACGCAGCTCTTTACCAACTTTAAAGAATGGTAGTTTTTTGGTATTAACTTTTATAGCTTCACCGGTCTTGGGATTACGACCAACATAGGATTTATAATCTTTGACCACAAAGCTACCAAAACCACGAATTTCAATCCTACCACCATCGACCAATTCTTCGGTCATGGTATTAAACATAAGATTGACAATTTCTTCAGCCATCTTATAAGTCAATTCATTTTTTAGTGACAAAGCCTCAATAAGTTCAGATTTATTCATACATCCTCCAGCCATGTAAATTATATGGCTTCAATTATGGCCAGCGCGGCACCATTAAATTACACAACCAGCATAGAAACATTTTAAAAAAACCGTGGAACTATATAATAAAATTAACACCCTAGGAGAAAATACAGCTACCAAAATACATGATTAGACGTCAGTGTCAATATGTGATGTAAGTAATATCATTATTTAAATAACGGTAAATGGAGATAGGGTCCACACCACATTAGCCTCACTATCACCGATATTTACCCATGAATGTGGTAAATGCGATTTAAAAGACAAGCTGTCGCCAGAATGCAAAATATATTTTTCATCAATAATTTCTACCTGTAAACAGCCGTTCATCAGATAAATCAACTCGTCTCCAGGGTGATACATGTTGTCCACACCGCTCTTGCCACCTTTGGGGATCGTGCAATAAAACGACATAAATTGGGGGTCACGCAGACCAGCATTAAACGATTCCGTTATCATGTTGGAGTCATCTTCATAGATCGTGGCTTTACGTTGGCCTGACGGGGTGAAGACTATTTCGTGAGTCGAGCTAACCTCTTCGACAAAATAATCTACACTCTTGTCAAATACTCCAGATAATTTTAATAAAATTGCTACAGATGGAATGGTAAGCCCGCGCTCCACGCGAGAGATCATATTTGAGGAGACTCCAGACTTGCTGGATAATTGCTGAATTGTAAAATCATTACCCAGTCGGATAGTTTTTAGTTTTTTACCAATAATTTTGCGTAACTTCATAAATTATCCTCTATGCCTGCTGTTGCGCAATATTAGGTGCAGGCGAAACTACCCATAAAACCTTGGTCTTACCGTGCCTATTGTTTATCCAACGATGAGGCAAATTAGCTTTGAACGATAGAGAATCACCCCGGGAAAGAGGATAAACAGTACCATCAATAATAAACTCCATAGCACCGTCAAGAATAATAGCAAACTCTTCACCGGCATGAACCATATCACCCTCACCACTAGTACAGCCAGACTCCAGGGTATCGTAAAATACACTAAAACCGGGATCGCGCAAACCTTGAGTCAGGCTAAGAATTTGATGTTTATCTTCAAAAAAGAAGATTGGCTCGCCACCACCGTTGGGGGTATAGACAACAGTAGAACCTTTATCGGCCTCCTCAACAAAGTAACTTATGCTCATACCAAAAACGTCAGCAAGTTTCATCAATATTTCTACTGATGGTGTAGTCAGACCGCGCTCAATACGCGAGATCATATTGGATGACACATGTGACTTGGCAGCCAATCCTTCAATGGTCATATCGTTACTTAACCGCATTTTCTTGAGTTTCTTACCGATAAGTTCCTTGACCATCTCAACTCCTTAATTCCATTAATAGAATGTTGTTTTAACACTCGCCTGCAATACTGTCAATGGCAGGCTAAATTGTCAAGCAATATAACACTATAGCCTAGCAATAATTGCACTAATTATCTCTTATGATTGAAAATATTAGGTTAAACAGACGAGTAAGACATCTATCAAACTTCAATTTAAAATTACATCATTGATGCTGTTTACCCAGCGATAATACCGTTACAATGATCTATTTATGCAAAATGGTTATATTCAGGTAAAAGAATGATCGGTCAGGCATTTAACTAAAAAAAACGTTATTAGGCTGTTGTTGCCATTGTT
>Ga0307990_1001721_pt1 | contig 18171 bp, 14 predicted proteins | sample EllFjometagen129_FD_203168 | JGI IMG/M metagenome (GOLD analysis project Ga0307990, IMG submission 203168) | Marine microbial communities from Ellis Fjord, Antarctic Ocean - #129 | ecosystem: Environmental > Aquatic > Marine > Unclassified | place: Southern Ocean | collected 2014-10-08
CACGGGATTGTGTAGTTGAGAGCCTGTTTCCTTGCCCAGGAGAGCTGACAACCTGAGTACGGGAGAAGACCACAATGTACCCACAGATTCTGCGGAAGACCCTATAATATTAAGGCCTGCACAAGTGCAGGCCTTTTTCATAGATACGCTGCTGGGTACTGAACGCTACTCTGCGCCGGTAATGAATTCATCTTGATTCGGCCTGGCCGAGCCGTCCCACAGCTTTTCTATGGCATAGTATAAGCGGGCCTCAGGTGAGAAAACATGCAGCACCACATCGATGAAATCAATTACCATCCAGCCGCTCTCTGATTCACCGGAAGACCTGAATCTCTTCACCTTTAAATCTTTCATGTGGCTGTCGGCCTCCGACAGCAATGCTTTAAGATGCGGAGCTGAATTTCCGGATGCAACCACATAAAAATCGGTTACACTGGACTTGCCACGCACATCAAACATACGGATATCCTTTGCCTGCTTCTCTTCCAAAGCTTTTACTAATTCTTCTGCCATCTGTTGTGAGTTAATAACTACACCCTCTCTTTCCTGAAATTGTTTCATTCAGCTTGTAAAGCCTGTTATGTTTTATATACTCTTCGACTACTGGAGTAACCATTCCCGTTAATGCTAATCCCTGCGCAATCCGCTGCCTGATCGAGGAAGATGAAATATCCATTAATCTGCCACTGATGGACTTAAGCAAAAGACGTTTACTCAGCTCGGGAGGCAGGCCAAGGCTATCTTCATCGGCTCTCCGATCAACTCCAGGCCGTTCCACAGTAACAAAATCACACAAGTTTAATAAAGCTTCAATTTTATACCATTTAGAGAGCGAAAGTAAACTGTCACTTCCAATTATAAAGGATAAATGTGATTCAGGGTGGCATTTTTTGATTTCAACTACGGTATCATAGCTATACGATACCCCTCCCCTGTTAAGTTCCATCTCCGAAAGCACGAAGTTTGAGAACTTCTCTATGCTTAACCGCAGCATATTAACTCTATGCTGATCATCAACAACCCTGCCTGGTTCCTCCCCGATCTTAAAAGGTGAGACCTTACAGGGAATAAATATGACTTTTTGCAGATCAAATTTGCAGCAGGCGGTTTCAGCAATATTCAAGTGCCCCAGATGGACCGGGTTGAAACTGCCGCCAAATATTCCAATGTTTGTCATAATAAATGGGTCAACTAGCTCTCTGAACTCCTCAAACCTGTTTCCATGTTAAAAAAAGAAGCTTTATTTAAATCAATCTGCAATTTTACCGGGTCACCACTTTTGAATCTCTGCTCAGCCGGAACACGGGCTACCACAATGCTTCCTGATGTCTTGAGATGAAGATAGGTCTCACTTCCCATAGGCTCAACAAAATCCACAACGCAGTTAAGCACATTTTCTGTAATATTCTCACTCTCTAAAATGGTAGTACACTCAGGTCTGAACCCGAGAATGCCTGCTCTGTTAAAAATATCTCCATCTATAAGATTCATCGACGGAGTGCCGATGAAGCCTGCAACAAAGGTGTTTTCAGGTGTGTTATAGAGGCTTAGAGGGTCCGAAACCTGCTGAATTCTACCTTCATTCATAACCACGATCCTGTCACCCAGCGTCATTGCTTCGGTCTGGTCATGGGTAACATAGATCATAGTTGCATCCAGCTGATTGTGCAAACGGTTAATCTGACTGCGCATCTCAACCCTCATTTTTGCATCAAGATTGGAGAGAGGCTCATCAAACAGAAAAACTTTAGGTTTTCTGACCAGCGCCCGTCCAAGAGCAACCCGCTGACGCTGTCCACCCGAAAGCTGCTTGGGCAGTCGCTTGAGAAGATCACCTATACCCAGTATCTGAGCAGCCTCATCAACACGTGCCAAAATCTGTTTCTTCGGTATTCTACGCAGCTTCAAACCAAATGCAAGATTGTCAAACACCGTCATGTGCGGATAGAGAGCGTAGTTCTGAAACACCATGGAAATGTCGCGGTCTTTAGGTGGAATGTTGTTGACGCAACGGTCATCTATATAGATTGAACCCGAGCTTATCTCCTCCAGGCCGGCAATCATTCGCAGGGTTGTTGACTTGCCGCAACCGGAAGGACCTACCAGAACCAGAAATTCACGATCCTTTATCTCAAGGTCAAAATCAATGACCGCATAGGAACCGCTGTCATATTTTTTATTTATCTTCTCTAATTTTACCGTGGCCATTACACTGATTATAACATACCTTGCAATTCACACACAAGCCACCCGGAAGCATGTTTGGAGTGCTTAGTCGGAGAGGATCACGAAGAAGAGAGGTACTAATTGTTCTTGTTCTTGCCACCGCCTCCAACAGGAAAAACTTCTGACATAGGGGTTAAATACTTAAGAGGATGTTTAAAAGGGTTCCCGTAGGCATCAACCGCTGTATCAAAATACTTTCTTTTATAAATATATCGATACGCTCTCCTACTATACTTAACCACATGAATCTTGCCGTTTCTACGAATTATCACCGCAGCTTTTGTCGAGAAAGGACTATCAAACTCTCCAGCTAAGCTCACCCATTCATCTCTATCACGCTTATTATACGTGGCTGCCAAGGAATAAGCATCCAAGTTACGAGAAACAAGCACAGGCATAATACCCGGTGTATCTTTTGAGATATTCTTCGCAATCGTCCACATATTGTTTTTCCAATGAAGTTTATTGCTAGTACAAGAAGAGACCCCGGCTCCAGCCAACAGATCGAAATTAAACCCCGGCACAAGAGGCGAATGTTGAGGAGTTCCAGCATTTTCGAAATCGTATATGTGCAAAAAGTAATCAGTGCTGTTTTTAAAGTTTAATGATTCCGTCTGACCATTCAATGAATTTGTAAATATTTCATCTGAAGGCCACAAAGGTGGCAATCCTACTGCTTCCCTCTCAACATTTGCACGTTCTATCAATTTATAGATATCTCTACCCCTGCGGCCAATTGTAGAGTACGTTGCACAAAAGAGTGCATTACTTAGCACCGGAAATATTACCGCTAACAAAACAACGATCAATGCAACCGCAATAAAGAGCTTCAGAAAATTGAAACCGAATTTTCGGAAATTCTGACGTACAGAAGTTTTCATAATCACGGGTCTTCCACGAAATTTATTCATATTATGTATTGTTTCATAGCCAAGACTCACTACACACCCCATTTTTTACCCACCATTTTTTACCCAAAAATATGCAACGCAAAGACACACTACGCACCCAAATTTTTCTACCCCTCTATTTTTCTACCTCAAAAAAAAGCTTACCGCACCTAAAACAGGATTACAGTGATTGTCACATATCATGACGCTTGATCCATGAATCAAGATCCTGACGCGGAATAAGATCCAGCGCAGACAATCTTTCTCCTGGATGCCACAGGAGCAACAACCTGTTCATCGCTATCATCTGGTTTCTTATCACGACTGGCGGATTCCTGACTCCGTCCGGAACGTTGCTCCCTTTCAAGCTGTTGCCGTAGTTTTTGCCTCTGCTCCTGCTGATTACCGATCTCCACCTTCAGGTTGTCAATCTGTCGCCTGAGACGTTCCATAGTCTCGCGCTGCGCAGGTGATGGTCTTTCCGAAGCAACCACCTGTTTTTCATCAGGGTCTTTTTTGTTTTTCTCCGTCGCAACCAGCTCCTTTTTTATCTTCTGCAACTCCACTTCCGCGTCTGTCAATCTTGTTGCTGAGAATTTTGTCTGCTTACGCGCCGCAGCCAGCTCTCCACGCAGTTCACTCTCAACATCGGCATGTTTCAACTCCCGATGTTTCTTCTGATACTCCTTTTCTCCCTCACCTACCATTTCATCGATGGGATCATCCCATGGGTCAAACCCAAGATCTATCCGACACTCGTGCACAATCTCTACCAGCAATTCGTTATCTCCAAATCGCTCAGGACACTGCGTGACCGCCGCACGGGCAAACAGAATACTGAGTGCGGGAAATTTGTTGCGAAGAATATGAGCCAGGTTACACAGATCATGATCATGAAGAAAGTCAAATTCCTGATCCGGATTGAGCGCAGCCGCGCAGCGCTTCTCTAAAACCGACATCACCCCCGGAGCACTGTGAAGCTCAAACTGCATATTCACATCATCCAAGTCAACAAGATCGAAATCCTCAGGAATGAGTTTACGCGCACGTTCAGCCACATCCATCCTGTCGGAACTCAGTGCCCGTTCCATGAGTTCCACAAAATGACCAGGGTCAAATTCAAAATCACGATCGGTTCTGCCGGAGCATTCAACCAGCATATTAAAGGCAATATCAAACAGGCCGAAACCAGCGGCCCGGTAATTCGCCGCAAGCAACTGATGGCAGCCAAGCGTGGACGGATCAAGTTTCTTTATTTCATAAGAACGCATGCCGTTTATGATATTTGTATCATCCACAATTCCCGGGTTCTCAAGTAGCTGGGTCTGTGTGATAACCTCATACTCCGAGGCATCCGCCAACAGCTTTTCATCCTTACTTAAACAACAGCGTTTGTATTTTTTTCCGCTTCCGCAATGACAAGGATCATTACGACCCAACTTTGCCACCGGCCTGCGCAAGGTGCCGCCACTGCCGATAACCTTCGGCGGCGGACGCTCAGGGAGATGATCTTTTATATCAAGATCGGTTAATATTGGAAACACATCCGGCTCAAGCTCACCGGAGTCAAGCATGGTCAATGATTCAAGAACCATCAACTCGCTCTCGGGTACAACCGACACCTCACTCAAATATTGCAAAAGCCGTCTTACTCCATCATCATCTTGATCATGCCGCAGAGTCAATTCAGCGGCAAACCGACCAAACAGGATCTGGCGTTGAGCAGACAACTCCTCCGAACGGGCCATTTTCAATAAATGCGGGATCACGCTCTCATCCTGATGTGAAAAAATATATGGGAGAGAGGAGATATCCGCAACCACCATGCCGCTTTTTACCAACACACCAGGGTCCAGAACAAAACCACAGTAGGCGAACACATTCAGCAGACGAGTCAGAGCAAGATCTTCTCCCGCCTCGGTCAACGCATCAACCCACATGTTGGCGGTCTCAATCGGCATGTCATGCAACAGCTCAGCCCACTCGGCTATCCTGGATTCACAAAAGGCAGTATCAGCTAATCTTTTAATAAGCTGAGGCGTTAATTCTTCAATATTAATATCAGAGGAATCAGCATTCATATTAACCCTTAACTGTTTTGTTCATTATCAACCACCAAAGCCTCCCTACCTTCAACCAGCAGCAGCTTTTCCTGACAAAGCTGATGAGCTGGACGAAGTCACACTAGAGGAAATATCATTCCCGACTGCTTTCCAGCCAGACTGCAAAGCATGTGAGTCCAACAACAAATGCAGCGAAAGTTTATTAAACCTATAATAAATTCCAATATGTTTAATATAATACCTTAACTATTAAAGAGTGCAAGCGGGAAAACACACTCCTGAACTCAGGAGCGTAACCGTTCACGGGGTAAGTAGAGTAGAAATAGAGTATTGGCGCAAGTTTTTTTGTACGCCATTCTGGTAGTAGATGCTGATTGCCGAATTTGGTGTCCTGAAAAAAAGTTCCATTTCGGTCATTTTTTGCGGCACTCAAGCGTTCAAATCCGCTATCCTGTTTCTTAATGAGTAACAAAACCATCATTCAAGGTCAGTTGATAGGTCCTGCGGAAATGGAGTTGATTCGGCGTTTGCTGTCCGAACATCCCGACTCATCACATGATATGTCGCCGCCTCTTCCAACTTAATCCTACGCATCCTCATCAGAACACCAACCTCTCTTTTATGAAATACAACTTACCTCAATATTCTGCAAATGTCCACTATATATAACCTGGTACTAGTTTCCTTTCAGGCCGAGACAGGGTCAATACAGGCCCATTATTATTTCTTAGAAACAGGTTATTCCTCGATATATTTTTCGCCGTCCCAGGCAAGAACGACAGCCTCGTCAAGCAGGTCATCGGGTTTGATCCTTCCGGAGATCACACCGTCAATAGTTTTCTGATCGAAATCTCTGCGGTCGGGAGTGACGACGGTTCGATTCTTATGGCGTTTGGCCCAGCCGAGCTGGTAGCTTGCATTTTGGGCAATTTTCTCATTACTGTCGCGCGACCATGTTTCCAATATTTCGACAGCTCTTTCTGAACCGATATTACCAAGTATCGAAGCCGCGTGATACCGCTGATCTCCTCCTTCGACCTTTTCCAGCATTGGAATTAACCAGTCCATTGCAGGATTGTACCACCTTGGGGCCATTTCCTTTAGCAACCTATCTCGTTCTTTTCCGCCTTTCTCAAAAACCCCGGTAATAAACTCACCCATCTTGGGAGAATTGCTGCCGACAGCTGCTTTTACCCAGTCACGCAACCATTTTCCTTCGTTATCAGATCTCATGTAAAACCTGAAACTGTCGATAAGAAATTCATCTGCAAAAGAATTTGGGGACTTTCCCAATTTCTTAAGAGCTATCCGGCGGTTACTCGGATCAATGCTCGAAAGATGCTGCAGGTAATTACTGACTGTATCTGTACGCAGTTTGGCGACATATCTTGCTTTATCATGTTTACTGATAACTTTACTGCTGCTTATCAATTCAGGCAACCTGCGGTCCTGGGGGTTATTTTTAATTTGCCTGTCAAAAAACCTCCTAAGCCAAAATGAACTTCCACCGGAATTGACACTAATAAACTCCATCATCCTGTCCTGAAGATCCGGGTTGCTGATATACTCAAACTGTCGTACCGCCTCGTCAACATTGTGATCGCTGCCATGCCTGGATTTACTCGACCTTTCGACTTCATGGAGATACTGATTGAAAATATCAAAAGATTCTTTTCGGGGGTAATTAACCGCCAAACAGATGGAATCCTGGTGATCGACAGCCTCGTAAACAAGACGATTGAAGAGCCCCTCCGGCTGATACTTATTTACCAGGTGTTCCATCAAATCTTTGCGTATTCCTTTACCGTCACGCCGATAGGTCATAATACCATTACTCCTACCCCAGCTGTCACGCCGATGCGTTATAATGCCATTACTCCTACTCCAGACGAGAATGGGATATGCCCACTTTAAAGATTCAATATAATACTCGCTGATAACATCTTTATGTTCCGGGCAAACCATCTCGGCGGCAAGCAACTCTATAGAAGGCAACGTAAAACGTCCCGCCTTTTCCAGCCTTGCCATAATTTCATCAAGAACCCTGACGCAGTCCTTACGGCTGATCTCAGTGCCGATATTAAATTGATGCCTGACAACTGCATCAAGAGCATCGGCGGCTTGGGGATTCTCTTTTACGTAATTATAGAACTTCAAGAACATTAAATTCTGATACTTCTGAAAATGATCAAGCCACTGCTCACTTGGCTGATAATTCGACCTCTTAAGCGATTCAACAAGAATCGGAAAATGCTTGTTGAGTGCCGGATAACCAATCCTGGGAGTAACGTCAATTGTTATCACATTACCACTGCTCCCTGCTCCGCTTGAATAACTTGTAGCCAAAGTAATCCCGGAATACCCGCTGTTTTTAAAATGCCACCAGTATTTAATGTCTTTAATAACTTTAAATATTTTCTCGTTAGTAGACCCATTCCGCAAAGGACGCTTTATCTCCCCGCGAGGATAATCAGCATGATTGCCGAATGGATCGTTTGGCACCCAGTATAGATATGCATCCTTAAATTCGGACTCGCTAAGCGTGTCTTCCCTTATAGAGGTCATTTTCTGCCGCGGCGGTTTATCCCAGGGTTTCACCTTTTCATAAAATTCGTCGTCGGCTATCTTGAGCGGCGTCTTTCCCAGGAAAACACCGTTGCAGTACACTTCCGTTCCGGTTACACAATCTCTCTTGCCGACGGTCAGAAAATATTTGTTCGGAACACTCCTGTCGATCTTTGTGAATATAGCCTGGCACAGCTGCATCGGCAGTATACACAAAAACAGAAACAGCATCGGAAGTGCCAACTTACCTGTCCGAAAAAGCAGAAACAAGCTAACCAGAAAGCTTGCCGCAACAGCTACCAATATCCACTTGCCCGCCGTAGACAAATCGCCCGACATCCCGAACATATCGAAAACCCCGTAACGGTTACGGAAAAACACCAGCCCATACAACGGCAACATGAAAATAAAAATCGCAATCCGAATTGACCAGTATGGTTTCATTTTTTTTGTCTTCATCATCGTATCCTTATTTTTTTTACTAACTGTTAATTTCCATCTTCAAAAAGCATTGCCGGCCGGCCATTGTTGAAACCACGTTTATAGCGACAACATATATCCAGCCAAGCAACAGCATACGGCTGAGAGGAATGTCAAAATCCCTAACGGAAAATACGGAAAATACGGAGAATATACCTAGAAACAGAGGAACCGCAGCGTATGACAGGTACCTCATGATCCGTTTTATGATGGTGGATGGCTTTTCGGCATTTATTATCCGCCTGCTCAACGTAAAAAACATCGAGGTTGCAAACCCGGCAAACATCCCGAATGAAATGGGCCATATCACTTTAAGCTCGTACCATTTGATCATCGGTTGATACGCACTGCTGAAAAATATCCATCTACGAAAACCCACCGCGATCACAGCTGCCACTATTAACAGCGTAGCAAACTGTAGCCCGAAGCCAAGGAACCAGCGGTGCCAGAATAATGTGTTTCGCGAAAAAGAACGTGAAAACATAAACGCCTCCACCCCGCCAGAATCCTTATAAACCAAAAAGCCGACCAGCATTCCGTGAATCGCCCCCAACAGGACTGCGATCATATCGAGCGATTTAAGCGGTTTAGGACAGAAAAGCACATAACCGGCAACTATGGAAATAGCTACAAAGCAAAGCCGAAGCTTAATAAACTCAATTTTTAACAATGACCGATTCATTTTATTCCTTTCTTTTTAGTTTCCAACTTCCGGCTTTCAGTTGACATTTTTCGTGATCTCAACAAACATATCTTCAAGGTTCATATGATAAACCTTCGCCATCTCAAGGCAGTTATGCTGCCGCCCAAACCGACCGAACTTTTCTTCGTCATAGTCAAACACGACTGCAATGGTCTCGCCATCACCGCTTGTCTCAAAACTGACGAGGCTGAAGAACTCGGCTAGCTCGGACTTCGCAATTTTCTTAAAAATGTGCACCTTCCGCACAGAAGCCTTTAAATCTTCCAGATGGTTCTGCATGATAAGTTTTCCGTTATCGATCAAGGCAACCTGATCGATAGTTCGTTCCAAGTCGCTTAACAAATGCGAGGACAACAGTACAGATGTGTTATCATTGCAGGCCACTTCGAGAATCTGTTCAACAAATGCACGTCTTGCGGTAACGTCAAGCCCCGCAGCCGGTTCATCCATTATCAAAAGTTCGGCTCGCTGACATAACGCAAGCAGAATACACATCTTGCGTTTTTGCCCCTTTGACATCGTTTTGTAACGACCGGCATTTTGAAGCTCAAACTTATCAAGCAGGCTTTCGGCAAGCGAGCTGTTCCATTCGGAATAAAACGACTTACTCGCCGAAATCGCATCCTTCGGCCTCATCCAGCCGGGAAGATTCATATTCTCCGACACATATGCAACCTTGCTTCTCTGCAGGTCCGTCCAATCCCACGGATTTCCCCCTGCCACCGTCACCATCCCGCCGGTGGGATGCAGATGCCCCATCAGCATTCGCATCGTGGTCGTCTTTCCGGCACCGTTTACGCCGAGAAAACCCAGAATGCTTCCGGCGTTCAATTCGAAAGATAACGAATCCACCGCAGCTTTTTCACCAAAGGCTCTGCTTAACCCTTCTGTTTTTATTACTGGTTCACTCATTCTTTTACCGCCTTGATCTTTTTGTATTCCTGTTTTAACACTTCAATTATTTCTTCCTCGCTGAGCCCGCGTCTGAGCCCTTCGACAAGAAGACTTTCGGCTTCGGGCCGGATTGTTCTTGCCGCCTCATCCTTGCCCGGCTTATTTTGCGATTCCGCGATAAAAGCCCCCTGCCCATGCCGAAGCACAATGACCCCCTGATGCTCAAGCTCCTTGTAGATCCGCGTCACCGTAGTGGGATTGATCTTCAGATCCTTGGAAAAACCACGGATCGACGGCAGCTTACTGCCGGGGGAGAACCTGCCGCTAACCACCATCAGCTTAATCTGCCCGACAACCTGATGGATGATGGGTTCACCACTGTTGTAATCAATATGAATATGCATGATATATCCCAAAATTAATTCTTATAATCCGTCTTGCTGTATGACAACATACCATACAGCCAAAACGAAGTCAACTTGCTTTTTAAATAATTCACAAAAATCCTCTCCTCAAAGAATCATACAGCAACTAAACCAGCAACTTGATGATGATCCGAGGATTGTTGAGATGATTGTACGCTGTACTAGCAGCCTGTCGAACTTTCGGGTACAGGGATTATGCACTTCACAGAGGCGATGCATCATGATATTATTAAATGCGACTTTATTTCTAATCTTAAAAACTTGGGAAGTTAACTATGAAATATGTGAAGATGACAGTTGTTGTTATGTTTTGTATGCTTGGCATTGCGTCAGGCGAAGGAGAGATACGGAAGTGGACAGCATTAGATGGCAAATCAGTAGATGCCTCTTTTGTTAAAGAGGAGCGGGGCTATGTCTCCCTTAAGCTTGCAAATGAAAAAACAGTAAAAATTCCAGCCCGTAAGCTATCTGCCGGAGACAAGGCATATATTAAAGATATTACAACTCCGAAAATTGAGCATAAGCTTCCATTTGAGTTCGGGTCAACCAGCAAGGCAATTCCATTGAGCAAGAATGGAGCAATAACTTATCATATGTTTGTGCCGGAGTGCCTTAAATCATCTCAATCCTGGCCGGTTATGTTTGTGTTTGATCCAGGCGGAGGAAAGCCGCGCACACTTAAACGATATATTCCCGGAGCAAAGCGTAATGGATGGGCGTTGGTTGTGTCGGTTCAGTCTTCAAACAAATCGAAAATTAATGTCGAGGAATCGGTTTTCGCTATGGTGGATGAGGTTATAGAGAAGTATCCCATTGATGAAAAAAGAGTGTATGCATCGGGGCATTCCGGAGGTTCCCGTACCGCGGGTTTGCTGGGGGAGCATATGAAGAAGAGGGCATTTGCCGGATTGCTGGCTAATGGAGCCGGCGTTGGGTATGCACGTGTTTACCAACAGTCTCCAAAATCTTCTATCTATGCTTTATGTGGCTCCAACTGTTTCAATCGATGGGACATGCCGAAATCGCTTGATAAGATTCGTTGCAGAAACAAAAAGTTGGTTATTTTTCCCGGCAACCATGACTGGGCATCGGAAAAATATATGACCGAAGGAATGACCATGTTAACTGGGTGGTTTCTTAAAGATGCCGCAAAAAAGGAAATGCGATACAGGGATGAGTGTATCCGCTTCGCAGAGAGAGAGCTGAAAGAGATAAATACGCTGAAGGAGAGTGCCCCCGGCAAAGCTCTTATCTGGGCGCAGTTAATCTCTGAGTTGAAGCTGCCAACCGAGTTATCGACTCCGGTGAGAAAAGAATTGAGTACACTGAAAACTAACAAAAAGGCATTGAGGTATTTGGAGGCGGAGAAAGCCCTCGACAAACTGATGGATAAACATTTCATAGTTTCCAATCACGCCACATGTTTTAATCGAGCTGATCCTGGTGCAACCAAAGCGGCATTGGCTCTTGCTGAGAAGTATGCTGACACCTCCCTTGCCGAGGTGTTTACTCGTCTGGCAAAACCCTCGACTAAGTGAGTGGTTCTGTCAGGCATATCCGGCTGATGCCATATATAGGTCCCGATTGCATCGGGTTAGACTGATTAATTTCGCATTTACTGATTTTTAATGTACGCCCCGAAACTTATCAGAGAAGTGAACAGCGTGACAGTTCTGCTTGGCTCACCACCCAAGATTCGTATGTACATCATTAAGATGGATGTTCCTAAGAAAATTATTGTATAGTAAGCTTTTCCTTTTGAGATGTAAGCAGTCGTAGAACACCGACCAAGCAAATAGCAGCAATAATTGTTGTAATGTTTTTAGCAGCAGCACTTATATCCAAACCCGCATTATCAATACCACATTTAATAAGTATGGCAAGAAGCACTCCTGTAAGAGACTCCCCTGCAATAGTTCCAGATGCTGCTAACACTCCTTTACGCGCGCTCTTTTCTGCATCTTTCGCATTTAATCCTTTGGTAACAAGAAAATTTAAAATACCCCCTATCAAAATCGGAGTAGCTAATAAAAATGGCAAATACATACCAACGGCAATAGGCATTATATGGGCACGAAAAGTTGCCTTTTTTCTCTCCAGGAACTTATCAACACCAAGAATAATTATGCCAAGCAGAGCGCCTATACGAACCAAGTTCCAGGGTAATTCACCATCCCCAAAAAAGCCTCGTGCCAAATTTGCAAATAATGCAGCTTGTGGAGCAGGTAATTCTTTTCCTCCAATACCACCAGGTGTTGTTTCATGAAGCAACTGCAGAATTGGAGCCATGACTAAACAGGCAACTGCAATCCCAGCAATCTGCATAATTTGTTGTTTATAAGGAGAGGCACCAACTAATGAGCCCGTTTTAAGATCGTTACATACATCTCCAGCGGTGCAAGCAGCACAGCAGACGATAGCGGCGACACCAAGTGTAGCAACCATACCCGTTGTTCCCGTGAAGTTAAAAAGCAATAAAAGAGCTCCGGTAAAAAGCACCGTGGTAATCGTCATACCTGAGACAGGACTGTTTGAATTACCAACTAACCCAACAATATAACTAGCAACCGCTGTAAAAAAGAAAGACATCACAATCATAATTACAGTAGTAATTAAGGAAATTGCTAAATTTTTTGTTAAGTAGTAATAAACACCTCCCACTAAGACAACTGCTAATAAAGATAATCCAGTAATAACGCTACTGGGAAGATCCCTGTCCTTTTCATCAATAATACTTTTACTGGTTGGTTTTTTCCTGGTTAATTCTTTGAGTGCATGTCCTAATCCAAAACGGACTTTCCAAATGGAAGAAATTCCACCCACAACCATACAACCAACACCGACATACCGAATCTCTTTTGACCACAATCCCCATGCAGCATCTAAAGCACTCGAAGTTTCACTGGCATGCCCACTAAGCAATGGTATACCAACAAGCCATCCCAAAAAACCACCGATAAAGAGAAGTACCGCCACATTGATACCAACAATATATCCAACAGAAACCAGTGCCGGAGATACATCCCCACCTAAATAAAATATTCTGCCGCCAACACGCCAAGCACCCTCAATAGCACTATTCCAAATACAAAGAAAACTTGCTGAAATTTTAAAAAGCACACCTAATCCAACTCCCTTAAAAATAGCCGCGGCAGCACCTTGATCAGAATCAGATTCTCCCGCCTTAAGAACAGCTGCACATGCAACACCTTCAGGATATTTTAAGTCTTTATCATCTGATATCACAAAGACACGTCTCATTGGTATCATGAAAAGAATACCTAAAAGTCCACCTGTAAATGCAATCACAGTTGTAAGCAACCAGTTAAATTCATTCCATACGCCTATCATGACCAAGGCTGGCATAGTAAAAATTATACCTGCAGCTAATGATTCACCTGCAGAAGCAGCTGTTTGGACTTGGTTACTCTCGAGTAAACTACTCTGTTTACTTTTCGTGAACTTAGAAAAAGCTTTCAGAAGCACCATTGCTATAACAGCTGCCGGTATTGAAGCTGATACGGTCATTCCAGCTTTTAACCCGAGATATACATTAGCAGCACCCATTACAACCGACAAAATGAGTCCTAAGAATATTGCGCGAATCGTTAACTCGGGAATAGCATTCTTTTTCTCTTTTCCATTTTTTGAAGCCATAGTCCCCTGTCATATAAAAAGTGATTAAGTATTGTACTGAATTGCAATATAAGAGTGATTTTTTTAGGTTGCCGACACCTCCCTTGCCGAGGTGTTCACTCGTCTGGCAAAGCCCTCGACTAAGTGAGTGTTTCTGTCAAGCATATCCGGCCTTTTCCTTTTAAGCTGTAAACCACTGATATGGGAAATTTCCACTAATTTAAATCCCACCCATTTCAAAACGGCATCCGAAGCCGGGCGTTGACTGCAATGATATCAAAGAACTCCGGGTCAATAGGTCCTTCGTTCCACTCAAGCAGCTCCTTCTTCTCATCGCAATCAGGGCCGCTGAGCGTTTCAATCAGGTGATAATAGCCGTAAATTCCGCCGCAATCCTCAGGAGGACAGGCCCGCTTACCTTTAGTGCAGAGCGGCAGGGTCTGCTTCGGACCGGACTTCAGCACCTTCTCGAGCAGAACTGTGTGCAACCAGGAGTCGCCAAAATCATACTCGTAGCCAACCTTCTCCTGCTCCCAGCGCAACAGATCACAGATCCGGAGCCCATTGCTGTCTTCAACTTCCATCATAGAGAAAAAGTCATCATCACCACCTCCCGGCTGATAGAACGTGCTGCTATCAATAAACTGATGCAGATGACAGTTCTGCCAGCCGAAGACAGTTTGAATGACATGATGCAGTTGCTCCAGCTCAATTCTCGATGACACCAACACCCGACGCCAGATCGGTGGTTTGGAGCCCTTGAGCGTAATCTTCAACTGATAGACTGGGCCGTCGGCAGCTCCCGATAATTTGGCCGAGGCACTGCCCTGGAGGCGTATCGAGAGATCCTCAAGCACGGCGGTGAGATTGCTGCTCATATCAGCCAGCGGCATAGGCATTGCGGCCGCGGCCGAATCCACATCGGCATCATTGCCCATAACCAGCACGTGATGAATCATCGCGCTCAGTTCACCCAGTTGCATGGCATCTGGATTTCTGAACAGACTAGCGGGATCTTCCATGTTTTCATCCAGCTTACGTATAATCTGCTGACACTGATCATTCAGCTCCAGAAAAACCGAACGGATCTCACGTAATTCATCCTTCTCTGGATCATACGATTCAAGCACCTCATCCCACAGCTCCCGCCAGAGTTCCAGAAACTCCAGCTGATCCTCCTGCGTTGAAAAGACAAGAGTTCTACCGCTGGTCACACGTTCCAGCACCAGATCAGGATCTTTTTTTTCATTTGAGATCGCTTCACGCATATAGGCCTCAGCATCATCCTCCTTCACGCAGAGATTTGACATCTGAAAGATGGCCTCCAGCTCCGTCTCAGGTAAAGAGCCTCCATTATCTACTATATCCAGCATCCGGTTTCCGAGCGGTTCATCCTGCGGCCAGAAGAAGCTGAGCTGACCCATTGTCTCGATTGTCAGATGCTTCTGCATATTGAAAAATGTGGAAAATGCGAGAGGCGGATTGGTGATGAGCGATGGAGTATCCTCATTCACCTCCGCCATCCAGAACATTCGGGCGGCCTGTTCATTACAATCAAAGCTGATATCATCCTCATCGCGTAGTTCTTCATAGGCCTCCAGTAACGATTGGCTCCAGTCATGCGTTCCAGCAAAGTTCACCGCTTTACCCTTCGCCGGAATATGCCGCACGGATAAAATACCCTTCAGCCAATCGTCAACGGTCAGCATAAGGGAGTCGCCACTTTTAAAGCCGCACTGAGTATAGAAGGCCTGTAAATCAAAAACCGATACATTGACCGGCTTCTCATACGGAGGTGCAAAATGCTCTCTATTTGATACATCGTCAGTAATCAGATAGGCATCCATCCCAAACTCACCGAAAAACAGGATATATTTCATCACCTCCGATGCGGTAAAGCTGCTACGTTTTAACGCTGCTGTGGAGCCATCCGGCATTTGCAAAGTTACACCAGAGGGAAATACATTGCTGAAAACAAACGGCATAAAGCGGTGGCCGGGAACCAGATAACCGCCCTCCACCTCTTCGGGTAGCGGTTTTATCAGAAATTCAGCTCCCTTGAAGAAGCAATGACGCGGCATAAAATAGTTTCTGATCGGATCACTGTCATCTTCAAACAACAGCTCCGACCGGCCGGCAAGATCATACAAGCGCTCAAAATCATCAAAGCCCTTCAGCTTTTTGCTGACATATTTATCCAGCTTCGCAAAATCAAACCTAGCGCTCTGCTTCAAGGCAAACTCCGTGATCAGACGGCATAACTCTTTTTTTTTCATAAATTCTTTCTTTTGTTTTTAAATCCGGTTTCAAACAGCCAACGTAGCAAAGCCACGACCAAAATCATTACTTAGCAGTTATTGCCCGCCCTACATAAACATCCTCTGCACAACAAATCATGCCAGGCAAATATTGCAATCATTGTACAATTTTCATGGCCTATCAGCAACGATTTTCAAAGCAAAAGAAAATGGGTTATTCCGACTTTTGAGTGGGTCGCCTTTCCGAGGTCAAGGACCTCAGCTACAGTAAATGCTTAAATGAGCAAGAGGTCTCGTTTACTCATGGAAAACCAGAATGTAAACTTTGACAGAAATATGGGTGACTAAAAACATAGGGGAAAGGATAGGTGAAAAATTGGGGGTAAAAAATGTATAAAAAACTGGTGCCTGCCAATACTCATTTTTCTCAAACCAGCGTAGCCGGAACCAAATAGGCAGTAAGTCACAGGAAATATTTTTGACAGGATTACATGATTAAGATGATTAAGATGATATTGAATTAGAAAACGCTTATAAAGTGCAATACTGAACTACTTAACTTCAACAGGTAAAGATGTCGGGCTGGTTATTAATTTTGGTTCTGAACATGTTGAAATCAAAAAGAAGTCGAATACTATTTTAAAATAATCATGTTAATCATGTAATCTTGCCATGCCACGGCGTAGCCCCGCTTGCGGGCGAAGACGGGTCAAAAAAAATGCGATGCAAAGACACACTACGCACCCACATTTTTCTACCCCTCTATTTTTCTACCTCAAAAAAACGCTTAAGTTCCACCTCATTACGCCCTCCCGCCCATTCGAAAAGGTTTCCAGTCGTGAGTAATTATTGTGGTATTTACTGTAGAGTTGGCTCTCAGAGCCAAAACCGAGTCTCTTTATTGGCTCTGAGAGCCAACCCTACAGTTTTCAGCTCAAGCTTTTTCCGGCTAACAACCTTTTCGAACAAGGTCTCGCTTATCGAATGGGTCGAGGGCGCATACGCGACGGACCCAAAGAATATTGAACAGAACTGAAGTGTATTTTGCTATAATCGGCACAATCAGTCGCCCTGAATGAGATAAATGATTTGTAGGAGATTTTGCTATTATGAAAAAGTATGAAATATTAATCGCGTCTATGGCCCTCTGTTTCTTCGGGGTGTGCCCGTTTCTCTTCTCCGCAGAACCTGTCCAGGAAGGAGCTGAAGAAGATATAGATGTGGTCCGATATGCAAAATTCGGGGCCGTCGGAGATGGCATGACCGATGACATGGCTGCCATAGTCAGGGCACATGAATTTGCCAACAGGCATGGGCTTCCCGTGAAAGCTGACAGAGGGGCGACCTACTACATCGGAGGAAAGGACAAGACGGCTGTTATTCAGACAGATACCAATTGGGGAACGGCCAAATTTATGATTGACGACACCGCCGTTTTGAACCGCAAAATAAATATTTTTCTTATCAGCTCTTCCCTGAAGTCATTCACTCTTAAGGGGGTCGCTTCTCTCAAGAAAGACCAGTCCAAGATCGACGTTTCACTGCCCGGCACCTGCCTCATCAGCATTGCAAATTCTCATATCAAGCGCTACATCCGATATGGATTGAACCAGAACAAGGGTTCCGCGCAAACCGATATATTCATAGCCGACAAAGATGGCCAGGTCGACATGAAAACGCCGATCATCTGGGATTTCGACCAGATCACGAAGATAAGTGCCCTGCCGATTGATAAGCGCCGGCTGACCATCACTGGAGGTCGGTTTACCACCAAAGCCAACGCCGCCAAAGCTAAATACACCTACTATGGCCGGGGAATTGCGATAAGGCGCTCGAACGTGGTGCTCGATGGAGTCGAACACCGCATCATTGGCGAGGGTGACCATGGAGCCCCATACGGCGGATTTATCAACATCAGCTCCTGCGCCAACGTGACGGTGCAGAACTCGATCCTGACCGGTCACAAAACTTACAGAACCATTGGCTCAGCGGGAAAGCCGGTCAGCATGGGTAGCTACGACATCTCCCTCA